>LNAP01004413.1_pt1 | contig 13003 bp, 10 predicted proteins | sample 602601 | NCBI WGS metagenome assembly LNAP01 (sample SAMN02440304, study PRJNA202911) | soil metagenome | biome: Subtropical and temperate rainforests or woodlands; isolation source: soil samples (1 kg each in a 20% v/v slurry with milli Q water) were... ...
GTGGCGCCATCCAGCGCGACGGCGGCGCCGCGCTCGGCCAGTGCGGCGAGCGCTGCGGTCAGTGCCTCCGGCTCCTCTACCGTGGCATTGGCCTCGAGATGGGCGCGCGCGCTGTTGGAGAGTTTTCGCGCATCGATGAAGATCGAGGGGCGGCCGTCCCTCGGGACCAGCGCATAGGACAGCGGCAGCGGCGTGTGCGAGACGTCGGCGCCGCGGATGTTGAAGGTCCAGGCCACCGCATGGGAATCCGACAGCACCAGCGCGTCGGCGCCGAACCGGACGATCTCGGCGCGAATACGCTCGAGCTTGTCGGGCTCCGACTCGCCGGCGAATTCGAGACTGTGAACGGTGACCGGGCCGATCGGCGGCGCCGGACGCTCGGCCCACACCGAATCCACCGGGTTACTGTCGACCGCCACCAGCTCGGCGCCGGCCCGTGCGCAGGCCCCCGCCAGCCGCTCGGCTGCCGCGGAAGTGTGCAGCCACGGATCAAATCCGAGGCGATCGCCCGCCGCCAGATGCTCGCCGAGCCAGCTTTCCGGCGGCGGCTCGACCAGCGACTGCACGCTCCAGGCCTTGCCGTCGACCTGCTTGGCGGCCTGCAGCGTGTAACGGCCGTCGACGAACACCGCGGCCTCATGGAGCAGGACCACGGCCATGCCGGCCGAGCCGGTGAAGCCGGTCAGCCACGCCAGCCGCTCTTCGGACGGCGCGACATATTCGTTTTGCTGCTGATCGGCGCGGGGAATCACGAATCCCGTCAGCTTCCGGCGCAGCAATTCCTCGCGAAACGCGGCCAGCCGCGCGGTCAGCGCCACGCCGCTTTCGGGCTCTTCGAATGTCTGGAAATGAGCTTCGAACATCGCTGATCATCCTATGGTCGGCCCGTGGACCCGGCAATCGAGGGGCAGGGTTGCACGAAGCTGGCATAACTTATGCTTGCATTATTGCACCAGCGTTCAACCGGATGGAACAATCCCGCCTTGGCATGCGTTCACAATGCGGGTCTGATTCCTACCGAGTGTTTCAACTCAACGAAGAGGGGATACACGATGCCTGCGTTTACCTTCGAGAAGATCTCGCCGCCGGTTCGCCGCGGCCCCATCCCGCCCATCGAACAGAAACAACGCGGCGTCATCGTGCAAGTGCTCGGCCGCTTCGTCGAGGCCCGCATGCAGCGCGCCGAACGGGTCGAGCAGAGCGGCCAACCGCGCTCCGACAAGTCCGTTCCCGAATAGCGTTCCTCAGCCCGCCCGCTGCATCAGCAGGCTGCTCCAGCCTTCGACCTTGATATGGCGCAGCAGCACCAGACCGCGCGCCCGATAGGCGGCGATGACCCCGGTTGTATGGGGCAGCAGCAGCCCTGACAGGATCACCATCGCATTCGGGGCCAGATGCGCCTCCAGCGGCGTCGCCATCTGCCGCAACGGGTTGGCCAGGATGTTGGCCAGCACCAGGTCGAACGGCGCGCGGGCCGCAAACTGCGGCGCTGAAAATCCGGTGGCGCAGATCGATTCCACGAGATCGCCGACCCCGTTGAGCCGCGCATTGTCGCGCGCCACCAAAGCGGCCATCGGATCGATGTCGCTGGCCAGCACCCGCCGTTTGGTGGCCTTGGCCGCGGCGATCGCCAGCACGCCGGTCCCCGAACCGAGATCGAGCATGCGGGCCGGGGCTTTCGACTTCAGCACATGATCGAGCAGCAACAGGCAGCCGCGCGTGGTGCCGTGATGGCCGGTGCCGAACGCCAATGCCGCCTCGATCTCGATGCCCAGCTTGTTCGGCGGCACGCTGGCGCGGTCATGGGCGCCATGGACGATGAAGCGCCCCGCACGCACCGGCACCAGTCCTTCGAGGCTGGCCCTGACCCAGTCCTTGGCCTCGACCGTATCGAACACGATGCTCTCCACCACGGCGTCGCCGGCGGTGAGGCCGACGAGATCGCGGATGGCGTCCTGGTCCGGCGGTTCGGCAAAATGCACGCTGATGTCCCAGCGGCCGTCCGGCCGTTCGAACGCGGCGATCGCCGCCTGGCCCTCGAAAAAGCTCTCGGTGAGCAGTTCGACCACATGCTTGGCGCTGCGCTCGTCGCCGATGGCGAACAGGGCGCGGGTGGTCGCGGGGGTGAGGGTGGCGGTCATGAGGTGGTCCGGCAGGTTGGGCGTGATGCCTGTGTTCACCGGTTATTCGCTGTTCATGCAAGGGTTTTCAACAGGGATGTACCGGAGTTCTCCCAGGGTTCTGCAGCGGATACCCACAGGCTTTTCCACAGGGAATGACGCTGCTGTGCCTAGCCGAACAACGCCCGATGATCTCTGAGCACCGCCTTGGCCGCATTATGCCCCGGCGCTCCTGTGACGCCGCCGCCGGGGTGGGCGCCCGAGCCGCAGTGGTACAGCCCCTTCAGCGGCCCCCGATAGTCGGCGTGGCCGAGCATTGGCCGCGCCGAGAACAGCTGGTTCAGACTCAGCGCGCCATGGAAGATGTCGCCGCCGAGCAGGCCGAAATCGCGCTCCAGATCGAGCGGGGTCAGCGCCTGACGGCCGATCACGCTGCCGGCGAAGCCGGGCGCATAAGAATCCACGGTGGCGATCATCAGGTCGGCGACCTCCGCGCGATGATCGTCCCACGAGGCGCTGTTCGGAAGCTCCGGCGCAACGTGCTGACAGAACAGGCTGGCGACGTGCTGGCCGGGCGGGGCCAGCGTATCGTCGATGGTGGAGGGGATCAGCAGTTCGACCACCGGCTGCCTGCTCCAGCCGTGCTGTTTCGCGTCCAGCCACGCGCGATCCATATAAGCGAGGCTGGGTGCCAGGATGATGCCGGCGCTGAGATGATCGCCATTGCCGGGCAGCGCGGTGAAGGAAGGCAGGGCGCTCAGCGCCACGTTCATGCGGAACGTGCCGGAGCCGTTGCGCCAGTTCCGGATGCGGTCGAGGAACGGCTTTGGCAGCGCGTCCGCCGATATCAACCGCGTGTAGAGCAGTTTCGGATTGACGTTCGACACCACGTATTTGGCGCGAACGCTTTCGCCGCTGTCGAGGATCACACCGACCGCGCGGTCGCGCTCGACCAGCACTTCGCGGACACCGTTGGTCGTCTCGATGTAGACGCCATGGCTGCGTGCGGACGCCGCCATGGCCTGGGTGATGGCACCCATCCCGCCGATGGCGTGGCCCCAGACGCCCTTCTTGCCGTTCACCTCGCCGAAGGCGTGGTGCAGCATCACGTAAGCGGAGCCGGCGGCGTAGGGGCTGGCATAGTTGCCGACAATGGCGTCGAAGCCGAACAGCGCCTTGATCAGGTCGCTCTCGAAGATGTCGTCGAGCATCTCGCCGGCCGAGCAGGTGAACAGGTCGAGCAAAGTGCGCTGCTGCCCCATGGTCAGACTGCGCAGCACGTTGGCGGTGCCGAGCGCGTTGATGGCCTCGCCGATGCTGCGGACGCCAAAACCCTCCACCAGGTTCGGCGGCGCGCGCAGTACGAAGGCGCGCAGCACGTCGGCGATGACTTCGAGTTCCCGAGTGAAGGCATCGAGACGGCCGGCATCGCGCGCGCTGAGTTTGGCGAGCGACTGATGGGTGCGGCCTTCGCCGGTGAGCAAATAGCTGCCGTCGGGTGCAGGCAGAAAATTCTGCGCCTTGCGTTCGACGATCCTGAGGCCGTGATCGTGCAGCCTGAGATCGGCGATGATCTGCGGATTGAGCAGGCTGACGGTGTACGCCGCCACCGAGTTGCGGAAGCCGGGATGAAACTCCTGGGTCACCGCGGCGCCACCGACCACGGAGCGGCGTTCCACCACCTTCACCCGCAACCCGCTCATGGCGAGATAGGCCGCGCAGGTGAGGCCGTTGTGGCCGGCGCCGATGATCAGAACGTCGATGTCAGAGGCGTCAGACATTCGTTGGGAACTTCATTAAAGGTTCATCCGGCGGTCTTTATCGAAGACGGCGACGTTGCGCACAAGGGGGCCGGCATGTTTTCGGCTCCGTCGGTGCCGCATTGCCGGATACGGTAACCTATGCTCCATTCCGGCGCCCGGCGTCCTGCCGGATTCTGAGCCCTCACGCCCGCCGAATCCCAGCCGGAGCATTCATGAATTCGCCGTTGCCCGCAGCCGCTGATCCGGTCTCCGTGTCCCGCAACCGCCTCCTGCTGGTGGTCTATACTGCCGCCATCTTCACCAGCGCGCTGCTGTTGTTCTCGGTGCAGCCGCTCTTCACCAAGATGGTGCTGCCGCGACTCGGCGGCTCGCCGGCGGTGTGGTCGGTGGCGATGGTATTCTTCCAGTCGCTGCTGCTCGCCGGCTACGCCTATGCGCATTATCTGATGCAGATACGCAGCCGGATCTGGCCGGTGGCGATTCATCTGGTGTTGCTGGCAGTTGCGCTGCTGACCTTGCCGCTGTCGATCGCCTCGGGCTGGGGCGAGCCGCCGTCGAGCGGCTACGCGTTCTGGCTGCTCGGACTGTTCGCGGTGTCGATCGGTCTGCCGTTCTTCGCGCTGGCGGCCAACAATCCGTTGCTGCAGGCCTGGTTCGTGCGCACCGGCCATCCACAAGGCCCGGATCCGTATTTTCTCTATGCTTCGTCGAACATCGGCAGTTTTCTGGCGCTGCTGTCCTATCCGGTGCTGCTGGAGCCGATGTTCTCGCTGCGCACCCAGAACCTGATCTGGACCGGCGGCTACGGCCTGCTGATCGTGTTGATCGCCGCCTGCGGCGCGTTGCTGCTGCGCTCGCCGGCTTTTGTATTCGTCAAAGGTGTGACCGACGAGGTCGATGCGCCCGCCCCAACATGGGCCTTGGGCGCGCGCTGGATCTTCCTGGCGGCGGTGCCGTCCGGCCTGCTGATCGCGGTCACCGCGCACATCTCAACCGACGTGGCTGCTGCACCGTTGTTGTGGGTGCTTCCGCTGTCGCTGTATCTGCTGACCTGGGTGCTGGTATTCCAGTCGCGCCCGCTGCTGCCCCACAAATGGATGCTGTTGCTGCAGCCGCTGGCGATCGCCGGCGTCATCGTGCTGCTGGCGGTCGGCGGCGAGCAGAACCTGCTGCTGACGCTGGGCGGCCATCTGCTGTGCTTCTTCATCATCGCCATGGCCTGCCACGGCGAACTGGCGCAAGCGCGGCCGGCGGCGAAGTATCTCACCGGCTATTATGTGGCGCTGTCGTTCGGCGGCATGGTCGGCGGATTGTTCGCGGGCCTGATCGCGCCGTTCGCGTTTTCGTGGATCGCGGAATACCCGATCCTGATCGCGCTGGCGGTGCTGTGCCGTCCGTCCGGCTCGGAGCGCCTGCACAACTGGAACCGGTGGTACTGGCCGTTGCTGGCGCTTCTCGCTTTCGTGTTGATCACGATCTCCTATTCCAGCGGAAAGACATTCACCTGGGTCGATGACAAGCGGGTCTATGTCATCAGCGTCATTGCGCTGCTCGGTATGATCCTCGCATTGCTGGCACGCGCTGACCGTTTCAAGTTGCTGGCCATCACCGTACTGGCGCTGGCCCTGATCCGCTTCTATCCGTCCGACGATGGCCGCGTTGAGACGGTGCGCAGCTTCTTCGGCGTGCACAAGATCGTGGTGACGCCGAACGGCCAATATCACGTGCTGATGCACGGCACCACGATCCACGGCGCCGAGAAATTTCTCAACGACGACGGCACGCCGGTGAGCGGTCGGCCCGAGCCGATTTCCTACTATCACAAGGATGGCGGCATCGGTCGGGCGATTACCGCGCTCCGCGCGCGCAAGGGCGCGCCGCTGCGCGTCGCCGTGATCGGGCTGGGCTCGGGCACGCTGGCCTGCGCTTCGCAGCCCGGTGAGGACTGGAAATTCTTCGAGATCGACCAGTCGATGGTCGATACCGCGCGCGATCCGAAGTATTTCAACTTCATCCAGCGTTGCGAGCCAGACATGAAGCCGGTCATCGGCGATGCGCGGCTGACGTTCGCCAGGGAGCCGGACGGCGTCTACGACCTGATCATCGTCGATGCCTATTCGTCCGATGCGATTCCGATCCATCTCGCGACCGAGGAAGCGATGGAAATCTACAAGGAGAAGCTGGCACCTCAGGGCGCGGTGGTGATGCATGTCTCGAACCGGCATCTCGAACTGGCGAGCGTCGTGGTCGGCATCGCCGACGCCAACGACCTCAAGAGCTGGGTGTTCAACGAGGATTCCGGTCGCGACAGCGAGTACATCTTCTCGACCAATGTCGTGATATCGGCGCGTGAGCCCGCCGATATCGGCGCGCTGGCATCGTCGGACAAGTGGGCGCTGACCGAAGCCGCAGACAACCAGCGGGTCTGGACCGATGACTATTCCAACGTGCTCGGCGCAGTATGGCGCCGGCTGCGCGACGGCGACAACTAGCTGAACCGGAAAAGCCCTCGGGGATTCTGCAGGATGGCCGCGATCCTCCGCGTTCCCCGGCGGGACCGACGCGGGGAGACCGGCCGCTTCGCGCAGACCTTAGTAGTCTGAGGAAAAGAAACCGCGAGGCTGGTACGGCCGCGGCGCATAGACCTGCGGCTGGTAGGGCTGGGCGTAGCCGCGGCTGGCGTAATACTGCTGGGTCTCGGCCTCGGTCATGCGGCGATAGCCGCGAGGGGCGGGATAGCGCTGGCCATTATCGCTGCCGTCGGCCGGATAGATGTAGTTGTCATCGGCCATTTGCGGCGCCTGGCGGACGATACGGCGGCTTGGCGGCACCGGCTGCGGCACCAGTTCGATCGGGTTGCCGGCGGCATCAAAGGACGGTTCGACCGGCGCGACGTTGCGGCGCGCGACCGCGGCAGGCCTCGCCGGCCGCGGGTTGCGCGCCATCGCCACCTGCGCCGAGCCGGTCAGGGTGACCGTCGTGTTCAGGACGCCGTCGGCCTTGACCATGGCGAACAGCGTCGCAGCGTTCTGGCGCGACAGCCGGACGCAGCCGTGAGACGCCGGCGTGCCGAGCCGGCTGACCGAGTCGGTGCCGTGGATGGCGTGGCCCTGCTTGGTGAAGAAGATGGAATTCGGCATCGGCGCGTCGTCGAATTCCTTGGAATAGTGGTCTTCCTCCATGCGGAAGGTGCGGAAGCTGCCGTTGGGCGTCTCATGGGCGACGTCGCCCGACGAGACCGGCCAGCTATATTTCTCGACGCCGTCGACGGCGACGGTCATCTGCTGGGCGTCCTTATCGATAGTAATGGCTATTTTGGCCTCTGAGGGCCCGGCGAGGGCTATCATGCCGAGGATAGTCGCGAAGATGAAACGCATCTGACTTTGGCCTCCGGCCACCACTGAAACGCCGCCTGTCCGTGCTTTCCACCAATATGCATAGCGCAAGCGTCGGTTTCCAGTGACAGTTTCGTGCATCGTTAATGCCCCGGACGGCTTTCCTATGGCGCCGTCGGGGCGAAAACCGGTCCGGCCCAGCGTCGTGAAATTGATCTACGTCAGTGCAACCAATCGGTCACTTTGACGTTATTGAGTTCCACGCGGTGATTGAACGAACGTGGTCATCCAGAGGAATTCAACATGAAGACCAAGACATCGATCCTGTCCGTCAGCCCGGTCATGGCTAAGCTCGCAATGCTGGCCGGCGTGCTGGCGGTGCTGGCCATTCCGCATGTGGCGCAGGCACAAGGCGTCATTCGCGGAGCCGATCAAGGTGCCCGCCAGGGCGTTCGTGAGGGTAACCGGGCGGCCGGTCCGGTCGGCGGCGTGGTTGGCGGGGCCCTCGGCTTGGGGGTCGGTGCAGCTGTGGGCGGCGTCAAGGGTGTGCTCGGCATTCCCGAAGGACGTAGCCGCGAGTGCCGCGGCTATTACGACAGGCGTCATCGTTTCCACTGCTACCGTCGTTAATCTCAAGCTGATTTAAAGCAAACGGCCCGGATGATCCGGGCCGTTTTCATGTGGGCCGGTTGCTCAGTCTCAGTTCTTCAGCTTGTAGCCGGTCTTGAAGATCCACCACACGGTGACCATGCAGGCCGCCAGGAAGAACAGCGTCACCGATACGCTCAGCACTACGCTGACATCGGAAATCTCGTAGAAGCTCCAGCGGAAGCCGCTGATCAGGTAGACCACCGGGTTGAGCAGCGTGATGGTGCGCCAGCCCGAGGGCAGCATGCTCACCGAATAGAAGCTGCCGCCGAGAAACGTCAGCGGCGTCACCACCAGCAGCGGGATCGCCTGCAGCTTCTCGAAGCCGTCGGCCCAGATGCCGATGATGAAGCCGAACAGGCTGAATGTCACTGCGGTCAGCACCAGGAAGGTCAGCATCCACCACGGATGCAATATGTGCAGCGGCACGAACAGGCCGGCGGTGGCCAGAATGATCAGGCCGAGCAGAATCGACTTGGTGGCGGCCGCGCCGACATAGCCGAGCACGACCTCGATATAGGACACCGGCGCCGACAGCAGCTCGTAGATCGTGCCGGTGAACTTCGGAAAATAGATGCCGAACGAGGCGTTGGAGATGCTCTGCGTCAGCACCGACAGCATCACCAGGCCCGGGACGATGAAGGTGCCGTAGCTGACGCCTTCCACCGAAGTGATGCGCGAGCCGATGGCAGCACCGAAAACCACGAAATACAGCGATGTCGAAATCACCGGCGAAACGATGCTTTGCAGCACGGTGCGCCAGGTGCGCGCCATTTCGAACAGATAGATGGCGCGGACGGCCCGGAAATTCATGCTCATTTCCTCACCAGGCTGACGAAAATATCTTCCAGCGAACTCTGCGTGGTGTCGAGATCGAAAAACCGGATGCCGGCTTCGCGCAGGTCGCTCAGCAGGCTGGTGATCCCGGTGCGCTCGCTCTTGGTGTCGTAGGTGTAGATCAACTGATCGCCGTCGGCGGCAAGCTCGAGGTGATAGTCCGAAAGACTCGCAGGAATCGCGGCGACCTTACCCTGCAGGTGCAGCTTCAGGCGCTTCTTGCCGAGCTGCTGCATCAAAGCCGTCTTGTCCTCGACCAGGATGATCTCGCCCTTGTTGATGACGCCGATCCGGTCGGCCATCTCTTCGGCTTCCTCGATGTAGTGCGTGGTCAGGATCACCGTGACGCCGGCGGCACGCAGCGTGCGCACCACCTCCCACATGCCCTTGCGCAGCTCGACGTCGACGCCCGCGGTGGGCTCGTCGAGAAACAGGATCTGCGGCTCATGCGACAGTGCCTTGGCGATCATTACCCGGCGCTTCATGCCGCCGGACAGAGTGACGATCTTGCTGTCCTTCTTGTCCCACAGCGACAGGTCCTTCAGCACCTTCTCGATATGATCGGGATTCTTCGGCTTGCCGAACAGGCCGCGGCTGAAAGACACCGTGGCCCACACCGTCTCGAAAGCGTCGGTGTGCAGTTCCTGCGGCACCAGGCCGATCAGTTCGCGCGCGGCGCGGAACGAGCCGACATTGTCGTGGCCGTCGACCACCACCTTGCCGGAGGTCGCATTGGCGATGCCGCAGATGATGCTGATCAGCGTCGTCTTGCCGGCGCCGTTCGGCCCCAGCAGCGCAAAGATCTCGCCGCGGTTGATGTCGAGGTCGATGCCCTTGAGGGCGGTGAAGCCCGAGGCATAGCTCTTGGTCAGGCTGGATATGGAGATGATGGGGGGCATGGGGGACTTAATGATATGAATCGGGACGGCCGCGTCGGGCGCGGTGTGAGTACATAGGAACGCTCACGGGCAGGCGCAATCGCAGGCGTGGCAAATTTGCAGTTATTCTGCGGCGTCGTAATCGATCTCGACGATCGTGCCGCCATCTGCGGCATCGGAAAATTGCGGATCGTTCTGCAACTGTTCGATGGTGCGCGGTACGGGGAGATCCGTGGTGCCGTCCGGATTTGTCCAGTTCCCGGCCACGGATTCGAGAGTCTCCTCGGCCTCTTCGATCGCTTCATCGAGACTGTCGCCAGCGGTGACGAGGCCGGGAAAATCGGGAAACGATACGCGAAAGCTGCCGCCCGCATCCTTTTGAATCAACGCAATATAGACCGGCACTTCACACCCGCTCGACGAAACTGTCGACCACCTTTTTCTCGCCGGCCTTTTCGAACGCAATCGTCAGCTTGTTGCCGTCGATCTTGGTCACCGCGCCGTAGCCGAATTTCTGATGGAAGACGCGGTCCTGCAGCGTGAATGCCGACTCTGTGCCGGTGGATTTCGCGATCAGCTCGCCTTCGATGGTCATCGGACCGTTTCTGCCGCGGGAGAAGCCGCTGCCCGGCGCGTCGCTGCGTGACGACGAGAATGGCGACTGGCTTTCGTTGAAGCCGCCGCCGGCCTGTCCGCCGCCCTTGCGCGACTTGTTGGCCTGGGCGCGCTGCCAGCCCGGTGTTGAATAGCTGGAGCCGAAGGATTCGACGTTGTCGAAGCGCGACGGGCCATAGCCGCTGTTGCCGCCCCAGTTATTGCCGCCCTTGGATTCGGTGATCTCGACATTGTCTGCCGGCAATTCATCGAGGAAGCGCGACGGCAGCGTCGTGTTCCAGGTGCCGTGGATGCGCCGGTTGGTGGCGAAATAGAGTTTGGCGCGCTTGCGGGCGCGCGTAATACCCACGTGGGCCAGCCGGCGCTCTTCCTCGAGGCCGGCGCGGCCCTGGTCGTCAAGCGCACGCTGGTGCGGAAACAAGCCTTCCTCCCAGCCCGGCAGGAACACGTTGTCGAATTCCAGCCCCTTGGCCGAGTGCAGCGTCATGATCGACACCGCGTCCTCGTCGGCGCCGCCCTCGCGGTCCATCACCAGCGAGATATGTTCGAGAAAGCCCTGCAGGTTCTCGAATTCTTCCATCGAGCGGACCAGCTCCTTGAGGTTCTCAAGCCGGCCTGCTGCGTCGGCGGAACGGTCCTTCTGCCACATCTCGGTATAGCCGCTCTCGTCGAGCACGATCTCGGCGAGCTGGGTGTGGGTGATGGCGTCGCGCTGGGTGCGCCAGCGCTCGAAGTTCAGCATCAGCTCGCGCAGGCTGCCGCGCGCCTTCGGCTTCATCTCGTCGGTGTCGACGACGAGACGGGCGGCTTCCGACAGCGGGATCTTTCGCTTGCGGGCATGGTCGTGCAGCATCTGCACGGTGGCGTCGCCGAGGCCGCGCTTGGGCACATTGACGATGCGCTCGAAAGCGAGGTCGTCGGCGGGCGAATTGATCACCCGGAGATAGGCCAGCGCATCTCGGATCTCGGCGCGCTCGTAGAAGCGCGGGCCGCCGATCACGCGATAGGGCAGGCCAAGGGTGACGAAGCGATCTTCGAATTCGCGCATCTGGAACGAGGCGCGCACCAGGATGGCGATGTCGTTGAGCTTGTGGCCCTCGCGCTGCAACTGCTCGATTTCCTCGCCGATGGTGCGGGCTTCCTCTTCGGAATCCCAGCAGCCGGTAACGGTGACCTTTTCGCCGGCGACGTCCTCGGTGCGCAGCGTCTTGCCGAGCCGGCCTTCGTTGTGCGCGATCAAATGCGAGGCGGCGGCGAGGATGTGGCCGGTGGAGCGATAGTTGCGCTCCAGCCGGATCACCTTGGCGCCGGGAAAATCGTGGTCGAAGCGCAGGATGTTGTCGACCTCGGCGCCGCGCCAGCCATAGATCGACTGGTCGTCGTCGCCGACGCAGCAGATGTTTTTCAGCGGCGAGGCCGCCGGCGGCAAGGCGGCAGCCTGTTCGCGTTCTTCGTCGGGAGAGAAGGGGATGGCTTGCGCCGCTCTGGGACCGGTCGCCGACTGCGACAGCAGCCGCAGCCACAGATACTGCGCCACGTTGGTGTCCTGATATTCGTCGACCAGGATGTATTTGAAGCGCTGCTGGTACTGCCGGAGCACGTCGGGATGCTCACGGAACAGGCGGATGCCTTCCAGCAGCAGGTCGCCGAAATCGGCCGCGTTGAGCGTCTTCAGCCGTGCCTGATAGGCGGCATAGAGCTTGCCGCCGCGGCCGTTGCCGAACACGGCGGCTTCGCCGGCGGGCACCTGCGACGGCGTCAGGCCGCGGTTCTTCCAGCCGTCGATCAGCCCCGCCAGCATCCGCGCCGGCCAGCGCTTGTCGTCGATGTTGTCGGCCGCCAGCAACTGCTTGAGCAGCCGGATCTGGTCGTCGGTGTCGAGCACGGTGAAATTCGACGTCAGCTGCACCAGTTCGGCGTGGATGCGCAGGATGCGGCCGCCGATCGAGTGGAAGGTGCCGAGCCACGGCATGCCCTCGACCGCCTGGCCCAGCATCAGGCCGAGGCGGTGCTTCATCTCCCGCGCCGCCTTGTTGGTGAAGGTCACCGACAGGATCTCGGCGGGGCGGGCCCGGCCTGTGGTGAGGATGTGCGCGATCCGCGAGGTCAGCACCTTGGTCTTGCCGGTGCCGGCATTGGCTTCGACCCAGGCCGAATGGCCGGGCGTCGTCGCCCGCCGCTGCGACTCGGTGGCGAGCGCCAAAGGATCGAGGGTGGGATCGAGAGCGGGGTCGAAGACGCTCATTCGTCGTCCCCGCCGGCCGTCGACCATTCGGCGACGCGCTCGAGATGCTCGTAGTCGTTGAAGGCCGGGATGTAGGCCGACCAGGGCAGGGCGGGGTAGGGCGTGCCTGGCTTGGCGAAGTGGGCCGCCATCTTCTCGACCAGGGCCAGCATGGCCGGCACCAGTTCGTTGCTTGCCTTGATCTCGCTCACCTTGCCGCCGTCGCCGAGGCCGTTGGCCTGCCAGTAGGAAACATGCACCTCGCTCGCGCGGCTTTCGATCTTGTCGAAGCCGCCGCGCTCGGCCATCGCCGCCTCGAGCAGCAGCTGCGGCGCGAACAGCGCCTCGAGCTCCTGGTTGGTCGGCACGCGGCCGGTCTTGTAGTCGATCACGTCCCAGACGCCGGGCTCGATCTCGTCGATGCGATCGGCGCGCGCCTCGATGGTGAGCGGCCGGCTGCTCGGCCCGACCGTCAGCCTGCCGGTGGTCTCGCTGGCGAGCAGCCGCGTGGTCCACAATTCATGCGGATAACCCAGCTCTTTCGCCTTCCGGCACGACAGCGACGTCAACCAGGCTTTCGCTT
>LNAP01004415.1_pt1 | contig 12995 bp, 10 predicted proteins | sample 602601 | NCBI WGS metagenome assembly LNAP01 (sample SAMN02440304, study PRJNA202911) | soil metagenome | biome: Subtropical and temperate rainforests or woodlands; isolation source: soil samples (1 kg each in a 20% v/v slurry with milli Q water) were... ...
TACTGGCAGCCATGGTGTTCCCCGCACGCTACTACTATCTGTCTCGAATCGGGGCACTCTGGCCGAAGCCGATTAACGCACTCTTAAACCTTGATGCCCCCGCCCGCCGTCGCGATTGTTGAACACAGGTTTCCCACACAATGAATTCGCGCTCCAAGTCTGCCCTTAACAAGTCTGCCCTTAAGAAGCCCGCTCTCAAAAAGCCCGCTCTCCGCAAGCCAGCCGCCAAGACGTCTGCCGTCAAGAAATCTGCCGCCAAGGCAAAGTCCTCCAAGTCCGCAAAGCCTGTGAGCAAGACCGGCAAGCTTCCGGAGTGGAATCTCGCCGATCTCTATTCCGGGATCGACGCGCCGGAAGTGGTGCGCGATCTCGAAAAGATGGATGCCGATTGCGTCGCCTTCGAGACCGACTACAAGGGCAAGCTCGCGACAGGGACAGCAAACGAAGATGGCGGAAAATGGCTCGCGGGAGCCGTGCGGCGCTATGAGGCGATCGACGATCTCGCCGGCCGTCTCGGTTCCTATGCCGGCCTCGTTCATGCCGGCGACAGCGTGGACCCTGCGATTTCAAAGTTTTACGGCGATGTGTCGGAGCGGCTGACGGCGGCGTCGACCCATCTTCTGTTCTTCGCGCTCGAGCTCAATCGCGTCGATGACGATATCTTGAACCGCGCGATGCAAGCCGCCGAGCTGGCGCATTACCGTCCGTGGATCGAGGATCTGCGCAAGGAGAAGCCTTACCAGCTCGACGACAAGCTCGAGCAACTCTTCCTCGAGAAGTCGCAAACCGGCTATTCCGCCTTCAACCGGCTGTTCGACCAGACCATCTCCGGCCTGCGCTTCAAGGTCGGGTCCAAGGAACTGGCGATCGAGCCGACGCTGAATTTCCTGGCGGACCGTGACGGCGCCAAGCGCAAGGCTGCGGCCGAGGCGCTGGCAAAGACCTTCAAGGCCAACGAGCGCACCTTCGCGCTGATCACCAATACGCTGGCCAAGGACAAGGACATCTCCGATCGCTGGCGCGGCTTCAAGGACGTCGCGGATTCCCGTCATCTGAACAACCGCGTCGAGCGCGAGGTGGTGGATGCGCTGGTCGCCTCCGTACGCGCGGCCTATCCGAAGCTGTCGCACCGCTATTACGCGCTGAAGGCGAAGTGGTTCGGCAAGAAGCGGCTGGCCTATTGGGACCGCAACGCGCCGCTGCCCTTTGCGGCGACCGACACCATCGGCTGGCCTGACGCGCGGAACATGGTGCTGACTGCCTATCGCGGCTTCTCGCCAGAAATGGCCGACATCGCCGAGCGCTTCTTCACCGACCGCTGGATCGATGCGCCGGTGCGCCCGGGCAAGGCGCCGGGCGCGTTCTCGCACCCGACCACGCCGTCGGCGCACCCCTATGTGCTGATGAACTACCAGGGCAAGCCGCGCGACGTGATGACGCTCGCGCACGAACTCGGTCACGGCGTGCACCAGGTGCTGGCGGCGAAGAACGGCGCGCTGATGGCACCGACGCCGCTGACGCTGGCCGAGACCGCGAGCGTGTTCGGCGAGATGCTGACCTTCAGGCGGCTGCTGGCGCAGACCAAGAGTGCCAGACAGCGCCAGGCGCTGCTCGCCGGCAAGGTCGAGGACATGATCAACACCGTGGTGCGGCAGATCGCGTTCTATTCCTTCGAGCGCGCGGTCCACACCGAGCGCAAGAACGGCGAACTGACCGCGACGCGGCTCGGCGAGATCTGGCTCTCGGTGCAGGGCGAGAGCCTCGGGCCGGCGATCGAGATCAAGGCGGGCTACGAGAACTACTGGATGTACATCCCGCACTTCATCCATTCGCCGTTCTACGTCTACGCCTATGCCTTCGGCGATTGTCTCGTGAACTCGCTCTACGCCGTCTACGAGAACGCGGCGGAAGGCTTTGCCGAGCGCTATCTCGACATGCTCGCGGCCGGCGGCACCAAGCACTATTCCGAACTGCTGCGGCCGTTCGGCCTCGATGCCAAGGATCCCAAATTCTGGGACGGCGGCCTGAGCGTCATCGCCGGGATGATCGACGAGCTGGAAGCGATGGGCTGAGCCGGGCGCGAGTTCCTTCCGGCCACAGTTGCGATTCGGTTTCGCGAGCCGGCAAGCCGTAAGGTTTTTGCGGTGCCGATGCGAGTTCCATCCGCGCGCGCCGAGGTATCCTCGGTGAGTGGCCCGAGATTTTGCATTGAACGTTCGCGCCGCGCCCAAGACTAACCAAGAGATATTGAGAAATTAATTTTCAACTTTTGATTGTCGATTGATCGATTTCCGCCTGGGAGGCCCCCATGCTCGATCAGGGATCCGCAGCGCCGGTTCCGGCGTCAAAGAACGCTGCCGCGGTCGACGAGGAAACGCCCTGGTGCGAAAAGCATCATCAGATCGTTCGCGATGAAATCGCGGCGATCAACACGCGGCGGGAGCCGGACCGACGCATCGATGCCGACAGCCTCGAAGCCTGCCAGTTGCTCGACGTCACCGGGCTTGCATTGTCCGGGGGCGGCATTCGCTCGTCGGCCGTTTGCCTGGGCGTGCTGCAGGCGTTGAACCATCACAATCTGATCGGGCGGATCGATTATCTCTCCACGGTGTCGGGCGGCGGCTATATCGGCACCTCTCTCTGCGCCACCATGACAAAGGCGCAGCGATTCGTATTCGGTGAAAGGCCGGTCGGCGGGACCGTCACGGCCGCCGAGATCAGCGACACGCCTTCGGTCGGACATCTCCGCAACTATTCCAACTATCTGATTCCGGCCGGCGCCCGCGATCTCCTGACCGGAGTTGCGATCGTCGTGCGCGGACTGGTCGCCAATATCGGACTGACGTTGCCCATCGTGCTGCTGCTTGCCGCCGTCACGATCTGGTCCACGCCGCTGCGGAGTTGCCTGACGGTTGCGAACATCTTCGGTGTCAGCCTCGACAATCACAAATTATGCGAGCTGCATGATTTCAGCGTCATCGACCGTTATGGTTTCAGCACATTCGGCCTGGCGATCGCCTTGGTGATGCTGCTTTGCGGCGGGCTCGCCTATTTCACCTCGCGCTCCATTCGCGGCAACGGCCCCAGCGTCGTCTTCGCCTACATTGCCGGGATCACACTGTTGCTGGGCGTTGCGTGTGACTTCGCGCGCTTTCTCAAGGTTCAGCATTTCGCGCTGACTCTTTCGATCGCAATCATCGGTGTCGTCCTGTTTTTCGGATGGGCTCTCAAGCAGTCGTTCGCAAGTCCCGGCAAGCGACAGGAGTTCCGTTCGCACTGGCCGAGCATGGGCGCGACCTTCCTCGTGCTGCTGGCCGTCATTGCCTTCTTCGAGTTTCAGCCCTTCATGCTGGGGCAAATGTTCGACGTCGCCGAGAGCAGCGCGGTCGGCGGACCGGCCGCCGCAGTCGCGATCACCTGGATCAAGTCGCTCGCGGCGGTGGCCGCGCCGATCGGTGTCTTGGTCACCGCATTCAGGCAGCAATTTGTGGAATTGTTGAAGGGCAACAGCGCATCCTCGCAATGGGGTTCACTGCTGCTTGCGGTCGTCGCCAGGGTCGCCCTGTGGATCGCGGGGCTCGCGCTTCCACTGATCATCTGGGTCGCATACCTCTACCTGTCGTATTGGGGCATCTCCAACGACCTATTCGAGCGGTGCCCGTCGGCCCTGGGGGCCGCCTCCCAAAGGGAGTGCCTAGCCATCGCCAAATCGAACGCCCCGTCCGGCAGCCTCGCAGGCAAGATCCAGTTCGATGCCAGCAAGGGTATCTTGTCGGCCGAGATCACGCCGAAGGCTGTGCCGCCGGTCGTGGCGGATAGCGAGCGGTTGACGCCCACCTGGCATGCTCCCGCCTGGCTCCTGTTCCTCGCGCAGAAAGCAGGGCATGTGGTTCAGGTGCAGCTTCCCGGCCTGTTCCGGGGGACAGCTTCAGAACTCTCCTATTCGTTCAGTCTTCCGATGGTGATCCTGTACACGTTTGCCGGGGTCGTTCTGTTCGCCGTCTCGTTTTGCCTGACGCCAAACGCGAACTCCTTGCATCGGCTCTATCGCGATCGGCTGAGCAAGGCTTTCCTGTTCGATCCGACGCGTTCGGCGGACGGCGGTATTGCGCGCGCCGAAGCCAGCCTCGATCAAGGGCGTGATTTCAGAACGCTCGATCGCATGAAGCTGACCGATCTCTACCCGGCTCCGGTCGAGGCGGACCGCATTCCGGGGCAATCAATTGCGCCCAGGCTGCACGCGCCCTATCAACTCATCAATACGGCGCTCAATATTCAAGGCTCGGACTTTGCCAACCGGCGCGGCCGCAACGCGGATTTCTTCGTGTTTTCCGCCCTGAATGTCGGCAGCGAGGCGACGGGCTATGCGCCCACCGGATTGGTGCAGGACGATGAGCAAAGCCTCGACCTTGCGACCGCAATGGCGATTTCGGGAGCCGCGGCCTCTGCGAACATGGGCTCGAACTCGATCAAGGCGCTGACGCCGACGCTTGCGCTCCTCAACGTGCGGCTCGGCTATTGGCTGAAGAACCCACGTTACGTCGATGATCGCGTGCGGCCGCCGCGCCGCTCCACGCCGCTTTACTTCTGGTCCGAGATCTCGGGGCGCCTGTATGAGAATAGCGACAGCGTCTACCTGACGGATGGCGGTCATATCGAAAATCTCGGCGTCTACGAGCTGCTCCGCCGCCGCTGCAAGGTGATCATCGCGGTCGATGCGGAAGCCGATGCGCCGATGAACTTCGGCTCCCTGATGAGGCTGCAGCGATACGCGCGCATCGATCTCGGCGTCCGGATCGACTTGCCATGGACGCCGATTCGCGAGTGCACGCGCGCGCTGATGGCGCGCAATGCCGACAAGGCGGGTGATCCCGGCGCGGCCGATGAGCATGACGGGGCCGCCCAAGATCGCGTTCACGTCGCCATCGGCACCATCGACTATGGCGGGGATGACCAAGGCTATCTCGTCTACGTCAAATCGTCGCTCAACGGCGACGAGAACGACTACATCCGGGACTATGCACGGCGAAACGACCGCTTCCCGCACGAGACCACGGGTGACCAGTTCTTTTCCGAAGAGCAGTTCGAGGTCTACCGTGCGCTGGGCTTCCACATGGCGCACGGTTTCCTGTCCGGGGAGACTCCGGTGGTGGTCGGGCGCGGCGTCAGTCCGCGGACGGCCCGGTTTACCGAGCCGGGCGAAACCGTGATCGACGAGGTCCGCCGCTCGCTGGGATGGCCGGTCGTCGAGCGGCCTGCAGTCATGGTGGGCACGATCGCCGCGCTGGATCTGGGGTAGGGCGGCCGTAAAACATTTGTTGAACGGCCTTAGGGAGCCCCGCCGGCGAAGTCGGCGAGCAGACCCTCACGCGCTGGACCCGCGACAATCTGGATTCCGAATGAGCCGATTTGCGGGAAAACCGCGTCTGCCTGCCGTTGCCCTGCCCGAAGGTTTAAGGTATCCCAGCCGGAGAATTCGACTTTCTACTGGGGACATTCCATGGCTGACCATAGCGAAGTGGCTTACACCACCGCCGACGGCAACGACTACGTTGCCCACGAGCAGACCTACGAGGGCTTCATCAAGCTGGTGAAGTACGGCACCGCCTCGGTCGCGCTCATCGTGATCCTGATGGCGATCTTCCTGACCTGATCCATCGCCTGCTGCACCGCCAGTGTCGTCGGTGCTCATAAAATTTGCATACAAGCCGGTTCCAAAACCGGTATCCAACGTTGCGGGAGTAACGCTAAGTTCGCGTGCGCGTTTTTGCCCGCGTCGCCGGAGGGCCTATGAAGATCGCCGTTGCCAAGGAAATCGATCCGTCGGAGCCGCGCGTCGCCGCTTCGCCTGATACGGTGAAGAAATTCAAGGCGCTGGGCGCCGAAATCGCCGTCGAGCCGGGTGCCGGTCTCAAATCGGGCCTGCCGGATTCCGAATTCACCGCAGCGGGAGCCACCGTCAGCGCCAATGCGTTGAAGGACGCCGACATCGTCATCAAGGTGAAGCGCCCCGAGGCCTCCGAGCTCGCGCAGTACAAGCGCGGCGCGCTCGTCATCGCCATCATGGATCCTTACGGCAACGAAGCCGCGCTGAAGACGATCGCCGATGCCGGCGTCTCCGCCTTCGCGATGGAATTGATGCCGCGCATCACGCGTGCGCAGGTGATGGACGTGTTGTCCTCGCAGGCGAACCTTGCCGGCTACCGCGCCGTGATCGAGGGCGCCGAGGCCTTCGGCCGCGCCTTCCCGATGATGATGACGGCGGCAGGCACCGTGCCCGCCGCCAAGGTATTCGTGATGGGCGTCGGCGTCGCCGGCCTCCAGGCGATCGCGACCGCGCGCCGTCTCGGCGCCGTCGTCACCGCGACCGACGTGCGTCCCGCCACGAAGGAGCAGGTCGAATCGCTCGGCGCGAAATTCCTCGCCGTCGAGGACGAGGAGTTCAAGAACGCGCAGACCGCCGGCGGCTACGCCAAGGAAATGTCAAAAGAGTACCAGGCCAAGCAGGCCGCGCTCACCGCCGAGCATATCAAGAAGCAGGACATCGTGATCACCACCGCGCTGATTCCGGGCCGGCCTGCGCCGAAGCTCGTCTCGGCCGAGATGGTCAAGTCGATGAAGCCGGGCTCGGTGCTGGTCGATCTCGCCGTCGAGCGCGGCGGCAATGTCGAGGGCGCCAAGGCCGGCGAGGTCGTCGACCTCGATGGCATCAAGATCGTCGGCTACACCAACGTCGCCGGCCGCGTCGCGGCTTCCGCATCCAGCCTGTACGCGCGCAATTTGTTCAATTTCATCGAGACCATGGTCGACAAGGGTACCAAGGCCCTCGCGGTGAACTGGGACGACGAACTGGTCAAGGCTACCGCGCTGACCAAAGACGGCGGCGTCATCCACCCGAATTTCCAGCCGAAGGCGTAAGGAGAGATCGCCATGGAGCATGTTGCACAGGTCGTCGACCCCTTCGTCTTCCGGCTGTCGATTTTCGTCCTCGCCGTCTTCGTCGGCTATTTCGTGGTGTGGTCGGTGACTCCGGCACTGCATACCCCGCTGATGAGCGTGACCAACGCGATCTCCTCGGTGATCGTGGTCGGCGCGCTGCTCGCCGTCGGCGTCGGTATGATCTCAAGCGGTTCAGGATGGGCGCGTGCCTTCGGCTTCATCGCGCTGATCTTCGCCTGCGTGAACATCTTCGGCGGCTTCCTTGTCACCCAGCGCATGCTGGCGATGTACAAGAAGAAGGTAAAGTGACCGGCGTGCACCTCGGGGTGACGAAGACAAAGGGGACCTGAGATGAACGCCAATCTGGCAGCAGTTCTTTACCTTGTGGCGGGTGTGCTGTTCATCCTGTCGCTGCGCGGGTTGTCCAGCCCGGCGACGTCGCGCCAGGGTAATTTCTTCGGCATGATCGGCATGGCGATCGCGGTCGCCACCACGCTGGCAAGCCATCCGCCGGCCGATGGTCTCGCCTGGGTGCTGGTCATTCTCGGCATCGCTATCGGTGGCTCGGTCGGCGCGGTCATCGCCCGCCGCGTGCCGATGACCTCGATGCCTGAACTGGTCGCCGCCTTCCACTCGCTGGTCGGCATGGCCGCGGTGCTGGTGGCCGCCGGCGCGTTCTACGCGCCCGAAGCCTTCGACATCGGCACTCCCGGCAACATCCATCCGCAAAGCCTGGTCGAGATGTCGCTCGGCGTCGCCATCGGTGCGCTGACCTTCACCGGCTCGGTGATCGCGTTTCTGAAGCTGTCCGCGCGCATGAGCGGCGCGCCGATCATCCTGCCGTTCCGCCACATCATCAACATCGCGCTGGCGATCGCGCTCGTCGTCTTCATCGTCGGGCTGGTGATGTCGGGCAGCGCGCTCGACTTCTGGCTGATCGTCATCATCGCGCTGGCGCTCGGCGTACTCATGATCATCCCGATCGGCGGCGCCGACATGCCGGTCGTAATCTCGATGCTGAACTCCTATTCCGGCTGGGCTGCGGCCGGCATCGGCTTCACGCTCGGCAATTCCGCGCTGATCATCACGGGCGCGCTGGTCGGATCGTCCGGTGCGATCCTGTCCTACATCATGTGCCACGCGATGAACCGGTCCTTCATCTCGGTCATCCTCGGTGGCTTCGGTGGCGAGACCGCGGCGGCCGGCGGTGGCGGCGGCGAGCAGAAGCCCGCCAAGCTCGGCTCGGCCGACGACGCGGCCTTCATCATGAAGAATGCCCAGAAGGTCATCATCGTGCCCGGCTACGGCATGGCGGTGGCGCAGGCGCAGCACGCGCTGCGCGAGATGGGCGACATCCTGAAGAAGGAAGGCGTCGAGGTGAAGTACGCCATTCACCCGGTCGCCGGCCGCATGCCCGGCCACATGAACGTGCTGCTGGCCGAAGCCAACGTTCCCTACGATGAGGTGTTCGAGCTCGAGGACATCAACTCGGAGTTCGCTCAGGCCGACATCGCCTTCGTGATCGGCGCCAACGACGTCACCAATCCGGCGGCCGAAGAGGACAAGACCTCGCCGATCTACGGCATGCCCGTGCTGCAGGTCTGGAAGGCGGGTACCGTGATGTTCATCAAGCGCTCGCTTGCCTCCGGCTATGCCGGCATCGACAATCCGCTGTTCTACCGCGACAACACCATGATGCTGCTCGGCGACGCCAAGAAGGTCACCGAGAACATCGTCAAGGCGATGTAGCACGCGAAGGAAACCGACCGTGGCCATCAACAAGGAATGGCACCGGTCTCATCGCATGCCGCTCAAGGCAACGCGTCGCATGGCATGCCGTCCACAAGGCGGCGTGCGGTTGCCGCGACGTACCGGCGAGCCTCCGGCCCGACGTCATGAAATTGCTGCGGAGCCGTCGCAAATCCTGAGCCTGAACCAGGGCCGGCCGCGCCATGATCACCATCGCCATATGGATCGCCATCCTGCTCGCTGGTGTCTATCTCGCCGGGCTCGTCGTGCTCTACACCCGGCAGCGCGAGATGCTGTTTCCGATACCGACCGCCAAGCGGACCCCGCCTGAGGCGGCGGATTGTCCCGAGGCGGAGGAGCATGTTCTGACCACCTCGGATGGCGAGAAGATCATCGTCTGGCACGTGCCGGCGAGGCCCGGTCGTCCCGTGATCCTGTATTTTCCGGGCAACGGCGATTTTCTCGCCGGCCGTGTCGGTCGCTTCAAAGCGATGACGGCTGACGGCACCGGGCTCGTTGCGCTGTCCTACCGCGGCTATGCCGGCTCGAGCGGCGCGCCGAGCGAGGAGGGGCTGCTGCGCGATGCCGCCGCGGCCTATGCCTTCACCACGGCGCGCTACACGGCGGAACGAATCGTCGCCTGGGGCTTTTCGCTCGGGACCGGCGTGGCGGTCGCGCTCGCCTCGGAACGGCCTGTTGGGAAACTCGTCATGGAGGCGCCCTATACGTCGACGGCCGACATTGCATCTTCGTCGTTCTGGTTCGTTCCGGTGCGCCTCTTGATGCGCGATCCGTTCCCTTCCGACCAGCGGATCGCGCGCGTCACTGTGCCGCTATTGGTCATGCATGGCACTAATGACCTTGCCATTTCGATCGTGTTCGGAGAGCGTCTGTTTACGCTCGCGCATGAACCGAAGCAGTTCGTTCGCTTTGCGGGTGGCGGACACGACAATCTCGATGCGTTCGGTGCGATCGAAACAGCAAGGCGATTCATTGGATCCTAAACAGCTCGTGACCCGGTTCTGGAGCATATCCCTTGCCGCCATCCTCGTATTGTTGCCGCAGCAGGCATGGGCCGCAACCGGCCTCGATGGTGCGGCGATGCGTTGGCCCTACGCGCTTCCCTTTGCAGGCCTGTTGCTCTCGATCGCGCTCGGACCGCTGCTGTTTGCGAAAGTCTGGCACCATCATTACGGCAAGATCACCGCTGCCTGGTCGCTGCTGGCGCTGACCTCGCTCGTCATTTTTGCCGGAAGCATGGCGACGCTGGCGGCGTTAGTCCATGCCATGCTAACTGAATATCTCGGCTTCATCGTGCTGCTGTTCGCGCTCTACGTCGTGGCCGGTGGCATCCTGATCACGGGCGACATCAAGGCCACGCCGGCGACGAATGCCGGCATTCTCGCGCTCGGCACCTTGATGGCGAGCATCGTCGGCACCACGGGTGCCGCGATGATCCTGGTCCGCCCGCTGATCCGCGCCAACCGGCCCCGGCGCTACAATGCCCATGTCATCATCTTCTTCATCATTCTTGTCGCCAATGTCGGCGGCGCGCTGAGCCCGCTCGGCGATCCCCCGTTGTTCGTCGGTTTCCTGCATGGCGTCGACTTCTTCTGGACCACGCGGACCATCTGGTTGCAGACCGCGATCGTTGCCGGATTGCTGCTCGCGATCTTCATCGTTGTCGATCTTTGGCGCTTCCGCCGCGAGCCTGCACTCAGCGACCCCAGTCCTGCAGCCCCCGTCCGCATCCGCGGTCTCGTCAACCTCGTGCTGATCGCAGCGATCGTCGCGAGCCTGCTGGCGTCGGCGATGTGGAAGCCCGCCATTGCTTTCGACATTCTCGGAACGAAGCTGGAGCTCGAAGACATCGTCCGCAATCTGGCGCTGCTTTCCATCGCGGCGCTGTCGGTGTGGCTGACACCGGATGAGCACAGGGAGGCCAACGGCTTCACCTGGGAGCCGATCCGCGAGGTCGCGAAACTGTTCGCGGGCATTTTTGTCGCCATCATCCCGGTCATTGCCATGCTCAATGCCGGCCATCACGGTGCCTTCGCCTGGCTGTTGTCGGCCGTGACGGGGCCGGACGGCGCGCCGCGCGAGGTCGCCTATTTCTGGTTCACCGGCCTGATGTCGGCGTTTCTCGACAATGCGCCGACCTATCTTTTGTTCTTCCAGCTTGCCGGCGGCGATCCGCAGACGTTGATGTATCAGCTGTCGGGCACGCTCGCGTCGATCTCGATGGGCGCCGTCTACATGGGAGCGCTCACCTATATCGGCAATGCGCCGAACTTCATGGTCAGCAGCATCGCCAGCGAGAACGGCATCGAGATGCCGAGCTTCTTCGGCTATCTCCTGCGCGCCGGCGCGGTGCTGATCCCGCTGTTCATGCTGCTGACGCTGCTCCCGGTCGCGCCGATCCTGCGCTGGCATTGAATCTGCCTGCCGATTTGCTACTGCTCGTCTTCAGCGATTGGAGCCGGTAGATGAGCGCGCATAGTCCGATGCCCAGGTCGGCCTGGATCTTTCCGGCGCTGGCCGTGCTCTTGTTCGCAGCCGTCAGCGCGACCGGCTACGTCTTCACGCTGTCGCTCGGCGGGCTCGTCTTCGCCATCGTCCTCCTGGTCATCCTGTTCGGCACGGTGTTCGCCGCGGTTCATCATGCCGAAGTGATCGCCGAGCGGGTCGGCGAGCCCTATGGCACGCTGGTGCTGACGCTCTCGGTGACCGTCATCGAGGTGGCGCTGATCACCACGATCATGCTGGGCGACAAGCCCGCCCCGGAACTGGCGCGCGACACCGTGTTCGCCGTGGTCATGATCGTCTGCAACGGTCTCGTCGGGCTCTGCATCTTCATCGGCGGCCTGCGCTATCGCGAGCAGGGCTTTCAGGTCTCCGGCGCCAATGTCTATCTCAGCGTTCTCTTTGCGTTGGCAACGATAGCTTTGATCATGCCGAACTACACGACCACGACGCCGGGCCCGTTCTATTCCGCGATCCAGCTCGGCTTCGTCGACGTCGTCACGCTCGCGCTGTACGGGGTGTTCCTCTATACCCAAACTGTTGCGCACAAGGACTACTTCGTCCATGAGCGAGGGGAGGGCGAGGACGCGGGCGCCCATCTCTCGGGCAGGATGCTCGCGCTCAGCGTTGTGCTGTTGCTGGTGTCGCTGCTGGCGGTGGTGCTTCTGGCCAAGAAATTCTCGCTGGTGGTCGACGCGGTCGGCGCTCAGATCGGCGCGCCACCGGCCTTTGCGGGCCTGCTGGTTGCACTTCTGATCCTGCTGCCCGAGGGTGTCGCCGCGATTACGGCGGCCCGCAAGAACGATCTCCAGAAGAGCATCAATCTCGCCCTTGGCTCCTCGCTGGCGACTATCGGCCTGACCATACCCGCCGTCGGCGTCGCGACTTGGGTGCTCGACAAGGAACTTAAACTCGGCCTGAGCGCCCAAGACAGCGTCCTGCTCCTCCTGACCTTCTTCCTGAGCATGATGACATTCGGCACGGGCAGAACCAATGTCCTGTTCGGACTGGTCCATATGGTGGTATTTGCCGTCTACGTGTTCATGGTCTTCGTGCCCTGAAGCGCTACGTCCCAAAAGAGGTTCCAGATGCTTGCCGCCAAGTCCGAGGTTCAGGTCGACAACGAGGAGGTCCGGGTGACGGAATGGCGCCTTCCGCCCGGCGGCGCCACCGGCCATCACACCCACGGCATGGACTACGTGATTGTTCCCGTAGTTGCGGGGGAAATGACCATCGTCGCGCCCGGCGGAGAGCGGTCCAAGGCGCAGCTGGCAGCCGGGAAATCCTATTTCCGCAAGGCCGGCGTCCAACACGACGTACTTAACGAAACCTCAACCGAGATCGTGTTCCTTGAGATCGAGCTGAAGCCGTAAGTCCGCCTTACAACTTGCCATCGATCCGTCGCAGTTGATCCCTTACAATGCCCCAAAGTTCCCGCATCTGATCGCGGGGAGTGGCCGGAATGCTGAAATACCTCGCTAAAATTTCGATGGATATTTTCCCCTCGGTGCTCGCGACGATCATCGGGGCGTACATCGTTAACCACTACATCAACGCCAGGCCGGCGGCTGATGCCCCTGCGGCCGTCGTGGCCCCTGCCGAAGCCGGCAAGAACGGCAAGCCCTCCGATGTGGCCAATCTCCCTGCGCCCGGCGTCAAGGCCAAAGGCATCCTCGAGAAGAGTGTGACGGACAAGCCGACGGCTGCAAAGGCTGCCGATCAGCCGTCCGCCGAGCACAAGTCTGCCGATGGGGCCCCGGCCGAGGCCGGCCCGCGTGGCAAGC
>LNAP01001861.1_pt1 | contig 12988 bp, 11 predicted proteins | sample 602601 | NCBI WGS metagenome assembly LNAP01 (sample SAMN02440304, study PRJNA202911) | soil metagenome | biome: Subtropical and temperate rainforests or woodlands; isolation source: soil samples (1 kg each in a 20% v/v slurry with milli Q water) were... ...
TACGGGTGCCCTTCACAGGGTGAAACGGGAAACCGGTGAATCATGTGCTTTACTCTAAAGCCATGTCAGTCCGGTGCTGCCCCCGCAACGGTAAGCGAGTGAAGCGTCAAATCCACTGTGCCCGTCATACGGCATGGGAAGGTGATGCTTGCAGGTTTGGGCACAAGCCCTGCCCCTCGCGAGCCCGGAGACCGGCCCGCAACACAAAGTGACTTTTACGTTCACTGAATAACAAACCCGCGGTGGGCGGGCGCTGTTCGAAATCTCTGCGTGCCCCGGCGTACGGAGGTTTTCATGCGCTCTATTCACCCGCTGACAGACCAGAGGGAAGCGCCATGTCGATCATCAGCAGCACCGCCAGCAACACCGATAAAAAGAGCACGATCAGCACCACCACTACCCTGAGCCAACGCCTGACCGCCGCTTTTTGTGCGTCGATTCTTGGCGCTAGCCTTGTGTATTTCGCCGGTTTCTCGCACATCGAAGCGGTACACAACGCCGCGCACGATACCCGTCACAGCGCCGCATTCCCGTGCCATTGAGACCTGCTGACATGATCAAGCGTATTGCGCAAACCGCAGGTTTCACCGGGCTGCTGGCCGCCCTGCTGCTGACCCTGCTGCAAAGCTTCTGGGTGGCTCCGCTGATTCTGCAGGCCGAGACCTACGAAAAATCCGAACCGGCCGCGGTTGAAATCCACGAGCACGCCGCGGGAGTTGTCACCGCTCACACCCACGATGCCGAAGCCTGGGAGCCTGAAGACGGCTGGCAGCGCGTGCTGTCGACCACCGGCGGCAATCTGGTGGTAGCGGTCGGTTTCGCCCTGATGCTCGCGGGCCTCTACACCTTGCGCGCTCCACGCCGTACCTCTCAGGGCCTGCTCTGGGGTCTGGCCGGTTACGCGACGTTCGTGCTGGCGCCCACCCTCGGCCTGCCACCTGAGCTGCCGGGCACTGCCGCGGCGGATCTGGCGCAACGGCAGATCTGGTGGATTGGCACCGCCGCGTCCACAGCAGTCGGCATCGCGCTGATCGCATTCAGCCGCCACTGGCTGATGAAGATCCTCGGCGTGGCGATCCTGGCCGTGCCTCATGTGATTGGCGCGCCGCAACCGGAAGTCCATTCGATGCTCGCGCCGCAAGCCCTGGAAGCGCAGTTCAAAATCGCTTCGCAGCTGACCAACATGGCGTTCTGGCTGGCCCTGGGCCTGATCAGCGCCTGGTTGTTCCGCCGCAAAAGCGATGGCCAATACTCCGCATGACTGACGTCAGCGCAGCGCCGACCTTGGTGGTCGGCCTGGGCTGCCAGCGCGGCTGCCCCGTCAGCACGCTGCGGGCGCTGCTTGATCAAGCGTTACAGGCCCATCAAATCGAGCTTCGTGAGATCAAGGCCCTGGCCAGTATCGACCTGAAGCGCGAAGAACCCGCCCTGATCGAACTGGCCGAACAGCTGGCATTGCCGTTGATGTATTTCAGCAGCGAACAATTGGCCGGTTATGAGCCGCAACTCAGCCACCACTCGGACATCGCGTTCGAACGCACCGGCTGTTACGGCGTAGCGGAAAGTGCTGCGCTGGCACTGGCCGAACAGTTGGCTCAGGGACCGGCAAAGTTGCTGATTCCACGACAAAAATACGCCCAGGCCACCCTTGCATTGGCCAGCGCCGCGTAAAATCCCCGATAATCCCCGCCTTCGATCATGAGCAATCTTCATCTGAAGCGTGCCCATACCCTTTTTCTGACAGGAAACGACGATGACCGTCTACTTCATTGGCGCCGGCCCCGGCGACCCGGAACTGATCACCGTCAAAGGCCAGCGGCTGATTCGTAGCTGCCCGGTCATCATCTATGCAGGCTCCCTGGTCCCGGCCGCTGTACTGGACGGCCACCGGGCCGAACAGGTGGTCAACAGCGCCGAATTGCACCTGGAACAGATCATCGAGCTGATCAAGACCGCCCATGCCAACGGCCAGGACGTGGCCCGGGTGCACTCCGGCGATCCGAGCCTGTACGGGGCGATTGGCGAGCAGATTCGCTACTTGCGTGAACTCGACATCCCTTTCGAAATCATTCCCGGCGTCACCGCCACCGCCGCCTGCGCGGCGCTTTTGGGTGCGGAACTGACCTTGCCGGACGTGTCACAGAGCGTGATTCTGACCCGCTACGCCGACAAGACCGCGATGCCGGCCGGTGAAGAACTGGGCAGTCTGGCACAGCATGGGGCGACCATGGCGATCCACTTGGGGGTCAATCATCTGGAGAAAATCCTCGCCGAATTACTGCCGCACTATGGCGCCGATTGCCCGATCGCGGTGATTCATCGGGCGACCTGGCCGGATCAGGACTGGGTGGTGGGGACGCTGGCGGATGTTGCCGGGAAGGTTCAAGCCAAGGGATTTCGCCGGACGGCGCTGATTCTGGTGGGTCGGGTGTTGGGCAGCGATCACTTTAGTGAGTCGTCGCTGTATCGCGCGGGGCATGCGCATTTGTATCGCCCATAGGCCCTATTCGCGAGCAAGCCCGCTCCCACAGTGGATCTGCTTCGAACACCAATACTGTGTCCAGTGAAGATCTAATGTGGGAGCGGGCTTGCTCGCGAAGGCGTCAGTGAATTTCACCCATAAAAAACGGCGCTCACGGGGCGCCGTTTTTTATGTTTGCAGCGAACACCTTACTTAGTAGTAGGCGTTTTCTTTCTGCGTATGGTCGGTCACGTCACGAACACCCTTGAGCTCAGGAATACGCTCAAGCAAGGTGCGCTCGATGCCTTCCTTCAAGGTGACGTCTGCCTGGCCGCAGCCCTGGCAGCCGCCGCCGAACTTCAGCACGGCGATGCCGTCTTCGACCACATCGATCAGGCTGACCTGACCGCCGTGACTGGCCAGCCCCGGGTTGATTTCGGTTTGCAGGTAGTAGTTGATGCGCTCGTTGACCGGGCTGTCGGCGTTGACCATCGGTACCTTGGCGTTTGGCGCCTTGATGGTCAGTTGGCCGCCCATGCGGTCGGTGGCGTAGTCGACGACTGCATCGTCCAGGAAGGCTTCGCTGAAGTGATCGATGTACGCGGTGAAGCTCTTGAGCCCCAGCGCGGTGTCTTCGGGTTTTTCTTCGCCCGGCTTGCAGTAGGCAATGCAGGTTTCGGCGTACTGGGTGCCAGGCTGGGTGATAAAGACGCGGATGCCGATACCCGGGGTGTTCTGCTTGGAGAGCAGATCAGCCAGATAATCGTGGGCGGCGTCGGTAATGGTAATAGCGGTCATGGAAACTCCTCGCAGGCTTGGACGCAGTTTACGCCAATCATCGCGCTGGACAAAGTCCTAGTATTTTTGTCGGGAAAGTGTGCCTGTCGATGAACATCTGATCACCGTCGCCCCCTGTAGGAGCGAAGCTTGCTCGCGAAAGCGGTCCAACAGTCGACATCTATGCTGAATGTCAGACCGCTTTCGCGAGCAAGCTTCGCTCCTACAGGGGTTCAGCCAGGGTTCGGGTGTGCGTGTTCAGGCCTTCAATCAAAGATTCTCGTAGCGGTTCATGTCCAGCACGCCCTCTTCCACCGGGTCGGTGTCGTGGATGTAGCGGCTCAGATCATGGAAATATTGCCAGAACTGCGGATGGCTGCGGCGAATGCCCCAACGTTCGACGATTTTCTCGAAACTGGCAGCGTCCTTCGCGGTTTCCATCGCATCAACGAAAGCGGGCACTTGGCCGGCCGGAATGTTGAACATGAAGTTCGGGTAGCTGCTGAGTACACCCGGATAAATCGTCAACGTATCGAGCCCCGGCTGATAGCGCCGCGACTCACCCAACAAGAACGCCACGTTGCTGTGGGCCCGGTTGCGCAGCAGGCTGTAGACCTCGCGCTTGCCGCTTTGAGTCTCGATGCGCAGCATCGTGGCTTCTGGCAATTGATCGATGACCTTCAGCCCCGCAGAAGGACGTGAAGTCAGGCGGCTCAAGGCCTGTTCGGCGTTCTGCAAGGCCAGATCGATGTTCGGCCGCGAGCAGTAGGCACCGCCGCAGCGGTTGATCGGGTCGGGGTTGGCGTTGAGTTCGCCGTACCGGGCCAGCAATTGCAGGGCGAAATCGCGTTTCGGGTCCTTTTCGTCCAGCGTCAGTGCCGTGGGTTTGTCGTTGTCGATGTACTCGTAATCCAGCCACATCTTGAGTTTGCCGCCGTTCTGATACCAATCGTCGAGGTAGCCGTCCCGTGAGTCGGCCGGCATCAGACGCAAGAAATTCTGCTCGGCACCATTGCGAATCAGGTCGAAGTACAGCCGGGTCTGGGCCTGATGGGATAGGTTGCCAAATACATCGAAGTTGACTGCCAACTGGTAATACGTGCGTTCCAGCAACGGGAAATCGAACAGCCAAATGGTTTGCGGGACGTCACCGATCAGGCCTTTGTTCACCGAGGCGCTGTCGAAATGCCGGAAGATGCTCAGCAGCGCGTTGTCATTGCCGGCCCACAGGGTCGACCAGCTCGGGGCTGGCAGGTCGGCGTAGCTGTCCCGGCGCAAGGCTTCGTATTCGTTGCGTTTGTCACGGTAGTCGCGCCATAGGCTCAGGACACTGCCAACATCATCGTTCTGCCCTGGCATCGCCAGCAACGGCGTGGCCTGGCCGCGATAATTCGGGTCGGTGATATAGAGGTCATGCTCCGGGGCCTGGAACAACGCCCAGAAGTTGTCGCGAATCACGTCGGTGGCGATCTGGCCGCGGCAGACCGGGCCACGAATAAAGGTGCGCACAAAGTATTCGGCGTTATCGAGCATAGCCGGGATAGCCTCAAAGGTCGTGAACGGATTGGCCCGTCGCTCCGGCCCATAACCTGGCAGCGCGTTGACCTGCCAGTTGCCACTGTAGAACAGGCTTTTGATCCGCGCCATCTTCGCTGCGCTGAGCGGATAGGTGATGTGGGTCTTGTGCACGATCACGCCTTGCACCGGCCACAAACGGTAGTAGACCTGAGTGCCCGGATCGTCATTCGGGCGGCGAGTGTTGATCAAATCAATGGGCTGCCCCGTCGGTGTGCGCGAACGTACCCACTGAAAGAAATGCCCCGCCTCGCCGTCCTTGAAATAGAGGTGCGCCAAAAACCAGTGCTCGAACAACCAGCGCCCGACCAGACTCTCCCGGGCGCCCGGCGCGTTGAGCAGGTTTTCCCACTGCACCACCTGCAGGGCTTCCCTGGCGCTGGGCACCAGACCCTGTTCATCGATTGGCGCACCGGAGGCGAGCCAGCGTTGCAGCGTCTGATATTGCTGATCGGTCAGACCGGTAACCGCCAGCGGCATGCCTTCTTTGGGGTGAGAACGGGCATAGCCGTCAAACTCCGCCGGCATGGCGCACTGGGTTTCCCGATTCAGTCCCAGAACGATCTCTTCCGGTAGTTTGGCATTGGGTTGCAACGGCGTTTTGTGGCCCAACTCAAGCATGCGCGCCATCAGCGCCGCCTGGCTGCCTTGGGCGTCGAGCACAGAATAAAAGCCTTTTTGCTGCCAGGCGCGTTTGCCAAAGGCGTCATAAAAAAGTCGGGTCGGCGCTGCGGCCTGTCTGCGTTCGCCATCATAAACGGGCGCCTTGGTTGCACCTCGGGCCGCCCCTTCACCACTGCCCAGATTGAGCTGACAGGCGGAGTCGTAGCAGGCATGGCAGGCCACGCACTTTTCGGTGAAGATCGGTTGAATGTCCCGGGTGTAGGAAATGTCCGGACCTTGCGCAGCGGCGCCCCCGCTTAAAAACAGCATCAATAGGCTGGTGACGACGCGATACGACATATCCCTGGTCCTGATCATGAGAAAACGCCGCGATTCTACCGGTCTGGCCTGCGCACCAACATGAACGATATTCATGCAAAACCCGTACATGCTCCAAAAGCGCACAGGTTTGTTATCATTCCGGCCCTTCGTCATGGCCTTACCGAGTAGTCCAAATGTCCGATCGCAGCGTTCGCCTTCAAGCTCTCAAGCACGCCCTCAAAGAGCGCATCCTGATTCCGATGATCCAGAGCTACAAGCTCGAGGAGCAGGATTACCGTGGCAAACGCTTCGCCGACTGGCCGAGCGATGTCAAAGGCAACAACGACTTGTTGGTGCTGACACGTCCTGACGTGATTGGCGGCATCGAGAAGGCCTATCTGGACGCCGGCGCCGACATACTGGAAACCAACACCTTCAACGCCACCCGGATTTCCATGGCCGATTACGGCATGGAAGAACTCGCCTACGAATTGAACGTAGAAGGCGCTCGCCTGGCCCGCAAGATTGCCGATGCGAAAACTCTCGAGAACCCGGACAAGCCGCGTTTCGTCGCTGGCGTACTCGGCCCGACCAGCCGCACCTGCTCGCTGTCGCCCGACGTGAACAACCCTGGCTACCGCAACGTGACCTTCGATGAGCTGGTGGAGAACTACACCGAAGCCACCAAAGGCCTGATCGAAGGCGGCGCCGACCTGATCCTGATCGAAACCATCTTCGATACCCTCAACGCCAAAGCCGCGATTTTCGCTGTGCAGGGTGTTTACGAAGAGTTGGGCGTCGAATTGCCGATCATGATCTCCGGCACCATCACCGATGCCTCCGGCCGCACACTGTCGGGCCAGACCACCGAAGCGTTCTGGAACTCCGTGGCCCACGCCAAACCGATTTCGGTCGGCCTGAACTGCGCCCTCGGGGCCAGCGAGTTGCGCCCGTACCTGGAAGAACTGTCGAACAAGGCCAACACCCACGTTTCCGCGCACCCGAACGCCGGCCTGCCAAACGAATTCGGCGAGTACGACGAGCTGCCGGCCCAAACCGCCAAGGTCATCGAAGAGTTCGCCCAAAGCGGCTTCCTGAACATCGTCGGCGGCTGCTGCGGCACCACGCCGGGGCACATCGAAGCCATCGCCAAAGCGGTGGCCGGCTATGCGCCGCGCGAGATTCCGGACATTCCCAAGGCCTGCCGCCTGTCGGGCCTCGAACCGTTCACCATTGATCGCAGCTCGCTGTTCGTCAACGTCGGCGAGCGGACCAACATCACCGGTTCCGCCAAATTCGCCCGTCTGATCCGTGAAGACAACTACACCGAAGCCCTGGAAGTCGCCCTGCAACAGGTCGAAGCCGGCGCCCAGGTGATCGACATCAACATGGACGAGGGGATGCTCGATTCGAAGAAGGCCATGGTGACCTTCCTCAATCTGATTGCCGGTGAACCGGACATCTCCCGCGTGCCGATCATGATCGACTCCTCCAAGTGGGAAGTGATCGAAGCCGGCCTCAAGTGCATCCAGGGCAAGGGCATCGTCAACTCGATCAGCATGAAAGAAGGCGTCGAGCAGTTCATTCATCACGCCAAACTGTGCAAACGCTACGGCGCCGCGGTGGTGGTGATGGCCTTCGACGAAGCTGGCCAGGCCGACACCGAAGCGCGCAAGAAAGAAATCTGCAAACGCTCCTACGACATTCTGGTCAACGACGTCGGCTTCCCGCCGGAAGACATCATCTTCGACCCGAACATCTTCGCCGTGGCCACCGGCATCGAAGAACACAACAACTACGCTGTGGACTTCATCAACGCCTGCGCCTATATCCGCGACGAACTGCCGTACGCCCTGACTTCCGGCGGCGTGTCGAACGTGTCGTTCTCGTTCCGTGGCAACAACCCGGTGCGCGAGGCGATTCACTCGGTGTTCCTGCTGTATGCGATCCGTAATGGCCTGACCATGGGTATCGTCAACGCCGGCCAACTGGAGATCTACGACCAGATCCCTGCCGAGCTGCGCGACGCCGTCGAAGACGTGATCCTCAACCGCACCCCGGAAGGCACCGACGCCCTCCTCGCCATCGCCGACAAGTACAAGGGCGACGGCAGCGTCAAGGAAGCCGAGACCGAAGAGTGGCGCGGCTGGGACGTCAACAAGCGTCTGGAGCACGCACTGGTCAAGGGCATCACCACGCACATCGTCGAAGACACCGAAGAATCGCGCCAGTCGTTCGCGCGCCCGATCGAGGTGATCGAAGGCCCGCTGATGTCCGGCATGAACATCGTCGGTGACCTGTTCGGCGCCGGCAAAATGTTCCTGCCGCAGGTGGTGAAATCCGCCCGTGTGATGAAGCAGGCCGTGGCCCACTTGATCCCGTTCATCGAACTGGAAAAAGGCGACAAGCCGGAAGCCAAGGGCAAGATCCTCATGGCCACGGTGAAAGGCGACGTGCACGACATCGGCAAGAACATCGTTGGCGTGGTGCTGGGCTGTAACGGCTATGACATCGTCGACCTCGGCGTGATGGTGCCGGCGGAGAAGATCCTGCAAGTGGCCAAGGAGCAGAAATGCGACATCATCGGCCTGTCCGGTCTGATCACGCCTTCGCTGGATGAAATGGTCCACGTGGCCCGCGAGATGCAGCGCCAGGACTTCCACCTGCCGCTGATGATCGGCGGCGCGACCACCTCCAAGGCACACACGGCGGTGAAGATCGAGCCGAAGTACAGCAACGACGCGGTGATTTACGTCACCGACGCCTCCCGCGCCGTCGGTGTGGCGACGCAGTTGCTGTCCAAGGAATTGAAACCGGCGTTCGTCGAGAAGACCCGCCTGGAATACATCGACGTTCGCGAGCGCACCGCCAACCGCAGTGCCCGTACCGAACGCCTGAGCTATGCGGCCGCCATCGCCAAGAAGCCGCAGTTCGACTGGAGCACCTATGCGCCGGTCAAACCGACGTTTACCGGTTCCAAAGTGCTGGACAACATCGACCTGAAAGTCCTGGCCGAATACATCGACTGGACGCCGTTCTTCATCTCCTGGGACCTGGCCGGCAAGTTCCCGCGCATCCTCCAGGACGAAGTGGTCGGTGAAGCCGCTACGGCGCTGTACGCCGATGCCCAGGAAATGCTCGCCAAGCTGATCGACGAGAAACTGATCAGCGCCCGTGCGGTGTTCGGTTTCTGGCCAGCCAACCAGGTGCGTGACGACGACATCGAAGTCTACGGCGATGACGGCAAGCCCTTGGCCAAGCTGCATCACCTGCGTCAGCAGATCATCAAGACCGACGGCAAGCCGAACTTCTCCCTGGCCGACTTCGTGGCGCCGAAGGACAGTGAAATCACCGACTACGTGGGTGGCTTCATCACCACCGCCGGCATCGGCGCCGAAGAAGTGGCCAAGGCTTATCAGGACGCGGGTGACGATTACAACTCGATCATGGTCAAGGCCTTGGCCGACCGCTTGGCCGAGGCGTGTGCCGAGTGGTTGCACCAACAGGTCCGCAAGGATTATTGGGGTTACGCCAAGGACGAGACGCTCGACAACGAGGCGCTGATCAAAGAGCAATACACCGGCATCCGCCCTGCTCCCGGCTATCCGGCCTGCCCGGATCACACCGAGAAAAGCACCCTGTTCGCCTTGCTCGACCCTGAAGCCAGCGAGATGCAGGCCGGCCGCAGCGGCGTGTTCCTCACCGAGCACTACGCAATGTTCCCGGCGGCGGCGGTCAGCGGCTGGTACTTCGCTCACCCGCAGGCGCAATACTTCGCCGTGGGCAAGGTCGACAAGGATCAGGTGCAGAGCTACACCTCGCGCAAAGGCCAGGAGTTGAGCGTGACCGAACGTTGGTTGGCGCCGAACCTCGGTTACGACAACTAGGATCAGTCTCCCGGCCACAATTCCGTGGCCGGTCGAGAGACCGCTTCCACATTTGCTTTGTGCTGGCCGCGGATTGTCTATGCTTACCCTTCACACATTCGTGACGAGGGGTTTATGGACGATCCAGTCGACAACAAGCCGCCCACGCTCTGGCAGATGCTGCACAGTGTCATGGCGGCGGCGTTCGGGGTGCAGAGCGGGAAGAACCGGGCCCGGGATTTCACCCACGGCAAGCCCAGTCATTTTGTGATTCTGGGGATTCTGTTCACGACGGTGTTCGCCTTGGCGCTCTACGGCATCGTGCAGCTGGTGCTGTTGCTGGCAGGGGTTTAGCGCATCAGGGTTTGCAGGCTGAACGGATAGCGATAGGACGTCGGCCGTCCCTTGGCCGACAGGCGACGGAAGTCCACGCCGTAATCCGGCGAGTCGCCCATGGCCAGCATTCGCCTGGCGGTTGCCCTGTCGACCAGTTGCAGCAATGGAATCTGGCGATCACGGCCGCCGTACTGGCTGATGTCCACGCCCCGATCGAGGTCATGCAATTCCACCAGAGCCCAGCCACCCAGGGTGAAATGACCGCCCAACAGGACGCTCAATCGTCCATCCACTTTCGCTTTCAACGCGGCGGTAGAGGTGTTGACCGCGCTGAACAACGCGCCCTTTCCGGGTACGCCGCCGGTCTCTGAATACGCCTGCATGGCGCCAAACGCCATTTCGTCATTGGCGGACCACACCAGCGACACCTTCGGATAGCGCCGAAACAGCAATTTCGCCTGTTCATACGCACGGTCCCGAGTCCAGCCGCTGTACACCAGTTGCCGCAAACGCACCTCGGGATGCTCGGCCAACGCGCGCATCATGCCTTGCTCGCGCAGCTGCGCCGATGGCGTGATCTTCAGGCCGGAGAACGCCAGCAACTCGATCACCTCACCGGGCGCCACGGGCGGATGCTGGCGGATCAGCTCCTTGAGCATCAGGTAGCCGCCCTCTTCATCGTTGGGCACCAGGCTGCCCAGCCGATCAGGGCGCTCACCCAACAGGCTCAGTTGATTGGCCGTCAGCGACGCGTTGACCATAAACAGCTTCACCCCGCTGCCCTGAGCCAGGCGCAGGATTTGCGGGGCAACGTACTGTTCGTTGACGAACACCAGATAGTCAGGACGATCGGGGCCTTGCAACGCCTGACGGGCTTGCGCCAGCGCGAGCTCCGGCATGCGCCGGGAGTAGAGAATGCGCAGATCAATACCCAGATCCGTGGCGGCTGCCTGCATGAATTGCGAATAACTGACCCAGAAGGCTTCATCCACCTTTCCCGGATTCAGGAACAACACCGATTCCGCACGCGCAGCAGGGCCGCAAGCCGCGCCCAGCATCAGCAGGAAGGTGCAGAAAAACTTCAGCATTGATCGTCCGAGCCCCCGGAAATTCGCTGCGCATTATAGCCAGCGAACCTCCGTAAAACGGCGTTTATTCCGGTTTTTGTCCGACAATCGTCAGCGTCGGGCCCGGACGGGGTCGGTTATTGATGGCTGACCCAGAATACCGCGGTGCCTACGACCAGAATGATCAGAAACAGAATGGCCCACGCATCGACCGTACTGTCAGGCTTTGAAGCTTTGGTAGGGTTGCTCATTGCATCGCCTCTTGTCGGTTTTATCGGTGATTGCATAAAGACTCGACCACAGTAAAGACGAGGATTGCCCACACCACAAATACGGGTTTATCAATAACGGTTCTCGTTAGTCGTTTTGGTTCTTTGCATATACTCAAACATCACTTTTGCGCATAACTCCAAACTGGTATCTTGCCCCGGCTCCGTAGGGAGTGCGCGGCCGTGCGCGCAGAATTGCCGAGGCAGTATCGGAGATGTCAGCAAGCGAAAATCGCCACTGGATCCGACCGGCCCAAGCCTGAGAACAGGACTTATATGTACGTATACGACGAGTACGATCAGCGGATCATCGAGGACCGCGTCAAGCAGTTCCGTGATCAGACCCGCGAGCTGAGCGAAGAAGAATTCCGCCCTCTGCGCTTGCAAAACGGGCTTTATATCCAGCGTTTCGCCCCGATGTTGCGGGTGGCGGTGCCTTACGGCCAGCTGACTTCGCGCCAGACGCGAATGATGGCGAAGATTGCCCGCGACTACGACAAGGGCTATGCCCACATCAGTACCCGCCAGAACGTGCAGTTCAACTGGCCGGCGCTGGAAGACATCCCGGACATCCTGGCTGAGCTGGCCACCGTGCAGATGCACGCGATCCAGACCAGCGGCAACTGCCTGCGCAACGTCACCACCGACCAGTTCGCCGGCGTCGCTGCCGATGAGCTGATCGACCCGCGCCCATGGTGCGAGATCGTTCGCCAATGGACGACATTCCACCCGGAATTCGCTTACCTGCCGCGTAAATTCAAGATCGCGATCAACGGTTCGACTTCCGACCGTGCCGCCATCGAAGTCCATGACATCGGCCTTGAGCCGGTACACAACGCCGCGGGCGAACTGGGCTTCCGTGTGCTGGTCGGCGGTGGCCTGGGCCGCACCCCGGTGGTTGGCGCGTTCATCAATGAATTCCTGCCGTGGCAAGACCTGTTGAGCTACCTCGACGCCATCCTGCGTGTGTACAACCGCTATGGCCGTCGCGACAACAAGTACAAGGCGCGGATCAAGATTCTGGTCAAGGCCCTGACGCCTGAAGTCTTCGCACAGAAAGTCGATGCCGAAATGGAACACCTTCGCGGTGGCCAGACCACGCTGACCGAAGCCGAAGTGCATCGCGTCGCCAAACACTTCGTCGACCCGGACTACAAGGCACTGGACAACCAGACCGCCGAACTCGCCGAACTCGACAAGCAACACCCGGGCTTCGCTCGCTGGCGTACCCGCAATACCCTGGCGCACAAGAAGCCGGGTTATGTGGCCGTGACCCTGTCCCTGAAGCCGACCGGCGTTGCACCGGGCGACATCACCGACAAGCAGCTCGACGCCGTGTCCGACCTGGCCGATCGTTACAGTTTCGGTCAACTGCGCACCTCCCACGAGCAGAACATCATTCTGGCCGACGTTGAACAGAGCCAGTTGTTCGCCATGTGGGGCGAATTGCGCGAGCAAGGTTTCGCCACGCCGAACATCGGGTTGCTGACCGACATCATCTGCTGCCCTGGCGGCGATTTCTGCTCGCTGGCCAACGCCAAATCGATCCCGATCGCCGAATCGATCCAGCGCCGTTTCGACGACCTGGATTATCTGTTCGACATCGGCGAACTCGACCTGAACATCTCCGGCTGCATGAACGCCTGTGGTCACCACCACGTCGGCCACATCGGCATCCTCGGGGTGGACAAGAAAGGCGAAGAGTTCTACCAG
>LNAP01004418.1_pt1 | contig 12988 bp, 9 predicted proteins | sample 602601 | NCBI WGS metagenome assembly LNAP01 (sample SAMN02440304, study PRJNA202911) | soil metagenome | biome: Subtropical and temperate rainforests or woodlands; isolation source: soil samples (1 kg each in a 20% v/v slurry with milli Q water) were... ...
AGAGGGTGTAGACAAAATAAAGTAAACTTCTTGCCTCCTTTCTATGCAGCATTGAGCCATGCCTAAAACTGGACGCCCACCGGTAATCGCTGCGCACCATTATCCTCTGCTGGCCAGGCTCGCTCATACGCAGCCTTATTCCAGTCAAGCCGAACTGGCGCAAGCATTCCATGCAGAAACGGGCATCACCGCGCATCCCGACACCTTTGCAAAAGCGCTGAGACTGGCCGGGATCGTTCGAGTAAAGGAACGTGCCAAAGGTAGCTTCCAGCCTCCCGAGCCTCGTAAGTCTTATGGCTATACCGAGGCACACCGGCGTCAGTTGCCGGAGCAACGCTACCCCAGTTGCCTGACTGATGCAGAATGGACGTTGGTCGCTGATTTATTTGAAGTCTCGGGAGGTCGAGGCGTACCGCCTCGCCACTCCCGGCGCACTCTTTTGGAAGCCTGCTGTTATGTCGTGCGCACAGGGTGCTCCTGGCGAATGCTGCCTCGCGAGTTTCCCCATTGGGACAATGTCTATAAAACCTTTCGGCGCTGGAGCGCTCAGGGCAAGTTTGAGCAAATGCACGACCGGCTCCGTGCCCAATGGCGAGAGCGGGTGGATCGTGATGAGCGGCCGTCAGCCGCTGTTCTGGATTCCCAATCAACGCGCAGCTCTCCCCAAGGCGGTGAAAGCGGTTACGACGCAGGCAAAAAGGTAAAAGGACGTAAGCGAAGCCTTATCGTAGATACCTTGGGCCTTCTTTTGGCCGTGAGCATCAGCGCAGCCAGTGTGCAGGATCGAGATGCGGCAGACGACGCCGTGACCTCCTCGATGGACAAGTACCCGTCATTAAATACCCTGTTCGTCGACAGTGCCTACGCTGGAAAGTGGGCCCAGCGTATGCAGCACACTCATTCGCTCGAGATCCAGGTCATACGAGGAGCGAACAATCGCCGCACCGGGAAATGGCATTCAGAGCAAGGCGATTTGTTCACGGCAGCGCCGGTTGCGAGCGGCTTTGTGGTCATGCCCAAGCGCTGGGTGGTGGAACGGACTCATGCCTGGAATGAGCGAGCCAGGCGGCTGATCATGCACCACGATCGGTTACTGGATGTGAGTGAGGCTTGGGTATGGCTGGCTGAGGCTCGCATGCTCGCTCGTCGACTTACTACTTGATTTTGTCTACACCCTCTAAGGAATCTCCGAACAAGTTTTCAAATGTGCTGAAATACGCCTGACCACCTGATCCGAGCCGCCTATGAGCCAGATGAGCTTTTCCGATTTCGAATACGCCGGCAAGCGCAAGCAGACACGCCGCGAACGCTTCCTCGCCGAGATGGATCAGGTCGTGCCCTGGACGGGTCTGCTGGGCCTGATCGAGCCGTTCTACCCCAAGGCCGGTGGCGGCAGAAAACCCTATCCTCTGGAAACCATGCTGCGTATTCATCTGTTGCAGAATTGGTTTTCCCTGAGCGATCCGACCATGGAAGAAACGCTCTACGAAATCACGCCCATGCGCCAGTTTGCACGTTTGACCTTGAGCGCCCCGATACCTGAAGACACCACGATCATGAATTTCCGGCACTTATTGGAAAAGCATCAGCTTGCACCTGCAATCCTCGCGGTCATCAATGGTTATTTGCAGGACAAAGGCATGTCTCTGCGTCAGGGCACTATCGTCGATGCCACCATTATTCATGCTCCCAGTTCGACTAAAAACGAAGAGGGAAAGCGCGACCCCGAGATGCATCAGACCAAAAAAGGTAACCAGTATTTCTTCGGAATGAAGGCCCATATTGGCGCTGATGTCGAGTCCGGCTTGGTTCATCACGTCCACGGCACCGCCGCCAACGTCGCCGATGTCACACAGGTCGCCGAGCTTTTGCATGGCGAAGAAAATGCAGTGTATGCAGACGCCGGATACACCGGCGTTGAGAAGCGTGAAGAGCATGAAAATCGTGAAGTGATCTGGCAAATCGCGGCGCGCCGCAGCACCTATTCCAAGTTGAATAAACGCAGCGTGCTCTACAAGGCCAAGCGCAAGATTGAGTACTGCAAAGCCCAGACACGGGCCAAGGTCGAACATCCGTTTCGGGTGATCAAATGCCAATTTGGGTACGTGAAAGTGCGCTTTCGTGGGCTGATGAAAAACACGGCTCAGTTGACCACATTGTTCGCCCTGTCGAACCTGTGGATGGCTCGAAAACAACTGATGGGTATGGGCGAGTTGCGCGCTTAACATGGAAAACCGGGCGAAAAACGCCCTCGATGAACACTGCATCAGGTCGTTTTGAGCAAATAGCGCTGCGTGCCGTGCAAATTACGACTTGCGGCCGCCGCGCAGCAAGTTGATCGGAGCATCCTTAGAAATGTAAGATGTTCATAATTCACATCTTCGATTTTCACAATTCTAGCAGCAATACTTTTACTTCCGGCGACCCGATAATCAAATCGAAAATAATACAAGGTGCCAAAAGCCAGAAACCCGAATGCAATAACAGAAATTATATTTCTCTGTAGTAAAGATGCCAAGCCTATAAACTTACAGTCTTCACCATAGCAAAATGGCACATCAATCGTAATTACGATAATTAAAAGAAATAAAAACCATAGCGAAAGTATATACAACTCAAACTTTTCACCACTGCCGCTGATCCGCATTGAGTCATCATCCCTTCGCCCAAGCTAGCTCATATATATGTCTATTTTCTCTACCGTATTCGATATCGAGATAGATGTCCATAGGCCAGCACAAAGCAATCTGCCATGAATACATGGCAGATGCGTGGGAGTGATTTTTGTGGGCGTCAGCGTTCAGAGATGGTGAAGAATTTCGATTTTTGCCGACGATATTACTCGCCTTCTGCTTTGATGAATTGAGTCGACAGACTTGGTGCTCGTTCCCGAAGATAGGTGGCGGCATCATCCTCGATATCCTTCGCTTTCTCCGGCCGATCGGCAAGATTCATCGCCCATGAACGCCCTGGGTGTAAAACGTCCCAACGTGGACGCATGCCGGCGTGCCGACCTTTACCCGGATTATGGTTACCAAAACCATCGATTAGCGAATTCCAAACAGGGGTGAATCTCGCAATGATCAACGACTCTCCCAGAGGAATCCAAATATCGTCTACGACCAAAAACCGACAATGAAAATCATCGATACTCAGATTTTCTGCTGCGCGAATACTGTCTGCGTGCTCCTTCAATCGTTTTTGAAGAACCTTTCCAGGTGATGAACCTAAATCCCCACCCATACGGGCACCAGCAGGCACAGCTTTGCCTACATAAATAGGCAACATGAACTGTCCATTTTGGTTCAATGACGCCAAACGCGCATACGCAGAAAAGTCGCGGGTGTACCGACGCCACTCGTCAATTGTCGTACGTTGAAGCAGGCAGCACTCTGATGAAGTTCTACCGGATGCAGGTGTTCAGGAAAATGAACTGGTTTCAACCTTCGACAAACGTTACATCGGGGTTGGGCAGCGTGGAGTCGGACGAAGGACCGGGCTGCACCAGCAGCAAAGTCCCCTTCTACTCCACAATCCGAATGCTCAGAAGTCAAAAGCAATACAAGTCAACTCTTTAAACCCTCACACACAATATAGAACGTGATCGGCGGATCGAGATAAATCGAAGCATTAGGCTTACTAGGAGAGAAATATTGTTAAAGATTAGCAATCTTAAAATTTAGCTCCCTCCCTAAAAACAATCAGTATCGCAAAAATATGATTGGTACGGCTTGGATAAGGTTGTTGGCCGAAAGACTAGAAACCAATCAACAAACACTTTAAACATCATTTATCTCCCTGGCGCGGCATTTCTCCATCCTATCTTTACAGTATCACGACCGGATGATTCCCCCCCGCCAAAAAACACTGAACACATCATTTTCGGGAACTAACATATGAAAAAGCTATCTTATAAGCACTCTTCGGCAGAGCAACGCTAATTTATCGTGCCTTTGAGAAATTCGAGCAATTCCGCCGCCAGATCGGTGATATTGCGATTTTAACGCATATAGGTGGAAATAATTTATTGCTCACTAGTGCGGCCTAGCGAAAAAAAGCACTTTCCTTAGTTATGTCAACTTTATTATTTCCTACAGCGAACGACAATTAGGTTCGCTTTTCGCCAAGTCGAAGCTTGAACAACCTATTCGCATCAGGGGACGACAATGATCAGCATGAAAAATACGGAAAAGTCAACACCTATCGTCTGGCTGATATTTCTGAGGCGGTGCCGGCTACGAGTTTCGTAGCGTAGCGTATAGCGCTCGATGCGTCGTTTTCATAATGACGCAGTCACTACTCTGAGATTAATAATGAAAATTGGATATGCGCGAGTTTCGACCGACGAGCAAAACATTGACATGCAAATTAAGGCGCTGGAAGCCGCCGGCTGCGATGAGGTATTTACCGATCATGGCTTGTCCGGCAGCCTGCAATCACGGCCGGGGCTTGATCAGGCATTAGCGACTTTGCTACCAGGCGATAAGTTGGTGGTCTGGCGTTTGGATCGCTTGGGACGTTCGCTGGTGAATTTGGTTCAGCTGCTGGATCAGTTGGGAAAACGAGAAATAAGATTTCATTCACTGAACGAACATATAGATACCAGCTCGTCAGGGGGACGTCTGGTATTTCATATGATGGCTGCGCTTGCCGAATTCGAGCGGGCGTTGATTAGTGAGCGAACCCGTGCCGGTATGGCGGCGGCACGTGCTCAGGGGCGTCATTTAGGAAGGTCGCCCTCCTTGACGCCTGCGCAGTGCAAAGACGCTCGGGCCTTAATTGATATTGAAGGAAGGTCATATCAAGAGGTCGCTATTCGATACAAGGTCCATCCTCGTACGTTACAGCGCTTGTTGGCTAAAACCAACGTTGCCTTGCCTACGTGATTTCTTTGATTCGTGTTCCTCCGATCGGCGCTTTGAGCCGATCGGAGTGTCTCACTAGTCGCCTCTAGAATTTAACACTGATATTAGCATTGACACCTTGCTGGGTAGTCCCAGAGCCAATCTGACCCATGTAGGAGACACCCAGCGCCGTATTCGATGTAAGTTCCAGGTCGATACCAGTCTCAATGATCGCCGTGTCTTTGCCGATTTCAGTGCCGTCGACATTGAAACCATTGCCACCGACGAATGAGTTATTCGATACCGGCGTCCTATCGTTAAACGCATGTTGCCAACCGAGCTTGCCACGAAGTTTAGCATTCACATTGCCGAGTGCGAGACGTGTATCGGCTCTCAAACCCAACGTAGTAAACGTAGTATCGGTTGTTTGATCTGAGGCAGAAAGGGCCGTCGCGCCGCCCTTCTCGGTAAACCCGTCCGTTTTCAAATTAACATGTGTCAAATTAGCGAATGGCTCGTAGGTAGCGCCAGCTGTCTCGACTTTGTAACCGAGCTCACCGAAGGCTTGAAGACTACGTCCATCGTAATCGCCTTTCAAACGATCAGAAAGCCCGCCGAAACCAACGGAGCGACGTGTCTCGATATCATGCCATGTGTAGATAACACCCGAACGGAAAGCTAGGTTGCCCCATTCGCTACCTCCATACAGACCAAAATGATAATTGTCACTGGAGCCAGAGGAGTCTCGATCATTAGCATCGAAGCTGGAATGACCATAACCGGTAACCAGGCCGACATGGACAGTTTCGGTCACGAAACCGTCCGCACCAATCAGCACGCCACCCGTGGAATGGTGAAGGTCGGCGACGTTGCTATTGCCGTCTATATCCGAACGAGCGCCGTATGCTTGAATCCACAGTCCTTTAGCCGAGTCGGCTGGTTGTTCGAAAGTGGCGCGAATCCGATTATCAACAGCATCACGTACTGGTCGACTGTCCTCAATAAGAGCGGATTTGGCCGAAGCGTGGATTTCGCCAGACAGCTGGTTGAATGCACCACGTGCTTGTGCCGTGGTTGTAAACGCCAGTGTATTGGCCACCGCGCTGGAAAGCGGTAGCTGGTCCAACGCTGCAGCTGTTGCAGCCTGATTCTTAGTTTGAGCTACTGAGGCATAAGTCACATTGTTACGATCAATGCTCAGCAGAACCTGATTGGCGTCATAGGACAAAGCTGGCGTAATGAACGCATAATTATTTGACAACGCGACGCTGTCAAATTGGGTGCCGGCAAAACCACCTCCAGCAGTCAGAACGGTATAAGGCGTACCCAGTAGTGGCGTGCCAAGCGATGAAACCGCAACCGATCCGTCAAGTCGGGCGATACCTGTAACGTTTACTCGATCAGAACTGCCATTGGCATCAACTTCTACGGCATATACCGAGGTCGGCGCAAGCGTAAGGTCACCACCAATGTTAATTACGCCAACCGAATTGCCGGGCCTGATCGTGCCGCTGTTGGTTACGTCTCCATCAATATCCCAGTTGCCGCCGAACAGCGAAGTCTGATCGATGGCAACGTCACCGGCAACTATGACCGGTGTCCCAATACTGCCGCCGGTAGTACTTGATCCGCCGCTGAGATCTACATTACCACCAATGCTGCCACCAGCTTGGCTGAAGGAATATGTAGAACCTTTGCCGCCTAGGTCACCCACAATGACAGCACGGTCTTGGAAGACGACGTCACTTTTTTGCTCAGAGAAAAAGTTACGCACGCCTTGCATGATACCAGTCCAGAAAGCACCCGCTTCAAGGGTCACATCAGTCCCACCGATGTTGTGATCATCCGTATCGAGAATGTCGCCGCTGGTGACCGAACCAGCGCCAAGATTCAGCGTAACGTCGCCACCGGCACCGTCTTCCCGGTTGACCCGCAGCAGGGTGCCATTATTTTGCGTCGCAACAGAACCGGCACCCACATTGATCGTCTGCGAGACCGGACTTGCTGGAATCCTGCCAATCGGGAGAATGAACGTATTGGAAAGATTGGAAACGAATGTTTCCTTAGCTGCAACGATTCGCGAGCCGTTGAGGTTGACGGACGCATTGTCGTTGAGTTGGATGCCCGCACCCTTGTTCGAGATCAGTTGCGAACCCTCAAGGTTCAACGAACTGCCATACGAGACTATTGCTCCAAACGCATCAGCACCTTTGACAGTCACGCTACTATTTTTAAGGTTGATTGTACCGGCGGTTTTATCAGCACCGACATCGCCCCCTACAAGTAGGCCTGCACTATTGGCACCTTCGGTCACAAGAGTGATGTCTGTGGCCAGGATGGAGCCACTGCCGACGGCGACCAGCCCGTTAGCTGTTTCATTCGGCGTCTTGGGATTTTGCTCGCCTAACACATGGAACGTGCCGCCGTTGAGATTGACCACTCCATTGTTATAAGCCCAAACTGCGTCGCCCGCCTGACCAGTGGTTGTAACATTGGTGTTGCTGGCGGTCAGCGTCGAGCCTACTCCCGATGCGTAAAGCCCGTAAGCCATGAAGCCTTCGGTGGTGACATTGGTGTTGGCCAGGGTGATATCGCCGCCGCCAATAGCATAAGCACCATAGGCCCGCTGACCCAACGTCTTGATGGAGAGATCGTCGGCGCTGATGTTTGCGCCATCACCTTCGGCATAAAGCGCATAAGCCCGTGACCCATCGCCATTCTGAGTTCCACGGCCAGTTTCGTTGGCGGTGATAATAGCGCCGCCTTTCAGTGTGATGCTCGAGTCTGCCGTTGCGTAAGCACCGTAACCGCGCAGCCCCTCAGTTCTGATCGTCGTGTCGGTCAGGTCAAGGGAGCCACCTCCAGAGGCGAATGCGCCGACACTGCCGTCACCTAGGGTCTTGATGGCGACCTTGTTGGTGGTAATCCGGCCTCCATCGGTGCCCGCATCATTGTTAGCCAGAAGGCCATGTGCCGTAGTGCCTGAAGTCGTGATTGCTGAATCGTGCAGATCAATGCTCGAATCACTTTCGGCGAAAGCTCCGAATCCGTTGGCGCCTTCGGTAATAATCTCCGCAAAACCGGAGATATTGCCTCCCAAGCTATGCAATCCATACGCATCGCTGCCCGATGTCTGGATCTTACCGCCTTTAAGCTCGACCTGTGAATCACGGCCACCATCGTCTCCGGCCTGCACGCCGTGGGCCTTATTGCCTGTAGTTTTGATGTTGGCGCTGCTGGAGACCGAAGAGTTGTCACCGGCTAGAATTCCGTAAGCACGTTCGCCGCTGGTGTTAATAGCGCCATCAGTGAGTTCAATGTGTCCGCCGTTCTTGGAGAATGCGCCAAAGGCCCAATCGCCCTTCGTGGTGACAACGCTGTTAATAGCCGTAATTGAGCTGCCACTTTCGCTCGGACTTTCAGTCGCCTCAGAATTGACCAGCGGGTTGGCATAGTACCCTAAGCATATTTACCGCTCGTGTCTATGGTGCTATCAGTCACAGTTATATGACTATCGAGGCCAGCTACGACGCCGTTTCCGTTATTGCCGGTAGTCGTGATGCGAGAGCCGGCCAGGTCAATTAAGCCGCCTTCTTCGGCAAACGCACCCCAACTATTGGAACCCTTGGTAATAATGTTGGTATTCTTGGCGGTGATATTTGCCGCTGCCCCATCCGCTTTAAAGACCTTCTCACTATAGAGCCCATGAGAGATATTACCGTTGGTAGCAATGTTGCCGCCATTAATTGCGATTTCACCGCCTCGGTAGGCGTGTACAGCATCCGACTCCTTGCCAACCGTTGAAATATTGGTGTCGTTGGTCGTGACTGTTGTTGGGGTGGTTGTCTTGATCGCCAGGATGCCTCGCGTATAGGCCGCACCCGTCGCTTCGATCGCACCGCCAATTAGGTTTACAGTTCCACCATGGGCTCTTACCCCAGCCGATAAATCCGAGTCCGAAGTGGCAGTTGCATCAAGGGTGATGGCTGTTCCTGATGCATTCAATGTCGAGCCGGCCCCGTTAATGAAAATCGCGTTTCCGGGCTTGGTGGTAGTGTTATGGATAACTGCACGCCTCGTCAGAATTCACACATCGAGTCTACGTACAGCTCATATATGGAGGCTTGTGTCGACGGCGTTACAGAGCAATCTTCATACGCGGATCAGGGGGCATTCACTCATATTTGGAATTTTCTGAGACACGCTGTTTGATACAGCGCTGATTGAGTGATTGGTTTACCGTCAAGTTTTAGCTTCCGCTCGGCCCAGCTCAGGCGCCGCCGATGGAATGCATCAAGGGTTTCGCATTCGGCTGCCAGTGCAACCGCACATTGCGGAAGCTTGTTGAGCTGCTTTTCAAACCTAGATAACACATGGAGCTCTCTGCCTATTTTTGTCCGTGAGATACGGACAGGTTTACCTGGAAGCGCTCGTAACATTTCAGCGCATTGAACCACTTCGTTGGCAAGGTTGAGGTCGAGGTCTTTGAATCTTTCTGCTTGCTGTCCGCGCGGTCTGTGGGCTTTACCTGGCTGTTGTGTACGCTCGGACAGCCATTGCCGATCGTTTCGATGAAGCCACACATAATCTCGACACTCATGAGCTAGGCGAGCTCTGTAATCCCCCTCAAATCGATTCCTCCTATCACCCAGCTGTTTCGAAAGCCTCGCCTCTTTCCATCGATCAGGTCCATCCGAAATCGCGCGTATCATTCGGTAGACGCGTGTAACCGAGTTCCTTGTTACTGACGCCATGGTCTTCGCGTCAGCCCCCGAGAGCGCCAGCCTCCAGATCGCTTCAGATGCCTCACTCATATACTCATTGGTGCTTGAGCGACTGGTTGGAGATCCGTTGGTAGCTTGTTCACCAGGTGTTTCGGTATTGGCTTTTCGATTCAACGACTCGGTAATAGGCCCGTTCTGCCGAAGTATCCTTTCCATGTCGACCTTCAGCGCGCAGGCCAGCAGGATGAACTTCAGCGGATGATGGGTGCCCCTCGGCTTACGCAAAAGCTTAACAACCCAGGCCGCCGGTATATCCGCAGACGATTTGCTCAGTATCGAGTACTCCCCTGAGGAGGGGAGAACCTCAAAGAACGCAGACATGTGCCGCGCCAATCTACCTAAGTGCAGCCGACCAGTGTCGGAAACCATTTCCAAGGCGGTAGCACCATCCAAAAACACCGAGCGAATCGCATCAGGACATAAAGGAGGAACATCGACCTCAAGCACCTGCATCGAACGCCGCGCTATTTCATGCAGAGCACTTTGTAGATTTTGAGGGATGTCTAACGGAATGGAGTGAGACTGAACGTCCTCATCGTCCGGCAAGTGCATTCTTCGAGAATTTCGACTCAACCAGCGGTAATCAAGGTACTTCAACGGGGTTCCATGGTGGGGACAGATCAAAACGCCTGGCAGCTGATGCACACGGTGCCAGTACGCTGCTCCCATACGGGCTCTATCCTGTTCGATACAGTCGAAGCAAAATCGGACTCTCGAAGCGAACTCGAGTCGACTCGCGATCAACCCCAACCTGAGCATCAACCCCTTGCCGTTTCCCGCCATCAAGATATGAGCGTCGTCCACCTGTTGCTGGGTCAAAAATGGTTCGTAGTAGGGCAGCTGCGTATGACGCTTTATAACTGCGTCTAGCGATAAGCCTGTGTCATAAGGCAGCGCCTCGGCAAGCTCGGCTAGTCGACATGGAAAAGCCACGTTCTGCGAGAAGAAGTTCGCGGACTGCGCTCCATCGAAAACGGCTCCACAGCTACGTACGCCACAGAGCCGGGCGTATCTTGAAAGGACGCTGTGAAGCGTCTCATCGGGAAAAACAGCCGGAAAGAAATGGAATTTAAGCGCCATTTCGCCACCCTTTATTCACCCCTTCCGATACAAAGGAGAGAACTCGAATAGATCACTGTTTATCCAACCGGCGCTCTTCAGCGCCTCAATGGAGTCTTCACTTTCACTGAGCACCTGTGCCTCTGATGTCTCAACTGCCACAGCTACCGCCACAGGCGACTGCGATTTGATTTGGTTAACGGCCGCCACATTAGGTTTGGTAGCACTATCGTCGCTGCGACTGATAACACTGCGCAGCAACGCCAGTCGCTCCGGCCGAGCCAAACCATCGAACGCCATCATATCGCTTAGTTGGTCTTCAATCGGAAGCAAATCATCGAACTGCCGCATCCGTTTCGGATCTCGGCTTCGAAGGGCGGACAAAGCTGGCTTCAATATCTGCATCTTGGTGTTGCTCACCGACGCGATTGTCTCGGCGGTAACCCATTCCGAACCACTCTGGATCGCATACCTCTGACTGAGCACCAAAAGCTTCACCAAAAAATCGGTGACGCCTTGTGTATGCTCATACAGCGCATCAAACACATCCTCGGTCAGTTCGGCCGGCTGCTGGTACCACTGGTAGCTCCAGAGGTTTTCAACGAGCATGCGCCACTCGTCATCGTCCTTCTCAAAGCGTTTAAATTCAAGTACCCCGACGCCGCAGCAACGCCTTGCGTTGCGCATGACGTCCGAAAATAGGCTGATCATTGAATTTGTACCGATGAACACCACGGGAATGCCGATGTTGTTCACTAGATGGAGGAAGAAATTCAGCATGTTGTCCTTACCCCCAGTTTTTGCCAGGTGCAGGTTCTGAAGTTCGTCGATCAGCAGAGCTCCGATGAAAAATGTACTCGCAACCTGTTCCATTTGTTGCAACGAGTCATTGATGTTCCGAGCCCGATACCGCTTGTAGTAATCCTCATCACCTAACGCTCGCCCGACAGCATAGAAAAACTGCTGACAGAAGCCTGCCAGCGACCCATCTCGGGGGCAGTCAAGCTTAAGCCAGGTGATCTGGGTATGAACGAACTGCTTTCCTTCATAACGCGCGTGTCGAATCGTTTGAGGGTAGAGACTCAAAATGGCTTCGAGTGCGGTGGACTTTCCAATGCCACTAAGGCCGACCAGACTGAACGTTTCGGCAGTGGACTTGAATCCATCGTGGTAACGCTGTGCGCCCGAAAGCGAGTGTAGATGTCTGACAGTGTCTGGAGAGGTCGGGTTACGTCCGACGTACCCACGTCGGACCAGCAATGAAAATACAGACTCCAGATCAATGTGGACTAACAGAGGCTGAACCACCGTCCTCAACCGGTCGATACAGTGGATCCGAGTCGATGGGGCAAGGGTGAGCTCCTCGGGATCAACACGACGGGGAAAATTAGAGATCAGCTGGCCTGCCACCTCTTCTGAAAAGATCGGTGGCAGCGCTTCGATGAGCGGATTACCCGCGTAATCCGAGATCGCCTGCTTGGTGTAGCTTGCGAAAACTTGAGCGCCTTTCATGAGTTTTGTCCTGGGCGGAGGCGTTTGAGCATATCGATGACCTGAGCGCTGCGAGGGCCTGCAAAGTTTTCCGAGCGCTCTGGCGCGGTCTCTGCCTTCTGCCTAGGGGGGTCAATCCTCACACCCTCTGGCACATGGGCGGTCTCCCGCTCCTTGAAGCGTTCAACTGCGCGGTTCTCACGAATATTTCCAATCATCTCGGCTTTGGTCGCAGGCGCTGGCTCATCATTTCGCTCAGCGATCGCACCGCTGACGACTTGATTAACTTCCTCTAGAAGCGAAACCCGACTCTCCAACTCAGCGCGTTTATGAGTCGGTGGAGTCTGGCGGTAAGCTTCGAGCAGGTCGAAAATCTCATCGGATCGATAACCAGCATACTTGCTATCAGACTTACGCAAATCGCAGCGGATAAACTGTTTGGTGTCTCCCCGGATCCAAATATGTGCTGAGGAATTTGGGTCATACCAACACTCTATCGACCAAACCCCGCGGCTACGGGCTTTCGCAAACCAGTTGTTCTCGATCGCCACATCACAGACATAATGCATCCCTCGGAATAGCACACCACCCTTTTGGACCGTTGCTTGCTCACGCGGAAGCAAATGGAGATAGACCAGTTCATCGGGATGATTGTTTGGTTCGACATGGCCATTTTCCAATGCCCAAGTCCAAATACCTACCGGCGTCGGATCGACACCGTCGTTCATCATCTCTTGAGTGAGCCTGTCGGGCTGCCGGTTGAAGCGGTTATAGTGAAGGACGCACTGGATGATGATCTTAGTGAACTCT
>LNAP01004419.1_pt1 | contig 12986 bp, 13 predicted proteins | sample 602601 | NCBI WGS metagenome assembly LNAP01 (sample SAMN02440304, study PRJNA202911) | soil metagenome | biome: Subtropical and temperate rainforests or woodlands; isolation source: soil samples (1 kg each in a 20% v/v slurry with milli Q water) were... ...
ATCTCGTCCGATCCGCACTCATACAGCAAGCCGAGCTCGTAGTGGGACAGGTCATCCTTGCCGGCAACATTCTCCGCAACGCGGTCGTAAACGTAGCCGTACAGAAGATTCGACTCCATCGCGTGCCCCAGTCTGCCGCAGTACTTGCAGTCAGCCTCCATCCCGTGCGTGTCGAACAACCTCTTTAGTGGAGCCGGTGTTACGCAATCCACGCAAATCATCGATACTTCCCGAATCTCGCTTTTCTTGACCGTCTACAGATGCGGCGGTGTTTACGTAGCGTTTACAGCAGGTCGTCCGCAAGTTCAACCCGCCTATCCTTCGATAGGCATGATTAGCTGGCATCTGAAAGAGGCGCTCAAACCAACGCCGTTTGCATGTGATGACCACGCGGAATAGATATGCCACCATCGGACAAGACGCCAGCACTTTCTCCGGATGTATCGGAACAATTAGGGCATCCCCAACAACAGCCTGAGTCAGACGCAGTGCCAACTTCGAATACCACTTCACCTCAAGCCGATGACGACTTTCGGGACATTGAACAAGATGTCATCAAGCGATTCTCGATCAAGCTGAACGACCTCGCAATCAAGCGAAACGTTACCGCCTACGCGGGAAGCCCTCTGGGGAGTCAGGACACAGTGTTTGCAGACTACCTGCTGGCCAGCAATACGCGCTTTTGCCTGATTGAATTCAAAGCCACCAAGGGCAATTTCAGCTCCGAAAACCAGAAGAAGCTGCGCGTCCAGCTATTTGAGTTGCTGGCCCAGCGCAAGGACATACTGCGTCGCAGCCTGGATCTGCACTACATGTGCTGGGGAACCGAAAAATCCGCCTTGCTTCCCGGCATGAGTGAGCCGGTCAGCGAAGAAAACGAGATGCTGGGACAATATGCTCCCTGCGTAGCCCCATACATGAAAGTCAAACCTGAGCTGGAGGAAGCGGAGGAATATCTTCCGGAAGCCTTCGTTGAACATTTTTTTGAAAGCAAGCAATTCGGTGGTGGCCTGGGCAGGTTCAAACGATACGTAAAAGAACTGGCCAAGCTTGCGACCGACAGCAAGCAGGGCGAAGGTACGCTGGAAGGCGTGGTCTGCGTCTACATCGAAGCCGTTAGACAATTCAAATCGTACCGCTTCATAGGCCTCCAGCACCTCCTCGAATTCCTGAACTCTCCAAGCCAGACGCCCGGTCCCCAGAAGCCTGATCGTTCAATAAGCCCAGGTCCATAGACATGTAGTCTGTTACTGAGGTTTACCCTCCACGATACGTTCGAAATCTTGCTTTTGTTTCGAAGTGGCGTGCTTCCAGTATGTGCTCAAGAGCTTGCTCTGATAGCTTTCAACCTTACGCGCTTCGTACTCAGTGCCGATGCCAAATCCAAAACGCGCGACAGCGTAGGTCGATCCGGATCCTGCCAGGAATGCTAACGCCAATGCCGCAAACCGCCACCGCACACTGCGTTGCATCTTGCGCAGTGCTGCGACGGCGTGATTGGCTTCCGACGTCGCCGTGTTGATTTTCGATACCAGCGCATTAGTTGCCTGCTGCACGCCCGAAGTCGCTGCGTTATGTGCGGCTTGCGCGGTCTCTTTCACCAGTGTGGAATTATTCCCCCAAGCGACACGGGCCTTCTCAACCTCTTTTTCAATGTGACCTGCAATGGCGACCAGATTTTGAACGCTTTCATTGGTCTTTTCGGCTTCGCCCTGAATGATATCTGCTTGATCGGTCAGCCGGTCCAGTTCCATGGTGAAACGTGATGCCGTCATCTGGTAGTGCTTGTAGGTGGCGGTAAATTGCACAGGATTATTCATCGAGAAGGACATTTCCTTATATCAAGCGGAGTTCATTTACTGCTCAATCCGGTCTGCATCTGTTCAACTCATACCCAAGTCACCCTCCCACGCTTAAGCCAAAAATGTGATTTACAGCCGTTTGTCAGCCACACAGAGGGGGTCAAGCTAGGAAAACCGTCAGCATCAACTTCGACATCCCATCTCGGTTTGGCTTCTTGGATCACTAGCAGCTCAATGGTTCGGCCGCAGCCACATGGGCACTTCATGCCTACCGACCAATCCTCACCATCATCCCGCGCTAAAACGAGGTCACGAAAGGGCATTTTGGTCGGCAAGGAATCCCCTTCCACAATTACCAGACGGCGAGCCGGGCCAAAGCGGTCACACCGCTTACGAAACCATTGAGCTAGCGACCGAAACAGGTTCATTTTTGATCCTTGGCACGAGGCTCTTTCAAAGCCGGCAGTCCAAGCAAAGGCGCAAGACCTCCTCGGGCAAGTGGGGCTTCGCAGTCGATTTCAAAATTCGATTCAGACTCAAACTCTTCTTCAAGAGCAGCCAGACTGAACGTGGTACGCGCAAATTTTCCGTTTGGCTCATGGCGGTAGGGAAATGCCCGGGCAACGAATTCGTTCACGCATGCGGAAGCTGCTCGCATGTTAAGCGTGATGACCGAGGGCGCCTCTTCATGGGTGCCCTTGATATAGCCTCCTGCCAACTCACGCTGATGGGCCTCTGGGTCGTTGAAACGGAGGTACTCCGCTCGAAGGCTTTCTGGTGTGTAGAGCCCTCGGCTTCGAAGGGTGGATCGTCCTGGTTGAACGTAATCGATCCTGCCGATGACATCTGCAACCGCGGTGCCCGACTTTGGACATCTCCTGGTCGGTATCACCACACCTACGTCGATGACAGGGATCAGAAAAGCCGCACCGATCAGATCAGCCATATACCGAGCTTCCAGGGTATCGGCGCAGCAGAAAACCACATCTGCTTGGGATGCAGCGAGCACTGCCTCTCTGCTGGAAATTGAATGTGCGATGCCTACGGCCGATCCAGCCCCTCGAAATTTTTCGATAGCCTCAACCATCACGTCAGTCTTCAGACGTTTCGAATCAGCATCCGCGCAAGTGGAGTTGAGGATTCTGTTCAAGTTTTTGTGCTCAACCCGATCAAAATCAATCAACGTAATCTTCCCAAATCCAAGCCTGGCCAACTGCTCAGTGGTGATCGAGCCGGTACCCGACGCTCCGATGACAGCGGCCGACAGACGATTGAGCTCCCACGTCATCTGTTCCGTGAATGCCATTGGACGTGTGTCTGGGGAGCCGTGCCAATAGTAATGGAGATCATCACCTGCAATGGTCACCAGCTCGATATCTTCAGCGCGGCGACCGGGTGTGTAGAGCCGGGCACAGATACGACCGCTTGGGATCATGATGGCGGAGCCATGCAAATCACCATAGGCGGCGAGCAGAGCAGGAATCGTCTTCGCATCACTAGCATCATCCTGTTCCGAAAACCCAAGCAAACCACCTGGGTGAGAGTGGATCAGGATGGCCACCAGATTCTCAGCCTCGCCTTCATCAATGGCCTGCTCGATGTACTTACCAGGCCACGAAAGAAGATCCTCAGCGCGAATCGAACATTCAGCATGAGGAACAAGGATTAACCGCTTGCCGAGAAGCTTCATCCGAGGACCTGGTGTCCTGCTGCACAAGATGATCGCAGCTGCTTCCAGGCCATCGCCAGGGAACAGGTGTTCCCTGGCGGCAGCGTGCATTGATGCCGGCAGCGCTAAGGTCGACCGGGGCTTCATTGGCCTACCTCCTTGTGAAGGGCGCCCTCCACCAAACCGAGGTGGGTGATCATGTTGTCGGTTGCCGGCTTCCAGGGCGACTGAGGACCGCGATGACGAGACCAACCCTGGTAAACGGTCCCGTTGATAGTCGCCGTAATGTGCGTGCTGGGGATGCCGCCCCCGCTCGCGAGATCCAGCGGGGGGTTGAAATAGAACATGTCGATCTCAGCGCCCGGGTAGGACGGCGGAATATCGAGTGCCAACAGAGTGCTGGAACGGTTGAAACCCACTGGCAGCTGGTAGTCGTGAATCAGGAGCCAACGCCGACCGTCGCTTACGACAGTCTCCCATTTGCAACCCAGGCCATCGAGATGCGCCTCATCCACATCAAGCAGAGCAAACGCACGTTGAGGCTGGACTGCAACTTCGCCATTGATGACCTCCTTTGGAGAGAGGCGCAGCTTTTCAACCCCGTCTTTCGTGAGATCAATAACGTCATCCAACCCCATTGCCCGCTTTGGCTCATCCTTCACTTTCAGGAAGATTTGCCAACCTTCTTCGGGGTTGAAGCCAGCTTTCGTGATGGCCTCACGAACGCCAACTGTCGGCTTATTGAATGTGAGCAGAACACCTTGAACATTCAGCTCCCAGCGCTGAGCACGGCTGATGAAAGACTCAACACCCTCACCTTCCAGGCTCACCCATTGATGGCGATCGATGATGCGATCCGCTTCATCAGTCATCTGCTGCAGCAGCTGCTTGTCATCAGGGATCTCGCCCAGCCGGCGCAGAACAGCTCCGGTGATCGATTGGCACGGCCAATCGAAGCGTACGCCGTCGACGGTCAAGCGGAACGAGCGATCGCTTTCCACGATGATGAACTTGCGAGAGTGCTGCAGGCTCGCCACTTCTTCTGGCCTGATGTCTTCAAGCTCACCATTTTCGAGGAACTGGAGAACAACCGCATTTTGCGAAGGTTTGAAACCCGCAGCAGAAGCAAGTTGGGCTCCAGTCGGGGTCTTGTCATGGAGCGTGACGGCCTTGAAACTCAAGGAGAGGTCGCTGACCTCGACCTGGAAAGGACCGTTGTGTTGTGTTGCCTGATGATGATTAGTTTCCACTTGGGGAATCTCCAATGCAAAGGCGACAAACGCCTGGTGTTGACCGAAGCCCTATGCCACGGTCAGTTTCATTGGAGGGGACACAAACCTTACCCACTTGACGTCGAGTAAGGCATCGACAAGAATCACATTTGCTAACGTAACAAGTGCCGATGGTCACTGATCGCTTTGTAGTTCCCGCTACGCCGCGATCCCTCCATTTCACATTCAGCTTTCGCTGAGTGTCCTGCCAGCCGGGCTCACACCCGGCTGTTGCTTTCAACTCCCTTAGGTCAAATCCACGATGCCAGCTGTTGGGCCATGGCGCTTGACCGCCTCAATACCGTTGTCACGAGCTTGTGTGCTCGAATACTCCTCACTTACGCCAATGACCTGGTTGTTCGCTGCGCGCAGAGCGAAGTAGGGCAGGTTGCGGGTGGAGGTATACCGAACGTAGAAGCGGTCATACGGCGAATGCTGTTGAGCGGATTGGATGCCGTTTTGGCAGCTGCTCTTGGCTACGTAGCCCTCGCTCTGGAGGATGATCTCGTTGTTCGGGGCTTTCAGGCGGAAGTAGTACTGCTGATTGGTACCGCGGAAGATCTCGTAATGTGCGCTCACTGGTTCGCTCCTGTGCGATGTGGTCTACGCAAAATTTCATTCACAAACCTGCTTCAGTAATCCAGTTTAACCAGAGACTAAAAAAAGAGGCAGGTCAGCTTGCGAACAAGCGTAACCCACCCAATCTGATTCTGTAAAGCTGTTTAAGCAGATTAACGAATCGCCGCGTACACGTACTCGATGCCACCTGACTCAGCAACCTCTTCACGGCGCATGATGTAGCCTTCCTCAACGAGCTTTTTCAGCTTGGTGCTGGCGTTCTGAACGCTGATGTCCAGATCGACGGCGACCTGAGCAGTGGTGACCGAAAGCTTCGAGAGGACCACTTCAAGGAGGGCCATGTTGGAAGCGCTTGGCTGAGGTCCGAGAATGGTGTACTCACGGCCGGACCATGCCACGATCGGCTGCTTTTTAGCTTCAGCCGCGTAATGGCAATTGTCCCTTACATCTGGGTCATTAAGATCTTGAATGTAAAAGTATTTTTCACCTCGGTAATGCTTAACTACCGAGATGACGGCTTCACGTATAAAGGACGAGTCAGCACTCACGTCGCCAAAAGATATCGCAACCACATATGCTTTGGGCAAAGTGTCTAAATGATTAATGAACTTATTGAACGTCTCCCGGCCCAGTGTGTTGCCATAAGGCTGGGCATCGCCGCTCGTGAATTCAATAAGATCTAGTGTGATGGATTTCTGGTTCATATGTGCAGTTTAAGCAGATATTTTGGGTTTTGTCAAGAAGAAATTAAATGTAACGTGAGTTCCAAGCAACTTTGGTAAATCCAATTTAACTTTCGGCGGTCTGACTTTACCATCCCGGAACTGCATCTCAATTTCGAACTTATCCTGCCTAATGATGACATCAGCATTCAAGTTTGCCGCGGACCTACCACTAGTGTGCAGACCGGTACCGCGCGACTCATCATCCATAACCTGGCTGACCCCACCCTCAGTGAAGGCCTTGAAGATCAGGTTAGGACCCGTATTGGGATCATTTGCACTAAATCGCTTGGCCAGCTCTGGATACTTTAAACCCAGCACAGGCAACAGAGTTCCACAGATTCCCAAACCATTGTCGGACACCACCATCATCACTGCCGGTCTAGGACCACGTTCATAGCACTGCAGTCCCGCGAACCCAGGATATGGCGTCCGGGAATGGTCTTCCACATTGCTGACCAATTCGCTGATCGCACACTGTACCGCTGTAATGTTTATCTGCTGATCAGGCGCACTTTGCTCAAGGCTATTCCTAATCATTTTAGGAACATTCGTACCTGGTTCGCCGATCTTTTGAAGTTCTACGATCTTATAATTTTTACCGTTAAACTTTTCGTCCGTGCTCTCCGGTCGATATGGCTTAACCGAAACATCTGGATGCAGACGCTCAAAGAAATGCGCTCGATTCAAATATGACAGCGTTTCGGTCGAGCCAACTTCCAAAGATACTATTTTTCCTACTTGCACAGCCTGATTGGCCAGCGCCAAAATTTTTGAAATGGCGTCAAGCAATAAACGGCGATCTTTTTCGATCTCTATATTTAAGTACTTACTGGGGTTTTCAATCGGCGACCCGTACTTTTGCAATGCTTTTTCGACGTGATCACTAACAACCCAAGTCGCTCTTTGGGTAGTGATTACAAATTTTAAGTCCTTTGTACGCGTCCACTTGAAATCTTTATCGACGGCGTATTCAGCTGGCATCGAATACAAAAAGGAATTAACTGCTGTTTTGTCAACCCCAAGCTCTTTTGCTATGTCCTTCGCCTTTGAGCCAGGCGACCGCTTGAGAATTGTTTCGATTCCTTTCTGCATGATTCAAGTAATCCAACCTAAAATTTTCGTCCACCCTGACGTGCTAAGGCAAGAATTTAGAGGATCGGATTCTACCAGAATCTTCGATGATGGCGTTTTGGCGCATTGAAAAAAATATGCGTGCTGATGAGTGGTTACGCAGCTTTTCTGAGGTCGTGGCTTTCAATTAGGCTGAGATCGGCCCCGCGAGGGGGGGCATCCCGAAAAGCGCTGGGGGTAACCCCGTTTTCTTCGTTGTAAACCACTGTAGTTAACAGTTAAAAAAACTAGTTAACAGAGGGCGTAACGAACACCGTTGGCTGGTCCAGCCACCGTGCATCTAACGCTGAATGAAAAACTCGCCAGTGTGATTGCGAGTAAAAGGCCAACGCATAGGCGAGCTCTTCTCCTCGAGGCACGTTAGGCGCACATCGGAGCGACTAACGTGCCTTGCAGAAACACACCTTGCCTAGCGAGGAATCACAATCTCTTCATCTAACACGTCCGCCACGCCCGGTTTGAGGGGATCAAGCCAGTCCGCTTTGGCGTGTCCCCAACGGAGTAGTTCGAGTTGCTCCGTAGAAAGTTTTTGCTGTTCGGCGCTCTGTTCCAATGCATTGAGATACTCACGAATGGCTTGCGCCCGCCGCCAGTTCTGCGCATCGACTTCAAGCTTCGCCAGCCGCTGTTTTTCCGCGTCTTGTCGACGTTTTCGCTCCAGCGCAATGGCGTGAACTCGCTGACGCTTGGCGTCTTCAATCGCCTGACGTTCATTGCGAACCAGAAACCCCACCGCTCTGGTGGCCATCAGACCAATGAGTTTGTTGAGCTGCTGCTCAACCGAGTGACGATCTGAATCCGTGATTTTTCCGCCATAACCATCATCGGCCATCACCTGGAGTCGCCCGGAAGGCGTGAACTGCCATTTAGCCCAATAGCTCCATTCTCCTTTGGCCTTGGCCGCTAGGTCCTTGGCGGTGGGTTCGTACGGGGAACGCAGTGACGGTTCAAACAGCCGCAAACGCAGCGCATCGCCAAACATCACGACCTCGACTTGGTGTTTCCCTTGCTGGACGGCATACCCACGTTTCTCTAAGGCCTTCAGTAGCGTGTCGGCCACCTTCAGTGCGCGGCTTTGCAGCGCGGCAGAAACCGAAATATTCAGACCGTTGCCCCGCGTCTGAGGCAGTCCGCGCTGATCGATGATCGGTCGGGCCAATGCATCGCGCGCAGCCGCCACAATGGGATGCCACTCCTTGATGCGCTCCGGCACCACGATCTGATTTTCAGGCTGCTGCTCAAAGGTCAGCACGTGCTGAAGCCGACTGTCCACGACTTCAGCGGCCTGAGCCTGAAGAGCTGTTTGCCCGACGGGGCGATACAAATAACCGGGATGGCCGGTGAATTCTCGCAGCTTCGGCCGAGGGTGCACGCGCTTGCCGGCCTTGACCTTGGCCCAATAACCACGCGGCGGCGTGGCGATTTGCAGGCGAGAACAGAGCTTCTTTAGCCCCACGTCAGACAGCCCATAACGTGGCGCCACCGCTTGCACCGGCTCGGACCAGACCTCGTCCAGCAGTTTTGCCCGGTCATAGAGTTCCACCATTGAACCGATCCTCGATTATGCGCAGCGCGGTTCGACTCCGCCTGTTCCACGACAAGAACCGCACCGGGGGGTAGCGGTCAAGTCCCTCGGGTCACGTGCCGGAGCCAGAGCCAACCTCGCACGTCACAGGATAATCACCGTGCAGGTGTAAACCAAAGTGTTGGCAAACAGAAGTTGACTGCCACACATGGCTCACGTACTGTACAGACCATATCAACCGTTTACCCAACAGGACACCCCCATGGTCGACGCCATCCACACCGCACTGAGCCAACTCACCACCGAGGGTGACCTGATCCACGGCACCGCAGCGTTGGTCGAGAGCATCAAAACCCACACCCACCTCTCCTACAAAAAAATCGGTGACGCCGCCGGCGTGACTGAACAAGGCGTGCGTCGCTGGCGTGAAAACAATTCGGGCCAAGCCTCACGGGTCCAAGCCCTGGTGAACTTTGCCCAGACCCTCATCGCAGCTCCGGCGGGGGCTGCCGTTAGACCTGCGGGCAACGCCGCCGACGCCTTACGCGCCGTGACCCCGCTGGCGGTCCAGAGCTGTGTCAAAGAGGGATTGGAGGCCTTGCTGGGCATCGGTCTCACCGCGTGCACTATCGTAAAGCTTGAAACCTCCAATGGTAAAGTCACCATCGAGCTGGCCCTGGAATAAGCCCAGTCGCTCCCGGCACGGTGTCCCGCCCACGCTATAGCAAGAATGAACCGTGCCCCCCCTCAAAACCCTCAAAGGAATGCGCTATGGCCCGTACATTGCTGGATGTCCAACTCGCCCGTCTGCTGTATCCGCTGCTCATTGAATTCGCCTCCGCCCGGCAGATTCTGACCTATGGCCAGTTGATCGAACGGGCTCAAGCCCGTTACCCGGATGACCAACGGGTGGCCAACCTGATTCCGGTGCGGATGGGACGAATTCTCTGGGTGATCTACGATTTTGTGGCAGAGCGCGACCTGCCGCGTTTGACCTTGATCATCGTCAGCGCCGGGGATCAGTACCCCGGAAGTGCCATGTGGCGGCACGATTGCCCCGCCGAACAACAACGTTGCTTTGCTTTCGATTGGTCCACGGTCGATCAGGCCTTTGACCTGTACGGCCAGCACAGTGAAAAAGCGGTAACGCCCCTTCGGCGTGTACCGCGTGAACAAGCGAAACAGCTGATGGCCGCCCACTACCACGACCCGGTGAATGTTTACCCGAGCGGCATTCGCGCCCTACGGGAAACCATCATCGAAAACATCATGAATGGCCTGTCCGTGGAGGACGCGTTTCAAATCGAAGCGCAGTTGCTGACGCCGTCGACGCACGCGTGAGCCACGCCTCTTCGCCGTCTAAATCAGCGGACCAAACTTTCGACCTCCATCAATACCGACTTCTACCTAAATCTAGTGCCGAATAGCGTATTTCCCTATATTTCCCTATGTTTCTTGGTTGAGTGTGGACGTTTTCGGGGCGATTGCAGTCAGGCGCGGCAGGCCGCAACCGACCCAGGCTGTGTGATAACGTTTTAGAGCAAGTTTGACAGGTAGAGGCAGAAGGAAAATCGCGTTTCTGCGCAAATTTCAGACCTGCTAATTAACCAATCACCTGCAGATTTTACGTAGCAACGCAGATTTCAAAGCGGTGCATGCGTTCTCACAACGCCAGGACCCATACCGGCCGGTCATATTCGGCAGATATCCATCCAGCGAACAGTTAAAGGAATTATGTCCCATTGATTCGATCTCGCAGCCGCTGCTGTCCAGCCGCGAAGGCGAGTCAAGGTGCGAATGAGACTGATGTCCTGGATGGATTTGATGGTGCTGCTAATCGACATGCCTACACCCTAAACAAAAAGTTGCGGTGCCAAGTCAGATAGGGGAGATGAGAGTGGGCTACCTGGCGTAGGCGCAAATGAGGGGTTATGCCCAACAAGGTGGCAGTCTGGCTGTCCAGCATTTTGCTGATGAGAATCGCACCGTCGTCGTCAAAGCTGATCAGCCCTTGATCGAAAGCCTGGTCGAGGTTGGGGACAAGTAGCAGACCGTTGAAGGGGTCAATTCGCTCCGCTGGCAATGATGCATGCCACGGTTTTGCATGAGAGGCGCGCAGCATAGCCACATTTGTGCAGCCGGTCACGGCGCAACCTCCCCAATAACTTAAAAGCTGTGTCCGGTAGCCTGCTTGCCCTATTCGAGCTTTGATCAAAGCTCTGCGTTCAGTTTCGTTAAGCGCGACATCTTCCAGTGCCTTACGGGGAAACCTGAATATTTGGTTTGCTTGCTTAATTGCTGCAGCCATCTGTGACATCGAGAAGGGGACTACGTCACCCGGCCTCTCATTGGCTTGGCTCAAAAGGCGACCTACATCACCCAACTGGCTCAAAAAACCACCGGAGCCACAGGTCGGGTCATACACGGAATATTGTTCTACTGCAGTAGTAGCGTTACTCAACTTACTGTCCAGAAAAGCGGGGGCGCGCTGATGATCATGTCCTGCAGCAACAGCTCGCTGGGCAGGATGCACTCTTTGAGTTGGTGGGGTTGGCCGTTTACTGTCCAGATTTGCGTCCTAATAGGCATGAGAGTGTCCTTACCCGACTTTCTAGATCATTGTGCCCTAGGCAACAGCTTGCTCGACCAGAGTACTGGCTAGCTGTTCGTTGAGTTGGCGGGCTCGGGTCAGGCGAGTTTTGAGTTGGTCGCAGAGGGTCATTAGCTGATCGACTTTGGCGACGATGCGGTATTGTTCTGCCAGAGGGGGCAAACCAACAGGGATGCTGCGAATTTTCCCTACACTCAAGTTGAAAAGACCACTTGTCGTGATTGCAAGGCGCTTCATGTGAGCCATGCCAACCGGTGAGTTCAGGTAAAGCGCTAGGTACCCTACTTCTTCCGCGATTTTGGGGCGTACACGGATGAGGTGATTCTGATAAACACAATCTTTGACCTCGCCATACCAGATAGCACATCTGCCTATCTCGCTCTCACTGCCATTACCCTCAACTATTAAGAGATCTCCAGAGTTCAATCTCCATTTTTCAAGCTCATCGAGAGATAGCTCATAGCGCTCTAGTTCTTTAATATCGATGCACCCACGTTGCACATTCGCAACCCGTAGATAGGGAAAGTGCTGTGAGACTGGTCGCCTCAGAGGAGTCTTTTGTATTCCGCCCTGAACACTACAGAACTCATCAATTTTTTGGATGCGCCATCCAGAAGGCAGACCGTCCAATTCGGTACAGGTACTGTCTTGCGATACTAATTTGCCCATTACCGCTAGTTGCCGTAAGGACTGCTTGAGGGTGTCGATGCTAGATTCGGTGGTGAACAGGGTGTGGAAGTGTTCGGCCAGCCGCTGCCAGCCAGCGGCGAAGTCGGTGGCGTCGCTGACCTGGGTCAGGCTGTCGAGAAGTGCTTGCAGCATTCGGGCATGGGCGCTTTCGGCGTCGGCTTGCTTGGCTTCCAGGCGGTCGCACAAGGCCATCAGCTCATCGATTTTGGCAGCGATACGTGACTGCTCGCTTTTGGGGGGCAACGCAAAGAAAGTATCATTCAAAACCTTGAAGTGTCGTGCATATCCTCTGCCTTCAAGTTTTAAACCTACTAGGTGCCACCAAAAGAACTTCTCATCTAGCAGGACGGGCCTAAGAATTTTGACGCCATCAGCCCCAGCAACAAAGTCAAAGTCGACATATTTCCGCTCCGTCGTGTGATCGCCGAAAACAACAACCGGTCCAGGAAGACGAATCAATAGAGACTCGTCATCTGTGTAGCCAGCAATAAACCGTTTCCCTTGGTCGACGACAGGAAAAATGCCTTCCTCACTAATCTGAGAGGACATCAATTTATTCCCGCTGACCGATACCGGGTAATAAATTTCTGGAAGCCTTACCCACGCCCAACTATCTGGCAGATCGTATGGCTTTTCTTCTTCGGAAATATCCGTCAGCGGTTTCTGTTTCTTTACCTGCCCCTCAGCTACCAACCGCGACTTTTCCTCAGCAATATGCTTTAGCAATTCACTGGCCGGCTCATCACTTGGATCTTGCGGCACCAACTTGCCGCGCACCGCCAGTTCCAGAATTAGCTCACGCAGCTTTTTAATGCCATTGGGCGCGCCGGCCAGCAGCGGCAGGTTATCGGTCAGCAAAGCGGTCATGCGGGCCATCAAGTTTATCCACGAGAACTATATGAAGCCGATCGGCGTGGAGGCCGTCGCAGCCGAGGTCTTCTTGTCCGCGGATTACTTGAACAGTCTCTTCAAGGAGCAAACCG
>LNAP01004422.1_pt1 | contig 12985 bp, 11 predicted proteins | sample 602601 | NCBI WGS metagenome assembly LNAP01 (sample SAMN02440304, study PRJNA202911) | soil metagenome | biome: Subtropical and temperate rainforests or woodlands; isolation source: soil samples (1 kg each in a 20% v/v slurry with milli Q water) were... ...
GTTGCTCCGCATATGTTTAAGGGCGTCATTGCGGGCGTGATCGCGGCTACGTTTTATCGTTTTGCTGTGGCTCCGCACGTGCAGACCACTGCTGATCTTATTATTTCGGTAATGCCGTTTATCTTCCTGGGCGCATTTGCGCGGACAAGTCGAAGAACAGCTATGCCGGCCCTCGATGCCAATATGTGTTTTATGCTGGCTAGCCAGGCTATGCTGCCAGTCGTGACAGATACTGCTTCCATCCTTAGCGGCGCACTGGCGATTGTGCTGGCTGGAACTCTGGTTACGACGGGGTTCCGATTACTTCCCCGCCGTTTTGATCCGCTGGTTTCCGATGCGGCCGGTGTGATTTTGCGCGATTTGCGGCGCCTGATCTCGGGAACCAGAGCTCGCAAGGACGAAGACTGGCAGCCGCGAGCCCTGCGTCAAACCTTGCGTATGATGTTGCATTTGGGGCGTGCCAACGATCTTCGGGAAAAAGCGCCTAAAGGTATGCTTGCAGCATTAAACCTGGGCAACGCCGTCGTCGATATTCGAGCCTTGACCAGGCAACCCGGGTTAAGTGTATGGGAGAGCCAAACGCTGGAAGAGGCTCTTGAAACTCTTTCGGGATTTGCCGAGGCCCCGCAGCACACCGCCGAAAAGCTGCTGGTTCTGGCCAGTCAGATTAGCAATCAGGCGGCTGCTATGGCGCTTCGCGATGCGGCGTATTCGCTAATAGAAGGCACGCGCCTGTTTGAACTGGGCCAGGCTTAAGCAGCGGATCTTTGTTTTTGTTCAGCCGCCGGGCGATAGCCGCCCGCATGGCGCACGTTACAAGATAACATCGAATGGCTTTGATAAAACTGTGTGTACTTTTTGCGGTGACGGCACTGGCCGAAATTATTGGCTGCTACCTGCCGTGGCTTGTCTTTAAGCAAGGCAGGACAGCCTGGCTATTGCTGCCGGCAGCTTTGTCGCTGGCTTTGTTTGCCTGGCTGCTGACCTTGCATCCCACTGCGGCGGGCCGCACTTACGCAGCCTATGGCGGCATGTATATTGCCATCGCGCTGCTTTGGTTGCGTGTCGTCGATGGCGTGGCCCTGACGCGATGGGATGTTGCCGGGGCTGGCCTGGCATTGGTTGGTATGGCGGTAATCGCCCTGCAACCCGCACATGGTTAGAAACGTTATACGAGCAGATTGATCAAGCTTGTCGTGCCGGGACCACTGTTATTATTGCTTCTTATAACGTGAAGGATTCCATGAGTAATTGGTACATACTGCCCAACGGCAACATTAAGCACCTTACCGGTCTCGAGATCGAACCTGAAAACGACTGGTTTCCGACTGCCGATAGTCTTGAGTATTTCAGCGATGCGCAGCGCGCGGGAGGCAAAACAGAAGTCCAGATTATTCAATACGTCATGTCCCTTGCTCTCGAGTGTGAACAGTGGGCCAAAGATAATTTGGCGTGACATAAACGCAAAAAACCGTGCTCTTTTATTTTAAAGGCACGGTTTTTTGCATGAAAACGCTTTTCCAAGAAGGCACGTTAAGCAAACAGGACATTAGAGACCCTTTGATCAAGTCCATTCGGCTGTTGCATCCCCCCGGACGGGCATCCTGCTGCGTTGCGATCTGATGTCAATAGAAACACTATTGACGTCAGGCCTTGCTTTGCTCTGCCAACCTGTCAGGTGGCGAATCAAAGCTGGGGGGATTTGATCAGGGGTCTTAGGTTTCGTCCATAAAGCGCATTCTGAATCGGCGGCCCTTTATATTGCTGTTGCTTATTTTTGCATAGGCTTCCCGGGCAATAGCGCGGTCTAGCGCTACAAAAGTCACAAACTCCAGAACATTGATCTTGCCAATTTGCTCGAAGCTAAGGCCGGCGTCCTTGGTGAGTGCGCCTACTAAATCGCCCGGGCGAAGTTTGTCTTTTTTGCCGCCTTGAATACATAGCGTGACCATCGGGGCTAGCAGCCGGCCGCCCGGCGAGGGCTTGATTGAGTCCAGTTTGGCCCAGACGATGGGCATGCCCTGGTACTGTTCAATAAGGTTGGCCCAGCGCATTTCATGTGGTGCGCACAAGCTTAGGGCCAGTCCTTTTTCCTGGCCTCGCCCGGTACGTCCGATGCGATGGATATGAACCTCGGTGTCCTGGGTAACATCGACGTTGATGACGGCGTCCAGCGCCTGGATATCCAGGCCGCGCGCGGCTACGTCAGTGGCGACCAGAACGGAACAGCTTTGATTGGCAAACTGAAAAAGCACGTCTTCGCGGTCGCGTTGTTCCAGGTCGCCATGCAGCGCCAGGGCGCTAAAGCCACGCGTCAGAAGTTCTTCAGTCAGTTCACGGCATTGGGCTTTCGTATTGCAGAAGGCTAAGGTGGAAACCGGCCTGAAGTGTTCCAGCAGTTGTGCGACGGCAGTATTGCGTTTCTTAGGGTCGATCTCGTAAAAATACTGTTTGATCTGGCTGGCATCGTGCTGCGACTCTACCTTGATTTCGGCGGGCCGGCTAAGAAAGCGGGCACTGGCTTTACGGATGTTGTCAGGGTAGGTGGCGGAAAATAAAAGGGTTTGCCGCTTTAGCGGACACGCGGCAACAATTGTCGCGATATCGTCGTAAAAGCCCATGTCGACCATGCGGTCTGCTTCGTCAAGCACCAATGTTTTAAGGCCCGAAAAATCGACGCTGTTTCGTTCAATATGGTCGAGCAACCTGCCAGGCGTTCCCACGATGATATGGGCGCCGTGTTGCAGCGATTCGATCTGTGGGCGTATGGGGGCGCCGCCGCATAAAGTTAGAATTTTTATATTGCTTGCCGCTCGAGCCAGCCGGCGCAATTCGTTGGCCACCTGGTCGGCCAGTTCACGTGTGGGGCACAGCACCAGCCCTTGAGTGCCAAACCAGGCGGGATTCAGTTTGTGCAAAATACCCAGTCCGAACGTTGCTGTCTTGCCGCTGCCGGTTTTTGCCTGGGCGATCAAGTCCTTGCCCTCGAGAATGAGCGGCAGGCTTTGCGCCTGAATAGGCGTCATGGTGTGATAGCCGAGACTATCAAGATTACTTAACACAGCAGGTGCTAAGGGCAAACTGGAAAAAGAGGTGGTGGTCACAATAGGGCAAGGCCAGCGTTAACGGAGGTCAATTTTAACAGGCACTCCGAAAATGCCTTGGCCTGTGCCTTATTCCGTCTGTATATCAAACGTTAAATTTACACTTTGTCGACTTCGCTTGCCTTATATCAGCAAGGCAAGCGCTTCGCCTTCGCGTTTGATTTGGAAACGGAAAGACGCTGGTTTGGCTTCCCTTTTTATCAGGCAGCAATTTCCGTGGCATGAAGCCCGCTTATGTCCAGTTCGGCCGCAGCCAGGGCCTGGGCCTTGGTTTCCTCGCCCATATTGAGGCCTTCAGCCCGAACCACGCGCACGTCGGTAATACCAAAAAATCCGAGTATTGTTTTCAGGAAGCTTTCCTGATGCTCCATTGCCCGGCCAGCTTCGCTGGTGGAGTAGATGCCGCCCCGGCTGGATGCGATGATTACCGTTTTATCACCGGCCAGGCCGACGGGGCCGTTTTCAGTATATTTAAAAGTGCGTCCGGCTTGTGCCAGGCGGTCGATCCAGGCTTTAAGCTGGGTTGGTATTGTGAAGTTGTACAACGGCGCACCGATCACAATGACATCGGCTGCCAGGAATTGCGACACCAGTTCCTCAGAGAGTTGGTTTTCGCGCCGTTGCACGTCGGTAAGTGTTTCGGTGGAAGGGGGTAGCCGGAATCCGATCGAGTCGGCAGACAAATGGCTTGGTGCAGAAACAGCCAAATCCAAACGCTCTACTTCAGCGTTGGGATGGATGGCACGCCATTGAGCGACGATTTGTTTTGTAAGCTGGCGGGAGACGGAGCCGGCGCCGGTGATGCTGGAATCAACATGTAGTAATTTCATAAGTTTCTTCAGTGATTTAGTGATAGGAAGCCAAAATGAATGGCAATGAAGCAATTGTAAAGATGGCTGTATTTGTTGATAAGCCTGTAGGTTTGGGATAGATTGTTCTATTTATGATGGTAATGCGAGCCGATTATGCAAGACCTTAACGACATGCGGTATTTTGCCGAAGTGGTAAATCGCGGGGGCTTTGCAGCAGCGGGCAGGGCGCTGGGCGTACCCAAGTCGCGCTTGTCGCGCCGGGTGGCCAATCTGGAGGCGCAGTTGGGGGTGCGTCTTTTACAGCGCACAACACGCAAGCTGTCATTAACCAGCGCAGGCGAATTGTATTATCGCCATTGTGCGGCCATGTGCGACGAGGCACTGGCCGCTGCCGAGGCCATTGCGCAAGTTCAAAGCGAGCCGCGTGGCACGGTTCGAGTGTCCTGTCCCGTTACTTTGGCGCAAACCGTGCTTGGTCCGATATTGCCGGAGTTCCTCGTCAGATATCCGTTGGTGCATGTCGATATGGAAGTAACCAACCGTGTGATTGATGTCGTCGAGGAAGGTGTTGATGTCGCCTTGCGAGTTCGTTCTACGCTGGCTGGCAGCGCAAGTTTAGTCGTGAAGCGCCTGGGGCTTTCTCAAGGCTTATTGGTAGTCAGCCCGATTCAGCTACAAAGACAGGGCCAGCCGCAAGCGCCTGCCGATCTTGCCAGGTTCGATACAGTAGCTATGTCGTCGTCCGATGGCCGGGCTACCTGGTCTTTGTTTGGGCCCAGGGGCACAGAGCAATCGGTAGTACATCGTCCGTGCTATCTTGCCGACGATTTGCTTACGTTGAAATTCGCGGTAGTGGCTGGCATTGGAATGGGGATCTTGCCCGACTATATGTGCCGCGACGATATCGCGGCCGGCAAGTTGCTTACCGTCTTGCCCGAGTGGGGGCCCCAGGCAGGTATCGTCCATGCGGTGTTCTCGTCCCGGCGCGGACTGATTCCCGCCGTTCGGTGCTTTCTGGATTTTTTGGGAGAGCGGCTGGTTGATCAAGCCCAAGCTCCGGTTTGAGATTGGCATTTGATAAGGGCTTGTGGGCTTGTTCAAGCGCGAGATCAAGCTTGGCAAATTCATGGGCTTTTATAGCCCAATAAGGACATATCGGCAGTCCGTTCGACTAGTCACGCTCGATAGGTTAAACTTGCGCCGTCATTAGGGAGTAGCTTCGCCTCGCAATGGGGCGGCTTGCATCAACATACTTGGCCGGCCTGGCTATGGTGCACGCGGCATTTGTTTAATAAACGCTTAGCAAGACTTTTGGCTATACAGTACCTCACGCTGGTGGGTATGTATGGTCAATTGTTATTCACCAGCTAAGGGTATCCCAACAAAATGGAAGCTTTATTCATCTCGACAGGTGTTGTCGCACTTGCCGAGATAGGCGACAAAACGCAATTGCTGGCGTTCATTCTTGCAGCACGCTTTAAACGGCCTTTACCCATTATTATGGGAATTATCTGTGCGACGCTGATTAACCACGGTTTAGCGGGGGCGCTGGGGGCCTGGATTACGTCAGTAATCAGTCCGGAAACGTTGCGCTGGATACTTGGGGCGTCGTTTATTGGCATGGCTATCTGGACGCTTATTCCCGACAAGATAGACGATGCTGAAACGCAGGTGGCCAAGCATTTGGGCGTGTTCGGAGCGACGTTTGTCACGTTTTTCCTGGCCGAAATGGGCGACAAAACACAGATTGCCACTATTGCGCTGGCTGCCAACTATGCGGCGGCGCTATTGGTGGTTGCAGGCACAACTTTGGGCATGTTGATCGCCGATGTGCCAGCTGTTTTTGTCGGCCAGAAATTCGCGTCAAAAATTCCAATGAAGCTGGTTCATTCGGTTGCGGCGGCTATTTTTGCCGTCATGGGTTTGCTCACGCTGTTTAAGGTTGAACAGCTGTTCTTATAGGTTTGGGAATGATTGCAGCCCGCTTTAAACGGGCTGCATAAATATATTATGTCTGGTTGCTTTGCTGGCGCATGGGTTTTAGTGCCTGCGCCCAGCGATAAAGCTCGTCGGCCATGGTGTTTGACGCATTCAAGATCAGATCGTTTGGCTTGAAGATGTTGTTTTCATCAAGCAGGGTGGCAACCATAGGAATAGCAACCCCCTCTACCATGGGCATCATCTTTAAAGTGGTTACCAGTTGCTTGGCTAGCTGAACAGCGCGCAATCCGCCTGAGACTCCGCCGTAGCTTACGAATCCGCAGGGTTTGTAATTCCATTCTTTGTAAACGTAATTGAGCGCGTTAACAAAAGAAGGGGGCGGACCGTAGTTGTATTCGGGCAATACAAACGCATAGGCATCCGCATCGGCGACGCTGGAGCTCCACTTTTTTGTGTGCTCTTTTTCATAGTTGCGCTGCACTGGGTGATGTGCTTCGTCGTAAAGCGGCAGGTGAAAATCGGCCAGGTCTACAAGAGTGCAGTCAAATTTGCCGTGTTGGCTGGCAAAATCGCTGAACCAGTGGGCAACCGATGGGCCGACGCGGCCGGGACGAGTGCTGCAAATAATGACGTGTAACTTGAGCGACATGATTGAATTTCTCCATTTTTTGCCGGAACCTTGTCGCCCTGAAGGCGAGCTTGCCTTATTGTAATCCGTTCATGGCGTCGGGCTTAAAATGACTTCTGGATGCGCTCTTTTAGATGTGACTCCATTCCCAAATCAAAGGTGACCCTGAAGGCAGGCGCAGACAATACCTTTGTACGGCTGCCGCGCCGACAAAGGTCACGGTTGATTTGGAAATGGAGCGAATACTTAATTTTTCTTTGGCACCGTCCACAGGAAAATCTTCTTGTTATCGACAGTAAGCTGTTGTTCCGGTTGCCAGTCTCCCATGTCGAATGCATGCGATACGATGCGTGTGCCGGGTTTTAAGTTTAGCAGTGTGGGACGTAGCTTGAGGTTCAGGGTGGGCAAAAGATACAAGCTTATGACGGTGGCGTCAGATAGATCCTGCTTAAATAAATCGCCCTGAATAAACCGGACCTTGTCGGTTACATTCTTGCTTTTTGCGTTGGCATTGGCTTCGGCTATGCGCTCGGGATCAATGTCAACGCCCACGCCCCGGGTGCCAAAACGCTGAGCAGCGGTAATGGGGATTCGTCCATCGCCCGATCCCAGGTCGTACAGCACATCGTTCGGACCAACACTGGCAAGTTTAAGCATTGCATCAACAACAACTTGCGGGGTGGGCACATAGATGACGTCGGGATGAGGCGACGCGGTGGCTTCCGGCGTTGTGGTTTGAGCCGCCGCAGGCATTGATGCCAGCGATGCAAGACCGGCCAATAAAATAAAACGTAATAAGTGTCGCATCATGCTCCTTCTCCTTTTTGATAAGACTGCTGGAACTCAAGACGCAGGGATTGTGCGGGCCGGACGGCGAACCAGCAACAGAAGAACGCCCAGGGCAACGACAAATACGCCGACAAGTGCGCCAACTCCTGTGTGCCGGACGCTTGCATACAACAGATAGCCGCTGGTTGCACAAAACAGCAACGGGGTTAGCGGGTAGAGCGGGACTTTAAATGGCCGCAGGGTTTGTGGGTATTTTTTGCGTAATACGAAGAGCGCTATGCCTGTCATCAGGAAGAAGAACCAGAAAACCGGGGCTGTGTATTCAACCATTGTGGCAAAACCACTACGGGTCAGTGCGCCGATAAGGACCAGGATCAAGGCAATGCCTGCTTGTACCCATAATGCAGTCGTGGGGGCGTTGCGAGTAGGGTGCCAGCGTCCCAGCGCCGAAAACATTGGTGTGTCCCGGCCAAATGCATAGTTTGTGCGGGCAGCCGTAAGGATGGTGGCATTGGCCGAGGTAAGGGCCGATATGGCAATGAGTGTGGCTATCAATTGTGCGCCGGACTCACCCAGTACGCGACGCATCATGTCGGCAGCCACGGCGGTTGAACTGGCCATGTCCGTTAAACTCAGTACGTTTAGATAAGCCATGTTAACGAGCATGTACAACACAGTTATAAGCGCCAGACTCCAGATTAGCGCACGTGGCAAGCTGCGATTGGGCCCCAGTACTTCGGCTGATATGTATGCCGCTTCATTCCAGCCTCCGTAGGTCAACATTACAAAGATCAGTATCAATCCCCAGTTCGATGTCGAAGACGGCGACGTGAAAATGGGCAGAGAGCTTGTAGTTGGGGCAGCCCAGAAGCCTACGGCAATGATCAGCAGGATACCGCCGACTTCCAGAAGGGTGAGCAGATTTTGGGTGGTTTTACCTGCCTTGAGGCCCAGGACATTCAGCGTGGTTAGCGCAAGCACCATAAGGGCGGCATAGAGCGCCGAGGAGAAGCTGCCGAGTTTCCATATCTGAGAGGCATAGTCCCCAAATATATACCCGAGTATAGCAATCGAACCAGTGGGAATTACAGTCAATCTTGCCCACGCGAACAGAAACGCGAGTCTTTCACCAAAGGCCAGACGCAAGTAGTAGTATTCGCCGCCGGCGCTAGGATACGTTGTGGTGAGTTCCGCATAGCACAGGGTGCCGGCCAGGGCAATAAAGCCGCCAATCAGCCACGCTGACAACATTTGAGCGGCGCTGCCGGCATTGCTGGCAACCAGTGCCGGTGCGCTGAATATTCCCGCACCGATCACAATGCCGACGATGATGGCAATAACATCAATGGTTTTGAGGACGCGCCTGGGCGCGGGATCATTTGGGGGGACGTGGCGCGCGAGGCTGGCGGGGGCATCCGGTAAAGGTTCAACGTTACGCATGAGGAAGGGCTTCCTGAATGAGTGACGCGGCTGAACACCGGGTTGTGCTTTAGACGATGAAAATTACGAGGGGCGCGCGAATGTGCGATAGCTGTCCGGGCCGGTGTCGGGGAACCCGGACCGGTTAAGTGTACAGAAGGCTGAATGGCAAGAGAAGGGCGATAAAGTATCAAAATGTCTAAAGAGTATCTGCTTCAGCTTAGCCCACATTTTTAAACGTATTTTGAAGTTCCCGGTGTGCTGCCTGGCTAGTTTATTTATTACCCAGACAGCACACTAGGGCAATCCCTGAGATAAATATTCGTCCCGGAACGTTTGGGCCATGTAGCATATCCGGAGGCGAGCTGTTGCCTGATAAGTCTTACGCCCACTCAGTTATTACGCTTGTGTCACTAGCACTGGAATATTGTTTTATGAGTTCTACACATATTTTGCACCGTTCGCTGCGCCAAACACCCCCGGTCGCAACACGAGGCGATGGGGCCTGGCTTTATGACGAAAACGGGAATTCCTGGCTCGATGGCTCGGGCGGCGCGGCGGTGTCGTGCCTGGGGCATAATCATCCCGATATACGCGCTGCCATGCACGAACAAATTGATACGCTGGCCTATGCGCACACCGGGTTTTTTACGACTGAAGTGGCCGAGCGCCTTGCTGATCGTCTTGTCAGCGACGCGCCCGGAGGAACCAGTCACGCCTATCTGGTTTCTGGCGGATCCGAAGCGATCGAGGCCGCTATCAAAATGGCCCGTCAATATTTTGTGGAAAAGGGCGAGCCGCAACGGCGCTATATGGTGGCTCGCCGTCAAAGTTATCATGGCAACACTTTGGGCGCGCTTGCGTTGGGCGGAAACGCCTGGCGCCGTGCTCAGTTTGAGCCCTTGCTCATCGACGTCACCCATGTTTCGCCGTGCTACGAGTATCGCGATCGCGTGCCGGGCGAGACAGCCGAACAATATGGCGGGCGCCTTGCGGCCGAACTCGATGCGGCGTTTCAGCAGTTGGGTCCGGAAAATGTAATCGCATTTTGTGCCGAGCCTGTCGTGGGCGCTACTGCCGGGGCCTTGACGCCCGTGCCGGGATACTTCCGGCGAATACGCGAAATATGCGATCGTTATGGGATTCTGTTTATTGCCGACGAAGTCATGTGCGGCATGGGGCGCACCGGCACGCTATATGCTGTCGAGCAAGAAGATATTGTGCCCGACTTGATCACGATCGCGAAAGGGTTGGGCGGGGGTTATCAGCCTATTGGCGCTGTCATGGCTCAAGGCCACATTGTCGATGCGTTCACTCAGGGTAGCGGTTTTTTTCAGCATGGCCATACCTATTTGGGCCATGCTACAGCGTGCGCGGCCGCATTGGCTGTTCAGGAAGTCGTTGCCCGCGATGGTTTGCTCGAACGGGTTCAACGCCAGGGCGAGGGGCTGCGTCAACGCTTGCACGCGGCGTTCGATTCGCATGCTCATGTGGGCGATATACGTGGCCGAGGCTTGTTCCGGGGCGTGGAGCTGGTGGCTGACCGGGAGTCGAAGCAAACATTTGATCCCGACCTTCAGTTGCATGCCCGTATCAAACGCGAGGCGATGGCGCGCGGACTCATGGTTTATCCGGGTGGGGGGACTATCGATGGCCGTAATGGCGATCATATTTTGCTGGCCCCTCCGTTCATTGTCAGCGACGATGAACTTGATATATTGGTTGAGCGGCTTTCAAAAGCTGTGGATGCGGCTATACAAAGTATCTAGCGATGTTGGCATAGGCTTTGCGCTGTTTGATCGACAGAACGGCTATCTGCGCTATTCGCGGGTTAGTGTAAAGCCGGATAGGCGATTAATGTGGTTTCGTTTATAAAGCCTCTTGGTTCCGATTCGTTTAAGGTTCAATGATGCTGGTATTCACTTTTAACGTGACTGCATGTGCATTGCAATGCCCGCTACGGGCTACATGATGGGGGTATGACCCCAAGGAGATCTTCATGCGTGGGTTTTTTAAGATTACTTCAGTTTTAGGTAAAAAACGGCTGGCCATGACTGCTGGTGCGGCAGCAGTTTTTGCCGTCATGGCTGCGCCGCTGCCTGCCGCGGCTCAGCAGAAGTTCGTCAGTATCGGCACGGGCGGAGTCACCGGGGTTTATTACGCAGCTGGTGGCGCTATTTGCCGTTTGGTCAATAAAGATCGCGCTAAGCACGGGCTGCGCTGTTCGGTTGAATCAACCGGCGGCTCAGTCTTCAATATCAATACGATCAAGGCAGGCGAACTGGACCTGGGTGTGGTGCAGTCCGACGTCGGCTTCAATGCTTATAACGGACAAGGCCAGTTCAAAGATGGCGGCGCTTTCAAAAAATTGCGCTCTGTATTTTCAATTCATCCTGAGCCGTTCACGGTCGTGGCGCGTAAAGAGGCCAACATCAAGTCATTCGACGATTTCAAAGGCAAGCGTTTTAACGTAGGCAACCCTGGGTCGGGCACCCGTGCATCCATGGAGCAGCTGCTTAAGGCACGCGGCCAGGATCTAAGCTACTTTTCGCTGGCATCCGAACTGCGTCCCGATGAACACGGTTCGGCGCTGTGCGACGGAAAGATTGATGGTTTCTTTTATGGCGTGGGACACCCTTCAGCCAATATCCAGGACCCAACCACCACATGCGGCGCGCAGCTGGTTTCCTTAACCGGACCGGTCGTGGACAAACTGGTTGCCGACTATCCGTATTACGCCAAGGTTTCTATTCCTGGCGGTTTATATCCGAATAATCCGAACGACACCAATACTTACGGTGTGCTGGCCACCTTTGTGACATCGTCTGATGTGTCTGAAGATTCTGTCTACCAAGTGGTAAAAGCCGTATTCGATAATTTCGAAGACTTTAAGAAGCTGCACCCCGCTTTGGGGCACTTGAATGCAAAAGACATGGTCAAGAACGGCTTGTCTGCACCATTACATCCTGGGGCAGAGAAGTATTTCAAAGAGAAAGGCCTGCTTTAATCTGATCGACCCGCCAGCGGCAAACAGCCCCGGCGGGTTCTTCAGACGATTGTTTGGCGGTCAGCCAGAAGCAAACACTACGAAACACAGGACATAAAGCATGAGTATCTCCGCCCAACAGAACAACGCTAATCTCGAACAATTGGTTGCCGATGTTGACCGCGGAGGGCGTTCTGTAGGCGGGTTCACCGGCGCAGTTTTGTTTGTGGGCGCCATACTCTGGTCCTTGTTTCAGTTATGGTATGCCTCACCGTTGCCTTTTTCCCTGAGCATGGGGATTTTCAACGACACCGAAGCACGTGCGCTGCATCTGGGCGTTGCAATGTTTTTAGGTTATTTGGCGTATCCGGCTCGTAAAAGCTCTCCGCGCGACACAATGCCCTGGTACGACTGGGCGTTTGCCTTGATCGCGGGTTTTTGCGGCGCCTATTTGTTTTTGTTTTACAAAGAACTGTCCACTCGTCCCGGCATACCAACTACTACTGATATTACTGTGGCGGCCATAGGCTTGGTGTTGTTGCTTGAGGTTACCCGGCGCTCTCTGGGCGCCCCGATGGCGGTATTGGGGGCGGTCTTTATTTTGTATGTCTTTCTGGGGCCATGGTTGCCTGATGCGCTAGCCCACAGAGGGGCATCGCTCGAGCGCATGGTGTCGCACATGTGGCTTACTACCGAAGGTGTGTACGGAGTGGCGCTTGGCGTATCGGTTTCGTATATTTTTATTTTTGTACTGCTGGGCTCCTTGCTTGATCGCTGTGGAGCCGGTAATTACATGATGCAGGTTTCTTTTGCCCTGCTGGGTCATTTGCGGGGCGGCCCGGCTAAAGTGGCTGTCGTTTCCTCGGCGGTTAATGGCATCGTTTCGGCTTCGTCGGTGGCTAATGTGGTTACGGGCGGAATCTTTACGATACCCCTCATGAAGAAAGCGGGCTACGGCGGCATTCGTGCCGGCGCTATCGAAACTGCTTCGTCGGTTAACGGGCAAATCATGCCGCCCGTCATGGGGGCGGCGGCCTTTCTCATGATCGAGTATGTAGGCATTCCTTACACCGACATCATTCGCCATGCGTTGTTGCCCGCCAGTATTTCCTATATAGCCTTGTTTTATATTGTCCATATCGAAGCGCTGAAGCTGGGCATCGAGCCCATGATGTCGGCTGGCAAGCCAAAGACTTTGCTGCAGAAGCTGGCCGGCTGGGGAATGGGCATTGCCGGAACCTTTATTGTTATGGGGCTGGTCTACTGGATCGGCATCGGAGTGCAAGCCATTGCTGGTCAGGCCGCC
>LNAP01004386.1_pt1 | contig 12981 bp, 14 predicted proteins | sample 602601 | NCBI WGS metagenome assembly LNAP01 (sample SAMN02440304, study PRJNA202911) | soil metagenome | biome: Subtropical and temperate rainforests or woodlands; isolation source: soil samples (1 kg each in a 20% v/v slurry with milli Q water) were... ...
GTCGGCGAGCTGCACGACACCCGCCGGTACCTGGACGCGTGGCGCGGCGGCCGCTGAACCTGGAGCGGACCCGCGTCCGCGGCCGCGCCCACCGGCTGATCCTCAGCCGTTACCCCACCGTCGGCGTCTTCGACGATATCGCCGAGACGGAAGCCGAGCTGCGCCTCGCCTTCGCCCTCGAGGACCTTACCCTGCGCGCACCGACCAACGCGCTCGCCGCCTTGCCGGAAGGCAGCGTCGTCACCGGTCCTACGGCCTCAATCGTCATGGCCGCCTTCCTCCACGTCGCCGAAACCGGCGGACGCTTCCACGGTCCTGAGCTCGGCGCCTGGTACGCCGCCCTCGACCTGCGCACCGCGATGGAAGAAACCATCCACCACAACCACCAGCGCCTCGCCGCCTCCGCCGGGGGCTTTCCCGCGCGCCTGCAGCTGCGCGAGTTAGTCGTCACGCTCGACGCCGACCTGCTCGACGTCACCGCCGGCGCCCCGCCCGAACTGTTCGACCCCGATGACTACGCCCCGGCCCAGGCGTTCGCCCGCGCCCGTCGCTGGCCCTACGCCGATCCCGGCGAAGACGGCTTCCTCTACGAGAGCGTCCGCCGCCCCGCCGGGCGCTGCATCGTCCTTTTCCGACCGGCCGCCGTTCCCCGCCCCGTCCGCCAGGCTGACCACTTCGAATACGTCTGGGACGCCAAGGGCGACCTCACGGTGCTGAAGCTGACCAACGTCGCGCGTCGCTGAGCCGCCCGCCTCCAGGTCAGGCTTGCAGCGCCCCGCCCTGCGCGCTTTCCTCCGGCAGATTAACCGGAACCACCCCTCGCATGTGCGGCCGCTTCGACACCTCCAGCCTCTACTGGCGCGACATCCACGAACAGCTTTCGAGCCTGATCCCCGTCAGCACCGCTCCAGTGAACCTGGAGCCCAGCGACGACGTGCGCCCGACAACGCCTCAGGCCACCGCGCGCCTCGAGAACGGGAGCTGGGTCGTCGAAAAGATGCGTTGGGGGCTGGTCCCCTTCTGGCGCAACGGCAAGCCGCTCAAGGACACCACCAAGGGCGCCAACGACGGCTTCAAGCTGACCACCTTCAACTGCCGCATCGAGACCTGCCAGAGCGCCAGCACCTTCAAGGGCGCCTTCCAGCGCCGCCGCTGCATCGTGCCGGCCAGCGCCTGGTACGAGTGGACCGGCGCCCCCGGTTCCAAGGTGAAACACCGGTTCGCCCGCGCGGACGGCCGCGCCATCTGGTTCGCCGGCCTGTGGGATCGCTGCACCACGCCCGACGCCGGCGAGCTGACCAGCTTCACCATTTTGACCGGTCCGTCCGAGGGGTGGCTCAGCGACTATCACGACCGTGCGCCGGTGATCCTGGAGCCTGACGAGTGGACCGCATGGCTCGACCCGTCGCAGGACGCGTCCGCCCTGCTGCGCTCGGTGCGTCCCGAGCGCTTCACAGCCTAGTCGTCGTTGTCGCCGATCAGCTTGTGAACCTGCCCCAGCAGGTCGGCCAGATCGAAGGGCTTCTCCAGGAACAGGCCGCCGGGAACGCCATGCGCTTCCACCGACTCGGCCGTCGTTCCGCCGCTCACGAAGATCACCGGCAGCTGGGGGTCGATCGTGCGGGCGAACCGCGCGACGTCAAACCCCGTGGTCCCGGTTCCCAGGTTCACGTCCACGATCATGCAGGCGAAGGTCGTCTGGTGCCTCAGGGCCTCGTAGGCCTGCCGATCGGTGCTGACGCACACCGCGTCCAGGCCATCGCTTTCCAAGCCGTCGGCAAGAAGCCGGCAGATCTGCGGCTCGTCCTCGACGACGAGCACGCGCCGATCTTCGGACGGCTTGGGAGAAAGATCCGACACGTTCGAACCTCACATCAATTCACAACGCGCCGCCCCGGAGCCGCACGGAAATACGCAACCGATACGGCACGTCAACTCTTGGCGAACGCCGATGCGTACGTTTCTGCACCCAGGCGCACCGCTGCTGGACGCAGGCCGTCAGACACAGCCTCTGCGGATGTAACGGCGAAATGCGATTCGCGTTTCCCTGCCCACAGGCGCGCATGTCGCTGGCGCGCCGGCCTCAGCTGCGCGAACGTGCATTCAGTCACCACGTTCGAGAGGATTCATGAGCAACGACGCATCGCCCGAACGCGTGGTTCGCCTGACCTGGGGCGTGAAACAGAGCTTCCGCAACTATGTGGAAGCCGTCGGCGGCGCCATCGCCACGGCCGCCGGGGCGGAACGGGCGGCAGATGGCGCCTTCACCTTCTCCGCAGCGCCCGGCGTCTCGCTCGAGCTTACCGCCGGGACCAGCCTTATCGGAGCCGGAGCCTTCGTCGGCGAAGTGCGCTTCGAGGCCCACGGCGGCATGCTTTCCGTCTCCTTCGCCGATCCGGCAGTCGAGATCTCGCCCACCGGCGGCGTGCTGACAGTCGCCGACCGCAAGGTCCCCGGCCTTCGCTTGGAGATCGTCCGCCTCGACGTCGCCGCCGCCCAGCGGGCCGGCGCAGAGCTGGTGATCCCCGCCGCCGCTACGCTCGACGGCATGCAACTGCTCGGCGACCACTATCCGCCGGGCACCGTGCTCGATCCAGTGCGGCTCCTCCTCGAGCCCGCGCCCCCTGCAACCCCGCAGGCCTGACCCTTCGCCGCGCGCGTTTGTTGATGCGCGGCGGCCGCGGATGTCGGGATCGGCCGTCCCCGTTCGTCCTCGGACACAAGCAAGGAGAACGACGATGCGGTGCATGGTGATCGTGAAGGCGAGCCCCGAAAGCGAAGCTGGGGAGATGCCGAGCCCCGAGATGGTCGAGAAGATGGGCGCCTACAACAACGAGCTGATCGCCGCCGGCGTGATGCTCGACGGCGGCGGGCTTCGCGCCAGCGCCCACGCCGCCCGGGTCAGCTTCGACGGCGCAGAGCCGATGGTGATCGACGGCCCGTTCACCGAGACCAAGGAACTGATCGCCGGCTACTGGATCTGGGAGTGCAAGGACCTGCAGGACGCCATCGCCTGGCTCAAGAAGGCGCCGTTCGAGGAAGGCACGCTGGAGATCCGGCCGTTCTTCGAGCCGGAGGACTTCCAGGGCATCGCCTCCGACGAGATCATCGAACAGGAGAAGGGCTGGCGCGAGGAACAGGCCAAGGCCGCTCCGAAAGCCACCGCCTGACCTGATCGCCGCCGCCGACTTCGTTCGCCGGTTCCGGCGTCAGTGCGCGAACTTCTCCCGCAGCGCCGCTTCCACGCTCGGAGTCACCAGCCAGGAGACGTCCTCGTCGAAGCTCGCCAGCTCTCGCGCCGTGCTCGAGCTCACGTGCAGGAAGCTCTCGTGGCAGATGATGTGGATCATCGGGATGTCCGGCTCCAGCCGCCCGAACACCCCGTGGTAGCGGAACTCGTCGTCGAAGTCGGACGCCTGCCGCAGGCCTCTGACCACGTGCGTCGCCCCGATCCGCCGCGCATACCGGACGACGCTCTCGCGCGTGAAGGTCCCGACTTCCAGCTGCTCGTCCGCGGCGAAGCCGAGGTCTTGCACGGACTGCCCGATCAGGCGCACGCGCTCGTCCGCGCTGAACAACCCCGACTTCAGCGGATTGGTCCCGGCCGCGATGTGCACCACGTCGAAGGTCAGCAGCGCCTTCTCGATGACGTCCAGGTGTCCGCGCGTGATCGGATCGAACGAGCCGGCGTAGAGCGCCCGGGTGCGTACAGGTTTCATCGTCGCCGGTCCGATCGCTCACGCTTGACGACCAACAAGGACCTGCCGGCCAGCCCGCCGTCAATCGCCCGGCCGGCTTTGACAGCCCAGCCGTGCGTGTCCACTCTCTCGGCAGCCTGGAGGCGAGGATGATCAAGGCCGCTTGCCACTGCACCGCCGTCCGCTTCGAGATCGACCGGCCGCCGGAGTGGGTGCTCGACTGCAACTGCACCATCTGCCGTCGTTACGGCGCGGTATGGAGCTACTACCACCGGGGCGACGGCCCGCAGCAGCTCCTCAGCCAGCCCTCCGCTGACGTCACCGATACATACCTTTGGGGAGACCGCGAGCTCGCCTTCCACCGCTGCAAGGTCTGCGGCTGCGTCACCCACATCGCCGCCGTCCGGGCGGCCATGGTCTATGCGGTCAATGCGCGGATGATGCTGGACCTCAATCCCGCCGGCGTGCGGATCCTGCAGGTCGACAACGGCCACAGCGGCCACTTCTGGACCCGGTCGGACGGACCGCCGCGCAAGAGCGAGCATCCGCCGATGCCGCCGCTGGGCCCCGACGACTGGCGCTGAGCTCAGGCCACCCGCCGCGTCAGAGTGCTTCCGACCTGATTATCCGCGCGGCCTGGAACGGCGGCACGATCGCCGTGATGTGGGCGGCCCAGCGGATCTGCACATCGTGCCGGGTCGGGCCTGCTAGACTCTCGAGGGAATAGCGCCCGGTCGTGGAGCCCTGCACCAGACGCTTGACCAGCACCTCGTCTCCTTCCGTCTCCAGGATCACCAGGTGGCCGAACATGTCGGGCGTCGGGGGCGTTCGCTGATCTTCGAAGTAGATGAGCGCCCCATCGTCGGCGATCCCGCGCATCGAGTCGCCGACGACGCGCAGCGCGACCGCCAGGCTCGTTCCCCCAGGCGGGATGGGCGTGAACTCCGGACCCGTCTGTCCAGTACCGAAGAGAACAGAGCCGTCGGGATTTGCGCCCACCCTGCCGATAACCGGGACCATCTCCTCGGCAGGACGGGGCTGCCCCGATGCAGCGTAGAGCCACTCGGGAGTTACGCCGAAGGCCGCGCCGTATGTTTTGGCGCGCTTGAAGGAGAAGGGCGCGTTGCCGTTCTCGTTGGACTTATAAGTGTTGCGGCTCCAGCCGAAGGCGTCTGCGGCCGCGCTGGACGAGACGTAACCCGCCTCAACGCGTGCCCGGCGCAATCGCTCCGCACGCCCACGATCGTTCGAGTTTGCAGGAGGAAGCTGCAGATTCCGGGTTGCCATTGAGACGGTATTTAACCTACCGTTCTCGTTATGTCCATTCCCGCTCAACGTAACCGGCCTTCTCCCTCAGCGACGGAAGTCTCAATCCGCCTGGGAAGATGGTTCGAAGCGCACGCCACCGGTTGGGGTGTGATCGTCGTGGCGCTCGTCGCCCTCGCCTTCGTGCTGGCGCTGGCCCTCTCCTGGCTTTGACGGCGTCTCATACGTCACGCCCGCAGCTTGGCAGGCGGCCTCGAGCGTCCCGAACCGGCGTATCATCGTACGCTCGCAGGGCGATTGCGGGTCACTGGCCAGCAAGCCCTTGTCCACTCGGCCGTGCAGCGCCTCGATACGGCGCAGCTCGTCGAGAAGCGCGTCGCGCTTCCACTTTCGGGCCTTGGGAGGGATCTGATAGCCCGCCAGCCGGAACGCGCGGTTGAAGCCCCCGAAGCGCACAGCGAAGGTTCCTGCGGTCGGCAGTCCTGGCCGGTTTTTCAGCAGGCGCTCCCGAAGCATCCCTTCTTCCTTCAGGACCGTCTTCAGCATGTTCAACAGCGCTTCGTCCGAGTGCCGGCGCCACCTTGCACGTTGTTCCTGAGCCAACTGGAACAGCTTCGGCGAAACCATCGGGGGCAGGATCTGGACGCGCAGCCAGGTGTCCTCGGGCTTCTGTCTTCGCGGCGACTTGAGGGGAGCGGAGGTGCGTCCGAAAACGAACACGCCCAGGTAAAATTCGCTCTTCAGCATCCGGGACACGCTGCCGCTCGTCCAGCCGCCTTGCGGCGGAGGCGCCCCCTTGCGCTTCATCTGCGCAGCGATGTCGCAGAACCGCGTTCCTCGGTTGGCGTAGCTGCGGAAGACAGCGCGCACCGCGGCGACTTCCTCGGCCGGACCCCAGATGAAGCGTATGCGATCGGTCGTCCGGGCTTTTCTCTGTCCGGCGGAGAGGATCACAAGCGGCTCGCCGTCGGCGCTGACGAGCTGGCGACGGAGCCCGTAAGGAGCGGTCCCTCCCACCGCAAAACCCATCGCGGCGATCCGCCGTTGGGCGCGCGCGACCTTCACTCCGAGTTCCCGGCTATACTCCGCCGCCATGACGCGCTTGAGCTGCTTCATGATGTTGGAGGCGAGTTCGCCGTCGTTTTCGAAGTTCTCCGAGCAGTAGCGGACCGGCACACCCGACTCTCGGCAGATGAATTCGTAGTGGGCGGCCTGGTCGGGGTCCTGGTAGCGCCCCCAGCGGCTGACATCGAAGACAAGGATCTCCGAGAAGTCGCCTGCGCCCGAGAGTACGTCTCGGAGCAGGCCCTGCAGACCGCCCCGCCCATCGATCGAGAGGCCGCTCTTGCCCGCGTCTTCGTAGCTGCGGACAATCTCGTAGTTCCGCCCGGTCGCGTAGATGGCGATCGCGGCCGCCTGATGCTCCAGCGAGTACTTCTGCTGGTCGGTGGACATCCGCAGGTACTGCGCAGCGCGAATTGGTGGCGGACGATCGGGGCTCATTGGTCGACCAGGCTGCGCGCGCCGCCCCGCGCCATCCCGGAAGGCTTGCTCCGCCTTGGCGGCGGAGCTGCGATGCCGGCCAGTTCGTAGGCCCGCACGAGCGAGCCAAACCGAGCATAGTAGTGTTTCGGACTAGGCGATCTGCGGTCGGCTCTGAGGATCGCAAAGCTGATACCTCCATGTCTTCGGTGCACGCGCTTGAGGATCGCGAGCAACTGGCGGTCCGTGAGCGGAGAGCCGTCGCTATTGCGCGTGAGGCGGACGTCTCGGCCCCGCTGCGGGGTCCAGCCGCCGCCGCGGCGTAGGTCGCGTCCCTCGGCAGCGGGAACGAGGGTGGACTGCGCCAGCTCACGCGCCCGCTGGATGGACCCGAACCGCCGTCGGTAGGTCTCCGCTCGGGGGATGCTGGGCTCCGCATCGATCAGCGGACCGGAGATCGCGCCGCGCCGCCCCGCTAGTTGCTGCAGGCCCACTAGGAGCATGGCGTCGGTGAAGCGCGGACGGCGCGCCGGAGCGTGCCCGATGCGCGCGTAGGCGGCCGCCAAACTGCCGAAACGCCGCCCGTACGCCTTGGCGTTCAGCGTCGTCGGGCAGGTGTCGATCAGACCGGGGTCGAGGCGGCCGGCCTGTGCCAGGAGCGAGCGCAGGCCGTCCAGCATCTCGTCTTCGGAGCGGCTTGGGTCGCGCTGCAGGCGAAGTCTTGCTGCGGCGAACAGCTCGTCCGACACAAGAGCCGTAGCCATCGGCGCCGTGACCCACTCCTCACGGGGATTGGGCGTGTCCCGACGATCCCGGCCTCGGCGATTGAAGACGTAAGTCCCGGTGTAGAGCTCATTGCGGAGCAGGGTTCGCACGGCGTGGCGCCCCCAACGGCCCCCGGCAGGTCTGGGCGGCCCCGCCTTCTCGAAATGGGCGGCGATCTCGCCGCTCGAGCGTCCTTCGACAGCGTAGAGGTGGAACGCCGTCTGCACCGCGTCCCTCTCGGCGCGAGGGCCATGCACAAGCGTGACGCGCTGCTCCGCCAGCCACTTGCGGCCTCCCGAAGCCAACACCTCAACCTGCGTTCCGTCGGCATTGAGCAGCGCCCGACGAAGTCCGAAAGGCGCAGCTCCGCCCTGAAAGCGGCCGGCGGCCGCGCCAATGGTCTGCGCCTGCTTCACCATGCGCGCCTGCGCCGCCACGTACTCTGCGGCGAGCACGCGTTTGAGCTGTTTGACCAAGGGCGCCAGGGGATCCCGGCCGTCTTGCCCGAACGGCTCGGCGCAGTAGTAGAGCTTCAGACCGGCCTCGCGGCATAGGAACTCGTAGTGTCCGGCCTCGTCGGGGTCGTCGAACCGGCCCCAACGGCTCACGTCGAGAACCAGGATCGACTTGAAATCCGCGGTTCTTGCGAGCACGTCACCGATCAGACGCTGCAGCGCCGGCCGTGCCTTGAAGGTCCGACCGCTCACGCCTGCATCGACGTAGCTGCGCACCACCTGCATCCCGTGGGTCTGCGCGAATTCCGCAAGGACGGCAGCCTGGTTTTCCAGAGAATACTGCTGGTGTTCTGTCGACATCCGCAGGTACTGCGCGGCACGGTAATCTACGGATGTCATGGCCGCACTCCCACTCTGCGAGAGTAGATTCACGTTCGGCGGCGCTCTCAAGTAGATTTAATCTACCTTGTCGCGCACTTGCGCGAAGATCTAGGCGAGCCCTTAATGACGTGGGGCGCAAGAGGCATTCGGAAGCTCAGGCGCGTGAGTCGAGCTCGCGTTCGACTTCGTCAAGCACGGTGTCCCAGTCCCCCGACTGCGGCTGGCGGAACAGCCGCGCTGAAGGATACCAAGGGCTGTCGCTGCGCCCGACCATCCACCGCCAGTCGCACGGCTTGGCGAGCAGCACCCAAACCGTTTTACCCATGGCGCCTGCGAGATTGGCGATCGAGGTGTCCACAGTGATCACCAGGTCCAGCCCGGCGATGATGTCGGCGGTCTCCTGGAAGTCCTTCGCCCCGGTGTCCTCCGGCAGCAGGCTGCGCCCCAGCTTCAGCAGCCGCTCTGTCGCCGGCTCCGACAGTGACCGGGCCACATTGCCCGGGAACCTGGGGTCGCCCCGCCAGCAGATTTCGATCCCGCCTGAAGGCGCACCCACGGCGCCCCGCCCCGATAGGTACGCGCGGCTCGGCAGCGTCTCCAGCGACGCACCGCACCGATGCGCCAGCGAGCCGATCATCGCCCAGGCGTCGTGCCGCGGCACGCTCACCCGTCCGGCCTGGACGATCAGCTGCGCCGGCAACGTCGAGAACAGCCGCGCCACCGGCGGCAGGCACAGGAGGCTGACCCTGACGCCGCGCTTCGCCAGCTCGACGATCCACCGCGCGTGCAGGATCTGGTCGCCTACGCCCTGCTCCGGCCAGACCAGCAGGCGCTCCACCGGCCGCCCGTCCCACTCGGCGTAGGACATCGGCGGCTTCTTCACCTGCCCCTCCAGCCGCGTGAACCGCCCCTCGTAAAGCGCAAACCCCTCCTCCAGCCGGCCGTCGGCCAGCAGCAACTGGCAGAGATTGTCCGTCGCGCGCCAGGAATGCGGCGCGAGCAGGCGATAGGCGCACTCAGCCTCGGCGAGACGGCCATCGCGGTGGGCGGCGACTGCGGAGGTGAAGATGTGTTCGGCGGTCGGCAGGGGAGTCGGCTTGTGGATGGAGTCGGACGCGGCGCGGCGGTGCGCTGTTCTACAGGTTTCGGACGGTGAGCCGATAGACGATGGACGCCTCCACCGGATCAGATCGTTTCGAGGTAGGTGGGGAGGTTGGCCTTGAACACTCCAGCGTAGTGAAGGGTGAGGGCCCCAGGGATGGGGAAGGGACTCTGCAATGTCTGCCAATCTTCGAGTCGCAGTTCCCCGGATGCGGTGAGTTCGTCCAACAGATGAACTCGGAAAGCGCCTTGTTCATAGGAGGGACCGGCCCACTCGTCCTCGCAGACCGAGGCGGTGGGAGTTCGCGTCCACTTCGTCCCCGCGAAAAGGGATGACCATCGCGCCATCAGCTTCGCGCCGGCCGCTCCGCGGGCAAGGAAGACTCCGGCGTTGAACGGCGTCCCCCAGTGAGGATTGTCGGGAGCTGCGATCATCGCCTCAGAACCTAAGAAGAGCTCCTCCAAGCGACGGTCGAGGTCGTGCACGACCGCGTCTGTATCAAGCCAGCAGACGGCGTCGTAGCCGCTCTCAAGCATGCGCTGACAGATGAGAGGCTTTTGCCAGAATGGAGGCAGGTCGGCCTGGTGCGCGTTGAGGAAGTGGTACCCGTATCCGTGCTTGGCGGCATAAACGCCGTTCCTGTGCAGCAGCAGCGGCATCAGTCCGAGTTGGTCGAGCGGGCGGCTGTCGAACTGAACGATCACGAGCTTCATCGCGGGTATAGAGCCGACCAGCCCTCGTCAGCGCAACGCCCGAGAGACCTGGCTCAACTCTCTTAGCGCTCAACTTTGAGCGCGGCAGGTGGCCGAGGAGCGCACCGAACGGCCGGCAGTGAGCGCCAGGTAACACTCGACCACCGAGGCGACGTAGTTCTGGGTTTCCGGGATGTTCGGGACTCGTCCGAGGCGAGCCACTCTGCCGGGACCGGCGTTGTACGCCGCCAGCGCCAGACGAACGTCGCCGAACCGGACGAGCTGTTGAGCCAGATACGCCGCTCCGCCGTCGAGACTCTGCTCGACGTCGAACCGGTTCTGCACACCGAGGCTGGCCCCCGTCGCCTTCATCAGCTGTGTCAGGCCCGCAGCGCCCACCGGCGAGACCGCCTTCGGCTGATAGCGGCTCTCCACAATGACCAGCGCGTGAAGGAGCTTGGGGTCGAGGCCGTGCCGCGCAGCAGCCTTGGCGATCGGCTCGGCGAAGGGCTGTAGGGGAGCAGGCACTACGACGGCATCGTCCGCGGTCTCGAATTCCGGATCGATGGAGAGGACGGGATCGCTGATCTCCCGTCCGGGGAAGAGACCCCCACCCGCCCGGCGCCAACCGGCGTCCTGCGCGAAGGCTGCATGCCCGGTCAAGCAGAGGGCAGCCGCTATGAGGAGAGGTCTCATCCGAGCCTCCGGTACACACCGACGACGGCGGCGCGATCGACCGGGCCGAAGTAGCGACCATCGAAGCTCGAGGCGGTGTCGCCGAGCAGCATGAGTTCGTGGGCGGCGAGTCTTCGGCACCCGTTCCAGCTCGGCAGCGCATGCCCCGTGCGGTCGGCGAAGCGGCGCCGGAAGACTTGGCCGTTGATTTGCAAAGCGTCGCCGGCCGCGCACACAGCGTCGCCGCCTTGAGCTGCGACGCGCTTGAGGAGCAGCGTGTCGCGCCGGTAGCCCAGTGACGCCAGATAGGGACGGCCGAGACGCGGCTGCGCGATGGCGACAACCGCGCCCTTGGACGGTTGAGCGGTGGTGAGAAGGTAGGTCCCGGGCGGCAGGCTCGGCGAGCCATTCTGCAGCAGCAACGGCCGCGCATGGGCCGAGACCGCGAGAACCGCAGCGATGGTCACCGAGAGCATTGCGACGAGCGCGACGCGGATGCGCAGACTCATGGCAAGGGCTCGAGGATGAGGTCCTTGGTGACGATCACCTGCACAGGCGCGCCCGATGCGACCGTGATCCGTGGCTGAACCTCGAGCTCGCGGTCGATCAGCCGGCCGCCGAGCTCGACGGCCTGGTCGGCGGTGGCGCTTCCAAGCATCTCGCGAAGACCCGTCCGGCGGCCGCGGCCGCCTCCCCGCGCGAATTCCCCGAGGGTGGTGATCGCGCCGGAGAGGGCGATGCCGGCTCCGAGCTGCGGCAAGCGCCGGTCCGCTTGGCCCGAGATCCCCACTGTGCCCTGGGCGTCCGCCGCCAGCTCGTCGTCCAGTAGGATGCTCTTTCCGTTGGGAAGGATGAGCCGCTTCCAGACGAGGAAGGCGCGCTTCTCACCGTAGGCGCTGTCGCCGGTCTGAGCGCCGAGGAGGCGGGCGCCCTGGGGGATGAGCACCGCACGTCCCGACACGGTGTCGTAGACCGGCTGGGTGGTGACGGCGACGACGGGTCCGGGACGGCTCGTGTCGATCGCGGTCAGCAGAGCGGCTGGGATCAGGGTTCCGGCCTTGATCTCGTAGGGCGACAACGGAGCCACAAGGCGGTGGCGTCCGTAGGCAGCGGCGTAGTCGCCCCGGCCGCTGAAAGGAACCGATGCGGAGCGCTCGGCGGGCGCGCCTTCCGCGTCGCCCTTGCTCGACGCGTTCGGCCGGGAGGGTTGGAAGAAGAGGCCGGACTGCAGGGCCGCGTTCCGAACCTGGAAAGCGTGCTCCGCATGGGCCCCGGAAGGCGCTGTTGGGCGGACGGGCGCCGGCCGGGGCTCAATAGGAGCCGGCGCGTCCGGTTGGGTGCGTGGGGGCGGCAAGACTTCACCGGTGCTCCCAGCCAGCTTGTCATAGCTGGCCGGTTGGCCGCTGATGAGCTCTGCGGGATGAACGGCGCCGGATGTCTTCTCCGGCGCTGCGCGGCCCCGGTCGTCAGCCCGGGCGGCGGGCTTGAGAATGAAGGCGTAGATGAACGCCCCGGAAAGGACCAGCGCTGCTGCGGCGAGCACGATCTTCACGGCCGAACCCCGCAGGCGAACCGCGACAGGCCGTACCGCGCGGACGTTGAGCGGCGGCGGCGGCCCCTTGGCCACCTCGGTCATCGGCGGCTCCTTGGGTCGCGGGTGATGCGGACGATCGCGGGAGGCTTGTCGCCGAGACGCAGCTCTGCCGCCTCAAACAGGCGGTCGACGATGAATACAGATCCCGACTGGCGATAGTTGACGAGGACCATGTCGCCGGTCTCCTCGACGAAGAGTAGCGGCGCCGGTCCGCGATCCAGGTCCGGCGGGAAGGCGATGAACGTCTGCCGTCCGTCGTCGAAGACGGCGGTGGGGGTCCAGGATGGGGCTCGTCCCTTGGGGCTGACGCGATAGGCGGACCGCGCAATCGTCTGGACGCCGGCCGATGCGGCGGTCACTTCGGGCGAGATGGGATCGGAGGTCCGGGGTGACGGCGCATCTGGGTAGGACCAGCTCACCGCGGGATCGAAGGCTCTCGCCGCACTGGTGAGGTCGATCAGATAGACCCTGCGCGAGGTGGTCAGGACCATGTTGGTGGAAAGGCCGGCGCCCATCGGCTTGATCAGCACCAGGGTCCGCTCGGACTCGCCGGCTCCGCTGCGCGTCTCGCCGATCTGCCACTGGATGGTGTCCCCCGCCGCCTTGTCGATGAGCGTCTCGCCCGGCTCCAGCATGAGTGAGGTGACCCGCAGGGGGGCGGTCTGGACTGAGAACACCCGGCCAGGCGCGTAGGCGTAGCTCCGCAGCGCGCCGTCGCTTCGCTCATCGGCGGCTCCGGTCATCGGATCGGGGATTCGGCCCGACGGGGCAGGAGTGCGCGGATTGTTCACCAGGCGCGCCGCGACCGGACTCGGCCGGCTCGAGATTTTCGACGGAACCGGCGACGGCGCCCCCCACGCTTGCGCATAGG
>LNAP01004424.1_pt1 | contig 12977 bp, 13 predicted proteins | sample 602601 | NCBI WGS metagenome assembly LNAP01 (sample SAMN02440304, study PRJNA202911) | soil metagenome | biome: Subtropical and temperate rainforests or woodlands; isolation source: soil samples (1 kg each in a 20% v/v slurry with milli Q water) were... ...
CGTGGCACCGCCGACCCGATGGCGCGGCCCGCGCGCAAGTGGCCGGCGTAGAACGGCACGCGAGACAGCCCGTGGGAACTGAGGCCCTGGCTTTCAGCGAAGACCAGCGCGCGGGCAGTGCTGTCCGCCATCGCCGGGTTGGCGCCGGCGGCGGCCAGGCCAGCCGCCGCCAGGTGTTGAAGTTCGTCCAGATAGATGTGAGCCATATCCTTTCCGTCAGGGGGGCGCGCCGCGTCGGGAAGGGGGCGCCGCCGGTAAAGGCTATTGTCCCACCGGCGGGCGGGCTGCTGCCACGGCCGCAAGCAGTGCTAGAATTCTTTTCGCAGTACCCATTGCATGACCCATATTTCGGCGCCGATTTGCCTGATCCGCTTGCGGGCGCCTTCCAATAAATCCAGCTAAAGAGGTCCGTATGACCACTCCTGCCCAACATTTGGCCGGTGATTCGGCCAGCGGGTTCGTTCCCGCAACCGTCACGACTTCCGACACCGTTGATCCCGGTTCCGTCGGTCTTGTCGCACCCACCTTCATCCGTTTCGATGAGCCGCTGCCATTGCTCAGCGGCCAGTCGCTGGCTGCCTACGAACTTGCCGTGGAAACCTACGGCACGCTCAACGCCCAGCGCACCAACGCGGTCCTGATCTGCCATGCGCTCAATGCCTCGCACCACGTGGCGGGGCAGGCGGCGGACAACCCCAGCGACCTGGGCTGGTGGGACAACATGGTGGGCCCCGGCAAGCCGGTGGACACCAACCTCTTCTTCGTGATCGGCGTGAACAACCTGGGCTCGTGCTTCGGCTCGACCGGGCCGGCCAGCATCAACCCGGCCACCGGCAAACCCTGGGGCGCCGCGTTCCCGGTGCTGACGGTGGAAGACTGGGTGCGCGCGCAGGCTCGCGTGGCCGACCACTTCGGCATCGACCGCTTCGCGGCGGTGATGGGCGGATCGCTGGGCGGCATGCAGGCGCTCAGCTGGGCCATCACGCTGCCCGAGCGCGTGGCCCATTGCGTGGTGATCGCCAGCACGCCGCGCCTGTCGGCGCAGAACATCGGCTTCAATGAAGTGGCGCGCCGCGCCATCATCACCGATCCGGATTTCCACGGCGGCGACTACTACGCGCAGGACACCGTTCCGCGCCGCGGCCTGTCGGTGGCCCGCATGATCGGGCACATCACTTACCTGTCGGACGACGACATGGCCGAGAAGTTTGGCCGTGCGCAACGCGCGCCCGCAGAAGATGGCGCGTACCGCTATGGCTACGACGTCGAATTCGAGGTGGAGTCTTACCTGCGCTACCAGGGCGAGAAGTTCACGCGCTACTTCGACGCCAACACCTATCTGCTGATCACCCGCGCGCTGGATTACTTCGATCCCGCCCGCACGACGGGCGGCGACCTGGCACGCGCGCTGGCGCCGGCCAAGGCCGATTTTCTGCTGGTGTCGTTCTCGACCGATTGGCGCTTTCCGCCTGAACGCTCGCGCGAGATCGTGCGCGCGCTGCTGAAAAACGCCAGCCCCGCCACCTACGCCGAAATCGACGCGCCGCACGGCCACGACGCCTTCCTGCTGGAAGACGCGCGCTACCATGCCGTGGTGCGCGGCTATTACGAACGGATCGCGCGCGAGCTTGGGCTTGGCGAGGCCGCCGCTCCGACCGAAGGACGCTCCGAATGACCCCTGTGACCCCCCGCTATGCCCACAGCGCGCTGCGGCCCGACCTGGCGCGCATTGCAGGATGGATCGAGCCCGGCAGCCGCGTCCTGGACTTGGGCTGTGGCGACGGCGCGCTGCTGGCGCACCTGCGCGATCACCGCCAGGTGCGCGGCGCGGGCGTAGAACTGGACGACACCTGCGTCATCGCCTGTGTGCGTCGCGGGGTCGAGGTCATCCAGCAAAACCTTGAAGACGGCCTGGCGCTGTTCGACGACAAGCAGTTCGACACGGTGGTGCTGTCGCAGACCTTGCAGTCGATGCACCACACCGAACACATCCTGCGCGAGATGGCGCGGGTGGCGCGTTACGGCATCGTGTCGTTTCCCAACTTCGGCTACTGGCCGCACGGCTGGGCCATCTTGCGCGGCCGCATGCCGGTGACGGGCCAGATGCCCTACCAGTGGTACAACACGCCGAACATCCACCTGTGCACGCTGCGCGACTTCGAACAGCTGGCGGGCGTCGTGGACGTGCGCATCCTGGAACGCGCGACCTTCAACGAAGGCCGCGAGGTCAAGCTATTCCCCAGCTGGCGCAGCACGCTGGCGGTCTATCGCTTTGCGTCGCCCTGACATTCCGACACCGATCGTCCTGACGGCGCGGCCGAACAAGCCCTAAAATGCCGCAAGCCCGCGGCGCGATGCCAGTTGCGCCGCGCCGGCGCGTTTCAGGAGACCGTCATCACCGCTGTATCCAACGTCTACACCAGCCCCCGCGTGGCCCCCTTGCTGGTCCTGGGCTTTGCCAGCGGATTGCCGTTGGCCCTGACCAGCGGAACCTTGCAAGCCTGGGCAACCGTGGAAGGCGTGCCGCTTCAGGAAATCGGTTTCCTCACCCTGGTGGGCACGGCCTACACCATCAAATTCCTTTGGGCACCCCTGGTCGACCGGTATGTGCCGCCCTTGCTGGGCCGCCGCCGCGGCTGGATGCTGGTGACGCAATTGCTGCTGGCGTTGACCATCATGGCGATGGGCATGATGTCGCCGTCGACGGCCCTCATGCCGCTGGCGATGCTGGCGGTGCTGGTGGCTTTCCTGTCCGCTACGCAGGACATCGCGTTCGACGCCTATTGCACCGACGTGCTGCGCAAGGAGGAACGCGGCGCCGGCGCCGCCGTCAAGGTCATGGGCTACCGTCTGGCCATGATTGCCTCTGGCGGCCTGGCGCTGATCCTGGCGGACCAATGGATCGGCTGGGGCTATACCTATGTGCTGATGGGCGGCCTGATGCTGCTGTGCGCGGTGGCGACACTGCTGGCGCCCGAACCCGAACACGTCGTCGTCGCGCCCCGCAGTCTTCGCGAGGCGGTCGGCGAGCCGCTGCGCGAATTTTTCACGCGGCGCGGCGCGCTGGCGGTGCTGTTGCTGATCGTGCTGTACAAGCTGGGAGACGCCTTCGCGGGCGCCTTGTCCACCACGTTCCTGATCCGCGGGGCGGGATTCACGCCCACCGAAGTCGGCACGGTGAACAAGGTGTTGGGGCTGGCCGCCACCATCGTGGGTGCGCTGGCCGGCGGCTCGCTGATGTCGCGCTGGGGCCTGTACCGGTCGCTGATGGCCTTCGGGCTGCTGCAAGCGGTGTCCAACCTGGCGTACTGGCTTATCGCGATCAGCCCGAAGAACCTGTGGCTGATGGCAACGGGCGTCGGGATCGAAAACCTGTGCGGCGGGCTGGGCACCGCGTCTTTCGTGGGCTTGTTGATGGCGCTGTGCCGTAAGCAGTTTTCCGCGACGCAGTTCGCGCTGCTGTCGGCGTTGTCGGCGGTGGGCCGCACGTATCTGGCCGGGCCGCTGACCCCGCCGCTGGTGGGGTACATGGGCTGGCCAGGCTTCTTCCTGGTGACGGTAGTGATCGCGCTGCCAGGCCTCGTGCTGCTGAAGATGCTGCGCGGCACGATCGACACCATGGAAAGGCAGGGCGACCAGGCGTAAGGGCGCGGCGGCCGGTCCTGCCGGGATTCGCATCCTTCGCACAAAAAAAATCGGCGCCCGGGATGGGGCGCCGATGTTCCTTGCGCGCGGCTTATTCCTTTTCGGTCAGCCGCACGATCAGCACGTCGCTGGGCAGGGATTCCAGCAGCCGCTCGGCCACGCTGCCGATGGCGGTGCGCAGGATGCCGGTGCGGCCATGGGTGCCCGTGACGACCAGGTCGGAGCGGTGGTTGAACGAGTATTCCGACAGCACGGTTTCGGGCTGGCCGGCCTCGAGCACGATCTGGGGCGTCTTGCCGGCCAGTTCGGGCGTTTCAGCCGTGAATTCCCGCGCGCTTTGTTCGGCGCCGTTGTAGAAGCTGCGCGTGATGGCGTCGTCGGGCACGGTCTTGCCCTGAAACGGCACGTCATAGGCGTGGAACAGCGTCAGATTGGCGTTGGGCACCAGTTGCAACGCGGCGCGCAGGGCCTGGCGCGAGCCGGGCGAGAAATCGGTGGCGACCAGCACGTCGCGGTACGGCTTGCGCGGACGGGTCTTGACCACCAGAACCGGCTGGCGCGCCTGCCGGGCCAGTTTTTCGACGGTGGTGCCCAGCAGCAGCCGGCCCAGCGTCTCGTCGCGGGCGATGCCGGTGACGATCAGCGAGCAGCCGAAGCTGTCGGCGGTTTCCATGATGCGCGTGAGGGGATCGCCGGATACGACGACGACTTCGGATGGCACGTCGGCGGCAGCCAGGTCTTCGGACAGCTCGCGTTCGGCCAGCGCTTTGTGATCGGTCGACAGGCGCCGCCAGACCGGCGTGGTAAGACGGGCGGGCGTGGCATGGCTTTCCATGACATGCAGGACGATCAGCTTGGTGTTGAGCTCTTTGGTGAGCTGGAGCGCGCGGTCCAGGGCACGGTCGCCCCGCGCGCTCAGGTCCGTTGCCAATAGGATGGGGCCTGTTTGCTGTGTCATACGTTATCTCCCGGTTCAAGCCAGGGTGCCGGCTTCCGCATCCGGGCAACCTGGCGGTTGCCGCCCTTGAGGGCATGTCCCCATTGTCCCGCCGCGATGCGGACTGGGGATTGATCGATATCAACGCACGGTCCAGCGTACGGGATGGAACGCCTGTAGGCAATGGCGCCTTGCGCACGGTCAGGGTCAATACAATGGGGCCTGCCGTACCCCGAGTCCGGACCGCGTTCCGGCCCGATCACCGTTTTGCTGCCGCCTTTCCCCATGCTCTCCGATATTTCTCCTGCCCTGCTGCACACGCTGTACCTGGTCGCCATCGTGGCCGAAGCCATGACGGCGGCGTTGTCGGCCGGCCGGCGCGACATGGACTGGATGGGCGTCTGCATCATTGCCTGCGTGACCGCCCTGGGCGGCGGGTCGCTGCGCGACGTGCTGCTGGGACACTACCCGCTGACGTGGGTCATCCACCCCGAGTACCTGTGGATGACAGGCGGCGCCGCGATCCTGACCGCGTTGATCGCGCCCGTCATGCGGCGCCTGCGCAGCGTATTCCTGTTGGCCGACGCCCTGGGGCTGGTGGCGTTCACCGTCATCGGCTGCCAGGTGGCGCAGCTGATGCAATTGCCGATCACGGTGGTGCTGATCAGCGGGATGATCACCGGCTGCGCCGGCGGGGTGCTGCGCGACGTGCTGTGCAACGAAGTGCCGCTGCTGTTCCGCAAGGAGCTGTACGCCAGCGTGTCGGTCGTGACCGGGGCGCTTTACCTGGGCGGACAGTCCCTGGGCCTGTCGGCCAACGCCGCCGTGCCCGTGGCGCTGGCGGCCGGCCTGGCCCTGCGCCTGCTGGCGCTGCGCTTCAACTGGCAGATGCCCAAATTCGTCTATCGCGACGATTGGGACTGATCCCGGGGCAGGACGTAGCGAAAGTTATTGGTCTCTGCAACAATATTCTTATTTGTGTTTCAATAGATTTCTAGTATCTTCTCGGTGTCTCAACCACGCATCGCGCAGTACAAGGGGAGCCGATTGGACGTCAAAGCGCCCGCCACGATTCCGTATTTCCTACAGGAACAGATTCGTGAGTTGATAGTGGATGGCACTATCCGGCCCGGGCAGCCCTTGCGGGAGCAAGAACTAGAGCAGCGTTTCGGCACCAGCCGCAGCCCGATCCGGGAAGCGCTGCGGTTGCTGGAACTGAGCGGCCTGGTCACGCATATTCAACGCAAGGGCTTCAGGGTCACCCTCTATACCGAAACGCAGATCCGTCACCTGTACCTGCTGCGCGCGGAGCTGGAGGCGTATTGCATCCGCCAGTTGGCGGACATGCACGATCTGGCGCCGCTGGTGGCCGAACTGCGCAGCTATGACGAGGCCATCGCGGCGGCCGTGGCCAAGCGCGACATTCGGGCCTGCATCGCGGCGGCGCGCGAGTTCTATCTGGCGGCGGCCCGCTATACGGGCAATACGCCGCTGACCAGCATGCTCAGCAAGCTCTACGAACAGGTGGAGCCGCTGCGCTATCTGCTGGCCCGGCGCTCGATCGAAACCAATACCTTGCAGATCTATACGCACGGCATCACGCAGGCGCTGGCCGTCCGCGATTTCGAGCGCGCGGCCGATTTGACGCGCACCTATGTCGTGGAAGTGCTGCCGGGCATTCTGCAGGCATACCGCGACGCCGCCGAACAGGCCGCGGAAGAACTGGCGCCGCGCTACGGCCGGGCTTGAACGGCGGGAACGCGCGGGCGTTTCCTGGCCTGCGCGCCGCTCAGGCCCGAGTCGGCGTGCGGATTTCGATGCCCGCCTGCTCCAGCGCCTGGCGGATGCCGTTGGCGAACAGCAAGGCGTTGGGCTGATCGCCGTGGATGCAAAGCGTGTCGGCTTGCACCGGCACGTCGTGCCCGTCGACGGAACGCACCTTTCCTTCGCGCACCATGCGCACCACTTGCGCCACCGCCTGGTCCAGGTCTTCGATCATGGCGCCGGCGCGCGTGCGCGGCGTCAGTGAACCGTCGTCCTGGTAGGAGCGGTCGGCAAACACTTCGCTGGCCGCCGTCAGACCGATCGCGCGCGCCGCGTCGATCAGCTTGCTGCCCGCCAGCCCGTACAGGATCAGCGACGCATCCACATCCTTGACCGCCTGGCAGATGGCGCGTGACAGCCCTTCATCGCGGGCGGCCATGTTGTACAGCGCGCCGTGGGCCTTCACATGGTGCAGGCGCGCGCCTTGCGAAGCGGCCACGCCGGCCAGCGCGCCGATCTGATAGACCACGATGTCATAGGCTTCATCCGGCGTGATCTGGATGACGCGGCGGCCGAAGCCCGCCAGGTCCTGCAAGCTGGGATGGGCGCCCAGCGCCACGCCCTGCTTCCGCGCCGCGGCGACGGTCTTGCGCATGGTGGCGGGGTCCCCGCCATGAAAGCCGCAAGCGATATTGGCGGAGCTGACGTATTGCAGCACCGCCGTGTCGTTGCCCATGGTCCACGCGCCATAGCTTTCGCCCATGTCGCAGTTCATATCGATGCGGGTGGTCATTGTGGTTTCCTTGTTGCGGGGGCCAGAAGCGCGCGCAGGGGGGCCAGCGCCTCTTGCAATTGCATGAACGCGTGTTCGCGCCCGGCGTCCAGGCGTTGCGCGTCATCCAGGCTGATCAGCTGGAAGCGCAAGGCCTGGCCGGGCGCGGACTGCGCCAGCGCGGGCAGGTCCACCGTCGCGATCTGCGCGATCTTGGGATAGCCGCCGGTGGTTTGCCGGTCGGCCATGAGGATAATGGCTTCGCCGCCCGCGGGCACCTGCACGGTGCCGAAACTGGCGGCCTCGGACAGCATCTGGCGCGGCTGGCGCATGGACAGCGCCGGGCCCGTCAGGCGGTATCCCATGCGGTCGGACTGGGGGCTGACGCGGAATTCCGCATCCGTGAAGGCCTGCCGCGTGGCCGCCGAGAATTCTTCCCAGTGCATGCCCGGCAGGAAACGGATGGCGCCGCGCCGTTGGCCGCCCAGCGTGCCGGGCAGATAAGCGCGGATATCCCATAGCGCCGCTTGCAGCGCATCCAGGCCGTGGCCGTCCAGCGGGGCGCGCAGCGCAATGCGGTCGCCTTTGGCCAGCGCCCGGCCCTGGAATCCACCGAAGCCGCTGCGCAGGTAGGTCGCTTCGCTGCCCATGACGGCAGGCAGCGCAAAGCCGCCATGCACCGCCAGATAGCCGCGCACGCCCACGGCCGGCCTGGCGCCGAAGGCCAGGGCGTCGCCCGCCCGGGCGACCAGCGGCCGGTGCAGGGGGATGTCCTGGCCATTGAGGGTGGCGCCCAGGTCGGCGCCCGTCAGCGCGAAGCATGCCGGGGCGTCAAAGCGGAGCGTGGGGCCAAGCAGGGTCATTTCCAGGGTGGCAGGGTCGCCGCTATTGCCGGCAAGCGCGTTAGCCAGCCGGTGCGCGCGTTCGTCCATGGCGCCCGCGGCCGGAATGCCTTCGTGCTGGTAGCCGTCGCGACCCCGATCCTGGAAGCTGGACAGCATGCCGGGCTTGATGACGGTCACGCTCATGGCCGGGCTTCCCGAAGGCGGTCGAATTCCTGTGCGCTGATGGGTACGAATCGGACCGAATCACCGGGTTGAAGCAGGGAAGCGGGCTCGCGGGCGGGGTCGAACAGCGTCAGCGGCGTCGCGCCGATAATGTTCCAGCCGCCGGGCAGCCGGTTGGGGTAGATCACGGTCTGCCGGTTGGCCACGGCGACCGAGCCGACGGGCACCGCAGTGCGTGGCGAGGGCCGACGCGGGATATTCAGTTTGGGGTCATGCACGCCCAGGTAGGCGTGGCCGGGCGCGAAGCCCAACATGAACACCATGCAGCGTGGTTCGCTGTGCAGCGCGACGATTTCGTCTTCCGTCGCGCCAGCCGCACGCGCCACCTCGGACAGGTCGGGGCCATGCTGGCCACCGTAGCAGACGGGGATGTCGATCTGACGGCCGGCCAGAGCGTCGGCGGCGATGCCCTCGGCCAGCAAGGCGTCGATGCTTGCGGTCAGGCTGCGGCAGGTGGGGCCGTTGCCCAGGCCGTCGGGCCGGTAGTGCACGGCCACCGCGACGAACGAAGGCACGACATCGGTCACGCCGGGCAACTGTGCGGCGCGCAGCATGCGCGCCGCGGCCAGACAGGTCCGGCCGACCGATGCGTCGATCTTGTCGCCGAACGAGATGATCAGACAGCGATCACCCTGGGGCAGGATGCGCCAGGCGGTTTCGGCCGAAGACGGGGGTTCTGACAAGGCGTTCAACGGCGCGAAACCTCTGGCAGCGGATTACTTGGCGAACAAGGAATCCATGTTCTTGAAGGCTTTGAATTCCAGCGCGTTGCCCGACGGATCCAGGAAGAACATCGTGGCCTGTTCGCCCACTTCGCCCTTGAAGCGGATGTAGGGTTCGATGACGAACTCGGTGCCTGCGTCGATCAGGCGCTTGGACATGGTTTCCCATTGTTCCATGGAAAGCACGGCGCCAAAATGGCGCACCGGCACATTGTGGGAATCCACGGCGCTGGTGGCGTTGTGGCCGCATTCGCTGGGCGCCAGGTGGGCGACGATCTGGTGGCCGTAGAAATTGAAATCGATCCACTCGGGCGAGCTGCGGCCCTCCGGACAGCCCAGTTTTTCGCCGTAGAAGGCGCGGGCTTCGGCCAGGTCGCGAACCGGGAAGGCCAGGTGGAACGGCGGCAGGTTGGTTTGGGCAGTCATGAAAACTCCGGGTCATTCAAAAAAGGGGTCGGCTTGCACGGGGCCGTTGGGCCTTCGTTAACACCAGCGCATAGTTTAGGTATTGTTTTTTTGATTGAAAAACGATATTTTTTGTGCCTTAGCATCAAAAATATTGATTGTGATCAAAGAATTCAAAACCTTCATCGCCGTGGCGCGGGACGGTACGTTCACGGGCGCGGGCGCCCATCTGGGTTTAACGCAGTCGGCCGTCAGCGCCCAGATCAAGCGGCTGGAGGAATACCTGGGCGTGGCGCTGTTTGATCGCGGAGCCCGGGCCGCCGTGTTGAACGCCCATGGCCGCGAGATGCTGCCGCAGGCGGAAGAACTCGTCGCGATGGCTGAGCGCATGGTGACGACAGCCGGGGCCGGCCAGGTCAGCGGGTCGTTGCGCATCGGCGCCATCGCCTCGGTGCAGCAAGACCTGCTGGTGCGCGCCCTGGGCCGCTTTCGCGCCGTCTACCCGGATGTGCGAGTGCGTATCGTGCCCGGTGTGTCGCTGTCGCTGCTGGGGCAGGTGGATGCGGGCGAAGTGGACATGGCCGTGCTGATCCGCCCGCCGTTCACGCTGCCGCCGGAACTGGGCTGGCATCGCCTGCTGAACGAGCCGGTGGTGCTGGCCGTGCCGGCATCCTTGCCCGCAGCGCCCTGGCGCGAGCTGTTGGCGACGCAGCCCTTCATCCGTTACGACCGGGCCTCCTTCGGCGGGCGGGTGGTGGATATCTTCTTGAAGAAGCACCGCATCCATGTGCACGAAGCCGTGGAGCTGGACGAAATCGAAGCCATCGCCAATATGGTTCGCCACGGCCTGGGCGTGGCGCTGCTGCCGCAGCTGCGGCGGTTGGACGTGACGGGGCTGCGCCTGGTGCCGTTGGCCGAACAAGCGTTCCACCGGGAAATCGGCATCATCGGCCGCCTGCCGTTCGACGCGGGCAGCGTGCGCGAGAAGATGGCGGAATGCCTGATGACGGCGGCGGCTGAGCCGTGACGCCGCCTTTGGCCCGGCCGTTGATGTTGGCCGGGGTGCAGGCTTTGCCGGCCAGCGTCGGCCCGCCAAAAAAAAGCGCCCCGCGAAGGGGCGCTTTCCGTTTGGGCGCAACCGGGATTTACAGCCGGTCGCAGCGGACCGTGATGGGGTGATCGCGCAACGTGGTCATCACCGCGTCATCGACCTGGCCTTCCACGTCGGTGATCACGTAGCCAATCTGGCCCTTGGTCTGCAAGGTCTGGCTGACGATGTTCAGGCCGTGCTGCGCCATCAGGTTGTCCAGCGTGCCGAGCGCGCCCGGGGCGTTGCGGTGCACGTGCAGGATGCGCGTGGCGCCGGCCGGCTCCAGGTAGGGCAGTTCGGGGAAGTTGACCGCGCCCTTGGTCGTGCCCGCCTGCATGAAACGCACCAGTTTCTCGGCCACTTCGCGGCCGATGTTCTCTTGCGATTCCTGCGTGCTGCCGCCAATGTGCGGCGTCAGGATGACGTTGGGCAGGCCGATCAGCGGGCTGGCCAGCGGTTCGTCCGCGCCCTTGGGCTCGGTGGGGAACACGTCCAGCGCGGCGCCCGCCAGGTGGCCGGACTTCAGCGCGGCATGCAGGGCGTCGATGTCCACGACCGTGCCACGCGAAGCGTTGATGAGGATCGCGCCGCGCCGCATGCGGCCGATGGTTTCCGCATTCATGATGTTCTCGGTGGACTTGCCGCCCGGCACGTGCAGCGTCACCACGTCGGCCTGTTCCAGCAAGTCGTTGAGCGTCCCGGCGGGGCGGGCGTTGCCCAGCGGCAGCTTGGCTTCCACGTCGTGGTAGACGACGCGCATGCCCAGGCCTTCGGCCAGCGTGCTGATCTGCGAACCGATATTGCCGTAGCCCACGATGCCCAGCGTCTTGCCGCGCGTTTCAAAGGCGCCCGAGGCGCTCTTGTCCCAATGGCCCAGATGCACGCGGGCGTTCTTTTCGGGAATCCGGCGCAGCAGCAGGATGGCTTCGCCCAACACCAGTTCGGCCACCGAGCGCGTGTTGGAGAACGGCGCGTTGAACACCGGAACCCCGCGTTGCATGGCGGAATCCAGGTCGACCTGGTTGGTGCCGATGCAGAAGCAGCCCACGACGCGCAGGTCGGGGCTGGACAGCAGGGCGGCGTCCAGGTGCGTGCGAGAACGGATCCCCGCCACGTGCACGCCACGCAGGGCTTCCTGCATTTTCGCCGGCGGCAGGGCCGCGGCGTGCGTGACGATGTCGGTGTAACCGGCGGCTTCGAAGACTGCGCGCGCGCTCGGATGGATGTTCTCGAACAGGACGATTTTTGCCATGACTGCCAGGGGTGGGTGAAAAATGCGTTTTATCGATTGTGGCGCATTTTTGCTGCAGTGCAAGGAGTAGCCATTGAGACGGTGTGGATGAATTGTTTCAGCGGTACGCCTGGAAGACCTTCGCGCCGCCTTGCTTGTCCACCAGCAGGACGTCGTGCGGGGTCTTGCGCCCGCCGTACTCGGGGCCGTCCATGCCGGGCGATCCCAGCGGCATGCCGGGTGCGGCCAGGCCGGCCGCGTCCGGCTTTTCCAGGAGCAGGCGGCGGACGTCGCTGGCGGGCACGTGGCCTTCAACCGCGTAGCCGTCCACGACGGCGGTATGGCAGGACCCGTAGTCGGCCATGCCCGCGTTGCGGCGGATGGGGCCGGTGTCTTGCACGTCGTGCGTGGTAACGGCGAAACCGCTGTCGCGCATGTGCTTGACCCAGTCTTCGCAGCAGCCGCAGGTGGGCGTCTTCCAGACCTCGATCTTCACGGGCGTCTGCGCCGTGGCGAAGACGGGGGCGGCAAGCGCCGTGGCAAGAATCAGTCGGCGCGTGATGCGGGAAATGTTCATGATGCTCCGTGCACGAATAGGAATGAGAGGGGCGCGATACCGCGTCAGAACCAGAACCGCACGCCCGCCATGACGGCGGTTTGGGACCGGCTGGCCCCGGCGTCGGCGGCGTAGCTGGCGGTCTGGCCGAATTTCCGTTCGAACGAGACGCCGATGTACGGGGCGAACTCTCGCGTGACCTCATAGCGTAGCCGCAAAGAGAGCGACCCGGTCGACAGGCCCGAACCGATGCCGCGTTCCGGGTCGCGCTTGCCGTACAGGCTGGCCTCGATTTCCGGCGTGAGGATCAGGCGCTGCGTCAGCAGCAGGTCGTACTCGGCCTTCAGCGCCAGCGCGGTGCGGCCCGACGATCCCACATAGGCGGTGGTCTCCAGTTCGATGTTGTAGGGCAGCAGGCCTTCGACGCCGAACGCGGCCCAGTTGCGCTTGGGCCCGGTGCCGATATCGCGGCGCGCGCCCAGTTGCAGGTTCCAGAAGGGCGATACGGCATGGCTCCAGTAGGCTTCGACCTTGCCCTCCGAGCCGCCGCCGCTTTCGCGTTCGCCTTCGCTCTTGATGAGCAGGCGATCGGTGGCCGACCCGAACCAGAAGCGGCCGTCCCAGTCCAGGGCGTTTTCGCCGTCGCGATTGCGCGTGACGCCGAATTTGTCGAACAGCACCTGCCAGGTGGACGCGTTGTCCATCATGTGCGGGTGAATACCGTAGCTGTCGTAGTCGCGCTCGCCCGCGCCGTCGCTCGTCGGCAGGCTGCCCGCCGGCGGCGCGTT
>LNAP01016400.1_pt1 | contig 12975 bp, 15 predicted proteins | sample 602601 | NCBI WGS metagenome assembly LNAP01 (sample SAMN02440304, study PRJNA202911) | soil metagenome | biome: Subtropical and temperate rainforests or woodlands; isolation source: soil samples (1 kg each in a 20% v/v slurry with milli Q water) were... ...
AGTGCGCTGAGACGGGGTTCATTCCCGTCATCAACCAAGGGGGGCGCGTAATGTTTGGCGGCGATTGTACTGGTCTGGCTCTTTAAACGATAGGGCGTTGAGGCCGCACGGGCGCTTTGGTGGCACCAGCGGACAGATTTTCACATTTGAAGGTTAACTATTGGTTACAAAATGAGACTAAAATGCCACTTTTCAACAGGCGCCGACCGTCGGCAGAGGCTCAAGGACGCGCCACCGGGACCGCTGTTTCGTATTCAGACGCTGCACAAGACCCTTGGGCCGCTAGGTTGGCCGGGGACGCAGTTTGTTCACTTCTGACATGTGACGATTTCTGTGAAACTGATCATTGCCGCTATTTACGTTGTATCCATTGCCTACGTCCATCTGCGTGGGCGGGTGCGCCACAAGCTGGGCCGCCAACTGAGCGATCACTCGTCGTTTCTCGCGCCGATCAATTGCTTCCTTTATCTGTTCTCGAAAATCCCCAACAAGCCTTATCTCGATCCGGCCGATTTCCCGGACCTGAGTCCGTTGCAGGCGCACTGGGAAGAAATTCGCGCGGAAGGCCAGAACCTGCTCAGGGCCGGGGAAATCAAGCGCTCGAACCAATACGACGATGTCGGTTTCAACTCGTTCTTCAAGACCGGCTGGAAGCGTTTCTACTTGAAGTGGTACGGCGACAGCCATCCTTCGGCGATGAAACTCTGCCCGCGCACCACTGAGTTGGTGCAAAGCATCGGGTCGATCAAAGCCGCGATGTTCGCCGAGTTGCCACCGGGTTCCAAACTGGTCCGCCACCGCGATCCCTACGCCGGCTCGTACCGTTATCACCTGGGCCTGGAAACGCCGAACGATGCCGGTTGCTACATCAACGTCGATGGTGAGAACTACCATTGGCGCGACGGTGAAGCGGTGATGTTCGACGAGACCTTCATTCACTACGCCGAAAACACCACCCAGCAGAACCGCATCATTCTGTTCTGCGACGTCGAGCGGCCGATGAAGTATCGCTGGGCGGCGGCGTTCAATGGCTGGTTCAGCCGTAACGTGATGTCGGCGGCGGGCGCGCCGAATGATGCCGGGGACAAGACCGGGGGCATCAACCGGCTGTTTGCCAAAATCTACGCGATTCGGCTGCGGGGCAAGGCGCTGAAGAAGCGTAATCGCAAACTTTACTACCTTGAAAAGTGGGCGATCTTTGGTGGGTTGCTGGCGGTATTTGTGCTGATCTGAATGTTGTATGCCGGCTTGCAAACCCTTCGCGAGCTGGCTCGCTCCTACAGTTGACCGCGATCATTTGTAGGAGTGAGCCTGCTCGCGAAGGGGGCCTGACATCCAACGCGAAAACAACAATCAGCCACGAGACGTCTTCGTGGCTTTTTTGTTCGCTGCAGGTTTAGCCGCCGGTTTGGCCTTGCCGGCAGTCTTGCCACCCAGACTACGTTTAAGCAATTCAGTCAAATCAATCACATCAGCTGTCTTGCGTTCCTCTTCACCCGTCGCCGTTTCCACATCCTCGATCTTGCCTTCGTTCGCCTTCTTCTCGACCAGCGCCATGATCTTGTCTTCAAAACTGTCGCGATAATCCTCGGGCTTCCAGTCGGCGCTCATGTCCTGCACCAGACGCTTGGCCATGTCGAGTTCGCCCTTGGCCAGTTCGGGCTTGGTCACCTCAGGCCCCAGCTCTAGCGTATCGAGGCTGCGCACTTCAGCGGGCCAACGCAGCATGACCAGCACCATGGCCGATTCCAGGGGCATCAGCGCCGCCAGGTGCTGACGGGTATGCAGGACAACATGGGCGAGGGCGACTTTATTGGTTTTGCTGAGGGTTTCGCGCAACAGCGCATAGACCTTACCGCCGCGTTTATCCGGCGCGAGGTAGTAGGGCGTGTCGATGTTTTGCAGGGGGATCTGTTCGGCGTCGACAAAAGAGAAGATGTCGATGGTCTGCGTGGACAACGGGTGCGCCGACTTGATTTCTTCCTCACTGAGGACCACGTACCGGCCCTTTTCGTACTGCACACCTTTGACGATGTGTTCCTTGGTGACTTCCTTGCCGGTGACCTTGTTGACGCGTTTGTAACCGACCGGCTCCATGCTACGGCTGTCGAGCCAGTCGAAATCCACCCCCTGCGAGGACGTCGCCGACACCAGCGCCACAGGGATATGCACCAGCCCGAAACTGATTGCGCCTTTCCAGATTGCCCGTGCCATGGTCGTCTACTCGCGAGTGATGTGTTCAGGTGACCCGCGGCGCGGAGCAAAAGTTTCAGCGGGCTGCGGCCCGGTCCTGCTGGACCGTCAACTGGTGTTACATCTTAAGAAAGAGGTTTTAGTTAACAAATCCGAACCCCGGGCGTAGCGTGCTATCGAAGATTCTATCCACGCTGACGCCCAGAGGCTTCCCATGAACAGATTCGTGCTCGCCTGCACCGTACTGGCATTCAGTGGCCTGATGAGTCAGCTGGCCCAGGCCTCGCCACCATCGTCGATGCTGCTGGCCCAGAGCCCCACGGGCAATTCCAGCAACCCCTACAACAGCCCGATCCGCCGGGCCAATCCCAATAGCATGCAAGGCACACAACCCGCTGCCCCGGTCATTCGCGGGCCAAATACCGTCCCGGTGCCCCGTCCACCGACCCTTGATAACGGCGGCATCGGCAATCGCTATCCCCAGAACCATACCGCTCCCGCCAGCCCACCCAAATTCATTCCCAATCCGCCCCCTCGAGATGCAGGCACAAGCAACCGTTGAACGGCAGGACAGCGTTCTTGCCAGCTATTCGAACGACAAAAGGAATCGTGCATGTTGCGTAAAACCCTCTTGGCCACCTTCTGCGCCAGCATACTGATCACCGCCACGGCACCCGTTCTTGCGGCACCGCCCCAGGAGATGAAAAGCGAACAAGGCACCCTTGAGGTCTGGCAAGTTGCGAAGGGCCTGGAACATCCGTGGGCTCTGGCGTTCCTGCCCGATCGCAGGGGCATGCTGGTCACCGAACGGCCCGGCAACCTGCGAGTGGTGGATTACGATGGCAAGCTCTCGGCACCGATCAATGGGGTGCCAAAGGTCTGGGCCAAGGGGCAGGGCGGCTTGCTGGACGTGGTGCTGTCGCCCGACTTCAAGCAGGACCGGACGGTTTATCTGTCTTACGCCGAGGGCGGTGGTGCGGGCGACAAGGCCGGTACGGCGGTCGGGCGAGGCCAGTTGTCCGAGGACCTGAAAACCCTCAAGGACTTCAAAGTGATTTTCCGCCAGGAGCCGAAGCTGTCGGTCGGCAACCACTTCGGCTCACGATTGGTGTTTGATCGCGACGGCTACCTGTTCATCACCTTGGGCGAAAACAACGATCGGCCGACCGCTCAGGACCTCGACAAGCTGCAAGGCAAGGTCGTGCGAATCTACCCGGACGGCAAGGTGCCGGACGACAACCCCTTTGTCGGGCAGTCGGGCGTACGCCCGGAAATCTGGTCCTATGGCCAACGCAATCCGCAAGGCGCAGCGCTCAATCCATGGACTGGCGTGCTCTGGGAAAACGAGCATGGCCCCCGCGGCGGTGATGAAATCAACATCATCGAACGCGGCAAGAATTACGGCTGGCCGCTGGCGACCCACGGCATCAACTATTCCGGACAACCAATCCCGGAAGCCGAGGGCAAGACCGCAGAAGGCGCCGTGGCGCCGCACCATGTCTGGGAAAAATCCCCCGGCCTCAGTGGCATGGCGTTCTACGACGCTGATCGCTTCAAGGCCTGGCAGCACAACGTGTTCATCGGTGCGCTGGTGAGCCAGGAGCTGATCCGCTTGCAGGTCGATGGCGACAAAGTGGTTCACGAAGAGCGCTTGCTCGGCGAACTCAACAAGCGCATCCGCGATGTGCGACAGGGGCCGGACGGCTACTTGTATGTGCTGACCGATGAGGACGACGGCGGGCTGTACAAGGTTGGCCTGAAGTAACCCGATTCGACCTCTCTGGGGGTTTGGTGGCGAGGGAGCTTGCTCCCGTCCGACTGCGGAGCAGTCGCTTGAATGGGGCGCTTCGCACCCAGCGGGAGCAAGCTCCCTCGCCACAGGTCTATTTTCGGCAGTAGATAATCACCGCCGCCCGAAGCTTGCCCCGGCCAAAACTGCACATCTTGTCGAACTCGCCGTGGCTGACCGGCAAATGCTGGCAGTCCATCGGTTGGCGATGTTGGCTGTGGTCCACATCCGGGTCGTGCAGGTAGACAAATTCGTCATCGCAATCGGTGACGATCACCCAATGCGGCGCCTTGGAGCGGGTCAGCCGATAGCTGCTGATCAGCACCAGCGGTTGTCCGCCATCGTCCAGTAGCCGAGGGAGGTTCAGCGGGCCGCCGATCACTCGCTCCACATCCGTCTCGAGTAGCTGCGTGGTGAACTCCTCGTGCACCAGACGCATTACGTCCTTTTTATGCTCATCGCGCACACCATCGAGAAACAGCGGCCCTTCCATGCTCAGTTGCAGACGCACCCGAAATCCACGGCGCCATGCCGCCAGCGCCAGGCCTTGAGGGCTGCAGCCGCCATGGCCTGCGGTCATGAACACCGTCGTCGCCTCACGCCAGATTTGCAGTTCTTCGCGACGCTCCAGCCATCGATTGCCTTGCAGCGCTGCCATGGCCATTAACAGGCAGGCCGGGCCGCAAGTGAAATCGGTGGTCTGCCGGTACCACGGGACCTGGATGTTGCGCGAATCGCAGTGCTCAAGAATGCGTTTTTCCAGGCGCAGCGCATCGGCATGGTCCTGGTAATAATCATGGATCAGCGCGAAACGCCGGTAACCATTGCGCTCATACAAGGCAATCGCCGCGGGGTTGTCGATCCGCACCTCAAGGCGCAAGTAGGCGCAATCATGTTCAAGGGCGCAGGATTCGATGCGTTCGAGCAATTGCTTTCCCAGTCCGCTGCCGCGGGCCTCGGTCGCGATCGCGATCGAGTAAAGCCGCGCCAGCGAGGTGCCTCGGTGAAACAGCACCACCGCATAGCCGACCAATTGCTCGCCATGCTGGGCCACCAACAACTGCCCGTGCTCCACAGAAAGCTGCGACTGTTGAGCCGGTCCGTGGTGAAACATTGCTGTTCGAGTTCCAGCAGCGCGGGTAAGTCTTCAACTACCGCCAAGCGAAAGACAGTGTTCATATGACCGCCGTAAAAGTTACGTAACGAAACGGGACTTTCGAAAAAGTTCGTGCTTAATAGGAAAGGTCTTGTTCTCCAACGGATCAATCACTATGTCAGCGGTACAAGGTCATTGGCGCGAAGTATCCGAGCAAACTTTGCCGGCAGCAACTTATTTAAATGACGCAGGCAGAACTTCAAGTCAGTTGATAATCATCGTCGAACGCAAGGAAGACTGGGCCTCGTATTTCCCCAGCGAGGACATTGTCAGCGCCCAGGAATACCTCGAGCAGACGCGGGACAACGAACAGGGCAAACGGGTCCAGGTGATCAACCTGTGCCGCAGCTACAAGTATCTGGGGCACGGCTATTACTGCTCGTTGCTGGCCGAAGCGCGGGGACACAAGGTCATTCCGTCGGTGCGCACCATCAGTGAGCTGACCAAGAAGTCGTTGTACGGCCTGGCCCTTGATGACCTGGATAAACCCCTGGAAAAAGCCCTCAGTAACCATCTTTACAGCGACACCGAAGGCTTTACCCTGACGTTGTACTTCGGCAAAACCAATATAGAGCCCTTGCAGGATCTGGCACGGCAGTTATTTGAAGTGTTTCCCTGTCCGATATTGTTAGTTGAGTTTCGCCGAACAAATGGCTGGCACATTGAAGGTATAAAGTCCGGGGCGTTGCATAAGTTACGTGAAGACCAGGAAGATCAATTTGCCAACTCTCTGGACAGTTTCAGTCGCAAGATCTGGCGTGTGCCACGCTCACGACGGCTGGCCCGTTATGACCTGGCCATCCTGCATGATCCGCAGGAAGCCTTGCCTCCTTCCAATGCGAAGGCGCTGGATAATTTCGTGCGCGTCGGTAAGACCTTGGGCATTGATGTCGAGCTGATCGAGCGCAAGGACTACGCACGCATTGCCGAATACGACGGCCTGCTGATTCGCGAGACCACCAGCGTTGACAACCACACCTATCGCTTTGCCAAAAAAGCCGAGAGCGAAGGGTTGGTGGTGATGGACGATCCGGCGTCGATCCTGCGCTGCACCAATAAGGTCTACCTGACCGACTTGCTCAAGAGCCATCAACTCGGCATGCCCGCCACCGAAATCCTCTATAAGGAACGACCGGAAGATTTCGAACGGGTCGGCGAGCGCCTGGGCTTTCCCTTGGTGCTGAAGATCCCCGACGGCTGTTTCTCCCGGGGCGTGATCAAGGTCGAAAGCCAGCAAGCCTTGCTCGAAGCGACCGCCGAACTGTTCGAACACTCGGTGCTGTTGCTGGCCCAGGAATTCTTCTACACCGAATACGATTGGCGTATCGGCGTGCTCAACCGCAAACCGATCTTCGCCTGCCAATACTTCATGTCCAAGGGCCATTGGCAAATCTACAACCACAAGGCCAAGGGCCAGGACATCAACGGTGAATGCCGCACCCTGGCGGTCCACGAAGCGCCGCGCGCCGTGGTGGAGCTGGCCGTGAAAACCGCCAATCTGATCGGCGACGGCCTCTACGGCGTGGACCTCAAGCAGTCCGGCGACAAAGTGGTGGTGATCGAAGTCAACGATAACCCGAACATGGACGCCGGCATCGAAGATGCGTACTTGCAGGACGATTTGTATTCGCTGGTACTGGAAGAGTTCGTCCGTCGCCTGGAACTGAAACGTCGCGGCCAGGCCTGGTGATCGGCCGATGATCAAAAGCTTTCAACTGGACGGCGGCGCCTTGCATGCCGTCGAACGACTGGATGCCGAGGTAATGCTGTTCAGCAACCCCGATGCCGCCGAACGGGATCTGTTGCACAGCCATTTCAAGCTTGATGAGCACGCGTTGGCCTCGGCCCTGGACCCTGACGAGGTGTCGCGCATCGAGTTCCACCCCGACAACCTGTTCCTGATCTGGAAGCGCCCGGAAAATTACTCCGGCGCCGACAGCCTGGCCTTTGAAGTGTCGTCCTGTGGCCTGTTGTTTTCTGCACAGCGCCTGCTGGTGATCGCCACCGACGATGCGCCGCTGCACGGGCTCGGCACCCGGCAGCGGCTGAACACGCCGCTGGATGTGCTGCTCGATCTGCTGTTCAACAACATCCATCACTATCTGGGCCACCTGAAGGTAATCAAGCTGGTTGCCCGGGAGTTGCAGCAGAAATTCAACGCCTCGATGCAGAACCAGCACCTGATCCAGATGTTCAACCTCAGCGAAAGCCTGATCTATTACATCAACGCGATTCACAGCAACGGCGCAGTGCTGACGCGGTTGCGCAATCATGCCGCCAAGGAACACTTCAGCGCCGAGGCCATCGGGCTGATCGACGACCTGATCATCGAAAACAACCAGTGCTATAAGCAGGCGGAAATTTACTCCACGGTGTTTTCCGGGCTGATCGACGCCCGGGGCAACCTGATGAACAACAGCATGAACAATCTGCTGCGCAAGCTGACATTAATTAACGTGGTGTTTTTGCCGCTGAACCTGATTGCGAGCATTGGCGGCATGTCCGAGTTCAGCATGATGACCGGGGACACGCCGTGGTGGGTGTCGTATCCGTTGTTTCTGACGGCGATGATGATTGGGGCGGGGGCGATGGTGCTTGGGCTCAGGCGGCTGGCGAAATGACGATGTCGACTGTCACGCCGTCTTCGCGGGCAAGCCTCGCTCCTACAGGGGGATACGCTCCAATGTAGGAGCGAGGCTTGCCCGCGAAGGCTCTGTCCGCAACACAACACTGCTTTGGATCAAATTCGCTGGCGTGCATCACCGCAATTCCTGCGATTCTTAAGCCCCCGAACCACGAGATACAACAACGGCCCGACGGACACGAAAACCGCCGTAATCAGCAGATACGGAATCACCGATAACCCCGACTGCCCACGCTTGCGCGCATCCTGGTACATCCAGACGCCTGCAAGTGTCGCCAACAGATAAAGATCAATCACCACCTGCGCAGTATCCGGGCGTGACATCAAACCGATGCCGAAGTCGATCAACGACTGCTCCGCCTGAAGCATCACGGAAACGGTGTAGCCGGCAAAGGCGATCAAGGCAATGAGGGGCAGGGCGACAGACTTCATGGTTTCCTTCCTTGGGACAATGAGCGATGTCCGCCAGCCTACAGAGACCGAGGAAAATTGACCATTGACTTGCCCGCAACGCCCGGCTAATTTCCAGCCATGACTTCCACCGTATTGCGCTGCCAGCCAAGCATTATTACCGCCATTCCTTATTTGGCGGGCTAGCTCACGACTGCAGCACAGAGGCGGGTTTTTACTTTCTGTCTCCTGGGCCCCGATCAATGTCAGGAGACGACCATGAGCAGCACCCCCGCCCAGCAGGCCTTGCTTGAGCACTATGTGAAAAAGATCCTCGCCGCGCCGGTGTATGAGCTGGCCGTGCGCACACCGTTGCAACCCGCGCCAGCGCTGTCCGAGGCCTTGGGTAATCAGATCCTGCTCAAGCGTGAGGACTTGCAACCGACCTTTTCCTTCAAGATCCGTGGCGCTTACAACAAATTGGTGCAACTGAGCGATGAGCAAAAGGCTCGGGGCGTGATCACCGCTTCAGCGGGCAATCACGCCCAAGGCGTAGCGCTGGCGGCGCGTGAATTGGGGATCGCTGCGACGATTGTCATGCCTTGCACAACACCAGCATTGAAGGTGCACGGGGTGCGCAGTCGGGGGGCAGAGGCCGTGCTGCACGGCGAGAGCTTTCCGTTCGCCCTCGAATACGCCCTGAGCCTCGCCGAGCAAACCGGTTGCACCTTCGTCTCACCTTTCGATGACCCGGACGTAATCGCCGGGCAGGGCACCGTGGCCATGGAGATCCTGCGCCAGCAACAAGGCCCCCTGGATGCGATCTTCGTCCCGGTGGGTGGCGGAGGTCTGATCGCCGGCATCGCGGCGTATGTCAAATACCTGCGCCCGGAAGTCCGCATCATCGGCGTCGAATCAGAACATTCCGCGTGTCTGTACGCGGCGTTACAAGCTGGCGAGCGGATCGTCCTGCCCACCGTGGGCACGTTCGCCGATGGCGTGGCCGTCGCGCAGATTGGCGCCTATGGATTTGAAGTCTGCCGGTTTTGCGTCGATGAAGTGCTGACCGTCAGCAACGACGAACTGTGCGCCGCCATCAAGAATATCTACGACGATACCCGCTCGATCACCGAGCCCTCCGGTGCCTTGGCGGTGGCCGGCATCAAGAAGTACGTCGCTCAAACCGGTGCGTGTGGTCAAACCCTGATCGCGATCGACTCGGGCGCCAATATCAACTTTGACAGCCTGCGGCATGTCGCCGAGCGCGCCGCGTTGAGCGACGCCTCAGCGTGAGGAGGGGCGCTGCGGTTACTCTTGAACGGCTTTCTCGACCTTGTCCGACGCCGACCAAATCCGATAGCGGACTTCGACGTCCTTGGGCACGTAGAGCACGATCGGCAACTTGCTGTTGTAACGAAGCATGAAGCCGTCACCGACCACCGGCACAAACGCCTTTTTACTCTTGCCGTCGGGGCAGGCCATCATCGTGCTCATCGGGCCGATGACTTTTTCCAGACGGTAAAAGGGGTAGCCCCAGCCTTCAAGGTTTTTTTCCTCAAGGATACCGCCCAGACGTTGGCGATTGCAGTCCACCGTCAGCGTCTTGCCCGCCAGCACCTCAACCTGGAAGTTTTCTTCCTGTGGCTGCGGCGCTACATGAATGACCTGGCGGGTAAAACCGCTTTCCGGTTTAGGGAACGGCGCGACGGTTTCGAGCTTTGCCGCACAGGCCACGCTCGAAAGGCTGGCAACAATCAGCCCGACGGTATTGATACAGGTCAAAGAACCCATGATGCCTCCTTGCGTGTGAGTAGGGTCAGCGGATACTGGATTGGCAGGCGCATTCTTACTGCCGACCGCCACCAATGCAAACCCGGTCGGGAATGTATGCAAATTGCAGGGTTCAAACTGCCCTTTCTTGCAGATTGCATGAGGCCATTTTCAGGCATGTCCGTTAAATCATTGATTTACCGATGAGCTGCACGGCGAAATTTGCGGCATGTTTTATGCTCAAGCAGATCTTAAGTTGACCAGGACATTATTGAGTCAGCTCTAACCACAAGGAAGGTCTGCTGTGTGAAACGTAGAAACTCCGTCGACGGAAGAAACGGCGGGAGATTTCACCACGGACCGACGTTGAATTTTTCTGGCAGTCTCACAATCAGGAGAGAGTCGCCATGTTTCTTTCTGCCTTGGAACTTCGCAATATCGTTGAAAGCAGTTTTCTGCCGAAGCGCTGTCAGTGCACGCTGTCGCCGGACCTGTCGATGACCGTCAAGGTGTATTCAGACCGCAAAACCGATCACCTTGATTTGATAAAGACCGGGATAGATGCCAAGCACCTGAACGGTTGCCGTGAAATAAACGACCTGATTGCCGGTCTACGCTCTGAGATGCAGCATCAGGAAGAGAATCGACCACTGCATCCCGCCGGGAAAGCGCTTTAACCTGCAGTTTCGAATTCTGCCGACACGCGCCGGGCCTGGACAAACCCCAGTCCCAGCGCCGATTCGACCATCACCGCCAGCAATATGCCCGGCCCGGCATGGCCATTGAGCCATTCGCCAAAACCCAGTATCGCCAAGCCGAAACAACCCACGGTAAACCCGGTGCTCAGCGCATTGCGGGTGACCGACGGCGCCTCGTTCCGAACCAGATAAAACATCACGCCCAACGCCGCGAACAGCACTGCACTGCGTCGCGCGACAAACCCTGCCGCAGACGAATACTCAATACTCCAGATCGCCAGCAACCCATCCGGCATCAAACCCCAGACCAGGGCCAGCAGAAAACAGAGGAGGGAAGTGAAGGTCGACACGATACGAAACGATAACTGCATGGCGGATCCTTGCGGCAGTGAGGGAGGCGCCAAAGCATAGCGCCTGATCCCTCACAGGAGTACCGCAAAGTGCAAAATCAGACCTTTCAGTCAGTTCTGATAACTGCAAGCGTCAGAAAGCTTCCGGTAGCTGATTTCTTCAGGCTTGCCTGACGTATCGATGTACTTCATGTCGGCCGTGATCACTTTGCATTCCAGCGTGTTCGGCTCAGTCAGCGCGACCACTTTGCCGATGTTCAGCGGCATGCCGTAGTGATAGGGGGTGGCTTGCGAGGACGACGTGTCATTGGCCTGCGCAAGACCAGTAAACGCGGTGCAGGCGAGGGCGGAAGTCATCAGCAGCGTGCGGATGTTCATGGGGCGATCTCCAGTGCAGACGTTGAGTCAGCTCGACGGATTGAGCGTCGAACCTGCCGCACTGGGCGTCAGAGGAACCTGAGGGCGTGCGGTCCAGTAAAGTCTTGGACCGCGGGGTTAACGGATGGTTAACCCGGTTGAATGCCGCCTGTCGCGAGGGTGTTTCTGTCAGAGGTTTCACATGGGAAACGATCTACGGGATCTTCGGCTTGATCCTACAAGGTCAGACGCCTTGTCGACTTTCGCCTGATGGGTAGGAGCGATTACTGTTTGGGTTCGCTGCAAAATCAGCGGACAGGTTTGGTCACCTGATAACACCGCACATATATGTGCCATGATTCGCGCCGCGGACTTCTACGTCCTCGTGGTGCGTTGCAATGGTGGCTGTGTGCGGGACGCCTTAGGGCGAGCCGATTGGGTGTTGTCGGTTGACCAAGCCTGTACACAGCCGCCTCCCACCGTTTGGTCACGGTGCTGGCGATTACTAATTAATACCCGAGTAATTACTATGCCTACGCTAAACCCGTTTCCCGATCGCTACCGTTCAATCAACAGCAGCGTTACCGACTCAAGTCCTTTGGTGATCGACACCGAAGCCAATCCTCAAGACATCCTCGAAGCCGCTCTACAGCGGGTCCGTGCCTCCAGTCAGCTGCTTGAAACGCTCCACTGCCAATGTTTCAAGCACGGTGATGTTCAGGATATTCCGCACATTACCCATGCGGTTTACCTTCTGACTCAGGATGGCTGTGACCTATTGCAGGTTGCCCAGCAGCGGATGATTGGGTGGAAGGCACCGGTCTGACGCCACTGCGGTACATAACAAGCCAGTCTCCTGCGGACACTGGCTTGTTTACACGCGTACCGAGTTAAAGCATTCCTGAAAACTACGCTGTCCTCAGGTCACTGCTGCTTGCATCAGGAATCATCGCGAGCTGGACCTCGACACTGTTTTCTTTTTTTGCCATCCAGCGATCTACGTTGATTTTATGTTCCGGCGCTTGAGTGGCGGAGCCGTAGATGTCCTCAGGCACTAGTTTGAGGAAGCTAAGGGTGTGAATCCGTTGTCTTGATGTATCAAGCCGTCCAATTTCTGCTCTCAACACATTTGCCTCTTGCTGGTACTGCCGACGGTCAGATTGGTAAGCGAACCTCAGTTCAGCTTCTTTCGCCTTCAGCCGCTCCTGCATCTCTTGCAATTGGTAGTAAACCTGGTCGTACTCTGTTTTGGTAACCACGGTAGTCCCGCTTTCCTGGGTTTGCTGCCAGCGGCGCAATGTTGCCCAAGCGTACGGAATGTAGGAGGGCACCATGTAGTGATCGCTCATCTGGAACAGTTGCATCACAAAAGCATCACGGTCGGGCATATCGCCGAACTTTTTCAATGCCTTGGTGCAAGCCGCCTCTTCGATGGAGTCGCAACCTGGGTCCCAGAGAACCGCGGATTGCTCGCGCCCTTTAAAATGAACGGGCATGAAATGGTGCAGATTACCCTGGTGTTCGTATGGAGCACCGCCAGTTCGCGACAGGCCTATAGCGAAAATAAGTGCGCCTAAAGGGGCGGTGACAAAACTGAGGACCACGCCGGGCATCCAGATACTTTTGCG
>LNAP01004426.1_pt1 | contig 12974 bp, 11 predicted proteins | sample 602601 | NCBI WGS metagenome assembly LNAP01 (sample SAMN02440304, study PRJNA202911) | soil metagenome | biome: Subtropical and temperate rainforests or woodlands; isolation source: soil samples (1 kg each in a 20% v/v slurry with milli Q water) were... ...
CAATCAAAAGGCCGCCAGCCAGCACTACCAGTCGATCGCCGCCGAACTCAGCTTTTATGGTCAGCTGGCAAGCGAGGAACTCGGCAAGACCCCGGTCTTGCCGCCGGCTCCCGCAGTGGTCAGCGCCGCCGAGCTGCAGGCGGCCAAGTCCAATCTTGGCCTGCAGCGCGCCATTCAATTGTTCGACCTGGGCTGGCGCCCCGAGGCCGTGCCCGAATGGAATTTCGCGCTCAAGGGAATGAGCGACCGTCAACTGCTTGCCGCGGCCGAGCTTGCGCGCCAGGAGCACATATACGACCGTGTTGTGAACACGTCGCTGCGCACCGAAAAGGAAATCGACTTCGCGCAGCGCTTCATCGCGCCATTCGAAGGCCGGGTCGCCGAGAAAGCGCGCCTGATCAATCTGGATCCCGCATGGGTATACGGCCTGATCCGCCAGGAGTCGCGTTTCATTACCGATGCGCGCTCACATGTCGGCGCGTCGGGCCTGATGCAGCTGATGCCCGCCACCGCGCGCTGGGTCGCCAAGAAGATAGGCATGAAGGACTTCACCCCCTCCTCGGTCAATGACTTCGACACGAATACTGTGCTGGGCACCAATTACCTGAGCATGGTGCTGAGCAACCTCAACGGTTCTCAGGTACTGGCCACGGCGGGCTATAACGCCGGCCCGGGTCGCCCGGTGCAGTGGCGCTCCAAGCTTGCCGCGCCGGTGGAAGGCGCGATCTTCGCCGAGACCATACCGTTTACCGAAACGCGCCTGTACGTCAAGAACGTCATGTCCAACGCCACGTATTACGCCATGATGTTCACTGGCAAGCCGCATTCGCTGAAAGAGCGCCTGGGCACGGTGTCGCCCCTGCCGCCGAAGCGCATCGATCTGCCATGAGCGACCCCGCCATCCAGGGGCTGGATGTATATATCGTGGGCGGCGCGGTTCGGGACGCGCTGCTTGGCCTGCCTGCCGGAGACCGCGACTGGGTGGTCGTGGGCGCGACGCCCGAGCAAATGTCCGGGCGCGGCTTCATTCCGGTGGGCGGCGATTTCCCGGTCTTCCTGCATCCCCGAAACAAGGAAGAATACGCGCTGGCGCGCACCGAGCGCAAATCGGGGCGGGGCTACAAGGGGTTCACCTTCTATACCGGCCCTGATGTCAGCCTGGAAGCCGATCTGCAGCGGCGCGACCTGACGATCAATGCGATTGCCCAGGCGCCCGACGGGCGCCTGGTCGATCCGCTGGACGGCCAGGCCGATATCAAACACAAAGTGCTCAGGCATGTCGGCCAGGCTTTCGCCGAGGACCCGGTGCGCTTGCTGCGGCTGGCCCGCTTCGCGGCGCGTTTCCATGATTTCTCCATTGCGCCCGAAACGCTGGGCCTGGCGCGCCAGCTGGTGGAGCAGGGCGAGGTCGATGCGCTGGTTCCCGAGCGTGTCTGGCGCGAGATGGTTAAAGGCCTGGGGGCTGATCAGCCCGGGCGAATGTTTGACGTTCTGGAAGAAACCGGTGCACTCGGCCGCGTGGTGCCCGGCCTTGTATTCGATGAAACGATTGCAGCGCAGTTGGCCTGCGCAAGCCGCTCAGACCTTAATCTGGCGTCTCGATTCGCCTTGCTATGTCACCGGTCGGAAACGCCCGATGGCATCGGTAAACGTTTGCGGGCTCCTGTTGAGTGCCAGGATTACGCGAAGTTGCTGCCCGTGATTTTGGCGGGCATCGAGGCGGCTAGTGCGGTCGATCGTCCAGCAAGTTCGCAAATATGGCTGAATCTTATAGAGCGATGCGATGCGCTGCGCAAGCCGCAGCGCTTTCTGGAGCTAATTGCAGCGGCTGCGCAGTGTGTGACGGATATCGATGTGGCTGCCTGGTGCAAGCGTGTGGAGGCGGTGCGGGGTATTGATGCCGGGGCCATAGCCAAGGAGTGCCGGGGGCAGGCCGATCGGATCAAAGAGGCGCTGCGTGAGGCGCGGCTGGCTGCGCTGGCGCAGTCGACGTTCTAGAGCTGGTTGATGAATTTATCAATTGTGACATGTTGAGTCTGAACGCAGGCCCTTATTGGTCAGCCAATAGTTATAAGTTTTTGCAGCAACTCATCTGTAGTACCAATGTCGGCATATTTTTCCGACATGTCAAACAGGTTGACGGCATGAGATACCTGGCTTCTGTCGTACACACAGTCTTCGGGCACGAATACTTTAAAGTTTAGGGAAAATGCATCGACAACACTGCCGCGCACGCAGCCACTGGTCGAGCAACCAGTGATAATCAGCGTATCGGCCTGCAGATCGATCAGATGGCTCGTCAGTGCAGTACCAAAAAAAGCGCTGGGATGTTTTTTGGGCAACAGAATGTCGCCCTTCTGTGGTGCGATTTCTTTGGGGAATTCGTAGCCTTTGGCCGGAATGTTCATGATTGCAGGAATTTTTTCAGCCAAACGTCCGCCGTCGGTCGCTTGCTTGGGGGCGACATAAGGGTACAAGACTGGCCAGCCGCGTTCACGAAAGGTTGACAAAACGCGTTGAATATTACCGATAGCGTTCCAGCCGGCCTCGCCGCAACTGGTGGGGAACTCTTTTATTGCTTCCCAGAAAGATTGAGATGTGGTGCCAACAGTTCGGTATTGCACATCGATAATAATCAAGGCAGGCCGCTTGCCCAGTCCCGACGCTCGGCCAAAGCCGGCTGCGCGGTATGCCCGCTGTTCTTCAGCGCTAATAATGCCATCCCAGGGTTTCATTATTACTCCAGTGTTTCGGCGTATTAAAGTCGGTGCCGACGATCGCCAGATGCGAAGCCTAGCAGTGGTTCGTCAATATCGCGGCCGATTGCCAGGACTTTGAAAAGCTCTCCCATTTCGGCTTCTGAAATCAGCTTTTGCACGGGGCCTATTGCTTTGGCATAGTCCCGGGCGTTGCCGGGGTCCAGCTGCCCGATTAGTTCGGTCAGACCTGCATTCATTAGAAAGCGCGCTTGCGATGTGTAGCCCAGGACGTCGAGACCTGCATCGAGGGCTGCATCGGCCATGGCCGTAAAGTCTACATGAGTGGTGATGTCTTGAAGGCCGGCATAAATAAGGGGCTGGCTATGAGCGTGGTGTCGAAAGTGGCACATCAGGGTGCCGGTGGCACGCTGGGGGTGGTAGTACTCGTGTTGAGGGAAGCCGTAGTCTATAAGCAAGGCGGCGCCTTTTTTAAGCCAGCTTCCCATTTGCCGGACCCAGGCTTCGGCTTGCAGGTTGATCTCGGACTGGTATTCGGGCAGAGGCGGCATCCGTTGGGCGATGGTAGTTTGCAGCTCGGCGCCGGCGGGGCGTTCCGTTAAAAGAAATGGCGCCCCGCGATCGCCTGCAGAGGCGTTGTCGTTGTCGAGATCGGTTTCATCCAGATGCACGTGGCCAAGACTGGCGTCAATGCCGCCGGTGCGGCGGCGCCGGAAACTGAGCTCGTCGTTGTCAGAGCGGCTCAATCCAAGGCTGACGCCCAGTTCGAAGATGGTTGCATCATCGCCCCAGCGGAATAGCGTGGCCGGCATAGCGTCGAGCACTTCATTGGCTATTACGCAACCCGAAAAATCGCGAGGAAGCTGGTCTAGCCAGATTACGTTGCTGCCCAATTCCGATAAGCGCTGTTGCTGCCGCGCGCGCAGGTCGGGAGAGACTTCCAGTATCTGGTAGGCAGGTTCAATGCCAAGCTGCCGCAAGGCAGGAATGATGGCAGCTGCCAGAGCACCCGAGCCAGCGCCGAATTCAAGCACGTTCATGGAGTTGCTGGCGGTCAGGATTTGGGCAATTTGACGGGATAGTACCTGGCCAAACATAGGGGTCAGTTCAGGGGCGGTAGTAAAATCGCCTTCCGGTAAGTCGCTGCCGAATTTTGTATTGCCCGAGGCGTAATAGCCCAGGGCGGGCGCATAGAGTGCCAGGTTCATCCATTGTTCAAAAGGCATGAAGCCCCAAGGCGCCTGTTCGATTTGTTTAATCAAAAAGGTTTCGACGGCCTGCTTGTGGGCGGTCGAGTCGGCGTCCAGGGCGGGCAAGCCTGTGGGAATATGGGATTGTTTACTGAAGGGCATGACTTATCCGTTCTTATTGGCGTTTTTTAAACCATGCACGTTTGGCTGGCTGGTCGGCACCGGTGGTATTGCGCCGTTGCAGGACATACAGCGCGTGGCACATGGCGATAAAAAATGCCAGCAACAGGCCGGCGGAAGCGGCAACAATAAAATTGCCGAGCAGTATCCATAATGGAAACGTCAGAATGAAGGCAAGTAAAAGGGGCTTGCGGGCAAGTTGTTTCATAGGCCACATTGTACGTGTGACAGATGTGGCCTGTTTAAAAGAAAAGAGATATGTCATGACGCTATAGCTTCGGCCCGCAAGGCTGCTTGTGTGTGTCTGCCTACGTGGCCGGTGTTGGCCGGCAAAGCTTATGGCAGGTCAAACAGAAGCACTTCAGCGTTTTTGCCGTCGGCCAGCGTCAGCAGCGATTCGCCGGAAATTTTTGCGCCATCGCCGCCCTTTAGAGTTTGCCCATTCAAGGTCAGCTCGCCGCGCGCGACATGAATATAAGCGTTGCGGCCTGTTGCCAGCGGGCTTTCAATACGTTCATCGCCATCCAGCAGTGCAGCGTACATATAAGCGTCTTGCACGATGGTCAGAGACCCATCGCGACCGTCCGGCGAGACCACAAGCCGCAGTTTGCCGCGCTTCTGGGCAGCGTCGAAGAATTTTTCCTGGTAGTTGGGTTTGACACCGGAAAATTTAGGAACAATCCAGATTTGCAAAAAATTGACGGGATCGGAGTGCGAGTGATTGAATTCGCTGTGATGTACGCCTGTGCCGGCGCTCATTAGCTGCACGTCCCCTGGGCGTATGACTGAACCCGAGCCCATTGAGTCTTTGTGTTCCAAAGCCCCTTCCAGGACATACGAAATAATTTCCATGTCGCGGTGGCCATGGGTGCCGAAGCCTTCACCCGCCTGCACGGTGTCGTCGTTGATGACGCGCAGCGCGCTCCAGCCCATTTGCTGCGGGTCGAAATATTCGGCGAACGAAAAAGTGTGGTGGCTATTTAGCCAACCGTGTTGAGCATGGCCGCGATCAGCCGCATTACGTACTTCGATCATATTGGGCTCCTAAAAGTATTTATCCAATGAGATAATTCTAATTCTTATAAATTAGATAAAAAAGCGCTAATATTTGATTGTTATGATCTGATTTTTAGATGTTTATGCGAATTCCAAAAACGACTCTTGACCAGTGGCGCGTGTTGCAGGCTATTGTTGACGAAGGGGGTTATGCCCAGGCGGCTCAAGCGCTTCATCGCAGTCAGTCGTCTATAAGCTACATGGTGGCACGACTGCAGGAACAACTGGGAATGGATCTCCTCGTCATCGAGGGGCGTAAGGCCAGGCTTACGCAAAACGGCAAAATACTGCTTGCAGAGGCGGTAGAGCTGCTTTCCCGGGCGAATAGTCTGGAACAGTTGGCCAGTAATCTTCAACAGGGTTGGGAGGCCGAGGTGCGGCTGGCGGTAGATGTCGCATTTCCCACGCCTTTATTGCTGCAAGCCTTGACGCAATTTACGCGCCTGGTCAGTACGACGCGAGTTCAGCTAACCGAGGTGGTTCTGTCAGGCGCTGAAGAAGCGCTTTTGGGCCAACAGGCCGACATTGTCGTCGGGACTCGAGTGCCAGCAGGGTACCTGGGTAATCTCTTGCTGGATGTCGAGTTTGTCGCGGTGGCCCATCCGAATCACCCCCTGCATCAGTTGCAGCGTGAACTTCTGACTGAAGATTTGAAGAGGCATATGCAAATTGTTGTGCGCGACTCTGGAACCGTTAGTCCACGCGACGAAGGATGGCTGGGGGCGCCGGAGCGCTGGACCGTAACCAGCATGGAAACTTCCGTCGCGATGGTGCAGGACGGTTTGGGATTTGCGTGGCTGCCGCGCCATCTGCTTCAAAAACGTTTGCAGGCGGGAAGTTTATGGCCTTTGCCGCTGCGTCAGGGGCAAGTACGGCAAGTGCCGCTTTATCTTATATTCGGGTGCACTGGCCAGATTGGCCCCGCAACCCGTCAGCTGGCCACGGCCCTGGAAGAAGCGGTTGTGGCACAGCGATAAATCGCCGGGCTTTAAATGTATTCGCTACAGAGGCGGGGTGTTTCATATCTCGTTTTACATGTTTCCATAATTTAGAAATATTGTTCGCCATATGGCAAAAGAATACTATCTTCGAAAATCAATAACACAAGCCGGATAGATTCCACTATTACTGCACGAACCAAGACCGTTCTCGAGGAGAAAGTTTGAAAACATATACTTCCGCCCATTGGGGGGTATACGAGGTTGAGCATGGCAATTCTGAACAGTTGCTTCTGAAACCTCTTGCTTCCGACTCCGCCCCCTCGCCTATCGGCTTAAGTATGGTGGATGCCTGCCGCGATACGTCGGTGCGTGTAAAACGGCCATCCATTCGCTCTAGTTGGCTGAAGCATGGCCCGGGTTCCCGGCCCGAGCTGCGTGGTCAGGAGCCGTTCGTGGAAGTACCCTGGGATGAAGCGCTGGATCTGGTTGCGGCTGAACTGGATCGTGTTCGTAAACAATTCGGCAACCAGTCCATTTTCGGTGGTTGCTATGGCTGGTCAAGTGCGGGGCGATTTCATCACGCTCAAAGCCAGACTCACCGATTTCTGAACTCGATCGGCGGTTATGTCAGCCACAAGGATTCTTATAGTCTTGGAGCGGCCCGGGTACTGATGCCGCATATTGTCGCTCCTATGGAAGAGCTGATGGTCAGCCATACCTCATGGAATGTCCTGGCCGAACATACACAGCTATTTGTGACCTTTGGCGGAGTTCCTGAAAAGAACGCACAGATCAGCCCAGGGGGCGCCAGCCCGCACAGGATTCCCGGCGCACTTAAGGAACTGGCGCAAGCGGGAGTGAAGTTTGTCAACATCAGCCCTGTGCGCGACGACCTCATGACGGGCGAGGCGTTCGATTGGTGGCCTATCCGGCCGAATACCGATACCGCTCTGTTACTCGCGCTGGCGCATACCCTGTATGCTGATAATTTGCATGACAGGGGTTTTCTTGAAAAGTATTGTGTGGGCTTTGATGCATTCGCCCGTTATTTGACCGGAGTCGACGACGGTCAGCCAAAAAGCGCAGAGTGGGCCTCCCCGATTTGTGCAGTTTCGTCAGAACAGATACGCCGCCTGGCTCACGATATGGCGCAAAGCCGCACCATGCTTAATATTGCGTGGTCGGTGCAAAGGGCGGATCATGGCGAGCAGCCTTTTTGGATGATCGTTACACTGGCCGCGATGCTTGGACAAATTGGTCTTCCGGGCGGCGGCTTTGGCGTGGGTTACGGTTCGACCAATATGATGGGAAGCTCGGTGCCGCGTTTTTCGGGGCCGACACTGTCTCAGGGACGAAATGCCGTATCCGATTTTATTCCCGTAGCGCGGATTGCCGATATGCTGCTAAACCCGGGCGCGCCCTTTGCCTACAACGGCAAGGTTCATAGCTATCCTGATATACAGCTTATCTACTGGGCTGGCGGCAATCCATTCCATCATCATCAGGATTTGAATCGCCTGCATCAGGCGTGGCGTAAACCCGCCACCGTTATCGTGCATGAGCCATTCTGGACGCCTACGGCAAAGCTGGCCGATGTGGTCTTGCCAGCGACGACGACGCTGGAGCGCGATGACATCGGATATTCGAATCGTGAACGGTATATGGTCGCCATGAAGCGGGCTATGCCGCCCGTGGGCGAGTCGCGTGACGATTATGATATTTTTTCGGAACTGGCGCGCCGATTGGGCGGATACGAGACCTATACGGAAGATAAAAATACCTTAACCTGGTTGCGGTCCTTGTACGAAGACTGCATCGAGCGCGCGGCGGCGGCGTCAGTTCATTTGCCGGATTTTCAAACATTCTGGGCCGAAGGCCTGATTGATCTGGCGCCCGACAGCCAGCCCGTGGCGCCTGTGATTTTGCTTGACAGGTTTCGCCGGGATCCGGCGCAGCATCCATTGAATACGCCCTCGGGAAAAATAGAAATTTTCAGCGAGAAAATAGCGGGATTCAATCTGGCCGATTGCGGCGGCCATCCGCAATGGTACGAGCCAGTGGAGTGGCTGGGTGCGGATGCGGCATCATCGGATGACTTGCATTTGATTTCCGATCAGCCCAGTACGCGCCTGCATAGCCAGCTGGATCACAGTCAGCATAGCCGGAGCGCGAAAATCCACGGCCGGGAACCCGTGCAGATGCATCCGGACGAGGCTCGGCGCAGGGGAATCAATGCCGGTGACATCGTTTGCCTGTCCAATGCGCGCGGCTCGTGTCTGGCCGCGGCGGTACTGAATGACGGCATTCGTCCGGGGGTCGTTAAGTTGTCTACGGGGGCATGGTTCGATCCGGTTACTCTGGCCGGCGATGCAGTGATGGACAGCCATGGCAACCCGAATGTTTTGACGCGCGACGCTGCGTCGTCGCAGTTAAGCCAAGGGTGTTCAGCCCAGTCGTGTCTGGTTCGCATGTCGCTGTACCAAGAACCTCTGCCACCCGTCTGCGCGTTTGTCGCCCCTGTCATCGAGAACCGTTAAAGGCGGTCCAGGCGGTATTGCGGCATGGTGCGGGACACGGCGCTCTTCCTATTCAGGCAGAGGTATTCAGGCCTTGGCGAGCGATCATTTGGCGGGTGGCGTGCTCTAACGATTGGTGACCCGATCCGCCGCCCAGGCTGGTTGTTATTTCGTCGGCGGCCCGCAGCAGCAACTGGGCAAACGATTTGATTTTTGCTGCTTTAAAGCGGCTGGCTGGTCCGGAAACGCCGATCGCTGCAATGACGTGTCCGGGGGCGTCAAAAATAGGAGCGGCAACACCGTAGACGCCTTCGCGCCACTCGCCGCGGTTGACTGCGTACCCTTGTTTGCGAATTTTTTCGATTTCCTGCATAAATAATTTGGGACTGGTAATGGTGGCGGGGGTAATTTGAGTCAGGTTTTCCGTTACCCGCCTGATAATTCCTTCAGACTGAAATGCAAGCATGGCTTTGCCCGTAGCCACGCAATACACGGGGGCACGCCCCCCAATCTGGGAATAGGCCCGTACTGGACTGGGACTTTCTATTTTGTGCACATAGACGACTTCAAAGTGATCCAGTACCGACAGATGAACGCTTTCTTCCGTTTTTTCCATGAGCTTGTCCATCAGGTGCTCGGCATGCTGGCGCAGGTCCAGTTTAGAAAGGACTGCCGAGCCTAGTTCCCAAAGTTTGATCGAGGCAGTGTAAGCGCCGGTGGATTCATCTTTGACGATGTACCGCAGTTCGGTCAATGCCTGCAAAAGCCGATGTACATTGCTTTTGGCCAGGCCCAGATTATTGGCGATGTTGGTAAGGTTTTGCGGGCGTTCGCTGTGGGCCAGAAGCTCGATGACTTGCAATCCCTTTATTAGGGTGTTGTTCATTCTAGTGTTCCATTATGTAGAATATTTTTATTGTATTGTAGAACTAATATAGAATCAAAAAATATTGAATGAATTGTTGAGAAGGGCATACATGAAGCAGCTAGACAGTACTGATCTACCATTGGCCGGCATTAAGGTCATTGAGTTTTGCTCTGTGGCGGCGGGGCCGTTTTGCGGCATGCTGCTCGCTGACATGGGGGCGGAGGTTATCAAGATCGAGCCGCCAGAAGGCGATGCCTTGCGTCAATGGCCGCCCATTACGGGCGGGTTCAGCGAGAACTTTGCTTCCCTGAATCGCAACAAGCAATCGATAGTGCTGAACCTGAAGGATCAGCAGGATCTTGAGCTGGCGGGGCGTCTGGTCCTGGAAGCCGACGTGTTGATAGAGAATAATCGACCGGGCGTCATGGAACGTCTGGGTTTGGGGTACTCCCGATTTTCGGTTGAGCATCCATCGCTGGTTTACTGTTCGATATCCGCGTATGGCCAGACGGGGCCTCGTGCAGCCGAAGGTGGTTTTGATCTGACCATTCAGGCGGCTGCAGGGGTAATGAGCGTTACCGGTGAAACAGACGGGGCGCCGGTCAAGTGCGGCGTTCCGGTGTCGGACTTTGCGTCGGGGCTGTATGCCGCTTTCTCAATTTCGTCTGCATTAATGCGCGTACGCTCGGGCGGGGTCGGCGCGCACATCGATATTCCCATGTTTGGCTGTACGCTGGGCATTGGGGCATTGCAAACAAGCCAGTATTTCGGAACTCAGGCAAGTCCCGGAAAAATGGGTTCCGCCCATCCTCGTAATGCGCCATATCGGGCCTTTCAGGCCGCCGACGGGTACTTCGTGATTGCAGCCGGCAACCAGAAGCTGTGGTTTGCCGTTTGCCAGGCGGTTGGCATGGAGGCTCTTTTCAATGATCCACGCTTTCTTACAACCAGTGACCGGGCGGCAAATCAGGATGTTCTGAAGGAAATCCTTGAAGAACGCTTCGTTCTGGATACAGTGGATTATTGGATCGATACTTTTGGCCAGGCCGGCGTGCCGCATGCGCGCATCAACGATTTTGAGGCCGCATTGAACGATGTACAGGTAAAACATATGGACTGGGTCCAGAGCATCGAGTTGCCGGGCGGCATAAACGCCCAGACATTCGCTTCGCCAATAAGCTTCGGCGGAGCTGGGTTTCCGATCAGGATGAACCCGCCCGCCCTGGGCGAGCATACGGAAATGATACGCGCCCGTTTCGCAGAGCAACAAAGAGCATAACCATGAAAAACAATCGACTTTTGACAACGGTATCCAGCATCAGCAACTTGGTGGCGCGTCACGGTTTGCAAGAATCTGACGCCCTGCAAGAGGCCGCGCGCGCAATGCAGGACTTGGTTGCCGTAGACGACTGGCTGCCCGGGGCAATGGCGTTGCCGCATCCCGATTATTACCGCCAGTACCTGCTCTATGGCGATCCGCTTGACCGATTTTCGCTGGTTAGCTTTGTGTGGGGACCGGGTCAGAAAACGCCCGTGCACGATCATACTGTTTGGGGCGTGATCGGCATGTTGCGCGGAACCGAGGCCAGCCAGCCATATACCATGACGCCCCAGGGCTTGGCGGCCAGCGGACCTGAAGAGCTGTTGACGCCGGGCCAGGTTACTTGCGTTGCTCCGTCGATCGGAGACATACATAGCGTCCGCAATGCATCCGAAGGCCAGGTCTCGATCAGCATTCATTTGTACGGCGGAAATATCGGGCGTGTCGAGCGCTCGGTCTATGTTCCGGGGTCCACAGAGCGAAAGTTGTTTATTTCAGGTTATTCAAACCAGATGGCGCCCAATCTTTGGGCCCCGCAAGAGTAAGGCGAGCATGTCCGATTCTTTGATTGTTCAACGTGGGGATGGAGTGACGCGTCTTGTTCTGTCCCGCGAAAAGGTAGGTAATAGCCTGTCTCTGGATTTGGTCTGCGCGTTGCAGCAACACGTCGACTGCTGTTATTCGGACGGCACGCGCTTGTTGGTGCTGGAAGCGCAGGGTCGCCATTTTTGCACTGGCTTTGACTTGTCGGATCTGGATTCTGAAACGGACGACACGCTACTGGCCCGGTTTGTGAGAATCGAATTGCTGTTGCAAGCGATTCATCGGGCGCCATTTACGACAGCAGCCCTGGGTCACGGACTCGTCATGGGAGCGGGGGCCGATCTTTTTGCCGCTTGTGAAGTTCGATGGCTGACGGGGCCGGCCAGTTTTCGTTTTCCGGGCGCCGCTTTTGGACTGGTGCTTGGTACGGGCCGGTTGGCCCGGCTGATCGGTGCTGCGCTTGCTCGCGATTGGGTCGGCAGTGGACGTAAGGTGGAAAGCAAGGAAGCGCTGGCAAGCGGGTTTGCGACTGCGCAGATTGAACCAGAGTCATTGGCTGATGCGCTTGAGGCGCTGGCCATACGTGCCAGGCGGCTGGAGCCAACGACTCAGGGGCAGGTGTACGAGGCATCCGGCGGCGATCCAGGCCTGTATGCAAAAGATTTGTACGCATTGATCCGTTCTGCCGCCCGGCCGGATTTGAAAAAGCGTATCCAGGAATACCGAGCCGCTGGCAAAACTAATTAGAACGGAACACAAAAAACTTATTATGAAAATTATTGAACCCAACGTCTCCATAAATAACGATCAGGCCGCTGTCGGTCTTGACGAGCTCATCAACCCCAGATCGGTGGCGGTCATCGGCGCGTCCGAGGATCAGACGAAGTTTGGCGGTCGACTGTTCCGGATGTTGATCAAACATGGTTACCAGGGAACCATTTACCCCATAAACCCCATGCGGGAAAGTTTATTCGGAATCAAGACCTTCGCGTCCATAGAAAGCCTTCCCGAAGCGCCCGACATGGTGATCATGGCGATTCCACAGACGAAGGTAAAAGGCGAGATCGAGGCATGTGTGGCTCGCGGGGCGCGCTGCGGCATCATCATTACGTCTAAATTTTCGGATGCGGGTCCTGAGGGGGCTGCATTGGAGCGCGAAATAGTTGAGGTCGCGCGGCGGGGCAATATGCGTTTGATAGGGCCCAATTGTCTGGGAATGATCAGTCCCGCGAATCGCCTGGTGTTGTGCTCATCACCCGCCCTTGAGGTTGATGCATTGATCGAAAGCCCAATCGGCTTCCTGAGCCAGAGTGGTGCGCTGATGGGGACCCTGTTCGATCGAGCCCACAGTTTGGGCATTGGATTCAGTCATTGTATTTCCCTGGGAAACCAGGCAGACCTTGAGCTTTGCGATTTTATCGAACTGCTGATCAATGATCCGAAGACCCAGGTAATTTGCACTTACATCGAAGGCGTCAAGTCGCCTGCCCGGTTCGCTGAGCTTGCGCGCAGGGCACGCAAGGCGGGCAAGCCATGGCTGGCGGTGAAGGCCGGAAAAACCGAGGATGGAAGCCGCGCGGCGTTTTCGCATACGGCCAGCATGGCGGGCGATTTCGCCTCGCTCGAGGCGGTCTGCAAGGCC
>LNAP01004427.1_pt1 | contig 12974 bp, 10 predicted proteins | sample 602601 | NCBI WGS metagenome assembly LNAP01 (sample SAMN02440304, study PRJNA202911) | soil metagenome | biome: Subtropical and temperate rainforests or woodlands; isolation source: soil samples (1 kg each in a 20% v/v slurry with milli Q water) were... ...
CGCGGCTCGCGCTCATGCTGTGCACGGCAGCTTGCGCCAGGTCCTGGTTTTTCTGCACGACACCGACAATTTCCTCGGCGGCCTTGCTGGTGCGGGCCGCCAGCTGGCGAACCTCGTCGGCCACCACCGCGAAGCCACGGCCCTGATCACCGGCCCGTGCGGCTTCGATGGCGGCGTTGAGGGCCAGCAGGTTGGTCTGGTCGGCAATGCCGCTGATGGTCTTGAGGATCGCGCCGATCAGCTGCGATTGCTTGTCCAGCGCTTCGATACCGTCGGAGGCTTCCTGCATCTGCTGGGCGATACGATGCATCACCTCGACCGTTTGCTGGACCACCTGCGCGCCGCGCTGGGCGCTGAGGTCGGTGTGCTGGGAGGTGTCGTAGGCAATCGTTGCGGCATCGGCCACGGCCATCTCACGGTTGACCTGATCGGTGATGACGGTGGCGAACTTGATCACCTTGTACAGCTTGCCGTAGGCATCGAGCACCGGGTTGTAGGACGCCTCGAGCCAGACGGTCTGACCGTGGGCATCGATACGCTTGAAGCGTTCAGCGATGTACTCGCCACGGTTGAGGCTAGCCCAGAATTCGCGATAGGCCGGCGCCTCGCTTTCCTCACGCTCACAGAACATGCGGTGGTGCTTGCCCTTGATCTGCTCGAGGCGGTAGCCCATGCCGTCGAGAAAGCGCTGGTTGGCCGTGATGACATGCCCGCCGAGGTCGAACTCGATCACCGCGGTGGAGCGCAGCAGCGCGTTGACCACGCTCTCGTGCTCGCGCGAGGTTTCGATGGTTCGGGTCAGGTTGGTGGCGCACAGGGTGTAGTGGTGCAATGTGTCATCCGAGCCCTTGATCGGCTGCCAGATCGAACGCAGCCAGGCTTCCTTGCCGTCGGCCCGCAGCAGGCGGTAGGCACCGCTGAGATGCTCGGCACGCTGCATGGCGGTCTTGAGGCGTGCGTAGTTCGGTTCGGTACGAAATTGCTGGCTGAAGAAGTCGTCAACGGAGCGGCCGATGAGATCGTCGCGGCGATAACCCATTTCGCTGAGGAACAGCTCGTTGGCGTGCTGAATGCGTCCTTGCGGGTCCAGTTCCAGGACCATCATCTCCCTGTACAACGAGTTCTTGATCTGCTGATTGATTGCGGCTTCCTCGCGCAATTCAGCCAGTTCTCGTTTCAGGTTCTTGTTGAACATTTCTTGGCATCCAGTGAAGGGCAAGACCGCCCAGTCACTTGATCGGCGCAGGAGTCCTTTTCCTGAGGTCGAAGGCCAATGGTTTGTTCTATACCGGCGATTGAACTGGCCTATCGCCGGCGCCTTCATTTTTCCCAATCGACCGGGCAGTCCTTGCAGCCTTCCATGTTGGTGCCCTGGAAGGTCGCGTAGTGCCGGCGCGCGCCGGTTAGCACCGCTTTACCGAGGTTGGCGTCGTTGAGCTTGGCTTCCTGCAGGTTAGCGTCGGTCAGATCGGCACCCTCGAGATCGGCCTTGCTCAGCCAGGTCATTTCCAGGTCGGCGGCGTGCAGCGTGCTGCCGTGCATCCGGGCGCCGCTCATGCGGGCGAACTCGAGGTAGGCACCGGTGAGGTCAGCCCCCTTGAACTTAGCGGCCTGGGCAAACAGGCCCCAGCCCTGGATGGCGATCAGACGGGCATCGGTGAAATTGGCCAGGCGCAGGTTGGCCTGTTGCAGGCTGGCGCGGTTAAGCGTGGCACCAGTGAGGTCGGCTTTTTCCAGATTGGCCAGGTCGAGGTTGGCGTGGCGCAGGTTGGCGCCGGCCAGGTTGGCACCGGCGAGGTTGATGCGGCGCAGGTCCTGATTGCTGAGGTCGGCGCCACGCAGGTCGGCGTTGGCACACTGGCTCTCGGGCTGGAGTACGCAGCCGTTGATCGTCAGGGGAGCGTCGTCTGCGGCGATGGCGGACGCGCTGGCCAACAGGATCAGTGGCAGAAGCAAGCGGTTAGCGGTGTTCATGGGAAGTCACCTGGGGCAGGGCGGGGGAGAAAAAGCGGTCGCGCGGCGTCCCTGGGCCTGTCGACGAGAGCGCCAACCCGCAGCCGGCCAGGCCAGGCGCGCCGCGCGAACCGCTGTATCTTCAGAACATGAGGCGTGCCCGCGCGATGGCGGGCACGGCTCGACTCATCGCTTGGCGGTCTTCTTCTCCCATTCCGGCAGTTTGAATACCCAGAACGAACCACCCTGGGCGACCGGCTTGGTCAGTACGGCCATGTCGCCGCCCCACAGCGGCACGGCACCGCCGTAACCGACCGTCACGCCGATGTACTGCTCGCCGTCCTGTTCCCAGGTGATCGGCGGGGAAATCACGCCGCTGCCGGTCTGGAATTTCCACAGCTCGTCACCGGTCTTCGCGTTGAAGGCCTTGAAGTAGCCGTCGCTGGTGCCGGTGAAGACGAGATTGCCCTTGGTCGCCAGCACGCCGGCCCACAGCGGGAGTTTTTCCTTGTGCTCCCAGGCTACCTTGCCGGTGGTCGGGTCCATGGCGCGCAGGATGCCGACGTGGTCGTCGTACATGCGCTTGATGCGGAAGCCCTGACCGAGATAGGCCGAGCCTTTCTTGTAGCTGACTTCCTCGGTCCAGTAGTCCTCCTTCCAGTGGTTGGCCGGTACGTAGAACAGGCCGGTGTCCTGGCTGTAGGCCATGGGGTTCCAGTTCTTGCCACCGAGGAAGGGTGGGGATACTTCGACCGACTTGCCGTGCTTCTCGCCCGGCTCCGGTTTAGGTGGGCGCTGGCCCTCGTTCTCCACCGGCCGACCGGTTTTCAGGTCGATATGGCTGGCCCAGGTGATGCCGTCGACGAAGGGGAAGGCGTTCTGCAGCTTGCCGTCCTTGCGGTCGACGACATAGAAGAAGCCGTTGCGGTCGGCGTGGGCCGTGGCCTTGACGGTCTTGCCGTTCTTGTCCTTGTAGTCGAACAGCACCAGCTCGTTGTTGCCGGAGAAGTCCCAGGCATCGTTCGGGGTGTGCTGGTAGAACCACTTCACCTCGCCGGTGCTCGGATCGACGCCGACCTGCCCGGAGGTGTAGAGGCTGTCGTAGTCCTTCGGGTCGCCGCCATCGCTGGTGCGCTCCCAGCCGTTCCACGGGGCGGGGTTGCCCGCGCCGACGATGATGGTATTGGTCTCCGGGTCGAAGCTCGCACTCTGCCATGGCGCGCCGCCGCCCTGACTCCAGGCTTCTTTCTTGCCGGTCGGGTGGTTGGGATCGTCCGGCCAGGACGGCGCCTTGATGTCGCCAGTCGGCGTGCTGTCCTTGCCGTTGAGGCGGCCCATGTGGCCCTCGACGAAGGGGCGCATCCAGACTTCTTCGCCGGTATCCGGGTCGCGGGCGAACAGCTTGCCGACGACGCCGAATTCGTCACCGGAGCTGCCGTGCACCAGCAGCACCTTGCCGGTCTTGGCATCTTTGACCAGTGTCGGTGCGCCGGTCATGGTGTAGCCGGCGCCGTGATCGCCGAACTTCTTGTTCCAGACGACCTTGCCGGTGTCCTTGTTCAGCGCCACGACACGGGCGTCGAGGGTGCCGAAGTAGATCTTGTCGCCATAGATGGCCGCGCCGCGGTTGACCACGTCGCAGCACGGGCGGATGTCATCGGGCAGGCGATGGGAGTAGCTCCACAGGCGCTTGCCGGTCTTGGCATCGAGGGCGAAGACGCGCGAGTAGGAGCCGGTCACGTAGATCACGCCGTCATGGACGATGGCCTGGGACTCCTGGCCGCGCTGCTTCTCGTCGCCGAAGGAGAACGACCAAGCCGGGGTCAGTTTGAATACGTTGCTCTCGTTGACCTGCGCCAGGGGGCTCCAGCGCTGTGCATTGGTGCCCATGCCGTACTGCAGGACGTTCTCGGTGGACAGATGATCCTTGGCGATGTCTTCCCAGCTGACCGGCTTGGCCTGGACGGCAGCGGCCAGCGCCAGGCTGCCAGCCAGCGTCAGGCATTGCACAGCGAGGGCGAGCGGACGGGGTGTGCCGGGGTGCGATCTTGTTGTCATGGTTGCGATTCCCTTGGTCGATTCGAACGAGGCCGCCGCATCCGGCTGGCCTGGCGATTCGATTATTGGGAGCGCGCCACGGGTGCGGACACGGAAAACGTCCCGCGAATGCCGGGAATACTTCCCAAGCCCCACTGATTTGGCCTTGCTACCGGTGGAGTGCCGAAGGTGGTAGTAAAACCTAGTACCAAGGGAGGAGATGCAGGCACCCAAAGCAGGATTCTGCCAATCCGTCCTCGCCGCCAACATGACCACCATGCGCTCCGATGGGGCTGCCTTGCACAGGTTCTCGAATAGAGGGTGGTAGTCATGAATAACAAGATCTTTTTGCGCTCACTGCTGGCAGCGGGTGTTCTCGGTATGTCCGGCCTGGTTCTGGCGCATGGCGACGTGACGCCGCAAGCGGTCAACACCAAGGGCCTGCCGCAACTCGGTGAAGAATGGCTGGACGAGAACCCCTATCGTGCGCCCAACGAGCACCACGACCTGGCCGTGGAAATCGGTTCTTCCGCCTACAACCAGAACTGCGCGCGTTGCCACGGTCTGGAAGCCATTTCTGGCGGCATCGCGCCCGATCTGCGTGAGCTTGAAGCCAGCTACGACGGCGACGAGTGGTACAAGGAGCGCGTGATCAATGGCGCGGTCCGTGACGGTGCCGTGTACATGCCGCGTATGGCCGACACCCTCAGCCAGGAAGCGCTGTGGGCGATTCGCACCTATATTGAAAGCGAAGCGGCTAAGCAGTGATGAACGCCGTCCGGCTGGTTCTGTCGCTGTGGCTGGCTCTGTGCTGCGCACTGGCGCAGGCGGACGTGGTCAAGGTACGCGCCTTCGATGACATCATCGAATCCGGCGTGCTCAAGGTGGCGATGTACGAGAATTTCCCGCCGTACAGCTACCAGCAGGATGGCCAGCCGCGCGGTGTCGATGTGGAACTAGCACGCAAGCTCGCCGAAGGGCTGGACCTGAAACTGGAAGTGCTGTGGGTAACGCCGGACGAAACCCTCGACGACGACCTGCGCAACTTCATCTGGAAGGGCCACTACCTGCGGCCTGGTGTGCTGGCAGACGTGATGCTGCGTGTGCCCTACGACCGCGAGTTCGCCTACAAGCGCAACGAGCTGGGTGAAGTGATCAACGAGCTGGTGGTGATGTTCGCGCCCTACCACCGCGAGCGCTGGCAGACCGCGTATGACGATCGCCGCATCGACGAGGTGCCGAGCGTGGCGGTCTTTCAATATCACCCGATCGGCGTCGAAGTGGACAGCGTGCCCTCGTTCTACCTGTCTTCGGTATTCGAGGGCCGACTGGCGAAGCACACCCACCACTACCCGAGCATCCGCGAGGCATTCGCTGCGCTGCAACAGGGCGAGGTGGACGCCACCATGGCCATGCGCGCGGAGATCGAGTGGCTGCTCGATCAAGCTGACGACAAGCACCTGAAGCTCGCCGAGAACGCTTACCCGAACATGGGCAAGCAGGTATGGGATCTTGGCATGGCGGTGCATGAATCCAACCGCCAACTGGCCTATGCGCTGGAAGAAGTGCTGGAGCCGCTAATTCTCGAAGGCGAGCTGGAAAAGCTCTACGCCAGCTACGGCTTGAGCTACGAGCTGCCCGGGTTGTACCAGGATGTGGAGAGCGACGTGGCCGGACGCTGACCGGTCGCGCCATGCCGATCCCGCTGCGGATCGCTGTTCGAGGAGTCGACATGAGCGTCCGAGTCTTGCTGCTGCTGATGGTCTTTCACGCGCCGAGCGCCCTGGCGGCGGAGGCCGATCCGCTGCAATCGGTGATGTGGGAATACCACCACAAGGGCTTGCTCAACAGCGAGCCCTATGTGTTCGACGAGCGCGTAAAGGTCCAGGTACCGCCATTTGCCGAGGACTCGCGACAGGTGCCGGTGCACATCGATGCCAGAGCCCTCGGTGACGAGGTGGTGCGTATCGAGGCCTGGGCCGACCTCAATCCCATTCCACGTATTTTCACCTTCACGCCCGGCGAGCAAGTCGTGCCGCTGGTCGCCATCCGCATACGCGTGGAACAGGCAACACCGATCCGTGCGGCGGTGCTGACCCGTGATGGCGTCTGGCACATCGGTTCGGCCAAGGTCGATGCTGCCGGTGGCGGCTGTACGGCGCCGAGCGTGGTGCGTGCCCAGCCAGGCTGGGAAGACCGCCTCGGTGAGGTCATCGGTGGGCGCTTCGCCCGCGGCGATTTCAGTCGTTTGCGCCTGCAGGTCTCCCATCCGATGGATAACGGCCTGGTCGGCGGCATTCCCGAATTCTTTCTCAACCAGGCCGAGTTGCGCGATGCCGACGGTCAGGTCCTGGCGGAGCTGGAACTGTATCCGGCGGTCGCCGAAAACCCGAGTCTGAGCCTGGAAGTGAAGGGCCTGCAGGACACCCGCCTGTGGCTGCGTGACAACAACGGCAACGAGTTCGAAGCCGCGCTCTGAGCTGACCAGCTCGCGTTCTCTCCGAGAGCCAGCAACCAAGCCAAGGAGGCGTCATGCGCCTGTTGCTCCTGATGTTCGCGTTCTGTCTGACCCTGCCCGCACACGCCGAGCTGCGTTACACGCTGCAGCCGCGGCAGATTGCCGATGACGTGTGGCTGCTGGAAGGCTCGACCGACAACTTCGACAAGGCCAACGGCGGCAATATCGTCAACACCGGCTTCATCGTCACCGCGGCCGGCGTGGTGGTGATCGACAGCGGCCCGTCGCGGCGTTATGGCGAGGCGATGCGCGCGGCTATCGCGAGCGTTACCGATCGTCCGGTCATCAAGCTGCTGCTGACTCATCATCACCCCGACCACGTCCTCGGCAACCAGGCATTTGCCGATGTGCCCATCGCCGCGCTCGCCGGTACGACCGAGCTGTTGCGCGAGCAGGGCAATGCCATGGCCGAGAACATGTACCGCCTGGTAGGTGACTGGATGCGCGGTACGGAGGTGGTGCTGCCATCCGAGACCCTGGCGCCCGGCACGCTGGAGATCGGCGGGCGCTCCCTGCGCCTGCTCGCCCTGCGCGGTCACACCGGTGCCGATCTGGCCATTCTCGACGAACGCAGTGGCGTGCTCTTCGCCGGCGACATCCTGTTCTACCAACGCGCGCTGACCACGCCCAACAGCCCAGGCCTGGATGTCTGGCTGGAAGACCTCGATACCCTAGAGGCGCTGCCCTGGAAACGCCTGGTCGCTGGCCATGGCCCGGTGGCCGATGATGCCGAGCCGTTCGTGCAGATGCGCGACTACCTCGGCTGGCTGGACGGCTTGTTGCGAGAAGCCGCCAACGGCGGGGCGGACATGAACGAGGTGATCCAGAGCCCGATTCCCGAGCGCTTCGCCGGCATCAGCCTGACCCGCTATGAGCTGATCCGTAGCGTCAGCCATCTGTATCCGCGCTATGAAGCGATGGCGCTGCAGCGCGTCGACGAGTGAAGGCGCGCCCGCGGCGCGCCTATTGGTGTTCCACTCCAGTCGCTGCATCCGGTCACTGCAGCTGTAGCTGATCGCCGCGCTCCTGCTGCCAGTCGTCCAGGCTAGGCGCGGCTTCCTCGCCATCCATGCGATGGATGATGGTGAAGTAGTCCTGCTTGAAGCGATCCTGCATGATCTCGCTGCGATCGCGAACCCGTACCGCGTAGATGCTCTGGACGTTCTGGTGGTCGAAGTCGCGCCAGTACTGCTCGTCCTTCAACAGGCTGTAGCGATGGTTCTCCAGCGCGGTGATGACGGCTTCGCTATCCAGTCGGCCCGCCCGCCGCACGGCATCGGCCCACTGCCGGACGATGCCGTAGGCCGACGCCGCGGTGCTGCCGGGGTAGGCCTGATGCAAGGCGATGTAGCGCTCGACGAACGCCTGACCGGTTTCGCTTTTCTCGCGCTGCGGTACCCGCCAGGTCCAGGCTTCGGTGCCGATCACGTTTTCCATCACCAGCGGTCCGGCTTGCTCGACAATGCTCTGGTTGAGGTTGGGCGCGATGATCTGCATGCGCTTACCCAGCTCCAGGGTGTGCGCCAGGCGCATGGTTTGCACCAGGTCCTGGCCGAGCAGGACGATCACCAGCACATCCGCATCACTGGCGGCAGCCTTTTGCAATGCGCTCAGGTAGTCGTCGCGGCGGGCACCTCGCGCGGCGATCTTCGAGTAGCCGTGGCGTGCGCGGTCGCGGCTCTTGGTCGCTTCACGCAGGGCCTGCTCCATGCTGTGGCCCCAGGCATCGTCGAGGCTGATGTAGTGGTAGCGGCGATTGGGCATGTGCCAGCTGAGGTACTCGCCGAGTACCCGCGCGCTCATCCAGGCACTGTTGGATTCGCGGAATAGATGCCGATGGCCGTCTCGTCCGGTGATCTCGTTGGCGTAGCCGAGGGTGGGGAAGTACAGCAGCCCGAGTTCGCGTGCGCGCTGGCCTGCGCTCATCGCCTCTTCGCTGTTGGCGCAGCCGAAGATCATCGCTGCGCCCTGTTTGGCGAAACGGTCGACGTTGGCACGCGCCTTTTCCGCGCGCGCGGCCGAATTCAGGCTGACCAGCTCCAGGCGTCGGCCCAGCAAACCACCACCCTGGTTGATCTGGTCGACGGCAAGCAGGGCGCCACGGCGTAGCTCCAGACCTTCGGACTTGTAGTTGCCGGTGCTCGGGTAGTTGAGACCCAGACGGATCGGTTCGGCCGCATGGGCGCTTTGTAGTGTGAAGACGAGGAAGGCGATGATCAGGGTAGGGCGAAGCATGGCTCTTATCCTTCTGAGCGAGGGGGCATCCGTTTTAGGGGGTAGGGTGGGCCTGGCGGAATTGTCTTTTCCGGCCGAATAGGTGCGACTTTCGGTGCCGCCCGGCATTGGCAGCGGGCGGAATCACGCGTCTTTCGTGGGCTGCGGCGGCGTATTGCTACCAAGGGAGGAGGAAAATCGGTACTGCGGGCAATTGTTGGCGAGGCGGTGCAAACCAAGAATCAACAACAGACCGGGAAAATTTCCCGGCATAACAATGAACCCGCAGAGGTAGCCGCAATGAAGCACACCGGTCTTCGCAAGCCCTTCGCCTTGACGGCGCTATGCGCCGCGGTGGCGATGTCCAGCCTGCACGCCTGGGCCGTAACCGACCAGGAAATCCTCAACGATGCCAAATCCACCGATCAGATCGTCACCAACGGTCTGGGTTTGCAGGGCCAGCGCTACAGTACGCTGGACACGTTGAATACCAATAACATCAATCAGTTGCGACCGGTTTGGGGCTTCTCTCTCGGCGGTGAAAAGCAGCGCGGTCAGGAAGCGCAGCCGCTGATCAAGGACGGCGTGATGTACATCACCGGCTCCTACTCGCGTGTATATGCACTGGACGCCCGTACCGGCAAGGAATTGTGGCAGTACGATGCCCGCCTGCCCGACGGCATCATGCCGTGCTGTGACGTGATCAACCGTGGTGTCGCGCTGTATGGCGATCTGGTGATCTTCGGCACCCTGGATGCCAAGCTGGTCGCCCTGAACAAGGACACCGGCAAGGTGGTCTGGAAGAAGACTGTCGCCGACTACAAGGCCGGTTACTCGCTGACCGCCGCACCGCTGGTAGTCAACGGCAAGCTGATCACCGGTGTTTCCGGTGGTGAATTCGGCGTGGTCGGCAAGATCGAAGCCTACGACGCGAAGAACGGTGAACTGCTGTGGACCCGTCCGACCGTGGAAGGCCACATGGGTTACGTCTGGAAGGACGGCAAGAAGGTCGAGAGCGGCATCTCCGGCGGCGAAGCCGGCAAGACCTGGCCGGGCGACCTGTGGAAGACCGGCGGTGCAGCTCCATGGCTGGGCGGCTACTACGATCCGGACACCGATTCGCTGCTGTTTGGTACCGGTAACCCGGCGCCGTGGAACTCGCACCTGCGCCCTGGCGACAACCTGTACTCGTCCTCGCGTCTGGCGCTGGACCCGAATGACGGCTCGATCAAGTGGCACTTCCAGTCCACCCCGCATGACGGCTGGGACTTCGACGGCGTCAACGAGCTGATCTCCTTCGACTACAAGGACGGCGGCAAGACCATCAAGGCTGCCGGCACGGCAGACCGTAACGGCTTCTTCTACGTGCTAGATCGCACCAACGGCAAGTTCATCCGTGGCTTCCCGTTCGTTGACAAGATCACCTGGGCCAAGGGCCTGGACAAGACTGGCCGTCCGATCTACGACGAAGCCCACCGCCCGGGCAATCCTGCCGACGCGGACAAGGGCAAGTCGGTGTTCGTCGCACCGTCCTTCCTCGGTGGCAAGAACTGGATGCCAATGGCCTACAGCCAGGACACCGGCCTGTTCTACGTGCCGTCCAACGAGTGGGGCATGGACATCTGGAACGAAGGCGTATCCTACAAGAAGGGTGCCGCCTACCTGGGTGCCGGCTTCACCATCAAGCCGCTCAACGACGACTTCATCGGTGTGCTGCGCGCAATCGATCCGAAGACCGGCAAGGAAGTATGGCGCTACAACAACTACGCTCCGCTGTGGGGCGGCGTGTTGGCCACCAAGGGCAATCTGGTGTTCACCGGCAACCCTGAGGGCTACCTGATGGCCTTCGACGCCAAGACCGGCAAGAAGGTCTACGAGTTCAACACCGGCTCGGGCGTCATCGGTTCTCCGGTCACCTGGGAAATGGATGGCGAGCAGTACGTTTCCGTTCTCTCCGGCTGGGGTGGTGCGGTACCGCTGTGGGGCGGCGAGGTCGCCAAGCGCGTGAAGGACTTCAACCAGGGCGGTATGGTCTGGACCTTCAAGCTGCCGAAGGATCTGGTCGCCAAGCGCTGATCAGCCTGCGTTACGCAAACCCGGCGACCGTCGGGTTTGCGCAAACAGAACCCCGGTCGTCATGGCCGGGGTTTTGTCGTTCTGGCGCCAGGCAAAGGCAGCTCATGCCTGGCGATAGGCGCTGGGGGTAACGCCCACCTCGCGGCGGAAAACCTGGGAAAAGTGGCTCGGGCTCGAATAGCCCACTTCCAGGCCGATATCGATGACGCTGCGCTGGGTTTCGATCAGCAGCCGTCGCGCCCGTGCCATGCGCAGGCCGATGAAGTACTGCGACGGCGAAAGCCCGGTAGCTCGTTTGAACATCCGGCTGAAGTGGTACTCGCTCAGCTCGGCGGTTCGTGCCAGCTGAGCAAGACTGAAATCGTCGGCCAACTGCGCATCCATCGCCTCGACGACCCGGCGCAGCTTGTAGGCCGGCAAGGAGTTGGTGCGTCGGACGGCGTCTTGCCGATCCCGATAGTGGCGCACCAGATGCACGGCCAGTGCCTGGGCCAGGCCGCGAACGCAGAGCGGGCTGGGCTGGCGCTGCTCGACCAGCTCGTGGTGCAGCTTCTCCATCAACCAGCGAACCGTGTCGTCGTGGGCGCCGGAGACGTCCCGCAAGGCAACCGCTGTGCTCTGCGGCCCGAGCAGTTCCCGTGCGGCCTGGTCGATGAGCGGCAGGCCGAGATACAGGTGCATCACCTCGAATTGCTCACCTTCCAGCGTCTGCCAGCGCATTTCGTACGGCTCGTGGGTATCGGTCAGAAAGAAATCGCCGGCGCTGACGGTTGCTGCGCTCCATTGCCCACCCGGCGCACGTTCCTCGACTCGTGCCGCACCGGCCAGTACTAGCACCAGCAGCGGCTCCAACACTGCCGGTACCTGTATCGGCTCGACGATCGTGCGATGGCTGAACAGCTGCACCACCACGTCCTGCATCGGCGGCTGCTGTGCGGTCGCGCGCGCTTCACCAGGCAGGTAATGGCTCATCGACTGCGGGCAGGTCTGCCCCGCATGGGGCCGTGGCGGGGCTTGTGATGACCGCGGCATGACGTGCTCCTGGCAAACATTTGAAAGCGTTCAGCGCCGAAAGGTTAGCGCAGGACCCTGCGCGCCGGCAGATCACTGCTGCGCGCAAAACCGCAACAGCCAGCGCAAGCGTTCGAAAGCCCGGCCTGCTGCGATGGGAGACAGTTAACCCATCGCGCCTCGTGGCGCAGCCCGAAAGAGAGGAGAGCACCATGACTGATTCGAATCACATCGTCGTTCAGGAAGTTGCAGGCAAGGTCGCGCTGGTCACCGGCGCCGCCAGCGGCATCGGCAGGGCGATTGCCTTGTTGCTGCACGATCGGGGCGCCAAGGTCATCGCCGCCTATACGGCATCCAAAGGCGCGCTGGCGCAGCTGACCCGCACGCTGGCGCTGGAGGCGATCGAGCATGGCATCCGGGTCAACGCCATCGGTGTTGGCGATGTGGTGACCAACATCCTCAACGACGTGGTCGAGGACGGCCCGGGCTTTCTTGCCCAGCATGGCGAAGCCGCACCCATCGGGCGCGCGGCGCAACCGGAGGAGATCGCCGAGATCGTCGCCTTTCTCGCCTCGGAACGGGCGAGCTTCATGGTGGGTTCGGTGGTCATGGCCGATGGCGGCATGACGGTTACGGCCGGTTGATACCGCCCCAGAAACACGAACCCCGCCAGTAGGCGGGGTTCGGTGCTTTACGTAGACAGGCGCGGGATCAGTCTTCCAGCGAGCCCATCGCGGTGGTGTTGAAGCCGCCGTCGACGTAGAGGATTTCACCGCTGATACCCGAGGCGAGATCCGAGCAGAGGAAGGCGCCGGCATTGCCGACTTCGTCGATGGTGACGTTGCGACGCATAGGGGTCTGCTTCTCGTTGGCAGCCAGCATCTTGCGGAAGCTGGCGATGCCGGAGGCGGCCAGGGTACGGATCGGACCGGCAGAGATGCAGTTCACGCGAGTGCCTTCCGGACCGAGGCTGCCGGCCAGGTAGCGAACGCCGGCTTCCAGGCTGGCCTTGGCCATGCCCATGACGTTGTAGTTCGGCATGGTGCGCTCGGCACCCAGGTAGGAGAGGGTCAGCAGGCTGCCGTTGCGGCCCTTCATCATCTCGCGACCGGCCTTGGCCAGGGCGACGAAGCTGTAGGCGCTGATGTCGTGGGCGATCTTGAAG
>LNAP01004955.1_pt1 | contig 12974 bp, 10 predicted proteins | sample 602601 | NCBI WGS metagenome assembly LNAP01 (sample SAMN02440304, study PRJNA202911) | soil metagenome | biome: Subtropical and temperate rainforests or woodlands; isolation source: soil samples (1 kg each in a 20% v/v slurry with milli Q water) were... ...
GGCGCTGCCCCCGCAGCTGCACCCGGACGGCGAGGCGGTGGCGCAGCGCACGCCACCGCCCACCGAGCAGACGCCTTCGGACGCCCACAACGTGGACCAGACCCTGGCGCCGCCGGACGTACAGGCCACCACCGCACAACGCTACGCGGCGCCGCAGACGATGGCCGGCCAGCGCAGTGACGCGCAGGTCACCTGGCAGGGGCTGCTGCTGGGCCATCTTGAGCAGCACCGGCGCTATCCACGCGCGGCCGAGCGCCTGCGCCAACAAGGCGTGGCCTATGTGCGCTTTGCGGTGGACCGGCAGGGCAATGCGCGCAACATCCGCATCGGCCAGAGCAGTGGGCATCCGTTGCTGGATGCCGAAACGCTGGACACCGTGCGCCGTGGCAGCCCGGTGCCGGCGCCGCCGCCGGAGATCGGCGGCGACCCGGTGGAAGTGATGGTGCCGGTGGCGTTCTTCATCCGCCGGCGCTGACCCCGGTAACGCCCGGCCATTGGCCGGGCGACGGTGTGCCTACAGCAGCGGCACCAGCAACAGCGCGACGATGTTGATGATCTTGATCAACGGATTGATCGCCGGGCCCGCCGTGTCCTTGTACGGATCACCCACGGTGTCGCCGGTGACGGCCGCCTTGTGCGCCTCGCTGCCCTTGCCGCCGAAGTGGCCATCTTCGATGTACTTCTTGGCGTTGTCCCACGCACCACCGCCGGTGGTCATCGAGATCGCCACGAACAGGCCGGTGACGATGGTGCCGATCAGCAATCCGCCCAGCGCGCGTGGCCCCAGCAGCAGGCCCACCACCACCGGTACGGCCACTGGCAACAGCGAGGGCACGATCATTTCGCGGATCGCCGAGCGGGTCAGCATGTCCACGGCGCGGTCGTACTGCGGCTTGCCGGTGCCTTCCATGATGCCGGGGATCTCGCGGAACTGGCGGCGCACTTCCTCCACCACCGCACCGGCCGCGCGGCTCACCGCTTCCATCGCCATCGCACCGAACAGGTAGGGAATCAGCCCGCCGATCAGCAGGCCGATGATCACCGTGTGGTCGGACAGGTCGAAGGCGAACGTCTGCTGCCTGCAGGTTGTGCGTGTAATCGGCGAACAGCACCAGCGCCGCCAGTGCCGCCGAGCCGATCGCATAACCCTTGGTGACCGCCTTGGTGGTGTTGCCCACCGCATCCAGCGGGTCGGTGATGTCGCGGATGCTGGAGGGCAGTTCCGCCATCTCGGCAATGCCGCCGGCGTTGTCGGTGATCGGGCCGTAGGCATCCAGCGCCACGATCATGCCGGCCATCGACAGCATGGCGGTGGCGGCGATGGCGATGCCGTACAGGCCGCCGAAATAGTGCGCCAGCCAGATCGCCACGCACACCGCGATCACCGGCAACGCGGTCGACTTCATCGACACCCCGAGCCCGGCGATGATGTTGGTGCCATGCCCGGTGGTGGACGCCTGCGCTACGTGCTGCACCGGCTTGTACTGGGTACCGGTGTAGTACTCGGTGATCCACACGATCAGCCCGGTCAGCACGAGCCCGATCAACGCGCAGAAGTACAGGTTCAGCGCCCCGTGGCTGTTGTCGGGCATCAGCTGCAGGGTGATCGGATAGAACGCGATCGCCGCCAGCACCGCCGACACGATCACGCCCTTGTACAGCGCGCCCATGATCGAGCCACCGGGCTTCACCTTGACGAACAGCGCGCCGATGATCGAGGCGATGATCGATACACCGCCCAGCACCAGCGGATACAGGATCGCGTTGCGTCCGGCTTCGGCGATCATCAGGCTGCCCAGCAGCATGGTGGCGATCACCGTCACCGCGTAGGTCTCGAACAGGTCGGCGGCCATGCCGGCGCAGTCGCCGACGTTGTCGCCCACGTTGTCGGCGATCACCGCCGGGTTGCGCGGGTCATCCTCGGGAATGCCGGCTTCCACCTTGCCGACCAGATCCGCGCCGACGTCGGCGCCCTTGGTGAAGATGCCGCCGCCCAGCCGCGCGAAGATCGAAATCAGCGAAGAGCCAAACGCCAGCCCGACCAGCGCATGCAGTGCCTGAGCGGTATCCAGCCCCATCCGCAGCAGCAGGGCGTAGTACCCGGCCACGCCGAGCAGGCCCAGCCCGACCACCAGCATGCCGGTGATCGCACCACCGCGGAACGCTACGTCCATGGCTGCACTCAGGCCGTTGCGGGCCGCTTCGGCGGTGCGCACGTTGGCGCGCACCGACACGTTCATGCCGATGTAGCCGGCCGCGCCAGACAGCACGGCGCCGATTGCAAAGCCGATCGCGGTGTACCAGCTGAGGAAGAATCCGACCAGCACGAACAGCACGACGCCGGCGATGCCGATGGTGAGGTATTGACGGTTGAGATAGGCGCGCGCGCCTTCCTGGATGGCAGCGGCGATTTCCTGCATGCGGGCATTGCCAGCCGGTTGCCGGAGGATCCAGCGTGCCGACACGATGCCGTAGAGAATCGCGAGAATGGCGCAGAACAGCGCCAGAGAAAGCCCATAACGTTCCAGCATGTCCCCTCCCGGGTGATGGAATGGCATCCAGACGAACGGATGAACCTCTCCACGCGGGGGCACAACGGGCTGCAACCTTGGACCAACCCGTTCAGACCGTGCCCGGTCTTCAAGCGTGTGGCGGTGTTCAGCAATCCCTGGTGACCCGAGTATGCGGGCACAACTCGCATACGGGTAGTGCCGGGTACGCGCCATCGCATGCGCGCTGTCGCCCCACGGTTTGCTGCGCAAACCATGGGACCCTCTTATCAGCATCCAATCCCCCGCCGCTTCGCGGCTGCCCCCTGACTCAGGGGGCTGGTGTCCAGTCGTCTGGATCCCGCTAGGCGTTGATGGGACGCCTTGCCACGCCGTTCAGCCACCCACTGGCAGCCTCGGCCCATCCCCAGCATCCGGAGTTCCGCCATGTCCATCCGTCACCTGCTCTGGCTGGCCCTGTTGCCTGCCGTGGCTGCCAGCGCCGCTGAAACCCCCGAGCTGAAACGCGCCGTCGGTGCGCCGCAGGCGGTGGGCGCGGCCCATACGCTGCGCCAGATTCCCGAAGCCTGTGCACGGTTGGAGGGCATGTTCACCGCCGATGCCGCACAGCCCTACAAATTCGCCGTGGTGCGCACCAGCGAGCAGTGCCAGCCGCGCGCCCGCTTCGTCGACTTCGACAAGGCCCAGCCCACCGAGGCCAAAGGCTGGAAGCTCAACGACGTGATCCGCGTGCCGAACGCCGCGTGCCCGGCGCAGCAGGCGGTGGTGCGCGTGTGGCGCATGCCGGTGGCACAGAAGGCCGAACTGGACGGCCAGGGCCAGTCGCGCATCTATCTGGAAGACGCCAAGAAGCAGGCGGCCGCCGGCAAGATCGCGCAGATCCCGATGTTCGCCGCACAGCTGAACGTGGAAGGCACCGCCTGCCGGTAATGGGAGGTGCCGGTTCCGGGCGATTGTGCGCCCGGAACCGGTGGGCGGGTGCGATTACAGGCCGCCGCGCGTCGACCATTGCCGCCAGTTGGTGCCGCCCGACCCCGTCGCCGCAGGCGCAGGTTCTGCAGGCCCGGCCGGTGCCGGGGCAACCGGTTGTGCCACGGCCGGCACGGCGGCCTGTTCCACCACCGCGACGGTCTGCACCGCTTGGGAGGTGTCGCCATCGGCGGCCACGGCGGGCGTCGCCACCTCAACGTGGCCGCTGTCGGTGAGCGGTTCGGCAGCGGGAGCAGGGGTGTCGGTTGCGGCGGTCAGCGTTGCCGGCGCGGTGCCGGGGCGCAGGGTATTGGCCAGTGCAGGCGGCAGCGCCGGCATGTGTGCGGCGGTCAGCCGGAACTGTTCGCGCCCCAGCAGCTGCACGCAGCGTGCGCCCAGTGCGGCGGTCACGTGTTTGAGCAGGCGCGCCTGGTCGGCATGCAACGCTTCACGGGTAGGCGGTTCACCGTCGTTGATGGTGTTGGCCGCGCAGGCCAGATTGGACACCACCCGGTTGCTGGCGGTCTCCACCAGCGTCACCTGCACGCTGTAGCCCACCCAGTAACGGCCCCACTGCGTGGCGAAGTAGGCGTAGTTCCAGCCGCCTGAGCGCACGTCCAACACGTAGTCGGCGTCGGCATGCAGCCTGGCCAGCTCGGCCGGCTTCACCGCCTTGGTCGCGGTGGCATCCAGCGGCAGCAGCTGCGCGCCAAATGCCTGCCCCAGCGCACCCCCCAACTGGTCGCGGACCAGTCCGGCGGGGTCGGGTACCGCGTTCTGCCGCACCAGCTCGTTGCCCGCACTGGCCATCGCCGCCGCGCCGAACAGCGCAAACGACGCCTTGCCGGCCGTCATCGCCATGAACGACGGCGGCTCGTGGCGTGTCAGCGCCACGGTTTTTCCACGCAGCGCTTCGGCATCCTGTGCCGACAACGGGATCATCTTTTCCTTGCCCGCCGCCTGCCCGACAACGAGCAGCAGTGCGCCTACCCACACCAATCTGTGCATGGTTCCTTCCCCTGGTTGCATGAAGCGGACGCACCCGGGCGCCCGCCGGTTGGCGACCCGGTGCAGTGCCGATGGCACCGCCCCCACCCGGATCGTGTGCGGAGCATGAGGCCAGCCCCCGCAGGCCGTCCAGTACCCTGCGCGCCCACGAAAAAGCCCGGACGGCAGGGCCGGTCCGGGCTTGGGGGCGACGCGAGGCTGGCCGGGCTCAGTTGCCCTTGCAGTCCTTCAGCCACAGCACGCGGCCGATCTGGTCGTAATGGTCGACCACGCCGACCAGGGTGACCTTTTCCTTCGGGCGCAACGCCAGCGCGAAGGCGGCCTGGCTCGGCGCGAAGGCGCAGGTGATGGCCACGCTTTCGAAGTCGATGCCACCGGAGCCGTTGGGCAGTTCGAAGCCGGTGTTGTAGGTGCCGCCGCTCTTGAGCACGCCGTTGACCCGGCCGGTGATCGAATAGATCTTGCCCTTGTAGCGCGGTTCGATCGCAGCGGGGTTGTCCTTGTTCTGCGTGCGCAGCTGGAAGCCGAAATCGCTGGCCGAAATGTTCACCGTGGAGGCCTTCGGCGTGGACGCGGCAAGCTGCTCGCCGGCCTTGCCCGGCTTCACCTGGGTGAGCATCTTGCACATCTCGGCGCGGATCGAATCGGCCTTGGCAAAGGCGCCGGCATTGAGCTTGACCGTCATCGCCACGGTGCCGGTGCGGCCCTCGCTGGTGGCGCTGATGATGATCGGAATGGTCTTGTGCATCGCCGTCTGCGGATCTTCGATCAGCATCGCGCCGTTTTCCACGTCCGAGCTCAACACGTCCATGTTGTTGCCCTTGGCGATCACGTTCATCTGGCCGATCGCGCTCTTGACGGTCAGCTCAGGCACGGTCACCGAGGCGGTATAGGTGGTGCCGGACAGGGGGTTGCCCTTCTTCTGGAAGCTGCTTTCGCAGGTATCGGCAAAGGCGGGCGCCGCTACGGCGAGCAGCAGCAGGGGAACCAGGGTGTGGCGCTTCATCGGTACAGTCCTTGTCATCGCACGCAAGTGCGGAGGGTGGGTCGCGGGTGCGAAAGCCCGCATGTCCTGCCGGCTCGGCGCGATTGTATGGGGCGTCCCGGCGCGCCGCAATTGCCGGCGGGTGGCACGCCCAAGGGACGCGCCGCCCGCCGGAGGGGCTCAGCCTTCCTGCCAGGCCGGCAGCTTCTTCTTCACGCCCACGTTCTTGAGCGTCACGTACTTCGGCAGGCCATCGGCACCGTAGGGCAGGGGCGCCTCGCCCTTGATCAGCGGTGACAGGTAGGCGCGGGCCTTGGCGGTGATGCCGAAGCCGTCCTTGCGGATGAAGCCGGCCGGCATCTTCTTCTCGTGGTTGGCCACCTTGTGCAGGGGCGCGGCCTCGATCTTCCAGCGGTACGGGGCGTCGCTGCTGCGCACGATCACCGGCATCACCGCGTTGTGGCCCTTCAGCGCGAACTGCACCGCCGCCTTGCCCACCGCCTGCGCCTGCTCCCAGTCGGTCTTGGACGCGATGTGGCGCGCCGAGCGCTGCAGGTAGTCGGGGAGGGTCCAGTGCACCTTGTAGCCCAGCGTGTCCTTGACCCGGGCGGCCAGCTGCGAAGCCACGCCCCCCAGCTGGGTATGCCCGAACGAGTCCTTGCCGCCGCCGGCATCGGCCACGAACGTGCCGTCCGCGGTCTGGATGCCTTCGGAGGCCACCACCACGCAGTGGCCCACGCGCTCGACCACCTGCTTGACCTTGGCCAGGAAGGCGGCCTCGTCGTAGGCGCGCTCGGGCAGCAGGATGATGTGCGGGGCATCGTCGGGGCCTTGTCCGGCCAGGCCGGCGGCCGCCGCCAGCCAACCGGCGTGGCGGCCCATGGCTTCGTAGACGAACACCTTGGTCGAGGTTTCCGCCATGGCCGCCACGTCCAGCGCCGCCTCGCGCACCGATACCGCGGTGTACTTGGCCGCCGAGCCGAAGCCCGGGCAGGTGTCGGTGACCGCCAGGTCGTTGTCGATGGTCTTGGGCACGCCGATGCAGGTGAGGTCGTAATCGAAGGCCTTGGCCAGCTGGGAGACCTTCCAGGCGGTGTCGGCCGAGTCGTTGCCGCCGTTGTAGAGGAACCAGCGCACGTCGTGGGCGCGCAGGACCTCCAGCAGGCGTTCGTACTTGCCCCGGTCGGCCTCGAGCGACTTCAGCTTGTAGCGGCACGAGCCGAAGGCCCCGCCCGGGGTGTGGGCCAGCGCGGCGATGGCGGCCGCCGACTCCTTCGTGGTGTCGATCAGGTCTTCGCGGAGCGCGCCAAGAATGCCGTTGCGCGCAGCCAAGACCTTGATTCCCTTGGCTCGGGCGGTGCTGATCACCGCCGAGGCGGTGGCGTTGATCACGGCGGTGACGCCGCCTGACTGGGCGTAGAGCAGGGTACCTTTGGACATCATTTCACCTGGGGGTGGGGGAAGGACATTGCAGAGACATTACCGGTATGGGGTAAAGTGCGCGTATTGCGGTGCAGCGTGATTGTGGACAATCCCGGGGCGCGCGCCCTTCCATTTTTTTACCAAGTTGGAGTCAGGTTGATGCGATTGGTTCTGTTGGGACCGCCCGGTTCGGGCAAGGGGACACAGGCGACGCGCCTGAAGGAACACCTGTCGATTGCGCACATTTCCACCGGCGACCTGCTGCGTGCCGAAGTGGCCGCAGGCACCGAGCTGGGCAAGCAGGCCAAGGCTGTCATGGACGCCGGCAACCTGGTGTCCGACGACATCCTGCTGGGCATGCTCGAATCGCGCCTGGGCCAGGCCGACGTGGCCAACGGCTTCATTCTCGATGGTTACCCGCGCAACGTGGCCCAGGCCAACGCGCTGGACACCCTGCTGGTGAAGATCGGCCAGCCGCTGGATGCGGTGGTGCAGCTGGACGTGCCGACTGAACTGCTGGTCGAGCGCATTGCCGGCCGCGCCGCCGAACAGGGCCGCGCCGACGACAATCCCGAATCGGTGCGTCAGCGCCTGCAGGTCTACAACGACCAGACCGCCCCGGTAGTCGATTTCTACGCCGGTCGCGGCACCCTGGCGCGCGTTGATGGCGTGGGTGAGCTGGACGACGTGGAAGCGCGCATCCGCGCGGCAATCCACGGCTGAGCCGGTGGCGCTGCACCTGCAGCGCCTGCCTGGCCTGTAAACACACACGCCTGGCCCCATGGGGCCAGGCGTGCGGTTTAAGGTGCCAGCGGACGGGCTTGCTCAGAGCCCCGCAGCATGAGCTCCCCTGGGGATGGCCTCTTGGGGAGTAGGACCAATGGGGTGCTGCGGCTGGCCACCTGAATTGTGTCCGTCTTCACACTGCATCGCTATCGGGGATTCCCCGACACCCAGAGTATTTTTCCTACACGCATCTGGGAAATTGTCTGACGACAATATCCACAGTCGCAGGTGATCGGTCACAATCCACCGCATGAGCAAGATTCATATCCTTGGTATCGCCGGCACCTTCATGGGCGGCGTGGCCGCGCTGGCGCGGGAACTGTGCCATGAGGTGCATGGCAGCGACCAGGCGATCTATCCGCCGATGTCGACCCAGCTGGAACAACTGGGCATCGCACTGGATCCGGGCTATCGCGCCACCAGCGTTGCCGCCGACTGCGATGAGGTGATCGTCGGCAATGCGCTGTCGCGCGGCAATCCAGCGGTGGAAGCGGTGCTCGACGCCGGCCAGCGCTACATTTCCGGTGCGCAGTGGCTGTCCGAACAGGTCCTGCCGGGGCGTGACACGCTGGCCGTGGCCGGTACCCATGGCAAGACCACCACCACCACCATCCTGACTTGGCTGCTGCAGGCGGCCGGGCGCGAGCCGGGTTTCCTGATCGGCGGCGTCGCCGAAGACTTCGGCGTGTCGGCGCGTCTGGGCGGCGGGCGTGAGTTCGTGGTCGAGGCCGACGAGTACGACACGGCCTTCTTCGACAAGCGCAGCAAGTTCGTGCACTACCGGCCGCTGGTGGCCATCCTCAACAACCTGGAATACGACCACGCCGACATCTTCCCGGACGTGGCCGCGATCCAGCGCCAGTTCCACCACCTGGTGCGCACCGTGCCCGCGCGCGGCCGCCTGATCGTCAATGGCGAGGACGCCTACCTGGCGCAGGTGCTGGCGATGGGCTGCTGGACCCCGGTGGAGCGCTTCGGGTTTGATCCGTCGCTGGAATGGCATGCCGAGCTGGTCAACGCCGACGGCAGTGCGTTCGTGGTCCATCACCGTGGCACGCGGGTAGGCGAAGTGCGCTGGCCCCTGCTGGGCCGCCACAACGTGCTCAACGGCCTGGCGGCGCTGGCCGCCGCGCACGCGGTCGGGGTGGAGCTGGGCACGGTGATTCCGGCGCTGGCCCGTTTCCGCAGCGTCAAGCGCCGCCTGGAAGTGATCGGGCAGGCGCAGGACATCACCGTCTACGACGATTTCGCCCATCACCCCACCGCCATCCACACCACGCTGGAAGGGCTGCGCGCCAAAGTCGGTGCCGCGCGCATCGTGGTGGCGATGGAACCGCGCAGCAATTCGATGCGGCTGGGCGCGCATGCCGAAGCGCTGGCGCCGTCGCTGGACCTGGCCGATGCGGTGGTGTTCCTGCACCGCCCGGAGCTGGCCTGGGATGCGGCCGGTGTGATCGCCGCCGTGCGTGGGCAGGCCCACGCCGTGCCCGACACCGATGCGTTGCTCGCGCGGTTGGGCGGGATCGCCGCCCCCGGCGACCATGTCGTGTTCATGTCCAACGGCGGTTTCGACGGCGCGCCGCGGCGCTTCCTGGCGCAGCTGCAGCAGGGATGAGGCGGGCGCGCCACAGGCCATGACCGATACCGCGTCGCTGCCGTTGTTCCCGCTGCACGTGGTGCTGCTGCCTGGCGCCGCGCTGGGCCTGCGGGTGTTCGAACGTCGCTACCTGGACATGCTGCGCGAGTGCAGTCGCCAGAACACCCCGTTCGGCGTCTGCCTGATTCTGGACGGCGATGAAGTGGGGTCGCCGGCGGTGCCGGCCGCCTATGGCGTGGAAGCGCGCGTCGAGGATTTCGACGTGGGCGCCGACGGCGTGCTGGTATTGCGCCTGCGCGGCCAGCGTCGCTTCCATGTGCTGCGCACGCGCATCCGCGACAACGGCCTGGTGCTGGCCGACGTGGAATGGGCCACCCCCGACCACGACGACGAACTGCGCCCGGAACACGCGCTGCTGGCCACCGTGCTGGAGCACATCATCGAACAGGCGGGCGTGGCCTTCGCCCCGACCCATCCGGCCCAGCTGGAGCAGGCCGCCTGGGTAGGCTGGCGCCTGGCCGAACTGCTGCCGCTGGACGAGCCGCAGCGGCTGCAGCTGCTACAGCAGGACGACCCCCACCAGCGCCTGCAGCACCTGCTGGCCTGGATCCCCGACCTGACACCCCCCGCGTAGAGCGGGGCTCTGCCCCGCTGCGCGACGCAACAACGCCGCCGCGCGCACCCGCACCTGCCGGGTAGAACCCGGCACTACGTCATGCGTGGGCCGGTTTCCGCGTCATTCGGCCTTCGTCCGCACCCGCAACACCGGCATCTGCGTTTCCGGATGCGTGTCCACCTGTTGCGGCAGGCCCTCCAGCGCGTCGCGTACCGCCTTCAACGACGGGTCGATGCCGCGCATCGGCCGCCACATCCCGATCAGGTGGAAATGCTGCTGGTAGTGCAGCGTCTGGGCGCTGCCCAGCCACAGCGGCTGGTTGCCCGGCTGCAGCCGCGCCGGTGCCGGCCACAGGCGCAGCGCGAAGATCTCATTGGGCGCATTGCCCGCGCGCAGCATCAGCAGCGACTCCACCTGGGTATCCAGCGTGGCCGGCAGCACCGGCACTTCGTCCGGCGTGGCCGACTTGTCGAGCATCAGCAGCGCCTGTTCCCAACCGGCCTGCGGCTGCACGCGCCAGCCCTGGCTTTCCAGGCGCTTCTGCAGCGGTGCCAGCGGACCGGCCACCTGCACGTCCAGCGGCCAGCGCTGGTCGTCATCGAACTCGTTGCGGCGCGCGGGCAACTGCCGCCATTCGTCCTGCAGCCAGGCCGTGGCGGGCATGTCCGCCGGGGCCGGCTGGGCCGGTTCGAAGCGGGCCAGCTTGAGCGGAATATTGCGCGGCGCGTACCAGAGCGCAGCCACCGCGAACACGCCGTAGAACAGCCAGGCCACCGGCTTGACCCAGAACGAGCGGTTGAAGCGGCGGCGGTAGGCGATGCCCAGTACCAGCAACCAGAAGATGCCAAACAGCATGCCGCCGATGACATCGCTCAGCCAATGCGCGCCCAGGTACAGCCGTGCAAACCCGATCAGGCTGACCACGATGCCCGACAGCAGGTAGGGCCACACCCGCGTGCGCCCGGGCAGCTCGCGCGCGATCAGCACGGCGAAGAAGCCGAAGATGATGGTGGCCATGGTCACCGACACCGACGGGAAGCCGAAGCCGCTGCTGGCATCCGGCGGGCGCACCACGTGCACGGTGGCGCCCAGCAGCTTGGTCAGCGCCAGCCCGAAGGCCAGCGCGGCCAGCCAATGCGCGGCTGCCATCCAGCGCCGGCGCCAGACCAGGTAGCCCATGCCGGCCGCCGTGGCCGGCAGCAGCACCTGCCACGCGCCCAGTGACGCCAGTGCGGCCATCGGGTAGTCGGCCAATGGGTTGCGCAGTGCCAGCATGGCCTGGTGCACCACCATGTCCAGGCGCAGCGGCTCGCCGTGCGCCACCACCGCCATCAGCAGCGCGAACCAGCACCAGCCCAGCAACAGCAGCATCAACGCCAGCATGGCCAGCGGCACGGACTCGCGCCGCTGCGGGTCGAACACGGCCACCGAGTAACGGCCCAGGGTGGGGTGGCGCTGCGACCAGCGCAGCAGCGCGGCCAGCCAGCTGTCCATGCGCGAGGCCGACCAGCGGTAGCCGTACAGCACGATCGCCCACACCACGCCCATCAGCACCGCCACCAGCCCCAGCACCATCACCAGCCGCCCGGCCACGGCCGCAACGGCGTCATAGGCTTCGCCCAGCACCCAGCCCGGCGCCAGGAACAGCACCGCCCAGGACAGGCTGGCGATACCGCTGGCCTGGAAGTAGCGCGACAGCGGCATCTTCATCATGCCGGCGATTGCCGGCACGAACGGGCGGATCGCCCCGACATAGCGCGCTACCAGGATGCTCTTGAACGCATTGCGGCGGAACATCGTCTCGCCGCGGTCCAGCAGCTGCGGGTATTTGCTGAAGGGCCAGAAGCCGCGCAGCCGGTCGCCCCAGCGGCGGCCCACCCAGTAACTGATGCCGTCACCGGCGAACGCACCCACCGCCGCACATGCCACCGCGTACGGGCCGGAGATCTGGCCCAGGCCGATGAACACGCCCACGGCGAACAGCAGCGGCAGCGCGGGCACGATCGCGCCCAGCACGATGACCGCATCGCAGAAGGCAATGAGGAAAATGACCGCACCGGCGAGCACGGGGTGAGCTGAGATCCACGCAAGCGTGGTATCGATCCATGACGAGTCCATCGTCGGATTATAGAGGTGTGAAGGTGACTGACTGCCGGCCAGCGGCGGCCAACGTGCGTGATCTACAGTGAATGAACGCGATCGCACGCCTAGAATGTCGCCATGAACCGCCCCCCTGATCCCGCCCCGCATGCCCTGAAGGCCGACAGTTTCGGCTGCATTCTGTTGATCGAGCAGGACGGGCAGCGCTTTGTCCGCCGCGACCTGGGCGCCACACCGTGGTGGCTGCGCCTGCCCGCGTGGTGGCTGGCCCGGCGCGAAGCGCGCGCGCTGGCCCACCTGGACGGCATGGCCGACACCCCGGCGCTGCTGGCCTGGAACGGGCGCTGGCTGGACCGCAGCTTCATGGCCGGCGATGCGATGTACCAGCGTCCGCCGCATGGCGACCTGGCCTATTTCCGTGCCGCGCGCCGGCTGCTGCAGCGCGTGCACCGGCATGGCATCGCGCACAACGACCTGGCCAAGGAAGCCAACTGGCTGGTACGCGAGGACGGCTCGCCGGCCCTGATCGACTTCCAGCTGGCGGTGATCGGCAACCCGCGCTCGCGCTGGATGCGCCTGCTGGCCCGCGAAGACCTGCGCCACCTGCTCAAGCACAAGCGCATGTATTGCCGACAGCACCTGACCCCGGTGGAGAAGCGGCTGCTGAAGCGCACCTCGTGGGTACGCGATGTGTGGTTCCGCACCGGCAAACCGGTCTACCGCTTCGTCACCCGGAAGATCCTGCACTGGGAAGACAACGAAGGGCAGGGGCCCAAGCCGTGAGTGCGCCGGTGGTGCGCGTGGTCCCGGTAGATGCCGGCAACGCACTGCATGCGCAATTGCCCGGCGCCGACTTCGTGCACGCGTGCCGGGCGACGGTGCCACGCGGCGGTCGCTCGGCGCTGCAGGCCTACAAGGACATGGCGTCCACCGTGCCAGGCTGGTTCGACGGGCTGATGGCGGTGCGCAACGGTGGCATGC
>LNAP01009510.1_pt1 | contig 12972 bp, 10 predicted proteins | sample 602601 | NCBI WGS metagenome assembly LNAP01 (sample SAMN02440304, study PRJNA202911) | soil metagenome | biome: Subtropical and temperate rainforests or woodlands; isolation source: soil samples (1 kg each in a 20% v/v slurry with milli Q water) were... ...
ATTAAAAGCAGAGCTATCTTGGCGCCCCAATACCGCCGTGCTGCGGGCGCTTTTCAGCGCGCCGCAGGAGTTGCAGGCGCCGCAGGCTGGCCCGCACGCCCCGCCTTGACTGGCTGCGTGGCCTGCGCCAGCAGGGGCGCGCACTGCGCATCGTCGTCGGCACCCGGCACCGTCACGGGCAGCAGCGCCAGCGCCGCAGGGGCCGCCACCACTGCAGCGATTGCGGCGCCGGCGCGCAGCAGCAGGGGGCCGGGTTCCACGCCCACATCGGGCTTGGCAAAGCTGCCGCGCACATACAGCGGGGTGCGCAGCGAGAAGAACTTCCACTGCAGCGATTCGGGCTTGATGTGCAGGTCCAGGCGCTCCTGCGCCATGTTGATGGTGCCGCTGGCGTCCACAATGGCCTCGTTGGTGCTGAGCTTGCCGGTGCGCACCGTGGCCACGCCTTCGCGCACGGCCAGGTCGGCGACGGCGCAGCGTAGCTGCACTTCCTTGTCGTCGCCAAACAGCTTGGCCACCACGATGCTGCCCACGTTGAGCGCTGCGCGGTTGAGCAGTTCGCGGCTCAGGGTGCCGTCGCGCACATACAGGCGGGCCTCGCCGCTGCTGGTGCCCAGCCATTGCGCCACCGAGTTGCCGTGCCATCGCGCCGTCGAGCCGGCCCAGGCTCTTTTTGGTGAGTTCCACCTCGGGGAAGAGCGCGGCCAGCCGCAGGTTTTGCACCCGCGTGTCCAGGCGCGCGGTCAGCGGTTTGCTGCGACTGTCCAGCACCACCTTCGACTCGATCTGGCCCTTGGCCACCCCGAAGTGCAGCGGGTCCAGGCGCAGCACGGCATCGCTGAGCAGGGCGTGCACGCTGAGGTCTTCGAGCGGCAGGCTGCCGGGCCGGATCACGCGCTGCCCCGAGAACTTCAGGTCCATGTCCATGGCGTTCCAGCGGTCGGTGGCAAACGGAGCATCGGGCAGCACCTTGCCGCTGCGCCCCGCCTTGGAGGAGGGCGTGGAGGCCGTGCCAAGCACGGGCCCCAGGTCCGCCAGGCGCAACTGCCGGGATGTGATGCTGCCCGAGAGCTTGCCGCGCGGCGCGCCCGACACAAAGCGCAGGTTGCCATGCAGATCGCTCTGGCCTACGGTGCCAGTGAAGTCGCGGTAGTCCCACACTGCCCGGCCCGGCTGCAGGCTGCCCTGCAACTGGCCCTTGGTCTGAAAAGCGGGCGTATTGGGCAGCACCAGTCCGGTCAGCGCATACAGGTCGGCCATGCTGGCGCCCTTGAGCATCACCTGCAGATTCATGCCCGACAGCGCGCCCGGGTTGGCCAGAATGCCTTCTACCGCGGTTTCCACGCTGCCGGCCTTGGCCGTGAATTGCAGGGGGTAGTTCACTTCCTTGTCGCGCAGCGTGAGCACGGGCCCTGCCTTGCCTTGGCCTTCGATGCGTGCCTTGCCCAGGGTGCCTTTCAGGTCAAAGCGCACGCCGTAGACCGGGGCGGCGGCGGGGCTGGCAGTTGAGGATGCGGTTGCCGAGGCGGGTGTTGCCGGGCCTTCTGCGCCGGTGGCCTGTGCTGCTTCGTTGATGGTGTCGATGTGCGCGCTCAGGTCCAGGTCTCTGCCCGCGTCTGCGTAGGCAAGCTGTCCCTTGCGCACCACCAGTCGATCAATGTTGACCGTCCAGCGGGGCGCGATGTCATCGGGAGCGCGCTGGGGTTTAAAGGTCCAGTTATTGCTGCCGTCGCTGAGTCTAGCGAGGGCGATGTCGGGGCCGGTGAGTTCGAGGGTGTCGATGGCCACCTCGCGCGCCAGCAGGGGCAAGAGGTGGAACGATGCGCGTGCCATCTCGGCGCGGGCCATGGGCCGGGGCTCGGTTGTCTTGCCGGGGCGGGCAAAACCGGGTGGATCTTGCATGACCAGTTGCGTGCCTTGCAGCGTGACACCCGGGACCCAGCGGCGCCAGCCATCGTCCAGCGTTTGCGGCCAGTGCCAGGTGGCCGAGAGATCGCCCTCCACCGCAACGTGGCGGCCGGTGGCGTCGCTCAGGGCTTGGTTCAGCCAGGGTTTGGCGAGGTTCCAGTCAAGCTGGCTGAGCACGATGCCGCCAATCACCACCAGCCCGACCAGGCCGCCTGCCATGCCCAGCGCCACTCGTTGCGCTCTGCGGCTACGCGATGGCGTCACGGGAGCTAGGGGTGCCGATGCCGGCACGGTGTTGGTATCAGTCAGGGGTTCTGTCATGGAGAAGCCATGCTAGCCCGCAGCGTGCGCTTTTTGGCCGATCCAGCAGGACGTGAGGCGTATTGGCGCAGTTGTCCTACAGCCCCGGCACAGCAAGGCGCGCGTTGCAGCCGGCGCGCCCTAAAATCCGCACGCCATGCAAAACCCCCGCCATGCCTTTGTCTTGCCCCTGCGCGACGGCGTGGGTCCCAGTTGCGTGGTGCTGCCTTCGCAAGGGCAGGGCAGCATGCTGGATTTCCTGGCCGAGCGGCTGCCAGGCGTGCAGCGCAGCGAATGGCTGCAACGCATGCAAGCGGGTGATGTTGTGGACGAGCGGGGCGTTGCCGTGCTGCCCCACCGCCCATTTGAAGGGGGCATTCGCCTGTACTACTACCGCCACCTGCAGTCCGAGCCCGCGCTGCCTTTTGCAGAAACGGTGCTGTACCAGGATGAGCACCTGCTAGTGGCCGACAAGCCGCATTTCATGCCCGTCACGCCTTCGGGGCGCTATTTGCAGCAAACGCTGCTGGTGCGCCTCAAGCGCCGTCTGGGGCTGCCCGAGCTGTCGCCTTTGCATCGCATCGACCGTGACACCGCCGGGCTGGTGCTTTTCTCGGTGCAGCAGCGCACGCGTGGCGCATACCAGGCGCTGTTTCGCGATCGCAAGATCACCAAGCACTACGACGCTGTTGCGCCCTGGCGCGCCGATGTGTGCTTTCCGCGAGAACACCGCAGCCGCCTGGAGGAAAGCCCACAGTTCTTTCGCATGCACGAAGTGCCCGGCGAGCCCAACAGCCACACCCACATGCAGGTGCTGCAAGTGGCGGGTGCGTGGGCGCTGTACCGCCTGTCGCCCATCACAGGCAAGCGCCACCAGTTGCGCGTGCACATGGCGGCATTGGGGTTGCCGCTGCGCAACGACCCGTTCTACCCGGTGGTCAACGACCCGCCCGAGGGCGACTATTCGCGGCCGCTGCAGTTGCTGGCGCGGTCGCTGGAGTTTGTCGACCCGCTCGCGGCAATGCCCAGGGTGTTTGAGAGTCAGCAACGGTTGATTTTGTAGGAATACGGGTTTACCATTAGATTCAATTGATGCATATCTATTACATGCTGCCATGCTCTTGCAAAAGGGTGTTTCTGCGGTTTTTAGTTAATGAATACCTATAAATTGAACTGAACACAAGCTTTGGACAGATGACCCGGAGCAGAAAAAATCAATGAACCCCACTTCTACTCCCGCCCCCACTTCTGCGCCCAAGCCGACGGCCCACCAATCTGTCGCCTTCAAGCTGTCACTTACTGCGTTGGTCAGCCTGCTCGTGGTCTTGCTGGTCACCATGGGCATCGTCAGCGGCCTGCTCTGGAAAGATTTTGGCCGCATGTCGCGCGAAGAGGCGAGCCGATACGCCGCCCAGGTGCGCGCGCTGGTGCAAACCTTTGACGAGACCGCGCAAGACCAAGCCCACCATGATTTTGCCATTTTCAAAGCCAATTTTCCGGGCAAGTTTGAAGTGGCCGAAGTGCCAGGGGCAGATGGCAAGGCCGAGGCCGTGCTGTCGTATGAGGGTGCGGCTCTCAACGGTGACTTCAATGTGGTGGACCAGTTTCTCAAAATAAGCGGGGGTGCCACGGCCACCATCTTTGCGCGCACGGGTGACGACTTCATCCGCGTGACCACCTCCGTCAAAAAGCAGGATGGTGAGCGCGCCTTCAAGACGTTGCTGGACCGCAACCACCCGGCCTATCCCCTGATGAACGAGGGCAAAACCTATGTCGGCCGGGCCAGCCTGTTTGGCCGCGAGTACATGTCCGTGTATGAGCCCATTCGCGAAGGCAACCGCACTATCGGCATCTTGTACATCGGCTCCGACATCGGCGCCATTCTGGGCAAGCTCGAAACAGTGATGGCGGGGCAAAAACTCTTCACCTCGGGTGCCGTGTATGCCGTCAACCTCTCGTCGGGCCCTGCGCGTGGCAGTGTCTTTGGCCTGCCCGGTGCCGGCAAATCACTGAAACTGGATGAAAAGGACGATGAAGCCAAGGCCTGGCTGACGTCGCTGGCAGCCATCGAGCAGGCCGGCAACCTGGAGTCTGCGTGGTCACCACGCCGCAGCACAGACGGCGACCGCGCCAAACGCTACGTGGCAGTGGAGCGCTACAAGCCCTGGTCCTGGGCCATCGTTGCCGAGGCCCCCTTGACAGAAATGATGGGCGGGGCGCGCTATGTGCTCACCTGGCTGTGGCTGGGGCTGGCCGTGGCACTTGTGCTGCTTGCCGTGGTGCTGGTGGCGGCCACGCGCCGACTGGTGGGAGTGCCGGTGCAGCAGCTGAGCACGGCACTGGGTTACCTGGCGCAGGGCGACCTCACACATGAGGTATCTATCCGGTCCCGCGATGAAATCGGCTCTCTGGCCCTGGCCATGGAAGGGTTTCGCGTGCGCCTGGTGGAAAGCCTGGGCACGGTGCGCACCAGTGCCGAAAGCGTGTCGGCCGCCAGCACCGAAATCGCACAGGGTAACCAGGACCTTTCTGGCCGCACCGAAAACCAGGCCAGCGCGCTGGAGGAAACGGCCGCCAGCATGGAGCAACTGGGTGCCACCATTCGCCACAACGCCGACAGCGCCAGCCAGGCCAACCAGCTGGCCGTGGGCGCAAGCCGCGTGGCAGCGCAGGGCGGTGAAGTGGTGTCGCAGGTGGTGCGCACCATGCACGACATCAATGCCAGCAGCCAGAAAATTGCGGACATCATCGGTGTGATCGACGGTATCGCTTTCCAGACCAACATTCTGGCGCTCAACGCTGCGGTGGAGGCAGCCCGTGCGGGCGAGCAGGGCCGCGGCTTTGCCGTGGTGGCCACCGAAGTGCGCAATCTGGCGCAGCGCACCGCTGCCGAAGCCAAGGCCATCAAGGTGCTGATCGGGGCCAGCAGCAGCATGGTGCAGCAAGGATCGGTGCTGGCCGATCAGGCAGGCACCACTATGCACGAGGTGGTCAGTTCCATTCAGCGGGTGGCCGACATGGTGTCCGAGATCAGCGCCGCCAGCAACGAACAGACCGCAGGCGTGAGCCAGGTGGGCGAGGCTGTCACGCAACTCGACCAGACCACGCAACAAAACGCTGCGCTGGTCGAAGAAATGGCGGCTGCGGCCAGCAGCCTGAGTGTGCAGGCCGAGCAGATGGTGATGGCGATTGCGCGCTTCAATCTTGGCAACACAGGCGATTCGGGCCAGCGCTCACTGCAACCGCCGGCCTCTGGCCGGTCAGGCCAAAAACGACTGGGCGCCTGAGCCAAAAGTCTTTTTGGCGTGATGCCGCACCGTGGTCTGGTGCACTGTTCTGCGGCCCCGGTGCCACCCCATCGTGTGGCTGGGTGCGCCCGGATTGCGTCCGTGGAGACGCCTATAATGCAAGGCTGTGCGGGTGTAGTTCAATGGTAGAACGGCAGCTTCCCAAGCTTCATACGAGGGTTCGATTCCCTTCACCCGCTCCATTTATGACTTTCAAGTACAGTCATAAACAGTCAAAAACCCAATTAAATCAAGCACTTAGGCCAATTTAAGCCGTCAAGTGCATTCATGTGCAGCCATTGCAGCGCAGCACTTTTGGGGGTACAAACTGGGGGAACAGGGCAAATTTGCCCCCACCCCTGGAGTTTTGTTCCCCCATGCTGACTGAAATCACCTGCAAAGCTGCCGCCTGCCCCGAGGGCAAACCGCGTGTTCGCCTTACCGATGCGGGCGGGCTCTATCTGGAAGTCACGCCCAACGGGGCGAAGCGCTGGTTCTGGAAGTACCGCTTCGACGCCAAGGAAAAGCGCCTATCCCTGGGCAGCTATCCCGCCGTCAAACTGAAAGAAGCCCGCTTTGCCAGGGACGATGCCCGCAAGCTGCTGTCTCAAGGCAATGACCCTGTGCAGCGCCGCAAGATCGACAAGGCCACAGCCCGCGTCAACTCAGGCACCACTTACGAGAAAGTGGCCCGTGAGTTTCACGCTATGAAGGTCAAGGAATGGAGCGAAGCGCACTTCACCAAGTGGATAAGGCTGCAAGAGGCCAACCTTTTCCCGTGGATTGGCCCGCTGCCCATTGCAGACATCACCGCGCCCTTGTTGCTGGAAACGCTGCGCCGCGTGGAGGCCAGGGGGAAGAACGAAACCGCCCATTCCCTGCGCCAGTACGCTGGGCAGGTGTTCCGTTACGGCATGGCAACAGGTCGGTGCACCCAAGATCCCGCCCATGCGCTGCGAGGTGCTTTGCAAGCTGTGATCGTCAAACACATGGCCGCCGTACTGGAACCAAAGCAGGCCGGGGAGCTACTTCGCGCAATCGACGCTTACCACGGACACCCGACGACGAGAGAGGCGCTGATCCTGTCTGCGCTGCTATTCCAGCGACCGGGCAACATCAGGCAAATGGAATGGGCATGGGTTGACCTGGAAGGCGCAATGCTGACCATTCCCGCCGCATCCATGAAGCGCACCGTCCAAGGCAAGCGCAGCGGCAAGCCGCACCTTGTCCCGCTGGCGCAGCAGGCTGTGGAGTGCCTGAAGCGAATGCACGTTCTATCGGGCGCGGGCCGGTATGTGTTCCCTTCACTGCTGACGGGGGAACGTCCAATGTCTGACAACACGGTGAACACAGCGCTGCGCCGCATGGGCTACACCAACAGCGAGATGACGGCCCACGGGTTCCGTGCAATGGCCCGCACCATCCTGGGTGAGCACCTGGAGACAGACCCCGAGGTCATTGAAGCCCAACTGGCGCACGGCAAATCCGGGCCGCTGGGCATGGCCTACGACCGCACCACCTACATGGCGCAGCGCCGCAAGATGATGGTGGAGTGGGCGGACTACCTGGACAAGCTGCGCACGGGTGCGGACGTGATCCCGCTGCGCGCATGAGATACCCGGCAAGCCGCACGCCGGTCTATGTGCGGCAAAGGCGACAGCCAGGGCGACGGAACCGCCCCGACTGTCTGACCACTCAACGATCTAGGAGGATCGAAAAATGGCTACAACAACTGTAAATCAATTTGATCGTCAATCAGCAGCGGCAGAAGCCGCCGCTATTTCTGACCTAGTGGACTGGATAAGCAAGGCCCGCGACCTCATAGACGAGATACGGGACAGGGCAGAACTTAACGGGTCTTTGAGTGAAGCCCTCAAGCTGCACAACATTGCTATCAATGAGCCGGATTGGATTTTCTCTGAAGCGCCGCAAGGATTGGCCTATGTGATGGTGCGGCAGCACCTGCTAATCAAGTCGCTGGCCTGACCCATTCGCCAGCCCTAGGCTGATCCCCGAAAACCCGTTTCCCTGCGGGCTGGGCTGGCACCTTGCATAAGCCGTCAGAACCATTTATATTCACCGTAAGAACAGCCGACAAGATAGTAGATTGTGAATGGCGTGGGGCACCGCACCCCTAATCCCGGACGCAGCGTAATTCTTCCCCTTGTCAAATAGTTCAGGAGCGCGAAAAGTCAGACCACTTGCAACCCGCTTTGCAAGGGCCTTCACCAGTGGAAGGCATGAGGTCACGCAGTGTCCTGGACGGCGAAGCGTGGCAGCGAATCAATCCGCTGCTTTTGAAACGCTCTGCCGTCCTCACACTTCCCAATGGATGGCCGAGCCTTTGAAAAGGCTTCATCGTGCATTCCGTCGATTCCCAACCAAAAAAACGCATTCGCCCAGTTGCGCAGTCTATTCACGCTCTGCAAATTGCTGAAGCCCTGCTGAAAATCCAGACGGTAATAGCCGTCACTGGCCGCTCAGAATCGACCATTCGCCGCAGGGTGGCCGAGGGCAAGTTTCCCCAACCTGTAAAAGACGGCGCACGCTGCACCCGCTGGGTTGCGGGTGATGTGGCCAATTGGTTACGCGCTCAGGCCAGCACCAAGGAGGCGCTGTAATGAGCGCCGCAGCACGCAAGGGCCGTGGCAAGTCCAAAGCCAGCCTGCAACTGATCGACGCCGCCATTCGCATCCTGGAGGAAATACAGCCTGCCAGTGTGCGCGCCGTCTGTTGGAGAAGCTGATCCCCAGCATGAGCAAGGGCAGCACCGACAAGGTGAGCAAACAGCTTGTCTATGCCCGCGAAAATGGCCTCCTGCCATGGGCCTGGGTAGTTGACGAAACCCGCGAAGCCGAGCGCATCAGCACTTGGGACAACCCCGAGGAAATCATTGCTGCCGCCGTCAACGGCTACCGCAAAGACTATTGGACGATGCAGCCCAATTGGGTAGAAGTCTGGAGCGAGAAGGGCACGATCCGGGGCACGCTGGCACCCGTCCTGAAAAAGTACGGTGTGACGTTCCGCGTCATGCACGGCTATGGATCGGCCACCGCCTTGCACGGCATTGCCGAGGAAACCGCCGACAACGACAAGGCGCTGACGGTGCTCTACGTTGGAGACTGGGACCCAAGCGGGATGCAGATGTCTGAAATCGACATTCCCGACCGCCTGCAACGGTATGGCGGGGCGGCATCCATCAAGCGCGTGGCCTTGGATCGTCGTGACGTGCAACCCGGCACAGACCTGCCGTTTTTCGAGGCTACCGACAAAAGCAAAGACCCGCGCTATCAATGGTTCCGTGAGAACTACGGGGCCAAGTGCTGGGAGCTGGATGCTCTGTCCCCTGTGGTGCTGCGCGAGCGCGTGGAAGCTCAGATTCTGGCCCTCCTTGACTTGGACACATGGCGGCACGCCATTGCTATCGAGAAGGCAGAAACTGATTCCATGAAAAACATCCTGGGCACATGGAAGAGTATTTCAGGGCCTGCCTCTAAATACTCTGCGCCGGGGGGCTCTGTCTAATGTCGGGGGGCATGTTGTCCCCGGACTTCAGCGCCATGCCTGCCGAGCTGTGCAGGGTGCCGCGCTGGGTAGTCTGGAAGGGGCCCAAGGTGCCCTACAACGCCGCCGCCACCAACAGCACGGCCAGCGTGACCGACCCCAGCACCTGGGCCACGTTCGACCAAGCCCAAACGGCCTATGAGGAAGGCGGTTATTCCGGCGTGGGGTTCGTTTTGGCTGGTGACGGCATCGTGGGCGTGGACTTGGACAAGTGCGTCCAATCTGGCGAACCTGCGCCCGCCGCCCTGGGCCTGCTGGATCGCGTGGGGTGCAAGTACATCGAACTGAGCCCGAGCGGCACCGGCCTGCGCGGGTTTGGCTACGGCGACAACATCACCGGCAGGCGTGGCCAGTTGGATGGCGTGAACGTGGAGCTATACGCCAGCAAGCGTTACTTGACCGTTACCGGGAGGCCCATTTTTTCAGGGCCGCTCGTACCGCTGGGGGGCTTTTCTGAGGTGGCCCATGCCATCCGGGGAGCTACCCCACAGAAGAGCACAGAAGATGACATAAGCAATCCTCTGTGCTCCTCTGTCCTCTTCTGTGGGGTGCCTGCCAGCACCTTGCCAAAACAGGAAGGGCAGCGCAACAAACGACTGTTCGATCTGGCCCGCTGGGTGAAGGGCGCCCGCCCGGACGCGACACGCGAAGAGCTGCGCGCCATCGTGCAAGAGTGGCACCGGCTGGCGGAACCCGTGATCGGCACAAAGGACTTTTCGACCTCGTGGGCCGAGTTCCTGAGCGCATGGGACAAGGTGAAAACCCCCCATGGCCAGGAAATGGAGCGCATCCTCAGCGGCATAGACCATGCGGCACCACTGCCGAGCGGGGTTGTGGCGCTGGGGTACGGTGTGCGGGCGATGCACCTCGTGCGTGTCTGCCAGGCCTTGCAAGAGCACCATGGAGCTGATCCGTTTTTCATCAGTGCTCGCGTGGCAGGCGGGGTGCTGGGCATATGTCACGAAGAGGCGGCATTGATGCTGCGCGCCATGGTGGCAGACGGTGTGCTGACGCTGGTTTCCAAGGGCGCGGGCAAGGTGGCCAGCCGCTACCGCTTCACATGGAGTATTTGAGGGCAGGCCTCGAAATAGTCCCCAAGCCCGCCCCGTGCGGGTTTTTTCTTGACTACATGATAGTTTTCATGTATATATCACGCATTCATGATAGTCTTTGACTATCACAACCCGCCCGTCAATTGCATGGGCACATCCCAAGAAAGAAGCACATGCAACTGCATCAAATCCGTGAAGCCAAAGCCGCCAAGGTCACCGAAGCCCGCGCCTTGCTGGCCAGCACTCCCCAACTGAGCACCGAAGGCCAGGCCAAGTTCGACAAGCTGAAAAGCGAAATCACCGCCCTGGAAGCCGACGAGCAACGCGCATCGTTTATCGAGGACATGGAGCGCAAGTCGCTGGGCACGCCTGTGCACAAGAGCCAAGCCGATATGGAAGGCCGGGTTAGCGTGGTGGAAGTTATGCGCGCTCAGATGGAAGGCCGCAGCCTGTCCGGTGCCGCTGCCGAGTTCGCGCAAGAAAGCGAACGCCGGACGGGCCGCAAAGCTCAGGGCGTATTTGTCCCGCTGGCAGCACTGGAATCTCGCGCCGTCAACACCACCAGCACCGCGCCGGAAATCGTGCCCACGATCCACCGTGCTGACCAGTACATCGAGCCATTCCGAAACAACCTACTCGCCCGCCGCCTGGGTGTGCGTGTGCTGTCCGGCCTGTCTGGCAACCTGTCTATCCCAAAGTACGCGACCGGCGGCACAACCGGCTGGGTTGCAGAGAATGCAGCGCTGCCCACTGGCGACATGGCCTTCGACAGCGTGACCATGAGCCCAAAGCACGCGGGCGGCATTCAGGAAATGAGCCGTCAGCTCCTGCAACAAAGCTCCCCTGACGTGGAAGCGCTGGTTCGCAATGACCTGTCTTTCCTGCTGGCACAAGCCATCGACAGCGCCTTGATTAAAGGCGGTGGTGCCAACGAGCCGACCGGCGTGCTTTCCACGGTGGGCGTGCAAACGGCAAACCTTGCCACCCTGAGCTGGCAGAACATTCTGGCCATGTTGCAAAAGCTGGACATCAGCAACACCAGCGCCGCCAACATCGTGGCCAGCACCAAGGTGAAAGCCAAGCTGCAAGGCACCCTGAAGGCCGCAGGCATCGCAGGCTACTTGATGGAAAACGGGCGTGTCGCTGATCTGCCCGCCTATTTCAGCAACCAAGTTCCCGAAAAGACCGGCACCCCCAACACTGGCCACCTGATCGCCGGTGACTGGAGCCAGGCCATGCTGGGAATCTGGAGCGAGATCGACCTGTTGGTTAATCCTTTTAGCGAAACCGCCTACTCCAAGGGCAATGTGCTGGTGCGTGCAATGGCCACGGTTGACGTGGCAGTGCGCCACCCTGAGAGCTTTGTGATCGCCACTGACGTGGCCTTGTAAGCCCATGAGCGCGCCGGACATTGAACGACGCGCCGCCGCTGGTGTGACAGCCAGCGGACGGACGCTTACGGGCTACGTTGCCACCTTTGGCACGCCTGCCGCTATCGGTGGATTTACCGAGCGCATCGCGCCTGGTGCATTCGCTGCGACGCTGGCCAGTGGGCGCGATGTTCTGGCGCTGTCTGACCACGACCCGAAGGCGGTATTGGGCCGCACGAAGTCGGGAAGCCTGACGCTCCGGGAGGATGCAAAGGGCCTTCACTTCACGCTGCAACTGCCAGACACACGCGCCGGGAATGACCTTGTTGCACTCGCACAGCGCAACGACCTGGGCGGCATGAGCTTTGGCTTTGTGGCCACCGACGAAGCCTGGGAAGGCGACACGCGAGAGCTTCGCGCCGTGGAGTTGCACGAGGTGTCCGTGGTGCAAAGCTGGCCAGCCTACAGCCAGACGGAAGTTAGCCTGCGCTCCAAGCCTATCGAGCAAGGCTATGCCCACTTCCATATTCACAGTGACCCTAATTTCCTGTGGCTGGAGTTGTCATGATGAGCATCATTACCCGCGCCCTATCGCTGGTGGGCCTGGAAAAGCGCAGCACCATCGGCTCGAATGGCTGGCCTGTGGCGCTGTCTGCCACCAGCGTGACGCCTGACACCGCCCAAGGTGTTGGTGCCTGTTACGCCGCCGTGGCCCTGATTGCCGAGGCCATCGGTTCACTGCCGCTGCGCCTCTATCGGCAGGACGGCGACGACCGCAAAGCCGCCACCGAGCATCCCCTTCACACCGTCTTGCACCGTGCACCGAACGAGAGCCAAAGCGCCACCGAGTTTTGGGAATGGATGGTGTCATCCATGCTGCTGACCGGCAACGCCTACGCGAAAGTCACACGCGGCTACGATGGCCAGTGCCGCAGCCTTGACCCCATGGTGACAGACCGCGTGACCATCATGCGCAAGGGCGAAACCATCGCGGGCTATGAGTACACCAACAGGGACGGCGTGCGAGAGCGTCTATTGCCTGCCGAGGTGTTCCACCTTCGCCATCGTGCTGGCAATGATCCCCTGGTGGGCGTGTCGCCTATCGCCGCCGCCAGGGCCGTGATCCAACTGGCACAAGCCGAAGCGCAGCATGGCCAGAGCACCTTCGACAACGGCACCAAGGCCAGCGGCATCATCACCATGCCCGGACGCCTCAAGCCCGAGCAACGCCAGGCCATCGCCACGAGCTGGGCAAGCCAGTACGCCGGTGGAAGCAATGCAGGCAAGGTGCCCATCATGGAAGAGGGTTCCTCGTTCGTTCCCATCAGCTTGTCACTGGCAGATAGCGAATGGGTTGCAGCGCGCCGGTTCAGCGTGGAAGAAGTGGCCCGGATATTCAAGGTGCCGCCCGTCCTGATTGGTGACTTGTCGCACAGCACCTACAGCAATAGCGTGGCTATGGATATGTTCTTTGCCAAGCACACGCTTGGG
>LNAP01011833.1_pt1 | contig 12967 bp, 16 predicted proteins | sample 602601 | NCBI WGS metagenome assembly LNAP01 (sample SAMN02440304, study PRJNA202911) | soil metagenome | biome: Subtropical and temperate rainforests or woodlands; isolation source: soil samples (1 kg each in a 20% v/v slurry with milli Q water) were... ...
CAGGACCGGCTGGGTCTTGCCGCTTCGCTCCACTTGAGCAATCAGCGTCGCTGGCATCCCGGTCAAGCGCAAGCGTTGGCGTGCTGCCGCCAGCAAGTCCGCATCGCCACTGCGTTTGAGTGCGAGAAACTCTTCCTGAGCAGCGGCCCACTCCGGGACCAGGATATCGGCCAAAGCCGCATGGGCTTTGAGCACATCGCCTGGAGCACGGGCATACACCCGCTCCACAAAGCCAGCAGTACGCGATTGAATCACCGCGACATCCCGCTCGTTGAATGCCAGCACACCGACCACGTCCAGGCTGGAAGCAAGCACGCCGCGAGTGACGGTGGCCAGACGCAAGCCGAGATTCTGGGTCAGGCTGGGGTCGATACTGATGGCCGCACTGTCCGCCGCACTATCAGCGTAACGGGGCACCAACTCCATATCCATGAAGGGCGATTTGCCTGGTTTATCGAACTTCTGCTGCGGGGACATCGGGTCGTACCAATACAGTACTTTGCGTTCGTCTTGCGTTTTAGGGGCCTGTTCGGCGGAGGTCTCAGGCATTGCACTCATGCGCTGCTGAGCGAACCAGTAACCACCGGCAGCGCCCAAGGCAATCGAGAGGCCTGTCAGCACAGCCCCTTTCCAGATTCGAGAGCTCATTGATTGGCGTCCCCATAAGCAAAATACAGGCGAGCACTGGTGAGGGCTCGCTGTTCTTCGAAGTCGATCTGTTTGAGGCGGGTCTCGATGAGTTCACGTCGGGCAGCGATGACAGCCGCCAAGTCGCTTTTACCGGCTCGGTAGCTGGCCATGGTCAGCCCCACCTTTTCCTTGGCCAGGGGTAACAGGCTGTCCTGGCTGCGGCGCACGGCACGGTTCAGACGCTCGTATTCGGCCAGATCGTCTTCCAGTTGCTGGGTATGTTCACGTACGAGAGCTTCGCGCTCGGCCTCCAACTGATTCAGTTCAGCGTGTTTGGCGGCGATCTTCGGGTTCTGTCGGGAGTCGGGGAACAGTGGCAGGTCGAACGTGAACTGCACGCTCACCATGTCGCCGAACTGACGGTTGCGCCGCTGGTAATCAAGCTCCCAACTCCAGTCGGACTGCTTTTCCGACTCTGCTTCACGGACCTTGGCCTGCGCTTCGCGAGTCATTGGAACGAACGCCGCCAGTGCGGGGTGATGTTGCAGCTTATGCGGGTAACCCGAGGCGTCGATGGGCCACTCGGGCAAGCTGCCGACGGGATGGTCATTGGCGGCCGGACCTATCCAACGTCGCAGAGCCGCTCTGGCCTGTGCCCGCAGGCGGATCAGGTCGTCCTGTTGTTCCGCCAACTGAGCCGCCTCCTGTTTCGGCGTTACCGCATCGGCAGGCTGAGCTCGACCACCGGCGATCTGCGCCCGGACGGTATCAGCCAACAGACGGTTTTCCCGGTAAAAGTCCTGAAACAGCGCCTCTTTACGCTCGACGGAGTAGCTGCTGATCCAGGCCAATGCCGTGGCCTGACGAACGTTCAGGCGCTCGACACGGCCTTCCGCAGCAGCTCGATCAACGAATGCCTCAGCGACCTCGATACGCGCCCGGCGCTTGTCACGGTTGGGCACCTCCTGCATGACGCCGACCATCTGCATGGTCATGAAATCCTGTTCAAGGCGCCAGCGGTCAGGGCCGCCGATGGGATAGTTTTGTACGCCCAACAGGAGCTTCGGGTCGGGTAGTTCGCCGGCTGGAATGGCGGCGCTGCTGGCAGCTTGCAGTTTGGCTGCTTGGGCGGTCAGCGATGGTGCATTGGTTTCCGCAAGGCGTAAGGCTTCGTCGAGTGTCAGGGGCGCAGCAAGGCTCGGCAATGCCAGCACGCTTGCCGCCAGGGCCGCCACGAGGGGCCAACCGGTGCAGTAGCACTTGGAGTTCATGTTCACGATTCCTGTGATGATCCACTGCGCGCGTCTCTGAACATCCGCGCAGATATGCCATCCCGCGCCAGAACGGGATGAGGCTCAGTGTGGTACAGGAATCAGGCGCGAGGCGGTCGCCACACCCCGGACGGGGCCTGAGTAGGCAGGGAGTCGCTGAAGATTGTTAGCATCTGCGGACGGGACAAACGGGTGGTAGGTTTCCCAAACGACACTTGTAGCAGACTGGCGCTCCTGCATTCCTGGCCAGGTTTGCAGGGTTTGCCATGATCGGCGGAGCTGCTCATGTCGAGGCAGCAGTCTTGGTTCATATCACCCATCAGGGTCATACCCGTCGTTTTCATCGGGCAAGGTTCTATCGGTGACTGAATGCCCGCCATCCCGCTCAGGGGAAGCGCCAAGCTGATCAGAAAAATGAGGCAAAACCGCAGATAGCGTTTCATGCGAGGGAGTCTAGTCGCTGACAACGGGCTATACAATTACGAAGCTGTCAGGAAGAGCCAGCCAGATAGCGCCTGCAGTTCAACATGAATTCCCTCCCCAAGAAACAAGGACCCGTTCAACAGCGAAGCCCACACGCATGCTGATAGGTCAGGCTTTGTAAATGCTTGTCTCGTGAGTCGGTAATGCCACGATAAGGATCACCGCAATGGGTAGCGCCGGTGACCGTGCCGAGAACAGCGATCAACAACAGACAGATAACCGCGAAACACCTAGTGTCGTATCCCGCTATAAGCTTGTTGAGCTGATAGCTCAATGTGATCTCGCCGCAACAGAACCACTGGACGCAGTAAATACACTTGCGGGCGATAGCCAAGGAAACTGGAATATGTCCGAGACAATAGCTACACGTAGCATTCCCCGTACGGTCTGGGCGCTAGGTTTCGTCAGCCTGTTCATGGACTTGTCTTCAGAAATGGTTCATAGCCCGCTGCCTATCTTTCTGGTGGGCACTCTAGGCGTCAGCATGATCACTCTGGGTCTGATCGAGGGTATTGCGGAGGCGACGGCCCTGATAGTGAAAGTGTTTTCAGGGGCGATCAGCGACTACTTCGGTCGTCGCAAGGGCTTGCTGCTGGTTGGCTATGGTCTTGCGGCACTCACCAAGCCGCTCTTTCCATTGGCTCACTCTGCAGAAATGGTGTTCACCGCACGCTTTCTGGATCGAATTGGCAAAGGTATTCGCGGCGCTCCACGAGATGCCCTGGTCGCTGATATATCTCCACCGGAGATCCGCGGCGCTTGCTTCGGCTTGCGTCAATCCATGGATACGGTAGGCGCCTCGGGCCGGCGGTAGCGATCGGCCTGATGTATGCCTTCAGTGAAAACATTCCACTGGTGTTATGGAGCGCGGTGATACCGGCATTGGTCGCCGTCAGCCTGATTCTCGTTGGCGTCGATGAGCCCGAACATGAACAGTCAGCTCAGCGCTTTCGTTCACCCATACGGCTACTGCGTAATTGCACGGACTTGAACACCCATTCACATTCCCACTGAACAGCAGTTGCATCACTTGCACACCTGAAAATCGGGGGCGCTTATTGAGTACCTTCAGCCGATTGGGTTGATCCATACGAAACGCCATGGCAACACAATCCATCCAGTTATCGCCTAGAGGGGCCGAAAGCCACTGCGATGACAAATTAATTACATATATATGACTAGTCAGATGTAAAGCAGCTGAATTTGCTTGGCGATGGCAATCTGTTGCTCTCAATCCCTGGTTTTTGAAGGAACTGGCTCTTAAAGCGGCTTTCCTGCTCAGAAAACGGCGTTTCTGCTTTACTGTATATTCGATAAATCATATATTCGTTAAACCATATCCTCTTCGATACTTGGCAATGACCGATAAGACCCGCGTGCTGTTCGTTTGTGTCGCTAACGCTGCCCGCTCGCAGCTGGCTGAAGCGCTGCTGCGGCACACTGATTCAGAGCATTTCGAGGCCTTTAGTGCAGGCAGCCTGCCCAGCGAGATCGATCCCCGCGCCTTGGGAGCGCTTCAGCAAGGTGTGAGTACCGAAGGGCTGTACAGCAAGTCTATCGATGAGTTTGCGGCAGAGCGTTTCGATTACGTCATCACGCTGTGCGATAAATCGTCTCTGGAGTGTCATGCCCTGCCAGGAGTTGGAGAAGTGCTGGCCTGGAACTTTGAAGATCCGGTGACCAGCACCAAGCACGACGCATTCCGTCACACCCTTCACGAGATCCATGAACGCATCAAGATGTTCGTGTTGGTGAAATCCAAACATTGAGACTCCTATGGCTGACCATCTGACACCGACCACCGTATTCAAATGCCTGGCCGACGAAACCCGCATTCGCCTTATGTTGCTTATCACCCGTGAGGACGATCTGTGCGTTTGCGAACTGACCTGCGCACTCGATGAGAGCCAGCCGAAGATTTCCCGCCACCTGGCGCAACTGCGCAATTGCGGTTTGCTGGAGGATCGTCGGCAAGGTCAATGGGTGTATTACCGCCTGCATCCCAGTCTGCCGGACTGGGTGATCGCCGTATTGAAAACCACTCTTGACGCCAACCAGCATTGGCTCAGTCCCGACGCCAAACGCCTCGACGTGATGGGTGGTCGCCCTCAGCGCCTAGCCGCTTGCTGCTGAGTTAACGCCTGCCCGAGCAGCGCTCGGCCTTTACGAGATAGCCCGATGAAGATTCTGTTTCTCTGCACCGCCAACAGCTGCCGCAGCATTCTTTGTGAGGCCATGTTCAATCATTTGGCTCCAGCGGATATGCACGCCTACAGCGCTGGCAGCCAGCCGAAGGGTGAAGTGCATCCGCTGAGCCTGAAAACGCTGAATAAGGCTGGAGTCTCGACTGCGGGGCTCTACAGCAAGTCCAGCGAAGTCCACGAGAACCTGGCACCTGATTTCGTCATCACGGTGTGCGACAAGGCTGCCGGTGACGCCTGCCCGGTATTTTTCGGGCCGGCCACCAAGGCCCACTGGGGGCTGGCTGACCCATCGGAATATCAAGGGACTCAGGAAGAAATCGAGGCGGCTTTCGAAGCCACTCTGGAACAGATCAGAACCCGAATCGAAGCCTTCCTGGCTTTACCGCTCAAGCAGTTAAGTGCCGAACAACTCAAGGCCGAGCTGGCCCTGATAGGCACCCTCTGACACCGGAGACATGACTATGAGTAAAAGCCGTCTTTCTTTTTTGGATCGCTATCTGACGGTCTGGATCTTTCTCGCCATGGCGATTGGTGTCAGCTTGGGCGGTCTGTTCGAGGGACTGCCGGCCTGGCTCAACAGCCTGTCGGTGGGTTCGACCAATATCCCGATTGCCATCGGCCTGATCGTGATGATGTATCCGCCGCTGGCCAAGGTGAAATACGAAGAGCTTCACGAGGTGTTCAAGGACAAGCGTATTCTCGCGCTGTCGCTGATCCAGAACTGGGTGATTGGCCCCGTGCTGATGTTCGTGCTGGCCATCGTGTTTCTCGCCGACAAGCCGGAGTACATGACCGGACTGATCCTTATCGGTCTGGCGCGCTGCATCGCCATGGTGCTGGTGTGGAATCAGATCGCGGGCGGCAACAATCAATACGTTGCCGGGTTGGTGGCTTTCAACAGCATCTTCCAGATCCTGTTCTTCAGTGTGTATGCATGGATCTTCCTCGGTCTGCTACCGCCATTGTTCGGCCTGCAGGCCAGCGTGATTGACACCAACTTTGTCAACATCGCCGAGTCCGTGCTGATCTACCTCGGCATCCCATTCCTGGCTGGTTTCCTTACGCGTAAGATCCTCATCAGCCGCAAAGGCGAGACCTGGTACAGCCAACGTTTCATTCCGCGCATCAGCCCGCTGACCTTGGCCGCGCTGCTGCTGACCATCATCGCGATGTTCAGCCTCAAGGGCGACATGGTGTTGCAGCTGCCGCTGGATGTGCTGCGCATCGCTATCCCGCTGACCATCTACTTCGTGGTGATGTTCTTCATCAGCTTTTGGATGGGCAAGCTGCTCCACGCTGACTATCCACGCACCACCGCACTGGCTTTTACCGCTGCCAGCAACAACTTCGAGCTGGCCATAGCCGTGGCCATCGCGACTTTCGGCCTCGCCTCACCGGTGGCCTTCGCCACGGTGATTGGCCCGCTGGTGGAAGTGCCGGTGCTGATCTCCCTGGTTGGCGTAGCCCTCTGGCTCAAGCGCCGCTGGTTCGATCATCCGAAGGGCGCCCTCGCTCAGGAGTAAATTTATGACTGAAGAAATGATCCCCAACCTCGATGCCGAACTGGTCGATCTACCGACACTCGATAAGCTCGGCAGTACGTTGTCGGCCACCCACAAGCCGCGCATCCTGCTGCTCTACGGCTCGACTCGCGAGCGTTCGTTCAGCCGCCTGCTAACTGAAGAAGCTGCGCGCCTGTTGCAGCACTTCGGCGCAGAAACACGCATCTTCAACCCATCTGAGCTGCCGTTGCCAGATGACGTGCCGGACAGCCATCCAAAAGTCCAAGAGCTACGCGAACTGGTGCTCTGGTCAGAAGGTCAGGTCTGGTGCTCCCCGGAGCGCCACGGCTCGATGAGCGCGGTGTTCAAAGCGCAGATCGACTGGATTCCGTTGACCATGGGCGCGGTGCGCCCAACCCAGGGTAAGACGCTGGCGGTGATGCAGGTCTGTGGTGGCTCGCAATCCTTCTGTGCTCGGTCGCTGGATGCGGATGTTCACCATTCCCAACCAGTCCTCGGTGCCGAAGGCCTACCTGGAGTTCGATGAAGCCGGGCGGATGAAGCCCTCCGCATTCTATGACCGTGTCGTGGACGTGATGGAAGAGCTGGTGAAATTCACTTTGCTGCTGCGTGAGCGGCAGGACTATCTGGTCGACCGCTATTCCGAACGTAAGGAATCGGCGGAAGAGCTCTCCAAACGCGTTAATCAACGCTCTATCTGAAGGACGCCTGATCGTGCACCAACATCCGTACTCCGTGCTAACCACGACAGCTGTGCAAGGCCAACTGATCTTCACGCCTTGCCCAGGCACCAAAGACGCGTCGGTCGCTGAGGCGCTGGACACTCTGAAGGCAGCAGGTGCTTCGGCCTTGCTGACGCTAATGCCCACCGAAGAGTTGAGCCAGAACGAAGTCGAGAATCTGCCAGAGCAATGCCAACAGCACGGCATCGAGTGGTTTCACCTGCCCGTGGAAGACGACCAAGCACCTGTTGAGTCGTTCCAGGTTGCCTGGGAGGCCAATCGTGAGCGGATCAAGCAACTGCTCACCGAAGGCAAGAATATTGCCATTCACTGCAAGGGCGGCTCGGGCCGTACCGGATTGATTGCAGCGCAACTGCTGATCGAATGCGCAGTGCCGTTCCGCGAGGCGGTAAGCGAAGTACAAGCGCTACGTCCGCGTGCGATTCAGCACCCTGCGCATATCAACTACATCAGTCAATTCGACATCGCCAAGTCGTAATTGCCCCCAGACAGCAGTCCCAAGAGAACAACAGCATGAGCATCAAAGTAGGTATCAACGGTTTCGGTCGCATCGGTCGTCTCGCCCTGCGTGCGGCCTGGGGCTGGCCAGAGTTCGAGTTCGTGCAAATCAACGACCCGGCAGGTGATGCAGTAACCCATGCGCACCTGATCAACTTCGACTCAGTGCATGGTCGTTGGCACAATGAAGCCAGCGCAGAAGGCGATCATGTAGTAATTGGCGGCAAGCGCATCAAGGTCACCGCGAACAAAGCGATTGCCGACACCGACTGGTCGGGTTGCGATCTGGTGATCGAGGCCAGCGGCAAGATGAAGACTGTGGCGGTGTTGCAGGCCTACCTGGATCAGGGCGTTAAGCGTGTGGTGGTCTGTGCGCCGGTCAAGGAGCAAGGCGCCTTGAACGTGGTGATGGGCGTTAACCAACACCTGTTCGACCCGGCGCAGCACCGTATTGTGACTGCTGCCTCCTGCACCACCAACTGTCTGGCACCAGTGGTCAAAGTGATCCACGAGAACCTGGGCATCCGTCACGGTTCGATCACCACGATTCACGACCTGACCAACACCCAGAGCATCCTCGATCAACCGCATAAGGATCTGCGCCGTGCCCGCGCCTCGGGCATGAGCCTCATCCCGACCAGCACCGGCTCGGCCACCGCCATTGCGGAAATCTTCCCCGAACTGCGTGGCCGCCTGAATGGTCACGCGGTGCGCGTACCGCTGGTCAACGCCTCGCTCACCGATTGTGTGTTCGAAGTGGAGCGCGCCACCTCGGTGGATGAAGTTAATGCGTTGCTCAAGGCAGCAGCAGAAGGCCCGCTGAAAAATATCCTCGGCTATGAAGTACGCCCACTGGTGTCCATCGACTACCGCACCGACCCGCGCTCATCGATCATCGATGCGCTGTCGACAATGGTGATCAATGGCACTCAAGTGAAGATCTATGCCTGGTACGACAACGAATGGGGTTACGCCAACCGCGCTGTTGAGCTGGCGAAACTGGTCGGTTTGGCCGATTAACAGGGAGAGATCATGAACGCGTTGTCAGCCCTTTCCCCGCAAGTGCGTCAGTACCTGCTGGTGACCGGCAATTACTGGGCCTTTACCCTCACCGACGGTGCGCTACGCATGTTGGTGGTGTTGCACTTCCATGCGTTGGGCTACAGCCCGTTGCAGATTGCGTTCCTGTTTCTGTTCTACGAAATCTTCGGTGTCATTACCAATCTAGTGGGCGGTTACCTGGGTGCCCGTCTAGGCCTGAATCGCACCATGAACATTGGTTTGGGCTTGCAGGTGGCAGCCTTGTTGATGCTGACTGTGCCCGCTGCCTGGCTGACCATCCCTTGGGTGATGGGGGCCCAGGCGCTGTCGGGTATTGCCAAAGACCTCAACAAGATGAGCGCGAAGAGCTCCATCAAGCTGCTCGTGCCCGACAACCAGCAAGGCACCCTTTACCAGTGGGTGGCAATTCTCACCGGCTCGAAGAACGCGCTCAAAGGCGTGGGTTTCTTCCTGGGAGGTGCGCTGCTGGCATTGCTGGGCTTTACGGTTGCCGTGCTGGCGATGGCCGCGACTCTGGCGCTGATATGGATAGCCAGCCTGTTCCTGCTGAAGAAACATCTGGGCAAAGCCAAGGCCAAACCGAAGTTTCGCGACATTCTCTCCAAGAGCCGGGCGATCAATATCCTCTCGGCGGCGCGAATGTTCCTCTTTGGTGCCCGCGATGTGTGGTTCGTGGTGGCGTTGCCGGTCTACCTGAGCACGGTTTTTGGCTGGGACTTCTGGATGGTTGGCGGCTTCTTGGCGGCCTGGGTCATCGGCTACGGCATCGTCCAGTCGTTGGCCCCGAACATTACCGGAAAGAAGCACGGCCACGTCCCGGATGGGCAAGCTGCTTTCGTTTGGGCGGCATTTCTGGCAGGGCTGCCTGCGGCAATCGCCCTCGGTCTCTCGGCTGGTTGGGCACCTCACGTTGTACTGCTGGGTGGGTTGATGGTGTTCGGCGCGTTGTTCGCGGTGAACTCTTCTCTGCACAGCTATCTCATCGTCTCGTATGCCAAAGAAGACGGGGTGTCGCTGGACGTGGGTTTCTACTACATGTCCAACGCCCTGGGCCGACTGCTCGGCACCGTGCTGTCCGGCTGGATTTATCAGGGTTACGGATTGGAGGCCTGCTTGTGGGTTTCTACGGCCTTCGTGTTACTGGCCGCCCTAATTTCTATCGCCTTACCCAGGCATGCCGAGGCGATATGAAGCCGTCAGACAGGACGAAGTGAACCTCTGCGCGCTGCGCACGCGGGGGAGTTGGCAGAGCCTGAACCAGCACATGTCGGAGGCACGCCATGAGCAAGTTTTTCGACATACCTGCACTGTCTTTTGTGGTGCTTACAGCTGTTCTATTGGCCGCCTGTGATCAAGGCGAGACACAAACCAAGCGTCCGTCCGGTATGGATAAGACGATTGAAGGGACATGGTTTATAGGTGAGTGGCGCAATAATCGTAGGGATGCTTTGGTGCTACCGGCATTTCGGCTTTCCTCCGACAGGCTGCAATGGGGCGATTGCACGGCGGAGATTGGCAGTCTGATCAGCCGCGACGAGAAGCGAGCATCCCTGGTGGTAAAAGAGGGCAGCACCTGTCCAACCAACAGCCAAGGACTCCTGAAGGACATCCTTCTGCAGCGCATAAACGACTGCATGGTCAGTGTCCAGCTATACGCTTCTGCGGATGATATCAAGCAAGGCTCTCCTCACCAGTCAGCGGTATATATCAAAGCGGGTTGCAGTCCCCTTCAGCCGGACTGATCGACGAGTAATGCGTCATTTCGCTGACTGTGGTGCGTGCTGTGCGTGTGACGCCGATCAGCGTGACGGAAGCCGAACCTGTCCACTCGCTGTGGCCGACCAGCCTTGGCTCTTGGGCTGAGTGGGTACCGGGCTTTCCAGCGCTAACAGTTGCACGCTCATCAGGTGTGCAAGTGATGCAACTGCTGTTCAGTAGGAATGCAAATGGGTGTTCAGATCCGATGCAATTGAGTGTGCAGATGAATGCAATTGCTCAGCTACAACTGCTCTACAGCTTTTCGCCGGCTTACTGGTGGGTGGTGATAGCCGGCGCATTGTTTACCCTGGCACGTTTTAGCGAGGCTTTCCTGGTCTTGCGCGCTCAGCAGGCAGGACTGTCTGCCACCTGGGTGCCGATAGGGATGGTGGTGATGGCCTTGTTCTACACGCTTTCGGCCTACCCTGTGGGGAAGCTCTCTGATCGTGTCAACCGCACAAGTCTCCTCGGGGTCGGGTTGATATTGCTGACCTTGTCCGATCTGGTTCTAGCCAGCGCTGAGTCCGTCTCAATGTTGATACTCGGCGTCGCCCTATGGGGACTTCATATGGGATTCAGTCAGGGGCTATTGGCTGCCCTTGTCGCTGACACGATACCGGCAGAATTGAAAGGAACCGCTTTCGGGATTTTCAACCTGGTGAGTGGAGTGTCCATGTTGCTGGCAAGTGGGATTGCGGGGTTACTTTGGCAAACTTATGGTTCAGCAATGACGTTTTATGCCGGAGCAGTTTTTTCTGCGGTAGCACTCATACTGCTGATAGCACATCGTAGTAAGAGCACACTTCGCTTGCATGATCACGGGCAGTGACCATGCAAGAATTAAGGAAAGGTTGAAAATTAGTTTGCCGGGTACTCGGCAATCACTTGGTCAGCACCTGCTTTACTCAGGCCGATGACTTGATAAGCATCCCGCTTCCCCGCGACCTCCATACCAGGCGAGCCTGCCGGCATGCCCGGCACAGCAATCCCGATAAGGTCATCGCGATTGCTCAAAGCAACTATTTGCTCAGCAGGTACGTGGCCTTCAACAAACTTTCCGTTGATCACCGCGGTGTGGCATGACGAGAGACGCGGAACAACACCCAGGTCCTGCTTGATCGCGCTCATGTTGGTTTCTACATGATCAACGACGGTGAAGCCGTTAGCTTCAAGGTGCTGAATCCACTTCTTGCAGCATCCACAATTAGCGTCACGATGGACATCGATCGTCAGCGATTCTGCTGCATGGCCAGCAGAACTGATAAACAGCGCCGCGAATGTAGCGAGGCGAAGCGCCCGGCCGGGACGAAGGAAGTTATTTCGCATGGGTATGATCCTTCCCATCATCATGGGTATGAGTTTTTGGCTGAGCGGCTGGAGTCGCTGGAGCAGCTGGAGCAGCTGGAGCAGCATTTGAAGCCTCGCCCCCCGGGGGTTGGGCATGTTCGGGACTTTCATCCTCAGAAAGTTCTGCGGCCTGATCATGAGCATGGGCGCTGTTTTTCTCTCCATGATGATCGTCTGCTTCGGCTACCTCTTCGGGTGCATTCGCATCATGATGTCCAGCGACAACCCCTTTTTCACCATCATGCTGACCTTCATGGTTATGCATTTTGGTTTCGCCGCCACCGTGTTGATGACCACCACTGCTGGCCGCTAAAGCGGTGTATTGCTCTGCATCCAATGAAGGCAGTTGCTGGAGAAAAGCGACCATCCCCCAGATGTAGGGATCAGCCATGCTTTTACCCCAGGCAGGCATGCCTGTGGATTTGATTCCATGTTTGATGATCCAAAAAGCGGCGGCAGGGTTTCCATCAACCCCCAGTTTCGACAGATTCGGAGGTGCTGGGTAAAGGCTTTTACTCAACTCGGTTCCAGCGAGTCCCGGAGCAAGGTGGCAGCCAATGCACATTGAGTTGTAGTTGCCAGCACCTGCCCGAACGAGAGTTTCGTCGCTCAGGTCGCGAACTTAAATATCGCGTGAGCGCACTTCGATCGAGCGATCTCAAGCGGTGGAAAGTAGGGCGTAAACGGGGTCGGAATGTGGATCATCCGCCCCAACATTAATCACACCAAAATACACCGCGCCGGCACCTGCTATTGCGGCGACTACACCAGCAGCAGTCAATGTTTTCAATGTTCTTTTCATGTCAGGCTCTCAAAACCACATCCGAATACCAGCGACAAATCGCGCCTCGTTAGTGTCTTCTCCTTCATCGCTTGCGAGGTCGGCGGTGTTGCCATAGGAGCGACTCCAGGTAACCCCGATGTAGGGGGCAAACTCGCGGACAATCTCGTAGCGCAACCGAAAACCCACTTCGGTATTGGCCAAACCAGAGCCAATGCCGCGCTGAGGGTCGTTTTTACCGTAAAAGTTCATTTCGGCTGTGGGCTGCAGGATCAGGCGGTTGGTCAGCAGAATGTCGTAGTCGCCCTCTAACCGAGCTGCGGTCTGGCCGTTCTCACCGATGAAAGCGGTGGCTTCAGCTTCGAAATTGTAGAGGGCCAGACCTTGGATACCGAAGGCGCCCCAAGTCTGCGGCGAGCCCGGTTTAAAATCCTGACGCACGCCAGTAACAACATCCCACCATGGACTGATCGAGTGACCCCAAAGCGCCTGGAGTTCGGCGTCTTCAGTCACACCGTTGGTACGCTCCCCCTCTGACCGCAGCCATAAACGATCAATGTCGCCACCAATCCAGCCTGTTGCATCCCAACTCAGGGCACTGCCGTCATCAGCGTCCTGATACTCGAACTGATCAAGGAGAAAGAACGTATTGAGGCTCTTGTCATGA
>LNAP01004429.1_pt1 | contig 12966 bp, 10 predicted proteins | sample 602601 | NCBI WGS metagenome assembly LNAP01 (sample SAMN02440304, study PRJNA202911) | soil metagenome | biome: Subtropical and temperate rainforests or woodlands; isolation source: soil samples (1 kg each in a 20% v/v slurry with milli Q water) were... ...
TGGCCAGCATCACGGTGATCGCCGCCTCGGTCGGCCTGCTTGCCACCGGCGCCTTCGTCTGGCGTCGCGGCGTGGGGGCAATGCTGCGTGTGCTGAAAACCTGTGCGGCGGGGGGGAGGGACGGGCTGCTGTCCCAGGCCATGGGCATGCCCTGCAGCACCAGCCAGTGCAGCGCCAGCACCAGGGCGGTCAATACAAGGAGTGGCCGGCGTGGCATGGCGGGGTTCCTGCAGGCGTCAGGCGCGGACCGCGCCCAGGTGGTGCGGCAGCCGGGGGGCCTGGGTCCGCGCTTCCTGCAGCAGAAAGCCGACCTCCACGGACGGGGTGCCGGCACGTTCTTCTTTATTCATTCCCACCAAAAATTTGCGAATTTTGTTCAGTTGAATCCATGGAACCCCGCGTAATCTTGTGGGGTTTGCGCCATTTCCGCCATTTCTGTTGAGACGAAGGTTCTGTTCCCCATGAAACTTGCCACCTACAAAGACGGCTCGCGCGACGGCCAACTGGTCGTCGTCTCCCGCGACCTGGGCACGGCCCATTATGCGACCGGCATTGCCAGCAAGCTGCAGCAGGTGCTGGACGACTGGGGCTTCCTGTCGCCCCAGCTGCAGGACCTGTACGACCAGCTCAACAACGGCCGCGCGCGCCACGCCTTCCCCTTTGACCCCGCCCGGTGCATGGCCCCGCTGCCGCGTGCCTACCAGTGGGCTGACGGTTCGGCCTACATCAACCACGTTGAACTGGTTCGAAAAGCCCGCAACTCCGAGGTTCCAGAGAGCTTCTACACCGATCCGCTGATGTACCAGGGCGGCAGCGATGATTTCATTGGACCCTGCGACGACGTGGTGGTGCCCAGCGAGGCCATGGGCATCGATTTCGAGGCCGAGATCGCCGTCATCACCGGCGACGTGAAGATGGGCACCAACGCCAACCAGGCGCTGGACGGCATTCGCCTGGTGATGATTGCCAACGACGTGAGCCTGCGCAACCTGATTCCGGCCGAGCTGGCCAAGGGTTTTGGCTTCTTCCAAGCGAAGCCCGCCACCGCCTTCGGTCCCGTGGCCGTGACGCTGGACGAACTGGGCGATGCCTGGGACCACGGTCGCCTGCACCTGACCGTGCAGTCCACCTGGAATGGCCGCAAGGTCGGCATGTGCGACGCCGGCCCCGAGATGACCTTCCACTTCGGCCAACTCATCGCGCACATCGCCAAGACGCGCAATGTGCGGGCGGGCTCCATCGTGGGCAGCGGCACCGTCAGCAACCAGGGCGTGGAGCAAGACGGCCGCACCGAATGGCCCAAGGGCTACAGCTGCATCGCCGAAAAGCGCTGCATCGAGACCATCCAGGACGGCAAGCCTTCCACCGAGTTCATGAAGTTTGGCGACACTATCCGCATCGAGGTCAAGGGCAAGGACGGCGCCAGCATCTTCGGTGCCATCGACCAGGCGATTGCATCGCCTGAGGGGGGATGAGTGGTGGCGTCATTTTTCAGAACCTGACTTTTGGCCCATGCGGCAGGGCAGACCGGTGGGCGCAAGGGTTTTGTCCGGGGCGACAGGGGTGCAGGCGGCTTCGCGCGGACAATGGGCAGTCCGTCCACCGGGCTTGCTGGCCTGGCGGTTTTTTCCCATCACTGCCCTGCGTTCCTGCCGCCTGCCGGGCCATCCGGTGCGGCAAGGGGCACGGTGGTGCGCCAACCCCCCCCATTGCCATGCTGAATTTCGACTTCCACAACCCCACCCACATCGTTTTCGGCCAGGGCCGCATCGCCGACCTGGCGAAGCTGGTGCCCGCAGCGGCCAAGGTGCTGATCCTGGTGGGCGGCGCCAGTGCCGAAAAGACCGGCACGCTGGCCGAAGTGCGCGCCGCGCTGGGCGAACGGCAGCACGCCACCTTCCGCGGCATCGAACCCAACCCGAGCTTCGAAACTTCGATGCAGGCCGTCGAGCAGACCCGCGCCGGCGGGTTCGACTTTCTGCTGGCCGTGGGGGGTGGTTCGGTGATCGATGCCACCAAGTTCATCGCCGCTGCCGTGCACTTTGAGGGCGATGCCTGGGCCATCCTCGAAAAGCGCGGCCGCAACATCACGCGGGCCGTGCCGTTTGGCGCCGTGCTCACGCTGCCCGCCACGGGCTCGGAGATGAACAACGGCGGCGTGATCACGCACCGGGGCAAGGGGGCCAAGCTGTCCTTCAGCAGCGTGCACAGCTACCCCAGGTTCTCGGTGCTCGACCCCACCAAGACCTACACGCTGCCGCCGCAGCAACTGGCCAACGGCGTGGTCGACGCTTTCGTGCACACGGTGGAGCAGTACCTGACCTATCCGGTCAACGCACCCGTGCAGGACCGCTTTGCCGAGGGCATTTTGCAGACGCTGATCGAGATCGGCCCGCGCTTGCTGACCGCACCCGAGCCTGTGTACGACGACCGCGCCAACCTCATGTGGGCCGCCACCATGGCGCTCAATGGCCTGATCGGCGCCGGCGTGCCGCAGGACTGGGCCACGCACATGATCGGGCACGAACTCACCGCGCTGCACGGCATCGACCATGCCCGCACGCTGGCGATTGTGCTGCCCGCGCTGCTGAATGAGCGCCGTGGCCCGAAGCGCGCCAAGCTGCTGCAGTATGGCGAGCGCGTGTGGGGCATCGCCAGCGGCACGGATGACGAGCGCATCACCGCCGCCATCGAGCGCACGCGCGCCTTCTTTGAAAGCATGGGCATCGCCACGCGCCTGTCGGGCTATGGCCTGGGCGCGGAGGTGGTGGACACCGTGGTGGCCCAGCTCGAAGCGCATGGCATGGTGCAGCTGGGCGAGCAGCGCGAGATCACGCCCGCCGTGAGCCGCCGCATCCTTGCAGCCGCGCTGTAACCGGACGGGGGGGCTGGATATTGACCTTTTGAACGGGGCTGGTTTTGGCGGGTGATTTACAGTGAGCGCCTATCCTGCGGGAGAGAGGGGCGCGATCCGCCTCCGCCGAAGGCGCAAACTCCCATCATCGCTCAGGCAAACCGGACCGCAGGAGACCATCGCCGACTGGAGAGAGGCCGCCGCCCTGCGCAACGCAGGCGGGGGCCCACCGAAGGGGCAGGCTGCCCAGGCAGCCGAAACTCTCAGGTAAAAGGACAGGGGGAGCGGCGCCGCAGGCCCGTCATGGCACGGGTCCTGCCCTAGCCAGAGTTCCCCCTGATGCACCCATCGTCGCCTGTTGCCGCACCTGCCCCTTCGCCCAAAAAGCACCCGATCCTGAAGTTTCTCGCGGGTTTTTTCCTGGGGCTGACCGTGGCAGGCAGCGCGGGCGGGGCCTATGTGCTGCACATGGTGTGGCAGCAGCTGCCAGAGGTGGACCACCTGGCCGACTACGATCCCATGCTGCCGATGCGCATCTATGCCAGGGACGGCACGCTGCTGGCGGAATATGGCGAGGAGCGCCGGGAATTCGTGCCGATAGGACAGATCCCGCTGCAGGTGCGCCAGGCGCTGCTGGCCATCGAAGATGCCCGCTTTTATGAGCATGGCGCGGTGGACTTCACCGGACTGGCGCGCGCTGCGCTGCGCAATGTGGTATCGGGGGAGCATGTCCAGGGTGCCAGCACCATCACGATGCAGGTGGCGCGGGTGTTCTTTCTGAGCCGCGTCAAAACCTACAGCCGCAAGCTCATGGAAATCTTGCTGGCCTACAAGCTCGAAGCCACCTACAGCAAGGACAAGATCCTGGAGCTGTACATGAACCAGATCTATCTGGGCGAGCGTGCCTACGGCTTTGCGGCTGCGGCATCGGTGTACTTCGACAAGACACTGGACGAGCTGACGGTGGCCGAAGCCGCCGTGCTGGCGCCGCGCGTGGGCGAGATCTTCAACGGCGCGATCGTCGAGGTCGCCCACGACGATCCGGGCAAGGGCACGGTCATCGTGCGCGACCCGGCGATCGAGGCCAGCGTATCCGGCAGCGTGAATCTTCCGCTCGGCGCCGACGTCAGGGTGAGCCTGGTCGAGGCCGATCCGGTCCGGCGCGTGACGCGTTTCGAGCTGGCTGGTTAGCCGGAGTCTTTGCGCAAGTCACGGCGAGCGGCTGCGAATCGCGCGGGAAAAATCATCATCCGCCGCCGTGTTTCGCGCCCGTTCGGTGATCCGGCCGCGTTGACGCAGGACGTCGACCGGCACGCTGCGATCCACCGCGCCCACCTCGTGGAGGTAGCCCGGCAGGTAGCCGGTCAGCAGCAGGCGGGCGTCCCACGGCAGGCCCGGATCGATCTGCCGGGCCATGCGGTAGACGATCGTGGTGCAGTTCGAAGTGATCGTGTTGTAGAACTTCGGCGTCACCGCCAGCTTGTTGGCGGCGTGCACGTAGGAGAGGAACAGCGCGCGCATGGCGGATTTGTCCATGCGCAGCGGATACAGGTAATCGTCCTCGCCGCGCACGTTGGTGCGCACGCGGATGATGTCGTGCTCGTCGGCGGCGACCAGCACCGTCTCGAACTGCTTGAAGAAGCCGCCGATCGGCGAATACTGCTCGCCACGCTGCCGGCGTATCTCCACCGAGAACACCACGTGGCTGCCGTCGTCGAAGCCGAACGAGATCATCGCGTGGGCGATCGCCTTGCTGCCCCAGTACGACAGCACTGCGTCGGCCGAGGCGAGGCGGTCCAGGTCGTAATGGCGGGTCTCCCAGTGCGCGTCGTAGTCGTCGTCGCTGCGCCAGTCGAAGTCGCGCACGTTGTCGAGGGTCACCTCGCTGCCGCTCACCGTGCCGATGAACTGGCGCGAGACGTCATCGGCCCAGGTCCGCGTGCCGGACGGCGCGATGCTCGCCCACCACAGCAGCAACAGCGCGTATATCGCTGCATAGACACCCAGCGGAAGCCAGCTGCGGCGGGCGGTTGCGATGGCGAGCAGGGCGATCGCGGCAAGTGCCCACAGCACGCCGCCGAGCGTGCGCACGGTCGCGTTGCCGGGCAGCTGGTACCACAGCGCCATCGCGCCCCACGCACCGGAGACGAAGGTGACGAGTGACACCGCCGCGATGAGCGCGGCCCTGCCGATCACCCCGTGCTTCTTTGCCATCTCGTTCCCGGGCATCCGTCCATGCTGCAAGCCTGCGGCTTTGGCCGCGGCATGGCAATGCCGCGGCCGCGACGCGGTGGTTACAATCGCCACACCGCCCGCCCTGGCCATGACGCCGATGAGAGCACGCCGATGAGGACCGGAACCTGCGCCTGGGTCGCGCGCTGCGTCGCCATCATCGGGCTGCTCGGCCTCAATGCCTGCACGATGGTCGGGGTGAGCCGTGTCAAGACCAACGACTACGTCAACCAGCGGCGTGCCGACGTGATCGGTACCAACCGGCTGAGCGACCGTACCGTGCAGTCGCTCAACGTGGTGGCGCTGACGGCCGACAGCTGCCAGCGCGAGTTCGTCGCCTGCACGGATACCGTCGCCCGCTCGGCGGGGCTGACCGACGAGCAGCGGCTCTCGGCGCTGGCCGAACTGTGGCTGGGCCGGGCGCTCAAGGCGGAACGGTCGCGGCCCGGCGCGGCGATGGACGATGCGACGCTGGACGCCTACCTGCAATCCGCGCGCAGCGCCTATGCCTATCTGTTCTACACCGCGCGCGCGCCGGCGGAGCGCGCGTTCGAATTGCGCCAAGTGCAGGTGATGTGGTTCTACAACGTGGCCGTGCAGCAGGTGATGAGCCGCCTGTTCCTGGAGCTGCCGCGGCTGGATCCAGACTGGACGCAGACCACGCTGGCCGGCTGGACCGTGCTGCGCCCGCAGAGTGATGTGCGTCTGGCGGGCGACACGCGTGTGCCGACGGAGCTGATCCCGGCCACCAACCTGCGCTTCAACGGCCTGCGCAACGTCTATCTGCGCGACGGCTTCGGCTCCAACTTCGTCGCCGTTGCGCCGGTGGAGGCGGCCGCCGCCGAGGTGCCGTGGCGCGAGCCCGACTACGTCTCGATGACCGGTGCGCTGGTATTCGACGGCAGCACGCTGGATGACGTGCTGGCGACGCGGCAGGTGCGCCTGCTGGTGCGGGACCCGTACCGCGACGACACCATCACCGTGGGTGGTCGGGCAGTGCCGCTGGGCGCGAATTTCACCGCCGCCTACGGCGTGTGGCTGGCCCGCTCGGGCTTCGCCAGCCAGTCCATCCGCTCACTGCTGGGCCGCGAAGGCGGCATCCGCACGCCGCGCGTGCTGCTGATGCAGCCGTACAATCCCGATCGGCTCACGGTAGTGATGCTGCATGGCCTGGCCAGCAGCCCGGAGGCATGGATCAACGTGGGCAACGACGTGATGGGCGACGAGGAGCTGCGCCGCAACTACCAGGTGTGGGAGGTCTACTACCCCACCAACCTGCCGGTCGCGGTGAACCTGGCGAATATCCGTAAGGCGCTGGACGCCACGCTGAAACACTACGACCCGTCCGGCCAGGCGCGTGCCTCGCAGAACATGGTGCTGATCGGTCACAGCATGGGCGGCGTGATCGCGCGTTTGCTGGTGTCGTCCAGCGGCGACAAGCTGTGGAGCCTGATTCCGCTGCGCGCCAACCTGTCGGCGGCGAAGCGCGCCCGCTTTCGTGAACGCCTGAGCCGCTATCTGCAGTTCACCCCGATGCCACAAGTGGACCGTGCCGTCTTTCTGGCCTCGCCGCATCGTGGCACGCCTTACGCGCAACACCGTCTCGCCCGCTGGATCGGCAACCTGATCCGCCTGCCGGTCAGTGTGCTGAAGGAAATGGCCAGCATCACCGAGTTGATCAAGAGCGACGGCGACGAAGGCGGCAATGCTCCGCTGCTGCGCATCCCCAACAGCATCGACAACCTCAGCGACGCCGACCCGTTCATCATCGCCGCCGCCGACCTGCCGATCTCGCCGCGCGTGCACTACCACACCATCGTCGGCGTCTACAAAGAAAAGGGCCCGCTGCAGGACAGCAACGACGGCGTGGTGCCGTATCGCAGCGCGCACCTGGACGGCGCCGACTCCGAGCTCGCCATCCCGTCATGGCACAGCGTGCAGGAAACGCCGGCGGCGATTCTGGAATTGCGCCGGATTCTTCGCCTGCAGATAGCGGCGGCGAAAGGCGATCAGCGCTAACGCCGCCTGGCGGCCCACACGTGCGAGTTGTGAAAGGAGTGCGCCGCATGTCAGATTCGCGGCTTCGTTGACAGGTTCGGAACGGGGAAATCCATGCGTATATCCATCGCCGCCGTCGTGTGGCTGTCGGCGGGCGCCATGTTGCCCGTGCCATGCCTGGGTCAGGAAAAGCCCAGGCCGCCGATCGTCACCGATCCGATTTACGCGAAACCGCAGCAATGGGTGGACGTGGACCACGGACGCCGCATGAACCTGTACTGCCGCGGTTCCGGTTCGCCCACGGTGGTTCTCGACGCCGGCATGGGCGACTCCACGATTGCCTGGGCGCTGGTGCAGCCGGCGCTCGCGAAGCGGACGCGGACCTGCTCGTACGACCGCGCCGGCCTCGGTTTCAGCGATGCGGCCACGCGTCCCGGCAGCGTGGATAACATGGCCGCGGATCTGCACGCCTTGCTGCGGGCCGCGCATGTCGCGCCGCCGTATGTGCTGGTCGGCCATTCGCTGGCCGGCATGACCGTGCGCGTGTTCGCCGATCGCTATCGTGACGAGGTGGCCGGCATGGTGGTGGTCGAAGGCTCACACGAGGATCAGTCCACGCGCGGCTGGGCCATCGGCGAGCCCAGCCAGAAGGCGAAGTGGGACGCGTACCTGAAAGAGGCGCATGCCTGTGTGGACGAAGCGCGCAAGGGCCTGGTCAAGGGAACGCCGGCCTTCGCGAAGTGCGTCGGTGACGACGACCCCCGCTTCAGCAAGGCGATCAACGAGGCGCAGCTGGCCTACGGGGCCAGCGTGAAATGGCAGGCCGCAGCGGCTTCCGAACGGGAGAACGTGTTCTACGCCAGTGCGGAGCAGACCCGCGCCACGCGCAAGGACTTCGGCGACATGCCGATCATCGTGCTGACCCACGCGCCATACCCGAAGTCGAAGGACGAGACGCAGGAGCAACGCGACCAGCGCACCCTGCTGTGGGAGGATCTGCACACGCAGGTGGCGGCGATGTCCACTCACGGCGTGAACATGATCGTGCCGCGGACCGGTCATTACGTGCCGTACGACCGTCCGGAAATCGTCATCGACGCGGTGAACCAGGCGGTGGCGATCGCGAAGGAACAACGCGCGAACTGACCTTCGCCGTGCTCCCTCCCCTGCAAGGCAGGGGAGGGTTGGGTGACCGAAGGGAGTCCTTCAGGTGTGGGGTCGCTTTTGATCCGGTCGTTCGGCTCAAAAGCGAACCCCACCTGACCTCCCCTGCGACCGAAGGAAGTCCCATCAGTGCACACGGAAGCATGCCGGCGCTGACGAAGGCAGGTAGCTTTCTTCACCCACCCGGCGGCAGTGGGCGATCAGGCCGGCTTCCACACGGCGGGCCTGCTGCCAATCCCCACGCGTGAACGCAAACCCGCCGACCGCGCAGCCACGCAGCCCGGCTTCGATCGCGCGCACGCGGCAGTAGTCGAGATAGCTGTCGACCTCGCCGGCCAGCTGCGGCCAGGCGGCATCGATCAGGATGGCGTCGTCGAGTTGCCCGACCAGCGGCACGCTGTCCGGAATCAGGGCGTGATCACCGTGCACGTAGTCCATCACCACACGGGCCGGCTCGACGGCTTCGCTGGCCGGCTGCCAGGTCGCGTCGTTGATCATCCGGTCGACCGCGCTGGCCAGTTGCAGGCGCTGGTCGATGCTCGCCGGGCGCCGGCTACCGGCCGATCGACCCACCAGCTCGCGCGACGCCGTGGCCAGCTGGTCGCAGTCGAGCGGGAAGTGATGCAGTCGTGCCAGCAATTGGTTGAAGTGGGCCAGCGCCTGGGCTTCGAGCAGGAAGCCTCCGACAAAGTGGCGTCGGGCGGGGCGGTTCAGGCTCGTCCATGCGGGCGACTGCAGGGCGGCTGACAGGGGTTGCAAGGTGGCGATCTGGGCATTCATGGCGGATCCTCGGGTGGTGGCGCCACGGGATGCGGCGTAGGCCCAGATTCCACCGCACGGCGGTTTGAGTCATGATGGACATGCAGGGCTTGTATGAGCGAACGCTGAGGTTTGTGTGATCGCCTGAGGGCTTCCCGATGATCCAGACGGAATCGGGCGCACGCGGCGGGGGAGCTACGCCTTATCGCTTTGACGACGTCGTGGTCGACCCGGCCGCGCACAGCCTGCTGCGGGCGGGCGTGCCCCAGCCGGTGGAACCCAAGGCCTTCGCCGTACTGCTCGCGCTGCTGCAGCACCCCGGTGAACTGATCGGTCGCGACGACCTGCTCGACCTGGTCTGGGGCCATCGCCATGTCACGCCGGGCGTGCTGACCCGGGTGATCGCGCAGTTGCGCCACGCGCTGGGCGACGATCCGCAGCAGCCGCGCTATATCCAGACACGGCATGCCCTGGGCTACAGCTTCATCGGACAGCTGCAGGGCGATGCGGACACCGGGACTCCGCCGGCGCCGGTGACGGATCGGACCGGCGTCGATGACCTTCCGGCAACCGGGTTGCAAGTCGCGTCGCCGGAGTTGCCGGCGAGCCAACGCGGGCAGGTTGGCTCGCCCCGGCCGGAGCGGGCCGATCCGGCATCGGCGTGGAGTGCTCCCGAGTCGACACCGACGCATGGGCTGGACATCGATCAGCGTCGGAAGCGACGTCCCTGGCTGGCGCTGACGGTGCTGCTGTCTTGCGCGCTGGTGGCCTGGGCCGTGATCCAGCGAGTCACGGCACCGGCACCGCGGATCGCCGCGTCGATCGCCGTGATGCCGTTTACCAACCTCAGCAGCCAGCCTGGCGACGAGTATTTCGCCGAGGGACTGGCCGAGGAGATGCGCGATGCCCTGGCTGGCGTGAAGGGCCTGAAGGTCGTCGTGCCGCTTTCGTCGGGCACGAGGAACGGCGCTGCGGACGCCGGGACCCTGGGAACCAGGCTCGGGGTGGCCACGATCCTGGATGCCAGCGTCCGCCGCGAGGGTTCGCGCATCCGCATCACGGCCCGCCTGTCCGACACCGCCACCGGGTTCACGCTGTGGAGCCACACCTATGATCGCGAGCTCTCCGACGTATTCGCCACCCAGAGCGAGATCGCCGGCGAGGTGGTGCATGCGCTGCTGGGGGCGATTCCCGGCGAGAGCGATGCCTTGGCGAAGCGCCTGACGCCCACGCACAGCGCGGCCGCGTTCGACATCTACCTGCAGGGCTTGAATCTGCTGCACCACGACACCTCGTCCGACACCGCCAAGGCGATCGATCGCTTCGGCCAGGCGCTGAAGGAGGACAGCGGGTTCGCCAAGGCGCAAGCGGGAATCTGCCGGGCGGAAATCTGGCGCCTGGAAAGCAAGCACAGCGCCGACGCATTCGACAACGCCAAGCTCGCCTGTCAGCGTGCCGCGCAAATGGATCCGACGCTGGCCGAGGTGGATCTGGCGATGGGCGATCTGTACCGCGTGACCGGAGATTCCGAGCGCGCCTTGCAGTACTACCGCAACAGTTCGCGGGCACCGGCCCTGCGGGTTCGTGCGCATATCGGAGCCGCCCAGGCCTACGCGGTCCGCGGACAGCAAGATCTGGCCACGCAGGAGTTTCAGCAGGCGTTGCAACTGAGCCCCGGCGATCCTGCCGTGCTGGCCCAGATCGGCTATCAGCAGTATCTCGATGGCAACGTGCGGCAGGCGGTGGCCTCTTTCCGCGAGGCGGTGGACCTGCGGCCGGGCGACGCCAGTCTGTGGGGCACGCTGGGCGCGCTGTACATGGCAGCGGGGAACAATGCCGATGCCGAGCAGGCACTGCTGCATTCGATCGCGATCGCGCCGGCAGTCGAGACGCTGACGAATCTTGGTTTCCTCAAGTACCAGGCCGGCGACTACGCCGCGGCGGTCGATCTGCAGCGCCAGGCGACCGTGCTGGACCCGCAGGACTTCATGATCTGGGGCAACCTGGGCGACGCGTTGCGGGCGGATCCGCAGGCCAGCGCCGTGGAAATGCACAAGGCGTACGAGCAAGCCGCCATGCGCGCCGAGAGTTACCTGCAGGTCAAGCCGGACGATGCCCGCGCCGTCGCTTTACTGGGCCTTTACCGGGTCGTGCTGGGCGACGTGGCCAGCGCCCGGATGCTGGTCAGGCGCGCCGAATCGCTGCCCGGCCAGCCCGGCGAAGTGGCATTGCAGAATGCGGAAACGCTGGCGCTGCTGGGCGACATCGAGCCGGCGCGCCAGCGGCTGGCGACGGCGCGTGCCGCCGGCATCGCCGACACCCTGATCGCAAGCAACCTCACCTTCCGCCGTCTGGGCCTGCTGTCTCCACCAGGGACGGCTGGCAAGGGCGCAGGCGCGGAACCACCCGTCCCGCGCGCGAGCAAGGGGCACCCATCAGGAGGATGACATGGAGAACAAGCGCAACCGTACCGCAGCGACCGGGGCGAACAAGGCCCGACCCAGCAAGCGAGCCAGCGTCGTCGAGCCCGCGCAGGAGTTCGTCACGTACAGCTTCGAGCTCGACCAAATCCGGAGCATCGAGGTCAAGGCCATGGCCGTGGTGGTGCCGCGACCGCGACCGCGGACCATGGCCTTGAGGATGTCGAGTCCGCAATCGCCACAATCACCACCGCCATCGCCACAACCGCGGTTCAATGTGTGTGTGAATATCGTAGTGGTGCCGAAACCACCACTGTAGTGATTCAGGGCGGAGCTCAAAGCCAGGCAATCCCTGCGTTGACGCGGATGGGCAGAAATGTTGTGTCAGTGTTCGTTCCACACCGGGTGTTCGCCACTACGTCGGCGCACCCGTACCCGTGAGTGCACGCGCAGGCGGCATGGTCGCGCCGAGGCCATGTCGTGCCGCGGTGCGACCGCGTTGCGTGCGATGAGTCAGTCCTGACGGCACGGCTTCATCAGCACGGCGACGCCAGCCCCGCACGCCGTTGAGCAGCGGCGTGCCCGGGTCGCGCCCCACCGCGCAAGACATGCCGGATCAACCGCGTTGCCGCCCACGGTCGCAGCGTGCGTGGGCTCCCTCCTGCTTGCAGGGAACTTCGGAGAACCGTCGTCATTCCTGCGAAGGCAGGAATCCAGCGATTTCAAGCGGCAGGGGAGGGAGCATGACTGAAGAGAATCCACCGGGTGGCGCGCCTGATCTTCGGCGCAGACGTACCGCGCCCGGAGCATTTCCCTGATGGTGCATGGACGGTGATGCGCGGTATCAAGTCGCGTCGCTGCATCGTGCAGCGGCGCCCGTCACTGGAGACGGTTACCTTCAAGGAATCCCACCATGAGTCAGAACCTCATCTCGCTTGCACTGGACGACGCAACGCTGGCCGGCATCGATGCCGCGCTCGACAGCCTGGAGACGGCCTTCATCGGCCTGATCGCGCTCACCCCGGAACAACGCCGCAGCCTCGCCCGCATGGGCGACAAGTCCGAGGCATTCTGCCGGCAGACCCTCACCGTGCTGGCGCAGAACCCGCAGGTGCTGCCACCCAGCTACGACCTCGCCGAGGCGCAGGACGACCTGCGCGCACGCGACCGCCTGCGTCCCCGGTTGATGCGCCTGATGCGCCTCAGCGAGCGCGCCGACGATTCGGACACCGCGCTCGGCAGTGACGTGATGTCGGCGGCGCTGGAAGGCTACGCCCTGCTCAGGATCTCCGGCCGCAACCAGGGCCTGGAAAGCCTGCGCGACGCACTCTCCAGCCGCTTCGCCGGCCGTCGTCGCACCCCGGCCCCGATGGAAACGCCCGCCACCTGACCGGCTCACCCCGGCGCGTACAACGCGCGCCGGGGTCTCGCGGCCGCCGCCGCCACGCGCTGTCGCGTCATTGGCGTTTTCCATTCCGACCTTGTCGCTTTGCACGTCGCGGTTGCCGCTTTTTTCGCCAACGCGGCCGCTGCAACCAG
>LNAP01004431.1_pt1 | contig 12966 bp, 19 predicted proteins | sample 602601 | NCBI WGS metagenome assembly LNAP01 (sample SAMN02440304, study PRJNA202911) | soil metagenome | biome: Subtropical and temperate rainforests or woodlands; isolation source: soil samples (1 kg each in a 20% v/v slurry with milli Q water) were... ...
TGTGACAGCTTGGGTGTTTAGGCGAGTTGTTTAGGCGAGTTAGAATTAGGCGAATCGAGTTTAGGCGAGTCGAGTTTAGGCGAATCGATGCCACGCCCCTAAAGCTACGCCCCCTTCAGCAGCGCGAATGAAGTGTTTTAATGCCTCCGCGCTACATTTACTAACGCCGTGTCCCTTTTGATACAAGACCCCGATAGCTAGCTCAGCTTCTGCGTAGCCTTTGGTGGCTGCAAGTTGGAAGTACCGCATAGATTGCTCGTTATCAATACTTGTACCTTTGCCATCGCGAAGGTACACTCCAACATTGTACAATGCGAGGGGATGGCCCTGATCGGCAGCTCGCTTAAAGTACTTAAAGGACTTCGCGTCGTCAACACTGAACCCTTTACCAGATTGATACAAAACTCCGAGTGTATATTCCGCAAGGGATAAACCTTGGTCTGCAGCCAGCTGGAAGTACTGAAATGCTAGCTCAGAATCTATATTCCCAACTGTGCCGTTTTGGTAGTAAACTCCAACGTTGTATTGGGAAATAGCGTGACCCTGATCTGCAGCGAGTTTTAAGAATCGAAAAGCTTCTTTTTCGTCCTTATCCACGCCCCGCCCGCCTATGTGACAAGACGCCAAGACAAACTGAGCATAGCGATTTCCACTGGCAGCATTTGTACGCAGCCAGGGGAGCGCTATAATACTGTACTTCAGTGCTAGCACAGGGTCTGCCTTTAACGCGGTAGAACCTTTTGCATACAAAATGCCCAAGTACGCATCCGCCAGGTGATCCCCTTGTGCGGCTGCGGCGAAAATCCGCTCAGTAGTGGTGGAACTGCTGGTGTTGCATTGAATAGCGGTGAAGTCGTCGTCCAATTGCTTCGCACTCACAAGTGATGCAGTCACGGGCAGTGGGCTCTGCGACAGTGTCGGAAGTGGTGCGGCAGATGGCGAAAAGTCTTTTGGTAGTCCATTCTTCTTCCACTCGTTGATGCGCTTATACAGCAGTTTTGCTTCCATTTTATTCAAGCCCATGTCCGTCAAATCCTCCAAACTTTCTACAATCTCTTCCAAGTACACACCTATGAGTAAGCAAGGTAAGATGTGATGTTGACTGTAAATCAAAAATTATTTATGTGATAGCACAAACTGAAGGGAAATACATACCTTTAAGCTTGTTCTGTACAGCAAATGCATGAAATTCAGACATGTTACAGTGCGTTAGCAGCGCACAGAGCTGATCACAGTCCAGCGACGCAAATTTCACCGACGATGCAGAGGTTGTTGCCGTTGAGGAGATGCTGAGCGCAGCACAAATTTGAGATTCTGTCACGACAGACTGTTTCAACTCTTTCGAGATGAAGTCGGGCGATCTTTGAAGCACCTGCGACAGGACAGCGGGCGAAGGGACACGTTTTACTGTGACAAGCACATGCGCCAGGGACACTGCATCCGATTCCTCGACGTGACAGCTGGCCGTCAGCCAGCCAGCCAGCTCCGTGATGGCCGCCTCGACTCCCTGTGTGGGTGGGCGTGGCGGCGTGAGCGGCGACGCTTGATCGCCCCTCCGGGCATTTTCCGCCGCCTTGCGCAACAGGTGCGTCAGCTCGCCACTCAGCTCGTGAAAACTCATGCGCAGCGTGGGGTCCTGGTGCCAGCACCGAGCAATCACTGTCATCAACTCCTGCCCCACCTCATCACCAGCCTCGGCGCGAAACTCGATCGGACGCTTGCGGAAGGTTCCTACGGTCTGCACAATTTGAACAAAACTGGAGTCGGGAAAAGGAATTTGCTCCGAGAGCATTTCGTTGAGCAGCACAGCGAAAGCATACATATCGGATGCAGAGCTGTATTCACCTAAATACAACAAAAATAAATAAAAGTGGATATATTTTTAGTGTGATTTATTCAACATGCAAATAGCTTTATTCGAAAAAGTAAAAAAGAAACGCACCTCGAAATAGTTCTGGTGCCATGTATGGTGGAGTCCCCTTGGGCGTGGTCCCTCCACTCATAGTGCTCTCGTTTACCACCTTCGTGAGGCCGAAATCGGAAAGTTTTGCGCACACACGACCATATGTGAGAAAGAGCAGCACATTGGAGGACTTAATGTCTCTGTGAATGATCCCGAGGTCACTAATGGCGGCCATGGTGGAGCACAGCTGTGCCGCCACTGACAATTTCGTCGGCAGCGAGAGATCCATGGACACAGATCGCTTGTGCAGCGCGTCGTGCAACGAACCATCCGCGAGCTCCAGAATGATGCAACGCGGCTCCACCGTCAGATTGGCACCGTAAAGGCGCGTGACGCCGGGCAAATTGCCCACTTTGCTGTGCATCAACACTTCCCGCGATAGTTCGTTGAGCTGAGCAGCACTGAGGGAGCCCACCACAGCGACTTCTTTCACCGCCACGACAACTCCATTGTAGGTGCCCTTGAACACCTTGCCAAATGCTCCCTCTCCTAAGGATTGGGTTCGGTCCACAATGGGGCGAGAGGTGAGTTGCATGGCGCTTAAATTGGCTTCGACTGCATTCTTAGAAGAATGCTTTTGGATCTCGTCAACAGCCTGGTGCACCAAATCCATTACGGACTTAATTTCACGCACATTTTTATCCACCACGCTAACCTGAACGCCCAGAGAGGCCAAGGCACTTGTCACTTCGTCTTTCAGGTCGCTCACGTCTGCGCCAATTTCGGTTGCCAATTGTTCCAACTGGGCAGGGTCCGCCACCAGACCTTCCAGCCCACCACGCTTATCGATTTTGCTCTGGATATCACATACCACGTTGTAAATTTGAGCTTGTTCAGCGAGTTGTGCCGTCTGAAGTGCCACGGATAGCTCATTCAGGCATTCCGTCATATCACTGTCCAAACTTTCGAAGACACGTTGGGGTTTGGATCCTTTCAAAATTTGCTGAATGAAACCTCCTTTGGTAAATTTAGACAACTCGTCAACTCCATCGGCAAGAATACTCTCCATTCGGCTGCAAAATGCAACTAGCGGCGTGTTTTTATCCCTACTTTGGGCGAGCGATGCCAGGCCCTGTGGGCCATCAAACAAATGCTTGGCGAGGCGACAGAATCGAACTTGCAAAGTACGACTAGCTGATTTATTGCATTTGCACTGATCACAAACAGCAACCACTTTGTTGATAAGCTTGGCCACTCCGCCAAAGTAAGGTAGATCTTCCGCGGCGATGAGGAGAGCTCTTGCTGCCTTGATCGCGAGATCTGCCGCAATTTTGGCATTCTCTTTCGAGAGAACGCTTACAACCTTATCGTCCGTGACGTTTATTTCACTTGCAGAACTCATAGCTGTTGCAATAGAATGAGGCGTGCAGGCGAGCTGGACCAATGTGAACATGTGGCGCACAAACCAAAGTTCCAACTTCAATGATTTGAGTGAACTTTCTGGATAAAACCCGTAAAATTGGATGCGGGTACAAAAAGTATGATCATATCCTGGGAATGCTTGAATGGCCCGATGAATTGCATACTGTATGAATTGCCCGAAAAACTCGAAAGTAAAAACGCGAAATAATAAACTCATAAGCGACTACTGCCGTACCCTCTACCCGACACATATGATGTACAGTTGTTATCTTAATATTGTTATGTTTCTAGGACTCAAACTTTCAAGCAAGCGATTTAAGCCTCATCCAGCGTGTCTTCTTTCACCGCGCTGTGCCGACTCACTTCCCTCTGCACTTCACGGGCAATGATCGCCGCTGTTGCGGACCCCCAAAATATGTTTACTGGACAAACTATCCCAAAGGTCCATTCCAGCATTTAAACAAAACCAACTATGACCAATACCATGTTATTACTTCGTTTAAAAGCTACCAAAAGTACTCATAAAATGATTCGACTTAATTCAGCCAATTAAATTTAGCAATAGCTTCTTTATGATCCTGGTTAGCTGCTAGCATGTACCACTTCGCCGCCTGAAACTTGTTTTTCGGCACACCTTCTCCTTTCACACAGCACTCTCCTAACTTATACTGTGCACCTGCATGGTTCTGGTCAGCTGCCAAATTATAGTACCTCACAGCCTCTTTCTCATCTTTACTCACTCCGAATCCCTTGGCATAGCAGAAACCTAAGGCATGCTGTGCATCTGCATTGCCCTGGTCGACAGCCAGTTTGAAGTACCTCACAGCCTCCTTTGCATCCAAGGTCAACCCTGTCGCATTACCATAACATACCCCCAAGGCAAACTGCGCACCTGCATGGCCCTGGTCAGCAGCTAATTTAAAGTATCTCACCGCTTCTCTCTCGTACTTGGACAATCCGGTGCCGTTGGCATAGCACTTACCTAATGCATGCTGTGCACCAGCATGGTTCTGATCCGCAGCTAGTTTGTAGTACCTTGCAGCCTCCTTCTCATCCTTGGTCACTCCAGCTCCATTGCCGTAGCACTCACCTAAGTGATACTGTGCACTTGCATTTCCCTGCTCTGCAGCCAGCTTGAAAGCATCAGATTCTTTCTTCGAAACAATCGCACCATCTTTTGCATTATCATCTTGTTGACCAACTCCGATCATGCTGTGGCTCTCATTATTGCCTTCCTCCTTAGTAACTCCATCGTTAACACTAATGGTATTTTCTGACGTCTGTTCAGTAGTGGATGAAACTTGGGAAAGAGCAGCGTCTCTTCGGTAAAAGATATCAGCAGGCACTCCGACGGCTTTCCATTTGAGAATGTGCTTGAACAGCGATTGGGCGAATATGGACTTGATGCCAAACTCTTTCAAGTCTTCTACACTTTCTACTCCTGTGGCTAGAATGTTGCCTGTTCAATTGTGTGGTCAGGGAAGTTCGAATAAAATTATCTCATTGTGCTAATTAAGAAAAGAAGAATGCGTGGAGTCAACCTGAAAATATATGCTCACTTGCTACACCGGTAATTGCACTCAGCTGGCTGTGATCCAGCAGATAGCACACATCTTCGACACTCAACGATTCCAGTGAGATAGATCCAGATCCAGAGGAGGTTCTTGAGTCTGGCAGTTTCATTTTCGCAACCCCTTCACCAGATTCAAGAGTGCATTGATCCTTAAAGTCAACCTGACATAGATCGTCTACATAAACCGGATCTTGGCTGAAGTCATCCATCTCCTCAATGTGATACTTTTGTAATTCATATCCAAGTCTTGGAGAGGGGTGTGTACACAACAATTGAGCGCATGTTTTTCTTAATTTTATACCTACTATGTAAATTATTGTCGCCCAATTTAAAATGCATAAACCTAACTAATGATAATCCATTGTCATCGTTTTCAATGTAATTCGTGCCCAATCTGTTCATAAATGGAATTTGAACGGGCAATCTACAGAGTATACGAACGTTGCTTAGAGGGTCTTCGGGAAGACCAGGACGTTCACGGGAATGCAAGCATGAAATCGTGCAAGTTTTTGGAGCTGTTGTCGCTTTGCTTCGGGACCTTCATGCTCATGGCGTTAGTATTTCTGCATTCAGAGTTTGTGGGAACACCTGGATGTTTACCTGATCTACTTTCTGATGCTTTGGTCCCCATGAACCAAACGTATGACTCGGACTATCCTTACTTAAAATATGACCAGGTGCTGTACATTACGATCGACAAGAGGTTTCAACCTCAGAAGGAATTGGACGACTCGGAAGCAAACTCGCAAGCCCAAAGTAATCACAATGGATTTAGTGATGTACCCGCTGCAAGCATGGTTAGTCCGTTTCAGACGTCCCAGAAATGGTTTAATTTTGGAGCAAAGGCGAAGAAGCATACCTATGCGAGCAAAGGTCAAACGTTTTCTAGGAAGGACGTGCAGAATGATCGTCAACTCCGTGGAGGGGATTTGCCGCACGCGCATACTCAATATTCGATTCTCAATGACTCTGCTCTGCCTATATTGAGTGTTGGTAATACTACCGAAGGTGGCACGAACACTGGTGGCAGCGAAGATGACCCGATTGAGCCAGAGTATGACTACAAGTTCACTTTCAACTCTGCACTGCTTCTGCTGCCGTATGCAGAGCTCAAGGCGCACCAGTTTACCACCGTGAACGTCTCTCTCCTGGGCACCGCGTGCTACGGCGGCTCTGTGAGTCAAAGTATGATTCCGTTAGGAGGAATTGACACGGTCGTCGTGAACGCTCTGATGTACACCCTCCGCCAACCTGGACATGTATTCACCTCCGCCGGTGATTATTTCCGATGGACCGACCAGGACCTCGAGCCATACAGCAACGTCCCCGAGTGGTTTCAATTCAAATTGCAGATCTTGTTCTACTCCCTGTTTGCGTTTTTCTTTCTCACCACGATCACGGCGCTGCTGGTGCGGATATTAATCAGTTCTGGCGTGGTGCTGATCTTTCCGATCTTTTGGGTGTTGCAGATGTTTGGATTTGCCCCACTAAACCTGCGCATAGTGGCGATTTCTTATCCTTGGATTGGTATTCCATTAGAGATGATTCGCTCTCGCAACCAGTCCATTACGCCGTTTGTGTTGGGCCACATTAGTCGCGTGGTGGTGTATTATTTTCTCTACCAGGCGACGCAATTGGTGTTTGCGGTGTGGTTTTACAATCGAGACAGTCCAGGTACGTTGTTAAACTTTTACATTTTTTCTTTTGCGTGACAATTCTCTGACAGTTTAAATTTGATTCTTTTCCAAATGACTATAGTTTTTTTAATGTGAGGTTTTCAAGCACTTTGTTTCTCATCATGTTCTCCATCTTTTCTCTCTTTTCATTCTCAGGCCAGCAAGAGTTGTGGATCTTTGGGGTGATGATGCTCTGGGAATATTTCAGCATGATCTACGTGCGCTCCACCGGCTCGATCCAATTGTTTCCCCGTGCCTCATTGGCATTGTTTTTGATTTGCCATTTTTATTATTTCTCCTTCCCGTCGGGCTTTCATGTGCTGGCCCTAGTGACGATGTTTTTCTTCCTGCTGGCGCTGATGGTGAGTCATTTTATGCTAGAATGATTTTTGTAATTTTGAGTGTGGATAAAAACATTACTCACTTGCATGTGTTGTTGAGTGCACCATTTACATCTGCGGTTGGATATATTGTTTATTTCTAATTTGACTTTTGTTTTCTATTCTTCTTTTTTATTTATGATAGGTGCACTGCATTCGTGTGTATGAGATGAAGGACTATGAGAGAGGCATTATTTCCCTGGACCAGCCCAGGTAATTCATCTTAATTTCTACAGTTGTCAAATGTAACATCTTTATCACTCACTTCCTTTTATATCTTTTTTATATATCTTTGTACATTGTTACCCAACACAGAGCTTTGTACAATTCGCTGCCCTGGCCAGTCTGGAACGCCGACCTGGCACCGGAGTTCACGTTGATGATGCCCGTGTCCCACCGAGCCACTGGCGCCTACAATACAGCCATCCCTGCGGTGCCAGGAGGAGGATTTCAGGCTGGAGCCACGCCAGCTTCTACTCCTGGAGGTAATGGTAACGCTAATGCTACGAATGCTAATGTTAGTGGTGCTAATGCTGCAAGCAATACAAGTGGAACTGCTGGGGTAGGTGCTACGAATGCAACTACAAATAGTGTAACCAACCCTTTGCAGTCGAGCAGCAGCGACAGCCACAATGGTGTCGAGTTGAACACACTGCGTTCTGTAACCGCCACCACCACCAGTAGTAGTAATAATAACAACCAAAGTAGTAGTGCACGTAGCAATATGACTTATAGTAGATTGAATAGCAGTAGCACACACGGAGATGCGGATGGAGACGAGGAGAGAGGGTCGGGGGCGGTAGTTTAGTGGAGTTGAATGCTGATTTTTATGATTTTTTGAACCTAATGTGAGAAACTAACTAAAACTAGATCCTCATTTATTACAATTAGTAACAAAGCGCAAGTTAATCTCAATGTTAGTTCATTAATTAAGCTTCTTATGCGCATTGAAAATGGCCATGGCAGCATCCTCCAACAAGTCAAACTTCAAAATCTTCACGTTCATGTTCTATATTCAAGGGAAAATAAACGAGTCGTAAAATTGTGTTGCACTGGTAAACATATTAGGGACGGGAGTTTAATGCACACACAAAAGTAATGTGAACAAAGAAAATGCAAAGTAGTCAACTTACCAGTGCTTGACGAGCAGCAGATCTTTCGACTCCAACATTATACGCAATGATCACAGCTGCAGAACAAGAAAGGCAAAAATTGATAACAAATATAAAATCGAACTCGACAATATTACCATAAATAAAGTAGTCAGCAAGTCATTTTCAATAGCACTACTAAATTTAGCGTATGCATACCATCTCCCGCGCTGGCTAGGTTCACGTCGTTCATTCCTACTTCCCCGAGACCCCATTGCAGCACATGGTTTAATGGAGCCACTGCCCCTGCATTTGCGTTAATGTTATTATTAGCATTCTCCTGGGCTTCTTCTTCATCCCCGTAACGGTCAATCAACGTGCCCAGCGTGATGTCTGTGTCATAACATATTTGGCACAATACGAAAATGAGACAATTAGCAAAAGGAGCAAAGTCGAATGCCAGTATCCAAAAAGTAGCACACATTTTGCAACTTCGCACAAAGCATCAATTTACAAAGGAAAGTAAACACTCAAAAAACTCACCGCAGTCTGCTTTGACAATCACGGTACCAGCCGAAGGTCCATCCTCATAATCCCCTTCATCCCCTTCATCCCCTTCATCTCCTTCCCCACTATCATCCATGTCTTCAGTTTCATTCTCATCGTTTTCGTCGTCACTGTTATGACTGTCGCTATCACCTTCATTGTCGGTATGATCAGAGTTGCTATCTTCATCGCGAAGTGCATCCACGATGCGGTCCTGCGGCACGGTCTTCTCGCCTAAAAAATAGTCCGCACAGAAAGTGAAAATGGTTTGTGAATGTAGGAAACGAATAAAATCAAAAATGAATTGAGAAAGCTCAGGCATGCAATTCCATTGCTAACAACAATTTATTCCAACATTTTGTAAACATACCGCGAAATCCAGGCTTCTGCTTCTGAAACTTGGACAACAGCCTTTCTAGACCAAAACGCATCACATCGGAAGGGCTCACTGCGTGGCTCGCAAGCTTCATTTCTAGTTGATTTCGCTCCATACAATACGCCGCCGCGTCACGCGCCAGTTCAAACGTCTCTCTTGGGAGGTCTTTCAATTTTGTCTGGATAAGCACCTTGGGGCTGACCTTGCCCAGCAGCATCGCATTGGTCAGCTTCAACTCCGGGGCCACCGCGCGCGTCGTGGGGACTGCCTCCTGGATGCCTTTGGCCTTGTTTTCGCGTCGGATTACCGCGGCATCGCGGTGAAAGCGAATGGTGTCTCCAATGGGACGGGGGTCCCGCACGTCGGGGTGCAAGGTGACCACCACAGTCACCGCCATGCCTGCATGTGCCACCGTAGGATCGGCGATGGGGATTTGAGGCACCACCGGACTATTTTGGGTCTTCTTGGTGGAGACTTTGGTGTTGGGCTTGGAGACTGCAGTGGGGGCTGTTTAAAGAATAAAAAAGATGTACAGTTAAGGGAGGTATGTACGTTCAAACGTGGTAGATACAATATGAACACAGCAACAGCAAACACACAACACAATGGGTGAGCCAAATTTACCTGCACTGGCATTACCATTATTGTTCCCACTGCTCACAGGGGTGCTTCGATCGTTGCTGTTGGTGTGTTGCAGGGAGCGCACCGTGCCGCACCAATTGCCCGCTGAGAAACTATCCCCCACGCGCACCTGTGTGAAAAAGTGATGTTTGTTGGTCAACTACTGAATAAATATATGGGATCTCAATGAAAGGTTGTCATGCACGCGCTAGAAGCAATCACCGTCAACCAAAAAATGCAGTAAAAATAAAAATGTTCGTAATCTCAATCAAAGAAGCAGAAACAAATCGTAAACATACCTCGCCGCTGCGTACAATCACATGCATCGCGTTTCCTTGCTGCCGATTGCGAAAGATATTCAGCACCGTGCCGTTACTCACAATATTCAACCGCGCAGCGTCCTCTTGGCTGTTTAGTTGTACTTTGCGACGAGAAGGAATGCTGGATAAACGAGAAGGAGCCGCCTTTTGAGCTACTACATCGAAGGCTAAGGACTCAAGCTTCTCCAGCAGCACGGGGAAGTTGGTCTTGTCTGTATATTACAAATACAAAATGGAGTGCAAAAAACAAGATGAAGAAACTGAGCTGCACGAGAAGAAGCTGTGGCGAGCGAGCATGTCGAATAAACATTAAAGAATACCAAAAGAAAATAACTGGAATATTTACCTTTTGCGGAGATTCGCACGATAGGGGCTTCCTCCAGTGCCACGTATTCTTTCAACTCTTTTTCCAAGTTATCCAGTCTGAGAAATCATACAGTAAACAAACGTGTAAAAATGGTGAAGTTTGCGTGCTGCGTATTAAATTCTACTTGGTATGCAAATTAGAATACGCAGTAATATAATATCCGTACTTGTCAGCATCTTTTGTCACGGAAGGCAGGTCGATCTTATTGATGCATGCAATAGCCGGGATACCTATGAAGTTGCATAAGAAAAGTGCAAATAATAGTAAGGTCAGTACATGCAGATAATCCCAAAAACAGTGTGTTGAGTTTCTCACCCAGCTCTTCCAATATACCCATACTTTCCTTTGTCTGAAGACAAACCTAAAGATAAACAGAATCATCATAATTAAAATCCATGCACAGTACTTAAACTTAATAACATTGTTTTTGGTATTACCCCATCATCGGCCGCCACCAGCAGCAGCGCCATGTCAGCAATCGATGCACCGTAACTGCGCATCCGGTAAAACACTTCCTGGCCTATTGTGAACGTATCAATACGCATTCAACTAATTAACTCGTGATAATAAGAGAGCAAATTAGAAACCATACCAGGTGTGTCCACAATTGTGATGCGCTTCATAGCCGAGGTGTTTACTAACTTCGTTCTGATTGTCTGCAAGTAGGGTCGATTAGCCATAACACGTGCAAGAGTTAACTAAAAGAAACAGCAAAGCGCCTAACCTGGGTAATACTGTGTTTTTCTTCCTCCACATACGAAGTACCACCAAGAGAATCCAACAGCGTTGTCTTGCCGTGGTTAAAATGCCCCAACAGAACTACGACTGGTACCTTCTCTTGACCATTACTGTTCAGATGGTCATAATTTAGCTCGTTGATATTGATGGGCTCTGGTAGGCTCTTCTTGTAACCCAATACATATTCTTTGGCTTGCTTGTATGGCACGATGACTTCGCTATTAGCTGCAAATTGATACCACGTGCCGTCATATTTGCAGAACATTTTACGCCGGTGTTTGATGGTCAAATCCTTCGCAACCTTCGAAGTATGGACTTTCAGTCGCTGTGTGAGTCCCTTGATACTGAACATAACAGCAAATGCTTTGGGGTGACGATGCTAGTCAAAATTCTTAACGATAGGCAACGAGAAGTGTAGAGGTGGTTTCATAAAGATGCCATTGGCCCGGGAGCTTTTTGAGGAGCTCACTTCCAATGGTGTGAGCCGAATTTCATTTATTAATTTGATACTGTGAACCAATGGCATCCTTTCAGCCCGTTTGTGTTGGTGTTGTGGAGGCTAATGTCGGTTGTTCGCGTCATATTCAGTAAGTTTATAATAGTTGCATTGAAATGCAGCTTTATTGCACGCCGGCTTACAAAAATTAATCCGTTTCTCAGGGATGCTCTACGAGAATCGGGCTTTGGTATGAAAGTTTTAAGCAGCGAAGAAGATTTTAAAGACATGTGCGTCGTTATTTTTGCTGACTCGGGTAGTATTGAGTCGACAGTGCAGGTACAATCTGCATTGCAGTACAGTATAGAGGACGTTCCCAGTTAAAGTTTTTAACCTACTGTATATTTTTGAACATAGAGCCTTCAGGACCGCGGCCTGTGGAACGCACTCCATGACTACCTTAAGAGTGGTCGCTCATTCTTAGGTGTGTCCACAGCAATGCACGTTCTGTTCGAAAGCAGCGACGATCACCCAGAATTGGAATTGCTAGGGCTTCTTCCGGGCTCAGTGGGCAAACTGGAATCGTGGGATGTCCCCGTGCCTCACATTGGCTGGAATGATATAAGCTGTGTTAATCCAAGTGTTGTTGCATCCGGTGGCTACCTTGAAGATGCACCGTCGGTGAGTATATCGAACAAGTACGAACAAGTACAACTACTCAACCCAGCTTTAAAAGTATACATCTTTTCTTTCTTACAGCTCTATTTCGCGCATACATATTGTATCAATCCCAGCCCTGAAAACATACCCTTTATCACAAGTGTGACTGACTACGGGGACCAGCGGTTTGTCAGCACGATTGTCAAGGACAACATTACCGGAGTACAGTTTCATCCCGAGTTGAGCGGACCCACTGGACTGAATTTTCTCAAAGAATACATGGACAAGCTTCAATTAAATGGCTTTGCTGTGCCCGCAGAATCCACTTCAAGGCTTGAAGATTTTGGCGAGTTGCAAGCTTTACCTATGACTGTGCCGAGTGTAAGAGTGGCCGCATTGGTGAATGATCGAAACAGTGCAGCTGGGGCGTTTGCACATGGCGCTGATGAGGTTAGCTTGCACAATGCTCACATGACTAAACAATTTCCAACGTTGGTATTAATGAAACTAATATCCTGAATGTAAACCTTGCTTCCAGGTGATTCTAATGCACCCTGTTGAACAGATTAGTGCTGCCAACACCAGCAGTACTTTTGTTCCTATCCCGGTCGCTGCATATTGTTCGCAAGGTATGAGCTTCGAGTCTGCCGAGGCGCATCTTTGTTCTGGCGCTAGTCGTGTTGTGGTCCCGATGCACGAGGCGGTGCGCGCGGTGGTGGATTTTATGACCACTGGCGTGGCTACGGGGGAGAGTGTTATTGAGCGGCTATCAAGGTACGTCAACAAAGCATGCACAAGCTCACTTTGCTTGTATATTGTTTATTTATATATGTTATGTATTTTGTTGTTTTTGATGT
>LNAP01007210.1_pt1 | contig 12966 bp, 11 predicted proteins | sample 602601 | NCBI WGS metagenome assembly LNAP01 (sample SAMN02440304, study PRJNA202911) | soil metagenome | biome: Subtropical and temperate rainforests or woodlands; isolation source: soil samples (1 kg each in a 20% v/v slurry with milli Q water) were... ...
GATGGCCGGGACAAGCCCGGCCATGACGGTGTTGAGAAAGCTGAGTGCTAGCTCACGCCGCCCTCTGCCCGCTCCCCGCATCGAGCCCGGCATAAACCCCGCGCTCGAAGCCTGCGAACGTCTCCAGGCACTTGGCATCGGCGAACGGCAGCAACTGCATCAGGATCACGCCGGTGACATCGCGTGACGGGTCGATCCAGTAATAGGTGTTGGCGAGGCCCGCCCAGGCGAGGCTGCCTGCGCTGCGCCCCTCCGCGGTCTTGGCGGTGTTGATCATGAAGCTGAGCCCCCACTTCTTCACCTGCTCCGGATAGAGGTCGACGTCGTTGGTGTACATCGGCGCCGCCGTCGTCAGCCTGGTCATGTTGAGATCGCCGATGTGGTTCTGTCCCATCGTCGCGACGGTCTCGGCCTTGAGCACCTGGTTGCCGTTGCCGCGGCCTTTGTTCAGGATCATCTGCGTGAACCTGATGTAGTCGGCCGCGGTCGCATAGAGGCCGCCGCCACCCATGTGGAATTCCGGCTCCTGCTCAAGCTCGAACGGTATCGCGGCGAGCTGGCCGTCCTCGCCGCGCGCATGCATGCCGACCAGCCGCTTGCGCATAGCGTCGGTGATCTTGAAGCCGGTGTCGGACATTCCGAGTGGAGCAAAAAGGTTGTCGCGCAAATAGGCATCCAGCCGCTTGCCGCTGACGGCTTCCACGGCCTTGCCGACGAAATCGATGTTGGTGCCGTATTCCCAGCGTGTGCCGGGATCGGTCATGACAGGCGTCTTCAGCGCAGCGTTCTGGCAGGTCGTGATGGCGGGGGTGCCCGTCTTTTCCAGATGGATCGCAAGATCGCCGTTCCACATATTGTAGGCGAAGCCGGCGGTGTGGGTCATGAGCTGGCGCAGCGTGATCGGTCCCTTCGCCGGCCGCAGCCTCGGCTCACCGCTGGAATCGAAGCCTTCGAGCACCTGCGGCTTGGCGAGATCGGGCAGCACCTCGCCGATCGGCGCATCCAGCGACAACTTGCCCTGCTCGACAAGTTGCATCGCGCCCGCCGATGTCACCGCCTTCGTCATCGAGGCGATCCAGAACACGCTATCCGCCGTCATCGCATCGGGCTTGGACAGATCCCGCTTGCCGAAGGCGCCCTGATAGAGCACGTCGTTACCGCTGGCGGCTATGGCGACGACGCCGGGAATCTCCTTGGCGTCGCTCTTCTGGCGCAGAATCTCGTCGATCTCGGCTTGGCTTTGCATACGCGTTTCCTCCGGTTTGATTATTGTTGGAAGCAACCGATTGTCCTCCCGCATCCGCTGCGCGGCAAGGGCGGTCATATGCGCGCTTCGGTCGCGATGTCGTGACTTGACGGTCCGCGCTTCAGGCAGGACGACACAGATGCAACATGCCATCGCAAGGTGCGGTGGATGGACGCACTTCGCCGTGACCTCGGATGGGCCTGGGCGATATGTTTCGCGTGTCTGAAGCACTTGAAACATTTTGTGCGTTGCCGCGTTTGGCCTTTGGCCCACTGGGCCGCTGACGCTAGGACTTGATACAAATTTGGCGGCCTCCGATCGGCCGCGAGGGGACTCAGATGATTTCGACCTGGAGCGAATGGAAGCGCTATCCCCGTCCCGGACGGGGCGAGAACCTCGAGGCGCCGATCTCACCCGGCATTTACGAAGTTCGGATCGCCGGTACCGGCGCGCTCTATTCGTTCGGCGCGGTCGACAATCTGGCGCAGGCGCTGGCGCTGCTGCCGGTCGGCTCCAAATCCTGGTTCGGCCGCCGCGACGCCTCCGACGCGCCCGATCTCGAATACCGGACGTGCGCGACCTCCTCGAAGGCCGGCGCCAAGGCGGCCGCCGAGCGCATGATCGGCCGGCGCGAGACCTATATGAGCGGCGCGGCGTAACTCTTCCGCTCTCGCTTTAACTCCCATCAGATGTGCGTCGCGGGACGGTGCATTGCGCGCCGTCTGCCCCTATATTCCGGGCCGATCCGATCGCCCTAGGGAGTAACGCCATGACACCGACCGCCGCCGCACGCGCCCCGCAAGCCACCGCCACCCTGCGCGACCGGCTGAAGGATCCTTCGTTGCTGAAGGAGGCCTGCTACATCGACGGCACCTGGGTCGGCACGCCGGTCTTTGCCGTCAACAATCCCGCGACCGGCGTCGAGCTCGCAAAAGTCCCGCAGCTCGGCGCGGACGAAACGACCAGAGCGGTTGAAGCCGCCCAGCGCGCCTTCCCGGCCTGGGCCAAGCACACCGCCAAGCAGCGCTCCAACATCCTGCGCAAATGGTTCGAGCTGATCGTCGCCAATCGCGAGGACCTCGCGCTGATCCTCACCTCCGAGCAGGGCAAGCCTCTCTCGGAAGCTCTCGGCGAAGTCGACATCGGCGCCGCCTATATCGAGTTCTTCGCCGAGGAAGCCCGCCGCGTCTATGGCGAGACCATCCCGACGCAGCGGCCCGATGCGCGGCTGCTCGCGATCAAGCAGCCGATCGGCGTCTGCGGCGCGATCACGCCGTGGAATTTCCCGAACTCGATGATCACGCGGAAGGTGTCGCCGGCCCTTGCCGCCGGTTGCACCGTGGTGCTGAAGCCCGCCAACGAGACGCCGCTGTCGGCGCTGGCACTCGCCGTGCTGGCCGAGAAGGCCGGCATCCCCAAGGGCGTGCTCAACATCGTCACGGGCGACGCGCCGCCGATCGGCAAGGTGCTGTGCGAGCATCCGGCGGTGCGCTTCGTCGGCTTCACCGGCTCGACCGCGGTTGGCAAGATCCTCTACCAGCAGGGCGTGAAGCGGCTCGGGCTCGAGCTCGGCGGCAACGCGCCGTTCGTGGTGTTCGACGACGCGGATATAGATGCCGCGGTCGAGGGCGCGATGGTCTCGAAATATCGCAACATGGGCCAGACCTGCGTCTGCGCCAATCGCATCTACGCCCAGGACAAGATCTACGACGAGTTCGTGAAGAAGCTCTCGGCCAAGGTCGCGGCGATGAAGATCGGCGATGGTACCGAGAGCGGCGTCACGCAGGGGCCGCTGATCAACCTGAAGGCGGTCGACAAGGTCGAGCGCCACATCGCGGACGCCGTGAAGCGCGGCGCCAAGATCGTCACCGGCGGCAAGCGCAGCGAGCTCGGACGCTCGTTCTTCGAGCCGACCGTGCTCGCCGACGTCAAGCCGGACTCGCTGGTGGCGCAGGAAGAAACCTTTGGCCCGCTCGCGCCCGTCATCCGCTTCAAGGACGAAGCCGATGTCGTCGCGATGTGCAACGCCTCGCCATTTGGTCTGGCCTCCTACTTCTACTCCCGCGATCTCGGCCGCGTCTGGCGCGTTGCCGAGGCACTGGAATCCGGCATGGTCGGCGTCAACACCGGCCTGATCACCACGGAAGTCGCACCCTTCGGCGGCGTCAAGGAAAGCGGCCTCGGCCGTGAAGGCTCGCGTCACGGCATGGAAGAATATGTCGAGATCAAATACGTGATGATGGCGGGGGTGTAGGCCGCTGCTGCTGCTTCCTCGTCATGGCCGGGCTTGACCCGGCCATCCACGCCCATCATCGCCGCAGCACCGCGATCGTGCGGTTCGCGAATGTCAGGCGCTCGGCCATGACCGACACGAAGTAGGTCAGCAGCTTGTGGCTGAGCGCGGGGTCCTCGGTCTTGATCGCATCGAACTGGTGCGTGTTGAGCACGTAGAGCACGCTGTCGACCTCGGCCTGGATCGTCGCGCTGCGCGGTGTGTTCGACACCAGGCCCATCTCGCCGATCGTGGTGTAGCGACCGAGGCTGCGCACGCGCGTAGTACGATCGTCGTCGGCGGGGACCATGACGCCCACGCGTCCCTCGAGGATGAAATGCATGGAATCTGCGGGGGCACCGGCCTGCACGATGACGTCGCCGGCTTCGACCTCGAGGCGCTGGCAGCGGCGGATCAGTTCGTCGGCGTCGTCCTCGCTGTCTAGTATCCCCGTAAACCAGTCGCGCAGGCTCGCCTGCTCCTGAGCCAGTTCCTGATGCTGCGCGATCAGCTCGTTCTCGCACCACTCCAGCGCATGATCGAGCTCGGGAACAATGGTGACGCCCGCGCCGACGAAGTCGCTGGAGCGCAGCACCTTCTCGGCCGCGGAAGACAGATGCACCAGGATCAGCTCGACACCGAGGTCATGCGCGCTGCGCTTGATCTGCGCAAAGCTGTAGGCCGCCGACGAGTCGACGCCGGTGACCAGCTTGAAGTCGAACAGCAGATAGCGGCACTCAGGGTGTTCCTGCAGCAGCCGCTTGACGTGCTGGTAAAGCCGGTTGGCGGACCCGAAGAACAGATAGCTCTGGAGATTCAGGCCCTGAATCTTGCCGCCGTGAGCGAGCAGCACGTCCTGGTCGTCGCGCGAGCGGTCGAGCGAGGAACGGTATTCCGAGCCGTCGAAACTGTACTTGATCGATTCGACCCTTGCGGCGCTGAACGCAAACGTCGCGCAGCCGATGATCACGCCGATCAGGATGCCCGGCACGAAGCCCCACGCCACGATGATCACGATGATGGCGATCAGCGAGAGATATTCGAGCTTCGAGAGCCGCTTGCGCGATTCGATGATCCATTTGTGGAGCTGGTCGGCGCCGAGATAGAGCAACAGGCCGCCAAGGACGAATTTCGGGATGAACCCGAGCAGCTCGGGCGCGACCGCGAGCATCAGCAGCGACAGCGCCGCGACCGTGAGGCCGGACAGGCGCCCGCGCCCGCCGCTGCTGTAGTTGAGGAGAGACCGGCTGATCGAGCTGCAGCCGGGGTAGCCGCCCAGCAGGCCGGTCAGGATATTGGCGGCGCCGGTGACGTTCAGCTCGCGCTCCAGATTGGCCTCGCGATGCGTGGCCACCTCGATGCCGGTGGTGTTGAACAGCGTGCTGGAAGCCGTGACGAAGATGACGGCGACGACGTTGCCGAGCAGGTCCGGTATGGCAAACCAGGGATAGCGGGCGAGATCGCCCGTGTGCCAGGGCAGCATGAAGACCGCTTGCGGCGGAGGCTGAAAGGTCCAGCCCAGGGCGCGTGCGTCATCGAACGAAACACCGGTGATCCAGAACGCCAGATGCGCCGTGAGCACGCCGCCGACCAGGATGATCGGCAGTCCGAACGGGCTGCGCGAGCGATGCCAGGTGAGATACAGCACCAGCGCCATCGCGCAGGCAGCTCCCAGCTCCAGCAAAATGGTATGGTCAGCGAATTGCGACAGCGTCGCGAACTGCAACGGGTGGTTGGTGATCACCCGGATCGCGCCGAGGGCGATGAGAAGTCCGGTGGCGCCGAGGAAGCCGCCGACAACGGGATAGGGCACGTAGCGGATGGCGCGGCCGAGCCGCGTCAGGCCCAGCCCGCACAGCACCAATCCTGTCAGCACCGTCGACAGGCCGAGCGTGATCAGGACCGGCGAGAGCAGCGACGTCTGCAGGTTCGCTGCCTCGATGCGCTCGACCACCGAGGCCGCCAGGATGCCGGTCACCGCGGCGGTCGAGCTGTCCGGGGCCGCCACCGCGAAGGGCAGGGAGCTGCCCAGCCCGATGACGACCGCAAGCACCGCGGAGCTGACGAAAGTCGCCGTGATGCCATACGACAAATAGGGTGAGAGCGGCCCGGCAAAGATCAGCAGCGAATAGGACAGCCCGAAGGTGACCGCCAGGACACTGGCGGCGCCTCCGCCCAATATGTCATTCAGCGCACGCTTGAGGGCCGGATTGAATCGCGGAGCCGGACTGAGAACAATTGCTGGATCGGTCACGCCGTTGCGCTCGCTCCTGAAAATTCCTCTCCGAGACGTAGACGACTACAGGCTTAGCGCAACAGGATTCTAGGAATTATGAAATATCCGACAGTTCTGCGGCGAAGACCCGCATTCACGACGTGTGATGCTCAACCATATGGTTGAGGAAGGAACAGATGCACCGGTCCCTCCACGACGGAGCGTAGGGCGGTAGCGGTGCTTAAATCTTCAGCTCAGTCCCGGTCACGCGCCGGTACGCTTCGAGATACCGCTTGCTGGTTGCCTCCACCACGCTCGCGGGCAGGGGCGGCGGCGGGGCGTCGCCGTTCCAGCGGCCGGCGCGGCGTTCGACGTCGAGATAATCGCGCAGCGGCTGCTTGTCGAAGCTCGCCTGCGGCCGGCCGGGCTTGTAGGCATCGACAGCCCAGAAGCGCGACGAATCCGGCGTCATCACCTCGTCGATCAGGATGATGCGGCCGTCCTTGTCGCGGCCGAACTCGAACTTGGTGTCGGCGATGATGATGCCCTGCTCGCGGGCGAGCTCCTCGCCGAGCGTGTAGATCGCGCGCGTCATGCTCTCGAGCGTGTAGGCAACCTCGTCGCCGACGACCTCACGCATCTTTGCGATGGTGATGTTCTCGTCATGACCGGTCTCGGCCTTGGTGGCCGGGCTGAAGATTGAAGGATCGAGCTTCTCGCTTTCGACCAGACCTGCCTTCAGCTTCTCGCCGGCGAGCGTGCCGCTGGCGGCATATTCCTTCCACGCCGAGCCCGAGAGATAGCCGCGGATCACGCATTCGATCGGGAACACGGTGGTGCGGCGGCAGAGCATGGCACGGCCGAGGATCTCGGCGCGGTGCGGCTTCAAGGCCGGCACGGCCGCGATGATCTCGTCGGTGTCGGCGCTGATCATGTGGTGCGGCACCACGCCTTCGAGCTCGTTGAACCAGAACGCGCTGATCTGGGTCAGCACCGCGCCCTTCATCGGGATAGTCTCGCCCATAACGACATCGAAGGCGCTGATGCGGTCGGTGGTGACGAGCAGCAGGCGGTCGTCGTCGACGGCGTAGATGTCGCGGACCTTGCCGCGGCCGATCTTGGGCAGGGGCAGGTCGCTGGAGAGCATGGTGGTCATCGGCAAAGCTTTCGCAGGCAGGGCCTTCGGGCAAAAAATCCGGCCGCACCGGACAGCGCGGCCGGAACCGGGATTAGCCTATTCCGGCAGCGGAATGAACTCATGTTCCTGCGGAACCGCGGCGAAGCGGCCGGTTTTCCAGTCCTGCTTGGCCTGCTCGATCCGTTCCTTGCTGGAGGAGACGAAATTCCACCAGATGTGGCGGGGGCCCTCCAGCGCATCGCCGCCGAGAAACATCATCCGCGTCGGCCTCACGGCCTTCACGGTGATGCGATCGCCGGGCCGGAAGATCAGCAGCCGCGGCCCCTCGTAACGCTCGTTCGCGATCTCGACCTCGCCGTCGACCACGTAGATCGCGCGCTCCTCGTGGTCAGGATCGAGCGGCACGGTCGCGCCCGCGGCCGCCGTGACCTCGGTATAGAACCAGGGCGAGACCATGGACACCGGCGAGGTAATGCCGAAGGCCGAGCCTGCGATCACCTTCGCGGTGAAGTCGCGTTCGGAGATAACAGGCAGGTCAGCGGCCCCATAATGCTGAAACGACGGCGCGATCTCTTCCGATCCGGCCGGCAGCGCGATCCAGCTTTGCAGGCCCAGCATCTTCTGACCCGAGGCGCGCTGCACGTCGGGCGTGCGCTCGGAATGCGCGATGCCGCGCCCGGCGGTCATCAGGTTCATCGCGCCGGGCTGGATCTCCTGGATGTTGCCTTCGCTGTCGCGATGCATGATCGCGCCGTCGAACAGATAGGTGACGGTGGCAAGCCCGATATGCGGATGCGGCCGCACGTCCATGCCCTTGCCGGAGACGAACTGCACCGGTCCGAAATGATCGAAGAAGATGAAAGGCCCGACCATCTGCCGCTTGCCATGCGGCAGTGCGCGGCGCACGGCAAATCCGTCGCCGAGGTCGCGCGTGCGCGGCACGATGACGAGATCGAGCGCGTCGCAGGACAAGGGATCGCCGAGCACGGGATCGTTGGAGGGCTGCCAGCTCATGGTGGACTCCTTCTTTCTTGCGGCGATCTTAACAGGATTTGACGCCCCCGTCGCGACGCCTCCGCATCGCCGCGACGGTCTATTTGCCGTCATCGTGCGATATCGGCGATACCTAATCCGGAAACAGGGGCGGGCGATGGTTTCTCTGATGTGTTTCATCTTGAAAAGCGCGGCCTGACGAAGGATGTTCGGCTGATCTCAACCGCGACCGATCGCATCACCCGATGACCCTTGCCGCAACAGAGCTTGCCTTTCGCGCTGCGTCCGTGGCGCTGTTGCTGGTGCTGGCGGCGTCCCTGCTGTCGGATTTCCGCAATGTGCTGGCAGCGCGGCTCGGCGCGGCCTTCGCGCTCGGCTCGGCCGCGCATGCGGCGAGCTATTCGGTGGACGTCACGTCACGGATCCCGCTCCTGCATGCACCGCTGATCGCGTTGTCGACCGGCGATATCGTGGTGTTCTGGCTGTTCACACGGTCCTTGTTCGACGACGAATTTCGCCTGCGCTGGTGGCACGGATGGGTCTGGGCGCTGGTGACCGCCTTCAGCTTTGCAGGCTGCGTCTGGATTGCACCTAGCGGCCATGTGCGGTTCTCGGTGACGCTGGTCAATCTGATCGTGCTCGGTTTCATCGCGCTCGCGGTTGGGCAGATGATTGCCTCGTGGCCGGCCGACCTGGTCGAGCGCCGCCGCCGTGTTCGTGTCTTCATCGTCTGCGCAACCGCGCTCTATGGCGGACTGAGCGCGGTGCTCCAGATCGCTGTCGCCGGCTACCACGTCGGCGATGTCGCCGAAACCATCAACGCCGGCGTGCTCGCCTGCACCGTCGCAGCGATCGTCTATGCCATGATGCGCGTTGACGGGGCGGATCTGTTTCCGGCCGCGGCGGAGCCCGCACCGCCGATTGTTTTCAGTCAGTCTGCGGCCGATGACGCCGCCGACCAGAAACTCGTCGAAACCTTGATGCGGCTGATGGCGGACGAGCGGATCTATCGCCAGGAGAACATCACCATCGGCGTGCTGGCGGGCCGGCTCAAGATCCCCGAATACCGGCTGCGCCGGTTGATCAACCAGCGGCTCGGCTATCGCAACTTTAATGTGTTTCTGAACAACCACCGGATCGAGGAGGCCAAGGCCGCGCTCGCCGATCCCACCCAGGCCGAGGTTCCCGTCATCACCATCGCCATGGACGCCGGCTTCCAATCGCTCGGGCCGTTCAACCGCGCCTTCAAGGCGATCACGGGCCTGACGCCAACGGAGTACCGGCGGCTCAAGGCGGAAGCGGTCTGATATTTATCCATTTGAAATCACGCAATAATTCCAGAATCGGCTAGCCCCGGTCAGTTTCAGTAGGGTCGTTTTTCAAATCCGGCGAGCGCGCATCGCGGCGCTCCGGCTTCCTGTCCGGCACTCGCCCCGAAGCCGGAGAAAGCCCGTGACCCGCCGCAGCAAGATCATCCTCCTCGCCACCACCATTGCCTGTGCAGGCCTCGCGTTCGGCGCGGCGCGGGCCCGCGACGTACCCAAGGTCGCCACCGGCTTCATCGCCGATATCCTCTGCTCGGAAACCTTCGTCTCGGGCTTCGATGTCAGGCGTAACCTCGCCGAGACTACCGATGCGATGCCGGGCACCGGTCTGCTCACCTGGGCGATGGACTTTCAGGTCGACCGCGTCCGCAAGGACGTCACGGTGACGCTGTTCGGCATCGGCCGCAGCCATGCCGTCTATCGTGAGGGGCTCGGCTGCACGCTCGATCATGGCGCTGATATCGCCGACGTCGTGTTGCCGCCAGACGACAAACAGCCGGCGTTGCTCCCCGAGATCGCCGGACCTTCGATCGTGCCGCCGCAGAGCCCGGAGCTGTCAGCCGCGCTCGACCGCGCTTTCACTGAACCTGCGCAACCGCCCCATCGCCGGACCCGCGCGATCGTGGTCATGAAGTCAGGCCGCATCATCGCCGAGCGCTATGCGGATGGCGTCGGACCGGAGACGCCGCTGCTCGGCTTCTCCATGACGAAATCGGTGATCTCGGCTTTGATCGGCGTGCTGGTGCGCCAGGGCAAGTTGAAGCTCGACGGGCCGGCGCCGGTCGCGGCCTGGCAGGACCAGAATGATCCGCGCCACGCCATCACCGTCGATCAGCTGCTGCGCCACACCGCAGGCCTTGCGCTTGGAAGCTCGTTGCAAGCCTCGCTCGGCTCCGCCTTCGAGCCGGTCAATCGCATGAAATTCACCGAAGACGACATGGCCGCCTATGCCGCGAGCATCCCGCTCGCGACCGCGCCGGGCACCGTGTGGAATTATCACGACGGCAACACCATCATGCTCGCGCATCTGATCCGCAACGCTGCCGGCGGCAATCCCGCAGATGCGCTCCGCTTCGCACGCCGCGAATTGTTTGCCCCGCTCGGCATGCGCCGCGTCACGCTCCAGCTCGACGGCGCCGGCACGATCGAAGGCTCAAGCGGGATGCTGGCCCCCGCGCGCGACTGGGCGCGTTTCGGCCAGCTCTATCTCAATGACGGCGTTACCGGCGGCAGGCGCATCCTGCCCGAGGGCTGGGTGAACTACTCGGCCTCAGCGACGCCGAATGCCTGGGTCGGCATCGGCGCCGGCTTCTGGACCAACCAGGGCGACAGTTTTGGCGCGACCCTCCGCATCAAGCACGGTTGGCCACGCGATGCCTTCTTCGCCAAGGGCACGATCGGGCAGTACACGATCATCATTCCCTCGGAGCGGCTGGTGATCGTGCGGTTGGGCCGCTCGCCGAACGGTCCGCCGCCGGAAGCGGATGGCGTGTTCGATCTCGTGCGCGACGTGATTGCGGCAACACGCGAGAAGGGGAAGATTGCGGGGGTGAATTGAGGTCTCTCTTACCCTCCCTTGAGGAAGGGTAAGAGGGAGCGCCGCTGCGGGAATTCGAATCTACGACCTTCCCAGCTCCGTCGCCTTCGCCACGCGATCGAACCGCTCCAGCGTCATGATCGCATCGGCAAACTTCTCCGCCCGCGCGTTCAGCACCGGGCGCGCCAGTGTCAGAAATTTCTGCTGCATCGCCTGTGCGTCTGGAAACGAGGTCGGCTCGCCGGAGGGATCGGCGTAGAGGCGCTCGTGCACACCGTCATCGGTCGTGATGCTGACGCGCGCACCAAAGGGGTGGGTGCGGCCGACCTCGAGCCGGTCGTCCTGCACCACGTCGAACTTGTCGGCGAGCGCGTCGATCGCGGCATCGCCGAGGCGGTTGTAATCGTCCCAGCCGAACGAGCCCTGGTCGAGCGCGAGCGCGCCGGTGAAGAACATCGAGAACTGGCCGCCGACGATCGAGGTGGGATGCCGCTTGGTCGCGGCGTCGCCGGTCAGCGTGATGCCGTTGCGGTGCAGGCCGATCTCGACGCGCTTGACCTGGTCGGGTGTCAGATTGTGCTCGCGCCGCATCGCGATCAGCGCGTCGATCGCGGCGTGGGTGTAGCGGCAGCTCGGATACGGCTTCACGCCGATCTTCATCGTCTCGTAGGTGTTGCCGAGCCCGGCGACCGCCTTGTCGGGATGCGGATCGTCGGTATAGCCGGCGAGCAGGCCGTGCTTGCCTTCGACCGATTCGGCCGAGCCGACGAAATCGTTGCGCGCCAGCGTCGCGGCGATCACGCCATTCATCGCGGCGGCGCCGACCTGGTAGCGCTTGTTCCAGGCGCCGTTGACCAGGAATTGCAGCGAGCCCGCGGCCTGGCTGCCGGAGACGCCGAAGGCGGCGATGATCTGTTGCTCGGAGAGGCCGAACAGCTTGCCGGCCGCCGCGGCCGCGCCATAGGTGCCGGCGGTGGCGGTCGGGTGGAAGCCGCGCGCATAATGCGAGGTCGGATCGAGCGCGTTGCCGAGCCGGCAGCAGACTTCATAGCCCGCCACGATCGCTGTCAGCACGTCGCGGCCGGACGCGCCGACCATCTCGCCGACGGCGAAGGCGGCCGGGACCACCGGCGCGCTCGGATGCAGCGAGGAATCGGCGTGAGTGTCGTCGAAATCGAGCGAATGGCCGAGCGCGCCGTTGAGCAGCGCCGCAACCGCCGGGGTCCAGGTCTTGGTGTCGCCGAACACGGTGGATTCGCCCTTGGTGTCGAGCGCGAGCGCCTCCAGCATCTTCAGGATCGACGGGGTCGATTGCGGGCCCGGATGGCGCTGCCGAGGAAGTCCAGCGTCAGCACCTTGGCGCGATCCAGCACCTCCGCTGGAATATCGTCAAATTTCAGATTGAAGACGTAGGCGGCGAGCGTTGCGGTTTCGTTGGCCATCGTGTTTCCTCGTTTTGGCGCGCAAGTTAGGCGGGCTGATTTGGCCTTTCAAGCGGCCTTGGGGCCGCGGGCATCAGCCATGCTTTTGCCTGGCTCGAGAGATCGGAACGTTTGACCATGGCATTGGCGGGAAAGCTGTTCGACCGGATCCGGTCGCGGCGGACGCAATTGGGACTGGCGATCCGGGTCACCGTGGCGGCCACCGCGGCCTATGCCATCGCCACCGCGCTGCATCTGCTGTTGCCGCTCTGGGCGGTCCTGACCTCGCTGATCGTGACCCAGATGAGCGTCGGCCGCTCGCTGAAGGCGACGCGCGACTACATGCTCGGCACCATCGGTGGCGCCATCTATGGCGGCGCCATCGCGATCCTGATCCCTTATTCGAGCGAAGCGGGCCTGCTCGGCCTGCTGGTGCTCTCGGTCGCCCCGCTGGCCTTCATCGCCGCGATCAATCCGAGCCTCAGCGCGGCCACGGTGACGGCGGTGATCGTGCTGCTGGTTCCGACCATGCATCACTCCGATCCCATGACCTCGGCGATCGACCGGGTCAGCGAGGTCGGGGTCGGCGCCATCACCGGGCTGCTGGTTTCGTTCCTGGTGCTGCCCTCCCGCGCGGTGCGGCAGATCCGCGCCGCCGCGGCAAAGCTGCTCGAACTGATTGCCGATGCGTTCGCCGAACTGCTCGCCGGCCTCACGCGCGGCCGCGACAACGACGCGCTGCACCGGATCCAGGACGGCATCGGCACGGCGATGGTCGGGCTCAATGCGATCGGCGCCGAAGCCGAGCGCGAGCGCGCC
>LNAP01010504.1_pt2 | contig 12966 bp, 11 predicted proteins | sample 602601 | NCBI WGS metagenome assembly LNAP01 (sample SAMN02440304, study PRJNA202911) | soil metagenome | biome: Subtropical and temperate rainforests or woodlands; isolation source: soil samples (1 kg each in a 20% v/v slurry with milli Q water) were... ...
AACTCGCGGCCGTTTTACCTAATCGCTGCATTCTTGATACGGAACACCCATGGCCAAACGCCAACTCAATCGTCGTCAAAACTGGCGCATCGAAAAGATCCAAGGTGAACGCGCTGCCCGCGCCGCCAAACGCGAGTCCTCGGCTGTCGAGGCACTTGAGGGCGGCGACCTGGGTCCGGAACAGACGGGCCTGGTGATCGCGCACTTCGGTGTGCAGGTCGAAGTCGAAGCCCTTGAGGGCGAACTGGCCGGCGAAGTGTTCCGCTGCCATTTGCGCGCCAACCTGCCGGCGCTGGTGACTGGTGATCAGGTGGTCTGGCGTGCCGGCAACCAAGGCATCGGGGTAATCGTGGCGCAACTGCCGCGTAAAACCGAACTTTGCCGTCCGGACAGCCGTGGTCAGCTCAAGCCCGTTGCGGCCAACGTCGATATGATCGTCATCGTCTTCGCCCCGCTGCCCGAGCCGCACGCGAACCTGATCGACCGTTACCTGGTCGCTGCTGAGCACGCCGGGATTCGTCCGCTGCTGCTGCTCAACAAGTTCGACCTGATCGACGAGCAGAACGCCCCGGCGCTGAATGCCTTGCTGGCGGTTTACCGCACGCTGGGTTACCCGGTGCTGGAGGTCTCGGCGCACCACGGCAACGGCATGGAACAGCTGCAAAAACAGCTGGACGGACGCATCAGCGTATTCGTCGGCCAGTCCGGCGTCGGCAAGTCCTCGCTGGTCAACAGCCTGCTGCCGGAAGTCGAAGCCCGTGTCGGCCCGCTGTCCGAGCTGTCCGGCCAGGGCACCCACACCACCACGACCGCGCGGTTGTTCCACTTCCCCGGTGGCGGTGAGTTGATCGACTCCCCGGGTATCCGCGAATTCGGTCTGGGCCACGTCAGCCGTGCCGACGTCGAAGCCGGTTTCATCGAGTTCAACGACTTGATCGGCACCTGCCGCTTCCGCGACTGCAAGCACGACCGCGAGCCGGGTTGCGCCCTGCTCAAGGCGCTGGAAGAAGGCCGCGTGCAGCAGCAGCGGATGAACAGCTATCGCTCGATCATCGCCAGCCTGCCCGAAACCAGCTACTAAACAGACAGTCCAGCCGCTCCGATGCACACGGGGCGGCGGATTGTTCGTTGCGCCCTGAAAATCCCCCGCCTTTTAAACGTCAGACAGCTCTGTAGGGCATTTGCGCGCCTGCTTGAAGGACCCGTCTCTTTAACCGCGCAGCCCTTGTTGCGGCCATCCAAGTGCATACATTCAAGCCCTCTTCGCATTCCGGCGATACCGAGGGACATCCATGCAAACCTATCATTTGTTCATCAGCCACTCGTGGAGTTATCCCCACGCCCACGACAACCTCGTGCGCCTGCTCAACGCCAAACCCGGCTTCACGTTCAAAAATTTTTCAGTGCCGACGGACAACCCGATCATCGGCGCCCAGACCGATAAACAACTGGAAGAAGCCATCGAGAACAAGATCAGGCCTTGCTCGGCGGTGCTGATCATGGCGGGGATGTATTCCACCTACAGCAAGTGGATCAACAAGGAAATCGAGATCGCCCGGCGCATGGGCAAGGTGATCATTGCGGTCAAACCCTTTGGTGCAGAGCGGATTTCTGCCGTAGTACGCCAGGCCGCACATGCTGAGTGTGCCTGGAACACCAACAGCATCATCAGTGCCATTCGCACTCACGCGGCGGGATGAGCCATGCGCAAGGGATTGTTCATCGGGATCAACCATTACGCCCACGTTTCCCCATTGAGCGGATGCAACAACGACGCGATGGCCATGGCCTCAGTGCTGGAGCGTCACGCCAACGGGCGGCCGAATTTCAGCAGCAAGGTGCTGACCTCAGCCGAAGATGACCTTTCGCTGACGGCCATGAAGCAGCACATCCAAAGTCTGTTTTCCGGCGATTGTGATGTGGCGCTGCTGTATTTCGCCGGCCACGGCCAGTTCGATACCAGCATCGACGAAGGACTGCTGATTCCTCAGGACTTTGCACCGGGTGGCGATGGCATTCGCATCAGCGACATATTGAGTTGGGCGGACAACGCCCCTCACATCAAGAACAAAATCATCATCCTCGACTGCTGCCAGGCCGGCGCAGCCGCCGCGATGCGCGGGTTACGCGGCGGCAGCAGCGTCATCGGCGAAGGCATGACCATCCTCACCGCCTGCAAAAAAGACCAGGTTGCGCTCGAAGGACGCGGTCACGGCGTGTTTACCGATCTGCTGCTGCAAGCACTGCACGGCGGGGCCGCCAACGTACTGGGCAAGGTCACTCCCGGCAGCGTGTATTCGTTCGTCGACAATGCGCTGGGAGCGTGGGAACAACGGCCGGTGTTCAAGACCAACGTCTCGCAATTTGTCCCCTTGCGCGAGGTCACGCCACTGATCGCCGAAGAGACCCTGCGCAAACTCAAGGATTGGTTCCCGGAGCCCAGCCATGTCTTTGCGCTCGACCCCAGCTACGAACCCACCGAAACATCGTTTGACCCGGACCACGGCGAAGTCTTCGCCCAGCTGCAAAAGTGCAATCGCCACAGCCTGATCGAACCGGTGGACGCCGAGCACATGTACTACGCCGCCATCCATTCCACCGGCTGCCGCCTCACGGCCCTCGGCGCCTATTACCGCGAACTCGCGATCAAGGGACATTTCTGATGCCTGTATTTATTAGTTACCGCCACACCGACCGCGTCCAGGCGATGGCCATCAATGCGCGCCTGAAACTGGCGAATATCAAGACCTATCTCGATGTGCTGGACACAGAATCCCAGCAGACCGACGACATTACCGCCGTCATCACCCGCAACATTACCGAATGCACGCACTTGCTGGCGGTGGTCTCGCAGGAGACCGCCATGTCCTGGTGGGTGCCGTTCGAAATCGGTGAGGCGACCATCAGTGATCGCAGGATCTGCTCTTACAAGATCGGGGCCAGCGCGCTGCCGCTATACCTCGATAAATGGCCGAAGCTGAGTGGTGATACCGATCTCGACTTTTTTATCGATGCGTACCGCAAAGAGGCCATGCTGGAGCGCTCGACAGGAATAGAGTCCTTCAGTGAATCCGCTCGAGGTACCTACAAGAGTAATGCCGACCTGTTCCACGACCAGCTCAAAAACCGCATTCGTCGCGGTTACTGACAGGCACGGCATGACTTGAATCTCATCTGATAGGTGAAACTCCCACCCTTTCGCGGCTAAACGAATTGGGTGGTAGCTGTGCGCGGGTTAGCCGACCGGACAGATGAACCCGGCACACCCTGAGGTGTCCCACGCACAGCCACCATAGACATAGATGCCAGGCAGCAAAAACGCCGCGATTATACGGGCGCTTGTGCATCATCTGATACGACCGGCTAAAGTCGATCACCGATTTGTCGGCGACAGCGAACCTATAGGCAGATGCCTGCAAGTCTGAGAACCCCGCCACAAAATTTAAGACCGTTCCTACAACTTCTAATCTCACCAGAAAACCGGTTCCGACAGGGAAACACCCCGAGACAGTCAGGTCGGCTATTAGGCCGCCTCGGGAGGCTGTTGCGGTGCACGCCCCCTCGAGAGGACGAGTGCAGGTTCTGCGTAGTGGGCAACCCGGTATGGATGGCGGCGGGCCCACGGAGCAGGACCGGAGCGAGGGCATGCCGAGCCTGGGCGAGGCACCGAACATCAGGGGCAAGAGCCCTTGGTTACTTGGGGATTTTCCAAGTAACTCGCTGCAAGAGCGAAACCATAGGCGGCCGTTACCGCAGAAACGGATATGTACACCGCCCTCCCCCCGTCGCCTGACACAAAGCCTTCGCGAGCAGGCTCGCTCCCACAGGGACCATGCCCACGCTAAAAATGCAGTGACGTCCAAACCCGTGAAAGCCGCACAAAAAAGCCGACATCTCTGTCGGCTTGATTGTTGTGGATCACTGCTTCGGCGGTTCCGCCGGTTTCGGTGCCGGGTCTTCGAAGATATTCAATCGCTCACGAAGCTCATGGGCCGGCAGCGGTTGTTTATCCGCCGGCAATGCGTTCGGATCGATCGGCGTGGCCGGCACTTCGCCCGGACCTCCCTGCCCTTGCGTTGGCGCAGGTGCCGGTTCAGCGCCTTGCGAACCTTCGATGGCGCGTTGGGCCTTTTTGGTCAGCACCACGATGTCGATCCGGCGATTGACCGGGTTGAACGGGTTCTCGCGATCGAACAGCGCCGACGAGGCATAACCGACCACCCGCGCCACTTGCTGATCCGGATAGCTGCCGGCGACCAGGGCACGGCGGGCGGCGTTGGCACGGTTGGCCGAGAGTTCCCAGTTGCCAAAATCACCGGTGCCCGAGTACGGCTTGGCATCGGTATGGCCGCTGATGCTGATCTTGTTCGGCACCGCTTTGATGGTGTCGGCCATGGCCAGCAGGATGTCTTCGAAATACGGTTTCAGACGCGCTGAGCCTGAGTCGAACATAGGCCGGTTTTCCGCGTCCATGATCTGGATGCGCAAGCCGTCCTGTGTGATTTCGAACAGGATCTGGTCCTTGAATTTTTGCAGCTGCGGGTTTTCATCGACCTTGTTCTGCAATTCTTGCAGCAACAGTTCCAGGCGTTCCTTCTCCACCTGTTCGGCCATGCCTTCGACCTGGTCGGTGTCGACGGTGACTCGGTCCGGCTGCGGCTGAGACTTCACCTCAGGGTTGAGGGTGTTCTCCGGTGCCAGGGTCGGGGAGCCGCCCAGATCGATGATGTATGGCGTGCCGCTTTCGGAAAAACCGACCGGGTCCTTGAAGTAACCGGCGATGGCAATCTTCTGTTCCGGCGTGGCGGTGGACAGCAACCACAGCACCAGGAAGAACGCCATCATCGCCGTCGCGAAGTCAGCGAAGGCGATTTTCCAGGAGCCCCCGTGATGTCCGGCCGCGTATTTTTTTACGCGTTTGATGATTATCGGCTGGTTGTTTTCCATGACTTAGCGACCGCGAACCGCTTGTTCCAGCTCAGCGAAGCTAGGACGGTGCGCCGGGTACAGAACCTTGCGGCCGAATTCCACTGCCAGCGATGGCGGCATGCCGGAAGCCGAAGCAACCAGCGAAGCCTTGATGGCTTCGTAGACGTTCAGCTCTTCCTTGGCTTCGTGGGCCAGGGCATGGGCCAGCGGGCCGAAGAAGCCGTAGGCGGCGAGAATACCGAAGAAAGTACCTACCAGTGCCGCACCCACGTGTAAGCCGATCATTTTCTGATCGCTTTCACCCAGGGAGGCCATGGTCACCACGATACCCAATACGGCCGCGACAATACCGAAGCCAGGCATGGCGTCGGCGATGCCGTTCACGGCGTGGGACGGGTGATCGAGGTCTTCCTTGAGGCTGGTCAGTTCCATGTCGAACAGACCTTCGAGCTCATGGGGCGCCATGTTGCCGGAGGACATGATGCGCAGGTAATCGCAGATGTAGGCGGTCATGCGGTCATCTTTCAGAACCGCAGGGTACTTGGCGAAGATCGGGCTCGCGGCGGCGTCTTCGATGTCGCCTTCGATCGCCATCATGCCTTCGCGGCGGCTCTTGTTGAGGATCTCGTAGATCAGGCCCAGCACTTCCAGATAGAACGTGTGGTTGAAGCGCGAACTGAACATTCCCAGCGCTTTCTTGAGAACGAGTTTGAACATGTGACCTGGGTTGGCCTGCAGGAATGCACCGAGGGCCGCACCACCGATAATCATCACCTCGAAAGGTTGAATCAGGGCGGCAATCTTGCCGTGGGAAAGCACGTATCCGCCGAGCACGCTCGCGAATACGACGATGATGCCGATTATTTTAGCCATAGGTAGGAGAGCACTTACTGAGTCGGGTTCAAGGTCATATATCTCTTCTTCTACTTATCGGCAAAACTGCGCCAGACTATAGCCAGTTCAAGCGAAAAGCTAATTTAGCCCTCTCTGGGCATAGGTAATGCAGACGATGATCACGTCCAACCATGGCTAACGAAACGAACACCCCGATCCCAAAACCAACCACTCTTGAAGGCTGGGTCAAGCTTCTCGATGGCGTGCGTCTGCCGGTTCCGCAAGACAGTCACGACCGTGTCTGCAAGGCCCTCGCCGACAACCGCAGCTCGATTCGCGACATCGCCGAATTGTTGCAGGACAGCCCGGCCCTGGCCTTGAGCGTGATTCGTGAAGCCAATCGTCATACCCACGGCAGCATGACCGACCCGGCGGAAAACCTTGAGGTGGCGATCAATCGTCTCGGGTTGAAACGCACCGAGGAATTGCTCGCCCGGTTGCCTGCCGAACCGCAATCACAGATCCCGGTGGCGTTGCGTCAGCTGCAGATGATCAGCCAGCACGCGACCCAACAGGCCAACGGTTTTTTTGCCGCTCGCCTGGCGCGGCTCTGGCAGGACATCCACTGGGGCAGCCTGCTATTTCTCTCGCCGCTCTGGCCGATGGCGCTGACTCATCCGCAGTTGCTCGAAGAATGGGAACTGCGGGTCATTCATAAAGGCGAGTCAGCGCGCAAAGTCGAAAAGGACCTGTTCGGCGTTCGCCTGCTGGACATCTGCCAGGCGCTGGTGGACATCTGGCGCCTGCCAATCTGGGTGCAGCAAGGTTATCGCCTGCTGCTCAACGAGCAGCGCGAACTGGTCAAAGTCCTGCGTATTGCCCGGGACAGCGAGCATCCCTTGCGCCAGCAAAACCGCCTCGATGACGATCCGACCTTGCGTCGCTGGCTCAACCAACCGGCCAATACCGTGTTGCTGGCCAATGGGCTGGCACTGTCGGCGCAACAGGCCTGGGACAGCCCGCACAGCGAGCGCTGGCAATACCTGACCAGCCTTTACCTGCAAATGCCGATGAGCGACGTGCAGCAGCAACTGCATCAACAAGCCGTGAACAGCGCGCACCAGCACGCCATGCCGGACATCTGGCACCCCGCCGTAGCGTTGATCTGGCCCTCGGGCGTGAACCGCATTCACGCCGGGTTGCTGCCGGCACCGGCGCCGACCACCGAAAACCTGACGGCATGGCGTAAACAATGTGCTGAACTGCTGGTTGAGCCGAGCCGCTTCACCAATGCGATGCACTTGACCACGTCGGCCCGGGACGCACTGGTCGCATGCGGTATGCGTCGAGTGATGATATTGATGGCTGACCGCACCCACGCCAATTTGCGTGCGCATCAAACGGCCGGGCTGGCGAAGGAAGCGGCGGGGCTAAACCTGGTCGTGAGTCAGAGCACTGTGCTGCAACGGTTGCTCTCGCAACAGGCCCAGGTGCGATTGACCCCGGCCAACAACGCCCAGTTCTCGGCGCTGCTACCCGCCAGCCTGCGTGCGCAGTTTCGCGGCGAACACCTGCTGCTGCGCTCGCTGGTCAACAATGGTCGGGTGATCATGGTCGTTGTGGCGGATCAGGGCGGCGGGCCGTTCTCGGAAATCACCGTGCAAGCCTTCGGCAAAACCGCGCAGTGCATTGAAAAGGCACTCCATAGCTTTAGCCAGCGCGGTCAATGAATGCTGCGCTACAATCCTCCCTTTTGTGCTCTGGAGACCTCACATGTCTGACTTCTCTGGCTTGGCGCTGGTCATCGAGCCGAGCGACTTGCTCCCTCGCCTTGAGTCCCGCGAACTGATTCTGGTGGACCTGACCAGCAGTGCCCGCTATACCGAAGGGCATATTCCCGGTGCACGCTTTGTCGATCCCAAACGCACACAACTCGGCCAGGCGCCTGCGCCTGGGCTGATGCCGCCGCAAGCGGCACTCGAAACGTTGTTCGGTGAGTTGGGACATAACGCCAATGCCACCTACGTGGTCTATGACGACGAAGGCGGCGGCTGGGCCGGGCGCTTTATCTGGCTGCTCGATGTCATCGGCCATCGCAACTACCACTATCTCGACGGCGGCCTGACAGCCTGGCTGGCAGAAGGCATGCCCATGTCGATCCAGATCCCGGCCCCCGCTGGCGGCCCGATTGCGTTGACCCTGCACGACGAGCCGACCGCCACCCGCGAATACCTGCAAAGCCGTCTCGGTGCCGCCGACCTGGCGATCTGGGACGCGCGTGGCCCACTGGAATACTCCGGCGAGAAAGTCCTGGCAGCCAAGGCCGGGCACATTCCCGGCGCGGTGAATTTCGAATGGACGGCCGGCATGGATCAAGCGCGCAACCTGCGCATCCGCACGGACATGCCGCAGATCCTGGAACAACTCGGTATCACCAAAGACAAAGAAGTCATTACCCACTGCCAGACTCACCATCGCTCTGGCTTCACTTATCTGGTGGCCAAATCCCTCGGTTATCCGCGGGTCAAAGGCTACGCCGGCTCCTGGGGCGAATGGGGCAACCACCCCGATACGCCCGTAGAGATTTAAGGTTTTTAAGGACAGTCCATGAATAAGCGTTTGTTTATCCTCAGCCAATACCTGCTGCCTCACCACTTGCTCTCGCGACTGGCCGGCTGCATTGCCGAATGCCGCGTGCGTTGGTTCAAGAATGCCTTTACCGCCTGGTTCGCCAAGCGCTATCAGGTGGACATGTCCCAGGCGCTGGTCGAAGACCTGACGGCTTACGAGCACTTCAACGCGTTCTTCACCCGCGCCTTGAAAGACGGCGCTCGCCCGCTCGATGAAACCCCGGGCGCCATTCTCAGCCCGGCCGACGGTGCGGTCAGCCAACTCGGCCCGATCGAACATGGCCGCGTGTTCCAGGCCAAGGGCCACAGTTTCAGCGTGCTGGAATTGCTGGGCGGTGATGCCGCCAATGCTGCGCCGTTCATGGGCGGCGACTTTGCGACGATTTACCTGTCACCGAAAGACTACCACCGCGTGCACATGCCGCTGGCCGGCACCCTGCGCGAGATGGTCTACATCCCGGGCCGGATTTTCTCGGTCAACCAGACCACCGCCGAAAACGTGCCGGAACTGTTTGCCCGCAACGAACGTGTGGCGTGCATTTTCGACACCGAGCGCGGGCCGATGGCCGTGGTGCTGGTGGGCGCGATGATCGTGGCGTCGATTGAAACCGTGTGGGCCGGGCTGGTGACGCCGCCGAAACGCGAGCTGAAAACCTTCCGTTACGACGAAGCCGCCCGCGCGCCAATCCATCTGGAAAAAGGTGCGGAACTGGGTCGCTTCAAGCTGGGTTCGACCGCTGTGGTGCTGTTCGGACCGGATCAGGTGAAGTGGGCTGAAGGGCTCGGCGCCCTGTCGCCAGTACAAATGGGCCAGGCACTGGGCCTGCCAACAGCCTGATTGGCTAATCCGCCCCGTCGAACGTCTTCGAAGGGGCGGACATTTCGGTAGCGCCGTTACTCTATCTGTCCACGAAAGCCGATCGGCCCTTCGTTGGCGTAGGTATTGGTGCCACTGAGGTTTTTCCCTCCATCACTGGAGGTGACGCTCAACGCCACAACGTTCTGATTATCACGGCCGCCGATGACCCACTTGCCACCCGGATGCCATGGAGCGTCATTGCCGCCCCACTGATTTTCCACGTTGTACTGGTTCTGGCCCGTGCGCTGAGCCTTGAAGCCAATGGGACCTTCACCCGCGTAAGTCATGGTGCCGGTGAAGCTCTTCCCGCCATCGCCCGATTTGATCTCGATCGCGACCACGTTCTGGTTGTCCCTCGCACCCAACGTCCAGTCTCCGCCCGGATGCCAGGGTGCCGAACTACCGCCCCATTGATTTGCCACTACGTATCTAGACATGAACCTCATCTCCTTGAAGTTACAAGAGACCTGCCCTGCGTAGGCAGCAGGCCGCACGACCGTGCGTATCCAGTCGCACGTGTGTCAGATTAGTAGTACGCCCGGGCAGCACTCGACTGACAGACAAACGGTCGACATCCGTAACTGCTACAGTCAGATCATTCACTGCCCATTTCCCGGTTGGAGTTTTTCTACGGCATGAATGAAACCAGCCCTCACCTGCTGCTACGCGCCCCGATCCCGGCTCAATTGCGCCTGACATTCTGTGAACCGACGCCACGCGACCTCAAGCGCTGGATCGCCAACCTGCCCAAAGCAAACATCGGTGAAACCGCTCGCCTGCTCTATCAAGGCTTGAGCGAACTCAACCAGCTGCTCACCCCCAGCGACAATCGCCTGCAACTGCTCGAACTGTTGCGACCCGAGGTGTATTACGTCTGCAAACACCTGGAACGGCATTTCCTGCACCAGGCGATAGTGCTCGACGAGCGTTCGCGCAAGATCGCCAACCTCTGCCAGGCCCTGCAAAATCATTTGGCGATTGGTTACAAACAGATCGTCGTGCGCATCACCCCGCGCTTCAGCAAGGACCGAGCATCGCTGCTGACCCAAGCGTTGCAGCGGGCGATCCATTGCCTGAACGGGCCGCTGATTCGCTCGACTCAACTGTATTGCCCGGTACCGGAAGGGCTGTGGCTGGAGCTGCATCAGCTGTATCGGATCGCCTGCGCACTCAAACTCCAGCACCTGAGCCTGCGCGATGAGTTGGCCAGCCAGACCAAAACCCTGAGCGTCGAACAGACTTATGTAACCGCCCTGCTGCTGGGCGCCTCCCGCTGCAATCAACTGCGCCAGAACCAGATCGCCCGGCTCGCCGAGGTCTTGGAGCCCTGGAGCCAATGGATAAAGTTGCAACCCGGCCAACCCGCAGACGGATTGTTTGCCGTCGCGCCGGACCTCGACACCGGGCCGCGCTATCGTTCGAAATTCAGGGCCGAGCAGCAGGCCGGTTTGCTGGGGATTGATCCGCAGCCGCTGGTCGCCGCCATCGAAGCGCATCTGCAAGGCAATGACGGCACACCGCCGCTGCCGGTACCGACCGGGCTCAGCCTGGATACCCTGCAACACCTGCACGCTGCCTGGGGCCAGGCGGCCGAACGCAGTTTTCAGCGCACGGTTGGCCAAGGCACCTTGACCTTGTGTGTGGGCATGAGCGCATTGCACTTCTACCTGGGCGGGCAACGTTCGTTCAGCGATATTCTGAAAAACCCCGGCACTCGACTCGCGCAGTTCTCGGCAGCGTCCCCGACGAACCAGGGAAAGGACCAATGGCACCACGCGTTCGACGCCGCCCCCCACGGCAGCGCCGATACCTTGCTGCCCTACGAAGAAATTGAATACCCGCACCTCCAGAGCGACGACGGCCAGGAGGCGGCCGATAACAATCGGCACTTTCCGACTTACGCCCTGCCGGTCATCAACCACAGCCCCGGCGGTTATTGCCTGGCGTGGCCCGACGCGGTGCCCGCCGAGTTGCAGGCTGGCGAAATGATCGGCATCCAGGACTCTGCCAATCAGGGCTGGAGTATTGCGGTGGTGCGCTGGATTCGTCAGGTGCGCGGCGGCGGGACGCAAATGGGGATCGAGCAGGTCGCGCCTTACGCCGAGCCTTGCGGGCTGCAACTGGTGCGAACGCGGGACGACCACAGTCAATATCTGCGCGGCCTGTTGCTGCCGGAAATCAGCGCCATCGACCTGCCCGCCACGTTGCTCGCTCCGCGCCTGCCCTTTCAGGAAGGCAGCAAAGTGCTGATCAACACCAACGGCCAGGAACGCCGCGCCGGGCTGGATCGGCGAGTAGCGAGCACCAACAGCTTCAATCAGTTTGCCTACCGTTCGCTGGAGGCGAGCAGAAACGACAACGCCGCGGGGAGCGGCGTCGAGGAGGATTTCGATTCGTTGTGGAAGTCGCTCTGAGGGTGAATCCAATACCTGTGGCGAGGGAGCTTGCTCCCGTATGGACTGCGTAGCAGTCCTTTTTCGGGGCCGCTTCGCAGCCCAGCGGGACGGTGCGGCGATCCGACAAGCTCCCTCGCCACAAGCGCCTTTCAGCTCTGGGGAGACTCAGAGCTGCCCGTCACGGTCCCGAAAGCCCAGCAGATACAGCACGCCATCCAATCCAAGGGTGGAAATCGCCTGCTTTGCCGACTGCTTCACCAGCGGCTTGGCGCGGAACGCCACGCCCAGGCCGGCAATTGCCAGCATCGGCAAATCGTTGGCACCGTCGCCGACCGCAATGGTCTGCTCCAGGCGCAAACCTTCCTTGTGCGCCAGCTCCTTCAGCAGATCCGCCTTGCGCTGCGCATCGACAATCGGCTCGACCGCCACACCGGTGACCTTGCCGTCGACCACTTCCAGCTCGTTGGCAAACACATAGTCGATGCCCAACTTGGCCTGCAATTGCTTGGCGAAGTAGGTGAAGCCGCCCGACAGAATCGCAGTCTTGTAGCCCAGGCGCTTTAGCTCGGCAAACAGGGTTTCGGCGCCTTCAGTCAGGCGCAACGAAGCACCGATCGAATCCAGCACGCTGACGTCCAGCCCCTTGAGCAAGGCCAGGCGTTCCTTGAAGCTCGCGCGAAAATCCAGTTCACCGGCCATCGCTCGCTCGGTGATTTCCGACACCTGATCGCCCACGCCCGCTGCCTTGGCCAGTTCGTCGATGACTTCGGCTTCGATCAGCGTCGAGTCCATGTCAAATACCGCCAGGCGGCGGTTACGGCGAAACAGCGAATCTTCCTGAAAGGCGATGTCGACGTTCAGTTCCTGGGCGACGCTGAGGAATTCAGCCCGCAGCGCCTGCGGGTCAGCCGCTTCGCCGCGCACGGAAAACTCGATGCAGCCCTTGCCCTTGTCGGCCGGGGTGTCCAGCGGCATGCGCCCGGACAAGCGATCGATGTGGTCGATGTTCAGGCCATATTTGGCGGTGATCGAGCTCACGGCCTGCAACTGTCCGGCGGTTACTTTGCGGGTCAACAGCGTCACGATGTGGCGCTTTTTGCCCTGATTGCCGACCCACTGCTGGTAATCCCCTTCGGACACCGGGGTGAATCGCACCTGCTGATCGAGCTCGTACCCCTTGAACAGGATGTCCTTGAGCACCGACTTGCCTTGCTCGGTATCAGGAATTTCAACCAGGATGCCGAACGACAGGGTGTCGTGGATCACCGCCTGACCAATGTCGAGAATGTTCACACCACCCTGGGCCAGAACGCCGGTA
>LNAP01010824.1_pt1 | contig 12966 bp, 11 predicted proteins | sample 602601 | NCBI WGS metagenome assembly LNAP01 (sample SAMN02440304, study PRJNA202911) | soil metagenome | biome: Subtropical and temperate rainforests or woodlands; isolation source: soil samples (1 kg each in a 20% v/v slurry with milli Q water) were... ...
TAGACCTTGTAGTAATCAAAGCCATTGTCGTATTTGTAGTGGATGGAGCGGTCGGTAAAGTTGGACGCCAGGCAACGTTTGTAGGCATCGAGCAGATCATCGTCACGGGCGATATTGAGATAGGTGTCGTTCTGCCCGGCAAATGAAGCCTGCGGCGAATCCTCAGCGGTCGCCGAGGAACGCACCGCCAATGAAATGTTTTCGCCGTATTCCTGTTTGAGTTGGGCGAAACTTTGCAAAATCGCCGTCTTCAGATCTTCCGGCAATGAACAGCCATATACGATCGCCCTCGCCTTTTCACCACGCGCCTGCAAATCCTTGATGTTGTCGGGGTCGAGTCCGTCCAGTGCCGCATGCAGAGGCTGCCAGGCGCTATTGTGATCAAGCACATAACGATACGCCTCAACAGTGATGGCAAAACCGTTGGGGACGCATACCCCCTCAGTCGTGAGGTTCTGGTACATCTCGCCCAGCGAGGCGTTCTTGCCCCCGACCAGCGATACATCGTTGATACCCAGCTCTTTGAACCAGCGGATATGTGAATACATCACGATGTTTCTCCATTTGATTGGGGGGCGGCCCTCTTTCGTTTGAGGGCTGCGCTTCCCCCGCGCCAGCGCTCAACAACGCCAAATAGAACTTGATACAGGCTTTATGGCTTGATGCTGTCTGCGGGTGTTGATCTAGATCAATGAGCGCCCTTTGAGCAGCAACACCCGTCCGGATCGCCACGTCCGACCATCCCCCTCAAAGGGAAACGCGCTACAGTTTCCTTGCCGTTACCAACCCCAGGACCGCCGTCGACTTGCTCCACGCCGCGAGGCGTTGGATCGACAAGCAGTATCGCCAGCACAAAGGCCTCGCCGCCCGCGAAGGCCTGTAACACGGGTAAACCTGCCATGAACGACACAGATACCGGTGAAGTGATCCTGGTCCTCAATGCGGGGTCGTCGAGCATCAAGTTTGCCCTGTTCGACGCGACCTGCAGCCCTTTGGCTCGTACACCACTGTGGCGCGCAAAGGTCGACGGCATCACGGGGCCAAACTCGGTGGTCAGCGAAAACGACGGCGACGATCAGCCACTGCCCCTTGATGAAAAGCACCCTTATCACGATGCCCTTGGGTATATTCGTGAGCGGCTGCACACTCGACTGGTAGGCCGTTCGATCAGGGCCATCGCCCACCGCGTCGTGCATGGAGGGATTAAATACTCCAAACCGGTATTGATCGACACGCAGGTACTGGCCGACCTTAAAAGCTACATCCCGCTAGCCCCTCTGCATCAGCCCTTTGCGCTGGAGGCCATCGAAACACTGCTGCAAACCCGCCCCGACCTGCCACACGTGGTGTGTTTCGATACCGCCTTCCACCAGACCCTGCCAGACGTGGAGAAAATCCTGCCGCTGCCTTGGTCGGCCTGGGAAAGCGGCTTGCGTCGTTACGGGTTTCACGGGCTTTCCTATCGCTTCCAATCCATTGCGCTGGCCGAGCGCTATGGCGATCAGGCGCGTGGCCGGACACTGGTCGCGCACCTGGGCAGCGGTGCCAGCCTGTGTGGCATGCGGGACTTGAAAAGCGTCGCCACCACCATGGGTTTCTCAGCGCTGGACGGTTTGATGATGGGCTCGCGCTGCGGGGCGCTGGACCCTGGCGCCGTGATTTTCCTGATGGAAACCTGGAAGCTGAGCCTCGAGCGGGTCAGCCATATTCTGTATCACGAGTCTGGCCTTCTGGGCGTTTCCGGGATTTCCAGCGACCCTCGCGAATTGCTCAAAGTCGAAGCCACTGAGCCTCGAGCGGCCATGGCCCTTGCGCTGTACCTGCGCCGCTTCATCCACGAAGCCGGTGCCTTGGTCGCGGCACTGGGTGGTCTGGACATGCTGGTGTTCACGGCTGGTATTGGCGAACACAACGCGGCGATTCGCTCTCGTATGTGCGCTGGCCTGCAGTATCTGGGCGTCGAACTGGACGAAACGGCGAACCAGGCCAATGCCCCAGTGATCTCGACCCCGGCCAGCCGAGTCAAGGTGGTGGTCGAGCCCACCAACGAAGAATGGGTCACGGCGCTCGACGCCCTCCGCCTGACCGAGCCAGTCAACCCGCAACGGTAACCGAGCATCTCGCTGCCGAAAAGCCTGTAGCCATGCAAACGGTCGGGCCAATCCAAGGCGAGTGAATCCCCTGACTGCCCTGCCCCTGGCCGGGAAACCGGGAAGGTTTTTTTGTCCGGGGATAGGACTAGCCCTGTCTACGCGCAACGTTTTACCGTGTCGATTTTCATGATGTTCACCCAATCGAACAGTCAGTCAGCGCCTACTGCGGGTCTGTTGGGTCCTGGTCGCCGTCCATTTGCGGTTTTGGCATGTGCATTGGCATCTGCATTGGCATCTGCATTGGCATGTGCATCGGCATTTGCATGGGCATCTGCGCGCCGCCATAGCCAGCATGCCTGCGATGCATCACTGCCCAGAACAGGTCGAATATGGTTTTCTGTTCAGTTTCCAGAGCGTCATAAAACGTTTTGGTCCGCGCCTGAGCAGCATCCAGACGCACCAATTTCGCCTGCATCCAGTTGGTGTGTGCGCGCAGCCGCTCTATCCTTTTTGCCATTCTTTCCGGCGTCGTTGCATCAATTAGCGCTTGCTTCGAGTTCGCCATCTCGTCGTGTCGGGTCTTGTGCATTTCCAGTTGCTGATTGGCATCCGCGATGACCCCGTTAGCCCATGTCTCCCAGGCAGGCATTTGCTCTGGCTTGAGATTGAGCTTGGCTTTCAGATCATCCAGGGTCTGCTGCGTATGTTTGACCCAATCGACGTCCTGGGAATGATGGGACATGCCACCTTGCGGTGACATGGGTGGGTTGGCGAAGACGCCGGTGGATGGCAACAGGAAAACGCTCGCTGCTATCAACATGTATTGGCCGATCAAGCTTGATTTGTTCATTTCAGTTCTTCTCAACACCATGGTGGGAATGGTTCGAGATTAGGAGCCGGACAGGTGGACAATCTGATCCACATCAGAAAACAGCCAGACAAACGAGGCTGCGGCTAGACGGTCGATAGTGGCAGCCGCCGTGCACAATGACGACGCTGCCGACATGGACGGTAGAGTGTTTTGCGATCAGCCAATCCAGCGAATCTCCGGCGCCTTGTGCAAGATGGGTCCAGGCGCAGATTTCGGGTGGCCGACGATAATGGGTGCCACTGGCGTCCACTCGGCCGGCAGGCCCAGGGCATGCTTGCCATCCGGCGTATTGAGATAGCTCTGCGCAAAACCGATCCAGCAGGTGGCAAGGCCTTCTGCATACGCGGCGAGCATCAGGTTCTCGGCAGCCAGTGCACAGTCTTCGACGATCCAGGGACTCTGCGCGTTTCCCGAAATCAGGATGAGTGCAGGCGCGTGATAGAAGATCTGAAAGTTTTCATCATTGAGCAACGTATGGAAGTGCTCGGAATGGAAGCCTGCCGGCATCGTCTTGAGCATGTACGCTTTCGCTTCACGGGAGATCCGGTCCAGCAGTGCCTGGTCGCGAATCACCGTGAAGGCCCACGGTTGTTGGTTCATTGCGCTGGGCGCCTGGGCAGCGGCACTGATCAAGCGCCGCAGGACGTTCTCATCAACGGCTTGCGTCGTGTATTCACGCGCAGAGCGCCGGCCGGAGATTGCCTTGTCGATGTTCATGAGTGCCTACCTGATAAAGGGCCACTGATAAGGTCGTCCACCCGCATGGACTTGCTGTTGATTTAGATCAAATCAAGGCGGAACCGCTACACCGGAGGCAGCGCAAGCATTCAACGCCCCGCAGCCACTGCTCGGTACCCTCATCCCTTTTGCCCCAGGTAGGTGATGAGTTTGTCCAGGGTGTCCACGGTTTGGTAATCGCTTTCAGGAATTGCAATTCCCAGACTCCGATTCAGAGCCTCAATGAAACGAAGCCAATCCATGGAATCCAGATCAACCTCTTCGCGCAGCGACCGATCAGATCGCAACTGCTCGATTTCAAGTTCCGGGGCAATGCCTTTCAAGGCTTTCAATACTTCATCACGGATCATTTGCGGGTTCATATGTCCTCTCCTCAAAGCGCCTCTGGCGTCTGCAGCAAGCGACGGACTTCGCCGAGAAAACGTGCGCCGTAATGACCGTCGCTGACTCGATGATCGGCGGACAAACTGCAAATGACGGTCGGCATGACACACAACTGGCCCTCTTTAACCCAGGGCCGCTCACTGATACGACCGAAACCGACCAAGGCCACCTGGGGTGGGTAGATCACCCCGAATACGCTGTCTACACCCTGGTCGCCGAGTTGCGTGACCGTCATCCCGGCGCCTCCCAGCTCGGAGCTGCGCAGGGAACCGCTTCGGGCGCGCTCGACCAGGCTGGCCAGTTCACTCATTAAATGAGTCAGGGAGGCGTCTGCCACATGATGCAGCACCGGGGCGACCAGGCCACCCTGGCGCAGGGTGATTGCCACCCCAAGGTCGGTATCGAGTGCGGGCTTGAAGGCGTTATCCAGCCAGAAACCATTGAGCTGCGGATAGTCGTGCAAGGCCAGCGCCACCGCTTTGAGCAGCAAGACACCGGGCAGCAGGCGCTCTTGAATTGTGCTTTGCGCATTGTGTGCCTGCAGCCAGGCCATGGCGTTATCCAGGGCGATGGTTTCGCTGAGGTAGTAATGGGGAATCTCGCGTTTTGAACGAGTCATGGCCGCCGCAATGGCGTGCCGCATGGCCTGGTCGGGGGCCACATGAGCGGCTGCCTCGATGTCCTCCAGGGTAACGACTCCATGTGGACCATGGCCTTTCATATCAGCGGTGCTGACGCCTAGCTCGGCAGCACGCTTGCGCGCCGCGGGAGATATCCGCGGGCGTCTGCCGGACGATGCCTGCTCTTCGATCAGCAGCGGCGCCGCCGTCGTTGTTCGTCGCGCACTGTGCGGATCTTCGCCCGGTTCCAACAACCAGGCGATGGTGGTACCGACCGGGACTTTGGCGCCGATATCGATCAGCAGTTGCGACACTGTGCCCTCATGCCAGCACTCGACATCGATGGCGGCCTTGGCGGTATCGACGACGGCAATCACCTGGCCCGGCTTGACCACATCGCCCGGATGGACTTTCCACTCCAGCAACGTGCCTTCATCCATATCAGCCCCCAGAGAGGGCAATTTGAATTCGATCATTGTTTACCCTCGTGGCTCGATACTCGAATAGGCCACGTCATTGCACTCACCCTGATGTCCCCTGGCACAGCTCATGAGCAGCCGCGACGATTGTCGACACTTGTGGCAGGGCCGCCTCTTCCAGATGCCGGGGATAAGGTATCGGCACCTCGGCGCTGCACACCCGTGCCGGCGGTGCATCCAGCTCGAAAAAGCCTTGTTCTATGATCCGCGTAATGATCTCGGCGGATAGACTGCCGCTGCGCCACCCCTCATCGACCACCAGGGCCCGACGGGTCTTGCAGACAGAAGCCATCAAAGTCTTGTCATCCAGAGGGCGCAGGACCCGCAGGTCGATGACTTCGCAATCAATGCCCTCCCCGGCCAGTACCTGCGCAGCCTCCAAGGTCTTGCCGAGTGTGCCGCCATAAGTGATCAGGGTCAGGTCCTTGCCGGTTCGGCGTACCTTGGCGGAGCTGATGTCCACCGTCTCCCACTCGCCCGCATCCCCCTCCAGGTTGTAGAGCTGGGCGTGTTCGAATATCAGCACCGGGTCCGGATCCAGCAGCGCTGGCCAGAGCATGCCGCGCGCATCTTCGATGGTCGCCGGCACCAGGATTTTCAGCCCGGGAATATGGGCGTACCAGCCTTCCAGGCTGTGCGAGTGTTGCGCTGCAAGCTGGCGTCCGGCGCCTGTCGCCATGCGCACAACCAAGGGCACGGAGAACTGTCCGCCGGACATGTGCCTCAAGGCAGCAGCCGTATTCATCAACGGATCGAGGGCGAGCAGACTGAAGTTCACGGTCATGATTTCGACAATCGGTCGCATGCCCCCCAATGCCGCCCCTATTCCAGCGCCCACGAAACCCAGCTCGGACAATGGCGCGTCTCTGATGCGCTCGGGGCCGAACGCCTCAAGCAACCCCAGGGAGACGGCATAGCTGCCACCGTAGCGACCGACGTCTTCGCCCATCAGAAATACCCGCGGGTCCCGTTGCAGCGCCTCACGTATTGCCTCGCGCAGCGCTTCGCGATAGCTCATACGAATGCTCATGGCGCCGCCCTTGGGGTGTAGACATCGCGGGACAGATCCTCGAGCGGCTCCAGGCTACCGCTTTCGGCATAGGTAACGGCGGCTTCTACTTCAGCGTCCACCTGGGCCAGGATCGCCAGAAATCCGGGTTCGTCTAAAAGGCCCTCGGCCTTGAGCTGTGCACTGAACGTATGGATCGGCCCATGGGTCTTCCATTGCTCCACCTCGTCCTTGTCACGATACAGCTGTGGGTCGAACATCGAGTGGGCACGAAACCGATAGGTGCGGAACTCCAGAAAAAAAGGCCCACGCCCCGCACGGATGTGTTCAACCGCATCACGAGCGGCTTCGTAGACCGCGATCACGTCCATGCCATCGACGGACCGGCTATCGACTTTGTAGGCCGAGGCTTTCGCACACAGGTCCGTTTGCGACTGCGAACGGTCCAGGGCAGTCCCCATCGCATAGAGGTTGTTTTCGCAGCAAAACAGCATCGGCAGTTGCCACAATGCGGCCAGGTTGATGGACTCATGGAAAGCCCCTTCCGCCATCGCACCTTCACCAAAGAAACAGGCTGAAAGACGCGATCCACCTTGCATGCGTTCAGCGAGCGCCAGGCCGACCGTCAGGGGCAAGCCTCCCGCCACGATGGCATTGCCGCCGAAGAATCGTGCCGTGGCATCAAACAGGTGCATTGAGCCGCCGCGCCCTCGCGAGCATCCTTCCTGGCGCCCATACATCTCGGCCATGATCGCCTTCATGGCGACGCCCTTGATCAGGGCGTGGCCATGTTCGCGATACGTCGCAACCACCGCATCGTTGGCTGCCAGTGCATGCAAAACGCCGACAGCTACCGCTTCTTCGCCGATGTACAGGTGCAGGAAGCCACGAATCTTGCCCTCTCCGTACAACTCGCCAGACCGCTCCTCAAGACGACGGATGCGCACCATGTCCCGCAGCAGGTCGAGAGCAATGTCCTGGGACCGCGATGGGAGGCTCATGACGGGCTCTCCATGCTGGACGTATCGCCTTCAGGCAAACCCAGTTCCCGGGCCTTGAGCAAACGCCGCATGAGTTTTCCGCTACGGGTGTGCGGAAGCACTTCCACAAATTCCAGTTCCTTGGGCGCAACGACCGCCCCGAGGCGCTTGCGTCCGTGACCGAGCAACTCGTCGTGCAAGGCCTGGCTGGCAGTGAAACCACGCTTGAGTGAAACAAATGCCTTCACGGTTTCGCCCAACAGCGGATCGGGCTTGCCAATCACTGCGGCCTCGGCCACGGCCGGGTGTTCCATGAGAGAGCTTTCAACCTCGAACGGACCGATCAGGTGACCCGCCGACTTGATGACATCGTCACTGCGACCAATGAACCAGTAGTAACCGTCGGCATCGCGACGCACGAGATCGCCGCTCAGGTACCACTCACCGACAAAGCAGTGACGGTAACGCTCCTCCTGCCCTAGGTAGGCACGGAACATGGCAGGCCATGGCTGTTTCAAGGCAAGGTCACCGACCTCGTTGTCACCCAGAAACACCAGACGCCCTCTTCTCCTCGAACGACGATGGCCGCCTCGACACCCGGCAAAGGCTTACCCATGGAGCCTGGCTTGATGGGCATGGCGAGCGTGTTGGCAATCATGATGCCGCCGGTTTCGGTCTGCCACCAATTGTCGTGGATCGGCAGCCCAAGCACCTCTTTGCCCCACCAGACCGCCTCGGGATTGAGCGGCTCGCCGACACTGGCAATAAACCGCAGACTCGGAAAATGATGGCCGCGCGCCAAGGCTTCGCCTGCTTTCATCAACAGGCGAATGGCCGTCGGGGCGGTATACCAGACTGTCACCTGTTGCTTCTCAAGTATCCGGTACCAACGCTCGGCATCGAATTCATTGCCCTCGACCACACTGGTGACGCCCAGCAACAACGGGGCAAAGATCCCATAGGAAGTGCCGGTCACCCAACCCGGATCGGCGCTGCACCAATAGACATCATCGGGGTGCAAGTCCAAGGCGTATTTTCCGGTGACGCGGTGGGTCAGCGCCGCGCCATGGACATGCAACACGCCTTTTGGGGTGCCCGTCGTGCCGCTGGTGAAGTGTAAAAGTGCCGGGCTGTCGGCGGTCGTATTGGCAACGGCGAAGGCTTCATCTGCCTGCGCCAGCAGTTGATGCAGATTGAGCGTCCCCTCGATCTGCGCCGTATCGCCGCCGTTTTCGTCATACAGCAGCACCTGTTTGAGTGCCGGCAAACGCTCGCGTATGGCCGCGACCTTGCGCCGGTAGAGGGTTTCGCTGGTCAGCAACACACTGGCTTCGCCAAGACGCATACGGGTTTCGATGGGTTCGGGACCGAACGCACAGAACAAGGGAGACACCACGCAACCGAGTTTCAGGCCACCGAGCACGCCCAGATAAAGTTCCAGCCCCCGGCCACAGAGTACAAATAATCGTTCGCCGGGCATCACGCCCAGTTTTTTCAATACATTGGCAAATCGGTTGGTCAGGAGGCTCAGTTGGGCGTAGCTGATGTCGCGACTACCTCCATTGCGGTCAAGAATGCGCAGTGCCGTATGCCGTCGATGCGCACCCTGCGCATGCCGATCCACGGCCTCATACGCAAGGTTCAAACCGCCGCCCGGCAAACCGGCCAGAGCACTGGCTTCCACCTGCCAGGAAAAGGCCTCGCGAGCTTTCACACTATCGAGCCAATTTGGCGCTAGCGGCAAGTTGGCCAGGGTTTTCTTAATGATCGCTGGATGCATGATTGCCCCCCTTGAGTCGTCGGTCCGTCCCTAGACCGCCAGGACGCTGCAGGGCACCTGATACAGAATATGTTCTGTCGTGCTGCCCAGTAGTTTCTCCATCCCGTGGTACTGGACTCTGCCCAACACAATCACATCCACGTCGTGCTTGTTGGCAAACTCGCTCAGCGCCGAGACAGGATGTCCCAGAATGAAATGCCGCCGGTTAGCAGGCACACCGTACCGACCGGCGAATTTCAGGAACGATTTTTCCAGCTCTTTACGCAGCCCCTGGGTCAGCTCCGACAGTTTTAAGCTCCCGCCCAATTCCTCCAGGCAATCTTCCCTAATGTCACAGGCAAACAGCAGGTGCAACTCGGCATCACACTGTATGGCGAGGCTGGAGGCCTGTTGGATAATGCGGTCATTGAGTTCGCTGTTCTCAGGCCCACCCGCCGCCGCATCAACCGCCGCCACGATCTTGCGCGGCAGGGCATGGTGAGTCCCGCCTACCAGATAAACCGGTACCGGACAGTGGCGCAGCAAGTGCCAGTCCAGCGGGGTGAAAAACGTGCGCTTGAGCGCTGATTCTTGCTGGATTTCCTTGATCAAAAGGTCGGGCTGCAACGCCTTGACGTGATCGAGAATGTCTTGCTCCATGTCATCAGCCCAAGCCACCTCGGTGGTCACCACGACCCCGCTGCCACGCAGATGTCTGGCCTGATCGCTCAGCCAATCACGATGGTCCTGCAGGTAGCGTTCCCGCGCCTTTTCCCGGTCGCCTTCTTCGAGCAGCGACAACAGTTTCAACGCCGGGATCAACGCCGCAATATGCAAACGTGCACCGCTGGCCCTGGCGAGCGCTGCAGCATGGTCGATTGCCGGAGAATGGCGCAGGGCCAGGTGGATGATGAGTAACAAATGTTGATACTGGCTCATGGTCTGACTCCAGGCAGAGCGCTTCAACGCTTGCCGCTGATCCTCGTAGGGCTCAGCCGTTGCGTCCACGCAGGACCAAGCACCAACGTTGATTCAGGTTGCTCCGCTGCAATGTGCCTGACGTTGATAAATATCAAATACCGGCGTGAGGCCCGTGAGACACGCAGCCTTTCATTCCACCGTACTTGATCAATATCAATCGGAGCGGGCCTTCGCTTCTTCACACTGCCGAAAAGTCCGCAGACGGCGTGGTGGCGAGAATGAACACCCTGCAAGACGAGGTCATTGCCTTTCTCTCCAGGCCGTCCAGCTACGGCACGTCAAACCAGCCAGTGGAGCGTATCGAGACCCATGGTTCGGTGATTTTTCTGCACGCCGACCGCGCCTACAAACTCAAACGCGCCGTGGCGTTTGCCGAGTTGGATTTCTTAAGCCTGGAAAGCCGCAAAAACGCCTGTGAGGCAGAGCTACTGTTGAATCGACGGACAGCGCCGACGCTGTATTTGAGCCTGTGTCCGATCAATCGCCAGACGAATGGCCAGCTGGCACTCAATGGTTGCGGACCCGTGGTTGACTGGCTCGTGGTGATGCGTCGTTTCGCTCAGGATCGGCTGTTTGACCGCATGGCCGTTGAAGGACGCCTGACTGAACCGATGCTGGAACAGTTGGGGGCGGAGATCGCCCGCTTTCATGCCAGTGCACAAATCACCCCTTCTTTCGGTCGCATTTTGGACCTGTATGAAGAAATCGAGAAAAATCATCGGGAAATGTCTCGCTACTCGCCTCTCCTCGATTTCGCGACAGTCACCGCGATTGCTCACACCTCCCGGACCCAGCTGGAGTCGTTGACCAGCTGCCTCGAAGGTCGCCGCCGTGAGGGCCGCGTTCGACGCTGCCATGGTGATATGCGCCTGGCCAATATCTGCCTGCTCGACGGCCAGCCCACACTCTTCGATGGTATCGAGTTCAGTGAGCGGCTTGCCTGCATCGATGTGCTCTACGACCTGGCTTTTGTGCTGATGGACCTGCAACACCATGGCCTGAACAGGCTGGGAGCACGGCTGTTGTCCAGCTACCTCAACCACAGTGATGCGCAGGAAGACTGCAAACCCTTGGCGTTTTTCCTTTCTTTGCGGGCTGCCACGCGCTCCTTCTCCCTCGCAGGGGCGGCGCTACGTCATGCCGATCCGGCCAAGCGATACGAAAAAAAACAACAAGCTGTCCAATTGATGCACCAGGCACTGAGTTATTTGCACGGCGAAAACCCGATCCTCAATCACCTGACGATGACCGAGGCAGCCTCCTACACATGAGCTTTATCCGCTACGGGATTTTCATTCAGGGAAAGACGGCTGGGCAGGTGACTCCTTTTCCGGAATATCAGTCATGGTCGCCTCGGTCAGCAGCAAGATACTGGCGACTGAAACGGCATTTTCGAGGGCAATACGCACCACCTTGGTCGGGTCGATGATGCCGGCTTCGTACATGTCGACATAGCAATTGGCGGACGCATCGAAGCCAATGTTCCCAGGTTCGGCGAGCATGCGCGCAATCACGACGCCGGCATCCACTGCCGAATTTTCAGCGATGAGTCTGGCCGGAGCTTCCAGCGCCCGGCGAAGAATCTGCAAGCCGGTCCTGGCATCGCCTTCATAACGGGCCTCTTCGGCCGCGAGAATCGGGACGGCCTTGAGCAACGCAAGACCACCCCCCGGCACAATGCCTTCGGCGATCGCCGCCCGGGTCGCTGAGATGGCATCATCCAGCGCATCCTTCATTTCGGCTTCGGAAGGCGCCCCGACCCGGATCACCGCAACACCGCCAGACAGCCTCGCCAGTCGTTCCTGAAGCTTTTCACGGTCGTAATCGCTGGTGGTACTGTCTATTTGCGTTCGAATCTGCTGCAAACGTGCCTCGATGGCCTCGCGTGTGCCCGCGCCCCCTATCAGCGCCGTGCTGTCTTTTTGCACCACGACTCGATGTGCACGTCCCAACTGGTTCAGCTCCACCTGTTCCAGGGTGACACCCAGTTCGTTGGAAACCACCGTTGCCCCCGTCAGAACGGCCATGTCCTGCAGCATTTCCTTGCGCCGATCACCAAAGCCAGGAGCTTTGATCGCCACCGCTCGAAGAACACCGCGTATCTGGTTGACGACCAGCGTGGTCAATGCCTCACCTTCAATATCGTCAGCGATCAAAACCAGTGGTTGCCCGCTTTTAGCCACGAGCTCAAGCAAGGGCAGCAAGTCTTTGAGTGCACCGATCTTATGGTCACAGAGCAGCAGGCAGGCGTCATCGAGTTCGACCTGCATCTTCTCGGCATCAGTGACGAAATAGGGTGAAACAAAGCCTCGGTCAAACCGCATTCCTTCCATGACCTCGACCACGGTTTCGGTGGTCTTGGACTCCTCGACACTGACAACGCCTTCAACGCCGACCTTTTCCAGGGCGTCTGCCACCAACTGACCGATGACGGCATCGTTATGCGCCGACAGCGTGGCGACCTGGGCCTTTTCCTTGAGCGTGCTGACCGGTCGCGATTGAGCGGCGAGGGATTCGACGACCAACAACAGTCCGCGATCCAGGCCACGCTTGAGGTCGATCGCACTGGCACCCGCGACGACGTTGCGGATGCCATCGGCCAGGATTGCATGGGCGAGCACCGTTGACGTACTGGTCCCGTCCCCGACCGCATCGCCTGTGCGTTCGGCCGCCTGACGCAGCATTTGCGCGCCCAGGTTTTCCTCGGGGTCGAGCAGATCAATGCGTTTGGCGATCGTCACGCCATCATTGCAGACCGTGGGATTGCCCCATTTATTCTGGATCAGTACCGATTTTGATTTCGGGCCCAGCGTCACCCGTACGGCGTCCGCCAACTGTGTGGCGCCACTCAGGATTTTCTCGCGAGCTGCAGCACGAAACATGATTTTAGTGTGAGCCATCAGGATGCTCTCCCGGCCGGTTTTACAACAAGTGCGTTTTTGCAGCGTCTATGAACTGGCTCGTGTGACGTTGACTTTTATCAACAAAATCCCAACGCCATCGAGCCCTCCCTGTGTTTCAAAGGTGACCGGCTGTCAGCTGCCGCCCCTGA
>LNAP01004432.1_pt1 | contig 12965 bp, 9 predicted proteins | sample 602601 | NCBI WGS metagenome assembly LNAP01 (sample SAMN02440304, study PRJNA202911) | soil metagenome | biome: Subtropical and temperate rainforests or woodlands; isolation source: soil samples (1 kg each in a 20% v/v slurry with milli Q water) were... ...
CTGTCCGTAATCCATTTCCTTGATCATGTCGCTCAGTCCCTGACCGCCCAGAATTTCAGTTCGAGCCCGGCGAAGTCACCGGACACATGGAAGGCAAAGCCGCCGGAGCGCTCCAGCTGCGCCTGGTCTTCGGCGCTGAGTTCCAGCGCGAAATAGGTCTTGCCGGCATGGAAGGGGATCTGCCGCGGCGCCACAGGCAGCGGCTTGATACGGATGCCCGGCAGATGCAGGTTGACCAGCTGGCGGATGCGCTCCACCGGGCCGATCTTCAGGTGCGCCGGCAGGCGGGTGCGCAGGGTTTCCGAATCGCACTGAGCGCTGGCGGCGAGCACGAAGGATGCCGTGCCGAGCAGCTTGTGATCGTGCAGTGGCGATACCTGGATGCCGTACTGGCGCTGCTGCAGCAGCAGTTCAATGGCGTGCTGTTCGAGCACCATCGACAGCACCTGGCGGATCGCGTCCATCAGCTTGCGGAAGCTCGCGCCCTGGTCACTGTGCTGGTAACGACCCTCCAGGCGTGGGCGCTTGCTCTCGCTGGAGAAGGTCGCCAGCTCGCCGAGCAGGCCAAGCAGATCGCGGTACATCTGCTCCGGATGCACCTGCTCCACGCCCAGGTAGTGGCGCAGCACCGGTTCGTGACGGTTGATCAGCTGCAGCATCATGAAGTCGCCGACCTCGGCGCCACCGACCTTGCCGGTGGCGCTGATGCGCTCGGCGAGGGTATCGCCGCGGTGGGCGAGCATGCTGATCACTTCCTTCAGGCAGGACAGCAGATAGCCTGAGGCCTGGAAGTTGACGTAGGTCGGAATGAACTCGGGGTCGAGGCTGATGACCCCGTCCGGCGTGGTGTCGAGCACCTCGCACAGCTGCAGTTTCACGTAGGCCTGGTCGCTCTGCTGCTCGCCCAGCAGCAGGCGGAAATCCGGCAGCCCGGTGCTGACCTGGCTGGTGCTGCTGTCGCCGGCATTGGAGTCGGCGACATCCAGCTCATGGGCGGTGTAGCGCGCCAGCACGTCCTTCTGTTCGGGACGACGCGTTTCGATGTGGTTGCCGGTAACCAGTGGCAGCGCGAGGTATACCGGTGTACTGCCGGTGTTCGGCGGAATGTCCAGCGCCAGTGGCTCGCGCTCGCTGCCCAGCTCGAACAGCGTGCCATCCGGCAGGATGCCGCTGGCCTGGCTGAGCACCAGCTTGCCCATGTTGAGGAACTGGCGGTCGATCTCCAAATTGAAGAAACCCCAAGCATAGCTGCCCAGCTTCTGGGTGCGCGCCTTGAGTTGGTGATCGTAGTAGCGATCGTTCTGCTGGAAGTGCTGCGGACGCAGCAGCATGCCTTCCTGCCAGACAACCTTGTGCAGGCTCATGCTTATTTTCCTTCTTCGGCGAGCGGGTCGAACAGCGCGATGCCGCGCTCGTCCAGGCTCAGGGCGATGCGGGTGCGCTCTTGCGGCGGCAGCGCGATGACGTAGCGCCAGCTGGCTTCCGGCAGGTCGCGGTAGGCGGCCAACACGCCGACATAGCGGCTGCCCTCCTGCACCGATAGCTTCAACTCGCGGCTTTCGCCGGGACGCAGTTCCAGTTCCTCGGAGGTCACCAGGTCTGGCGCCAGGGCTTCCTTGGGCCGCTGGTAGAGGGCGAAGAAGTCGCCGTTTTCGAACGCCACCGGATGCTTGAGCTCCAGCAGGCGCAGCACGATCGGCGACGGCCGGCCATTGAGGTCGGGGTTGAGGCGGTCGCTGCCGTGCAGCTCGAGGTCCAGCTTGGTCAGCTTGGAGTAGGGCGATAGCGCAGAGCAGCCGCCCAGCACGAGCAGCGAGGCCAGCATGGCCAGGGTGATGCGACGAGGCATGGGATCATCCTTGATGGGTTGAATCGAGCGTGGCGATCAGGCGCACCTGCTCCTCATAGGTCTTGGCGAAGTCGCGGGCGAACAGTCGTTCGCTCCAGTCGGCGTCCTGGCCGAGGCTGTGATGTAAACGGCGATAGGCGCGCCAGCGGCTGCCGGCGGTAGCGATCAGCGGCTTGCGGCCCTCGCGTTCGAAACGCAGCGCCAGCTGTTCTGGCGCCAGCTGCTCGAACATGGCGTGGACGGCTGCGCGGCTGGCAGCCAGCAGTGCCACCTGATGCGCCTGCAGGTCGCGAAAGGCGCGGCCGATGGCCTGTTCGGCCGGCAGCTGGCCAGGCTTGCCGCCGCGCAGCAGGGCGGACATTGCCTCGCCCGCATCGGGGCTGTGCTTGAGTGGGTTGTTGCCGGCGCTCTGCACAGTGGTCAACGCCAGGCGCAGCTCGTTCTTCAGCTCGCTGCGGGTGCGCAGGCTCTGCTGCAGGCCGCCGACGCTCTGCTTGAGCAGGCGGGCGGCATTCAGCGCCAAGGCCTGGCGCTGTTCCTCGTCGAGATCGTCGAGATCGATGCCCAGCGCCTCGCCAAAACGCGCCCAGAATCCCTGCGGCAGTCGTTCGGGCTCGGCTTCGCGCTTGGCTTCCGGCGCTGCCTGCGGCATGACCAGCTCCGGCAACGGCAGGCTTTCCATATCGATGCGCGCGTAGTCGCGCTGTTGCGCCTGGCGCTGTGGCGCAGCCAGGGCGAGGTCGAGGTCGTCGACCTCGGCATAGACGCGCTCTTGCTGTTCCATTGCGACCAGCGGATCGAGATCGAGAAAAGCATCGTCGGGAATGATGCTGCCGGCCGGCTGCGGTCGGCCGATGTCGCCTTCGAACAGCGCTGGGTCCTGGATCAGTCGCGCGCGGATCTCGAAGTCGCCGAGACAATAGACGCTGCCATGCTCGATGCGCTGCGGCTGGCCCTTGACCAGGCTGGCGCCACTGTCCTTGAGCTGGATGCCGTTGCTGCTGGTGTCGGTGAGAAAGAAGGCTCCGTCGCGGTAGCTGATCACCGCGTGACGCCCGGAGAGGACGCGCTTGCGATCCGGGATCACCCAATCGCAGCCTTCGGCCCGGCCGATCAAGCCGCCGGCCTGCTTGAAGGTTTTGGTGGTCAGCAGACCCGGCACGAATTGCTGGGCGCCCACCATATCGAAGACCAGTTCCATGGTCGTGTTGCTCCTTGCGGTCACTGGCCGCGATTCAAAGCCTGCGGGTCGCCCAGCGGACGATATTGGTCATCGTTGAATTTGTAGTTGCCGGTGCAGCCGGTGAGCAGGGCTGCGGCGAAGAGCGAAACGAGGGCGTAATAGCGCACGGGCACGCGATTTCCTCCTTGAAGTCGTGTGTGGGGGCAAGGTGCGCATGGCGCGACCTGGTCGGCGCATTGAAGTTCAGTTGTCCTGCAGGCTCGGTGATCGGGTTCACAGAACACCCGTTGGATGCGTCTAAAACGAGCGTGAGGTCAGGTTGGCGCAGTCCGATGGCGCCGCATGGCGGGTTTTCCTTGCATCAGCATCACGATGCAGGCAGGCGACCTGCACTTGCCTGGTGTTGGCTTTTGGTCGTTTGCGGACAACGGCCTGAAGATGGTGCGCAGAAACGACAAAGCCCGCAGCGAGCGGGCTTTGTCGGAGCGCTTCGAGCGGGGCCTCGAAACGACTATCTATCTATTTGGCGCATCCGGCGGGATTCGAACCCACGACCCCTCCTTCGGAGGGCAATGCGGTACAGGCATTTAGGCTGGCGGCAAAGGTTCAGAAATGTCTCTAAGTACCGTCCTGCAAGGCTTTGGCATTATCACGGTGCCTGCAGTTTATAGCTTTTAGCGGTATCTAAGGGTGGTTATCTAGGGCACAAAAAACGAAATGGGCCCCAGCGATTTTGACACCTAGCCAGCCCCTGGCTCGTCCTGCCGTCTTCTCACCGGACCTGAATTTCGACAAGCGGCTGGCGGCCTACGGGCAGCGACCTAGCCCAGGATGGTCATAGGTATTAACACTACCAGTAAGGCCTCCCGCTTTGGGCTTCCCCCGCGTCCACACAAACCCGTTATGTTGCCCTCTGCTGCTGCTTTTACATATAGGCAACCAGGAGTGCGCAGGCCCCAACGTTAGCAATGCTTTTCTGGTAGAGGACTCTACGGTAGCAGGGGCCAAGGCCGTGCAAGATGCGTCGAGGTTAGTGTGGCAGCTAGCTCACTCGTCCTTGGCGTTTATCTCGGCGGAGACCTTGCCAAACGACTCCCAGTGGCCAACCAGCTCATCCACGCGATCGGGAATGCGCGGCGACTTACTGAGCACCAGACAGCGGGTTGTACCGACGTATTCCTCAAGGAGGTAGAGCGTGTCCCCAACGTCGACGCCCATTTCCTGCAAGACCTCGTCAGGAAGCCGAACAGCACCGTCGCCGTCCCAATCTTCGATCACCACTTTATGCTGCATCATGACTCATGGAACGGTTAAATGGATGTCCGCAGGGGGAGGCAACGGTGAGCTGTTGCCAACGAAGTCCCGCGGCGCAGATCGAAAGCATAGCAAAACGCTAGCTCGGAGCGTTGTAACCACCGTTTAGGACTGGCACCTGCCACTGCTCTGACACCAATCGCATCGGCCTTTCAAAAACCGAGGCTTATCCAGTGATGCAGCGCAGGCACAGGTCTTTGGCTAAGCAGCAATGCAAATTCCTGCAAAGGCTACTCGGGCTTGCTGGTACTGAGCACCTCGAAGGGGGATTTTGCCAAGAGGGTTGAAGGCGGGCCGCAGAGAAAAGGCGCGATCAGGGCTAGATGATCTAGGGTGTTCAGACGCTGCGAACTCTGCAGTTCCCACCACAGAAAAACTGATAACTATCGCTTTCCACGCGGGACGGCTTCATAGCGGACGGTCTGGCCCTAACGCGCCGTGCAGCTCTGCTGGCGGCATAAAAGCTCACCCATGCAGCTTCTGCGCAAGGTGGAAATGAGCACTTGGAGTGAGGGGAGCGTGTCTTTACAACGTCGATTCCCGTTTTCTGAAAAACCTCGTCAGGCGGGTGCCGCGCCGTCGCCGTTTCAGTCCTCAATTACTACAGAGGCTCAATCTCGACCGCTCCAAGCGGTGAATGAAATATTTCCGGACTCGGATTCTGGAAACGGCTGATAAGGTCTTGCCTCTGCTGCGGTCTGCTGACCCGAAATGCCGGCTTATAGGCGCCGAGGACTTCACGATTTAGCCTCGCTTGCCCTGGTCTGAGCGACGTGACTTCAAGCCTTGGAAAGGTTGGCGCTGACCTGCGGATCCCGTTCTCAATTCCCCATCTAGGAGTTCACCAAATTTTCAGCGCAGGCGTTAGCACAGCCGAGCACCCGGTATCTTGGTAGTTCGTATCTAAACGGGAGAACAGCTGATGAGATGGTTTTTTATGGCGATGCTTAGCGGAGGCGCAGGTCTTTGGCTAAGCGGCCAGTACCAATTTCCGCAATGGGTACTCTGGGCCTTGCTGACAATGGGAACCGCGGCGTGGGGTTTTGCGAAGTGGGTGGAATGGAGGGATTCCAAAAAAGGGCGTAATCATGATGGCGCGCGTTGAACATTATTGGATCACCTTGCATCTTCAGGCGGCAAAAACTCTGCAGCTTTCAATTCGGAAGATCTCATGAAGTGGAATTCTTCTAGGTTAGGAAGAGGTCGGATGCGCAAACAGCGTCTAGTAAAGAAACAGTCGGTTCCGTTCAGCTCAGGCCAGTACAACAAAGTGCTGGAGCGGGCGATCGCCGTCTTTGGTAACCAAAAACTGGCCGAGGAATGGCTTGGCCGACCTTGCAAGTACTTCAATGGTGAATTGCCATTGGCAATCATCACTGATCCGGTAGGGTTGCAGGCCGTCGAGGCTTACTTGCAGCGCATCGAGCGCGGCGTCTACCAGTGAAGTGCAGCCGATGCGTGCCCCAACGCTCCTACTCAATCTTCGACCTCGGGGCACCTGGATGGCGACGTGCCGCTGGACGTTATCGACAATCCGTTGGGGTTTCAGGCAGTCGAGGATTATCTGGAACGTATCGAATGCAGGGTCTATCAGTGAATCCAACTCACTGGTCTGGCTGGTACGCATGGCGCCTCGACCGCGAGCTTTGCAAGGACACCTGGGACAGGGCATCGGTGCGTACATGATGGGTGGCCGTTGGAGTCCACCAGGGCGAAACGCCGTGTACGCCTCCGCGGATCTCTCAATCGCCAGTTTTTGGAAGTAGCGGTGCCTGTAGGCTTCGCTGCATTGGATACGGTTGGATGCTGGCTGCTTACGCCATCAAGAGCTCTGAGAGATCGACCTAAATGCAACGGATCTCCGCCCGGGCAAGCGGCCGCCCCGCATGGGTGGACCCTGCGACGCAGCCTGTCGCCGCTCTCGGTTAGTTTGAGGGCACCAATAAACCGCGAGGTTTTCGATATGCCTGTACAACCCCATCCCTTTACCTTCGTATGCCCTCGTTGTTCTTGGAAGGAAACGACTTTCCCTCAGAGTGATGCGCTTGTCGTTGGGCGCGACTGGTTCGCTCATTGCCCCCGCTGCGGGAATGAGTCGATAGACCATGGACCGGCTTCTCAAAGAGAGATATTCATGGCGCGGCTGGAGCAGTTTTCCCGAATATTGAGCTGAAGCAGCGATGGACGGGACGCCTCAAGATTGCGTCCATCTTTGCGGGTTGCTCCGCCTGGTTTCATATGGCCACGCCGCGAATCGGATGGATAGTGCGTGCCGGTTTTTTGAGTAAGGCGTGACGCTTGGACATGCGAGGATCGAGAGGAAAGCGGGAGTTATGGAGCCGCGAAGTACTATTTGGGCGTTTTTTGTCTTCACTATTCAGCATCCATGTGGTGGCGTTATGATCTCATTTTTTTCGGCGCGATTAGATATACGACGCGGTGATGTCGCGCACTTGCGATTTAAACAAGGCTTTTCATGTCTGAAGCGAAGGATACGCTGCACCGGCTTCTTGCTCTGCTACGGCTGATTCCAACAGAGCCCCGCCGCATCTCCACCCCTACCTTGCAGGAAAAACTCAAAGATCGCGGCTTCTCCGTCACGCTTCGTTCGATTCAGCGCGATCTCAATCGTCTCTCCACGGCGTTCTCCCTGCAATGTGACGACAGTGAGACGCCCTTTCGATGGAGCTTTACCCGTGACGTCCCGCTGGATCTTATCGAGATGGATACGCCAACTGCATTGGCGCTCTACCTGTCCGAAAGCCATCTGGCAATGCTTCTTCCACAAGGCGTACTTGATCAGTTGAGCTCGCAGTTCCGCAGAGCTCGAAACTATCTTGACAGTTTGAGTCGCAACGAACTCGCGGACTGGGCACACCGCGTTCGCGCGTTACCAAATGGCAAGACGCTTCTGCCGGCACAGTTGACGCCGGGAATTTGGGGATATGTATCTGAGGCGTTGCTGGAGCGACGGCAGCTGCGAATCAGTTATTTCAGTCGTAGTAAGGAGACCCTTTCAAGCCTCCTAATACATCCTGCGGGCTTGGTTTCTCGCCACTCTATCAGTTACCTGCTCGGCTCGGTCGATGGCTACGGTGACATCCGGCAGTTCGCGCTTCACCGTATCAAGCAAGCTGAAGTCCTCGATGTCGATGCTGATGCGCACCAGGACTTCGATGTGGATCGCTACATCGAAAGCGGTGTTTTCAATCTGCGCGAGGCCGATGAGCGGGTCGAGCTAGTTGCGGATATACACCCTCAGCTTGCCTCGCTGCTAAGAGAGACGCCTCTTAGTAGTGAGCAAACTATTCAGACGATTCCAGATCGCTATTGGCACCGACTGGTCGCACACGTGCCGCTGGACAGAGAAACGCTTTGGTGGATATTCGGACTTAACGACCAAATCCATGTGCATTCGCCGCAGATCTGGGTGGACGAAATCAAGCAGCGGCTTGAATCACTGCGGCAGATGTACCAGCTTCAATAAGCTGCGACTCAACCTGAAAAAAGATCCGCACATTTAGTGGACAAACTTTAGCGAAGGTACCGTGTTCTTTATGCTTCCGACTGACGGTCTTGCAGGGCTCATGGCTTGACTGCGCTTCTTCAGGGAAGAAGCGCAGAGCGAGGGCCTCCATGCCCGCAATAGCAGCCCCAGCTGTGCCTCTACCCCGTTCGTGCATTCGTCACGATGAATCAAGCAAAGCGTCTAAACCTTTAGGAGAGCCCAGCGGGGCTTTCGAGTGTATGACGCGGTGTTCGGAATACCTCGCTCGGATAGCTATGCGAGGGTCGCCGCCAGCCGCCAGCCGCCAGCCGCCAGCCGTTCGTCGTAGGCTATAACCCAACAGCGGAAGGCTCGCTAACGGTGGCAAGCGCCACTTGCACTACATCATGGGCGGCAGCAATTTGTTGGATTGTGTGCTCCTTGTTAAGGATGTCGGCGCGTAGCTGGGTCAGAGCTCGCTGAATATCGGAAGTCATGTCTTCGACGAAGGTCTTGCCGGTGCTTTCCAGGCTGTCGCCGATCGCCTTGACCTTGCGCTCCACTTCACTCTCCAGGTCGGCGATGATTGCCGCCACCGCTACCCGCTGGGCTTCCTTAAGGCCGTTGATCTGGTTCTCCGAAACTCGGTCGCTGCCGAAGGACTTGACGATGTCGCGGCCGTAGTCCCTGTCGCCGAACGACACGTCCGGAATGGTGATGCGCCGCAGGCTCTTGTTGACCTCGGCGAGCATCAGCTCGGCATCGAAGCCGGCATCGCCGGTATCGAACAGGCCCATGGCCGCCACGCCGACCTTGCGGCGCAGGCCGTCGAGGTCGACGCAGTCGAGGATGGCCTTCTGCAGGCTCTGGGTGGTCTGGATGGCGAAGGCCTCGACCTGCTCGATGGCATCCTGAGCGCTGGCGTAGACGGTGACCACGTCGCGGTAACGGGTTTCCCGGTCGCCCCAGGAGAAGGGATTCCACCAACTGGAGGTGGACACCGTGTAGGACTCTGATTTGGTTTCCTTGAGCACCTCGACTTTGCTGTACTTCTGCGCCTGGGCGCGGATCTCGGTCTTGAGCAGGGCGAACTGCTGGCTGGCCTTGACGAACTGCTCGTCGAACACGTCCTCCAGCTTGGCCTTACCGCCGCTCATGCGCTTGAGCATGTCCTGCTCGGTCTTTTCCAGCTCACCGATATTGCCGTTGCGAATACGCTCGCTGCGGCTGGCCAGCTCCTCGGCCATCTTCTGCAGCCGCTCGCGTGCGCCCTCGCGCACACCCGCGATCAGCGCCTGCTCCTTGCCGGCCAGCAGTTGCTGCTTGCGCTGGCGCTGGGCCAGCAGCTCGTCGCGCAGGGCCGGGATGTTGGAGAGCTGGCGCAGGCTGTCCGGGGTGAACGGGTAGCCGGTGGCGGTGCACAGCTGGTCCAGATGGTAGCGGTCGTCGTCGGACAGGCTGTCGAAACGTGCGGCGACCATCCAGGCCCAACTGGAGACGAAGCGCGGCGCGGTCTGCTTGACGGCGCTGAGAATGCGCCGGGTCTTCTCGTCCTGGCCGGGCTGGTTGATCTGCAGGTCGAGGGTCTGGTTGGCCAGCTCGGTCAGCTTCTTGTCGAGCAGTTGCATCATCGCGCCCGCACGGGCACCGCTGCGCTGCTCGGGCGGCAGGCGCTCGGTCAGCTTGCTGGCGGTAGCGACGATGCCGCGATCCTGACGCAGGGCCAGGTCGCGCTGCGAGCCGATCAGGAACACCGCCTTGTCGTCGATGCCGGCCTCAGGCAGCTGCTCGCGCAGCACCGACATGTCGGAGGAGGTGAGGAACTGGCCCACGTTGGACAGCTGGAAGATCACGTCGCACTGGCCGAGATAGCTGCGGGTGATCTGCCCGCGGGACACCACCGGGTCGTTGAAGCCGGGGGTATCGATGATCTCCAGCCCTTCCAGGCGCGGATCGTCGACATGCAGCACGCTCATCTTGGTGATGGCGGTGAACCTGCCGTGGCTGCCGACGTAGTCCTGCAGGGCATCGGCCAGATTCGCGGCACCGTCGATCTCCTCCAGGTTATGGGTCTTGCCGAAGTACGCCTGCACGTCGAGGCACTGCTGGCGGGCCTTTTCCACCAGTTCCACCGAGGATTTGATGGCTTCGGGAATCCGCTGCCTGACCTCTTCGGGCGTGGGTTGGCGCGGCGGTGCGGCCAGCATCTTGGCAAAAGGACTGGCGGAGGCGCCTTGCGGCTGCCGCTCCTCCATCAGCTTGCGCTCCTCCTCGGCGTAGTAGCGCGGATACTCGCTGGCGCGCTGCTCGATGTCGGTCCAGTCGTCGGCGCTGTAGAACACCACTTCGGCGCGGGCCTTCGGCGCGTAGACGATCTTGGTCAGCGCAGCGGTCATCGGCGTGTCGGCCTTGGGCAGCAGGTCGCGCTCGAAGATGGCGGCGTTGAGGAAGGAGGACTTGCCGGCCTTCATCTGCCCGACCACGGCGATCCGCAAATTTCTCCCTTCCTCACGCACGGACTTGAGGTTGCCCTGCAGGCCGTCGATAAGGGCTTGCAAGTTGCCGAGCTGTTCGGAGTCGAGCGTGGCTGAGTGAGGCAGCAACCCCCTAAGTGCGAGATCAAAGTCTTGCATAAGAACTTCCCTATCTAACATTGAACATATTCAGCCACTTAGGAATCATGGTCGGTTCTAGCTGCTCGAGTAGAGTTTGAGCTTTTTTGTTACCTTGCTCTGCCGATTTACGCAGCCAGCTTTTGGCATGCGCCGAATTTTTGGTCAGAAATTTCCCAGAAATGTAATGCTCGGCAATTTTGAGTTGTGCCTCAGGATGACCTGCTTTGGCCGCTGCCTTGAACCATGTAACCGCCTGTGCGATATCCACGTCCGTTCCGTAGCCGGTTTCATAGCATTTCGCAAGAACATGCTGGGAGTGCTGATCTCCCTCATTTGCAGATACATGGAGGATTTGAAGTTGCGCTTCCGGAAGGCCCTGTTCCGCAGCCTTTTCGAGCCATTCAATGGCCTTCTGCCGGTCTGTTGGGACTCCCTGGCCATGGATATAGCACATGGCTAGATTATATTGAGCTCCACGGTGCCCCTGTTGCGCTGCCAACCCATACCACTTCGCAGCTTCCCTATTGTCTTGGGGCACGCCACTCCCAGTGTCGTAGCGCACTGCCAGATTGAATTGAGCACTGGCATGTGACTGTTCGGCTGCCTTCCGATACCAAATAACAGCCTGCTCGTCGCTCTGGACGATACCCAATCCGTTTGCATGGCACAGGCCGAGATTGAATTGGGCCGCAGCATGTCCAGCCTCGGCTGCACGCAGGAAATAATTCGCAGCCAGTTCGTACTGCTGCTGATCATGATGCTGGATCGCCTGCCGAAAAACCTCGTCGCTTGATGGCGCATCTACCGCCACCTCGCCAACGATGTCCCCGACTAGCTCCAGAATTTTGCCCTTCAGGGCGATAAATTGCTCGACCTGCTCCTTGAAAACCCCCTGGCTATGACGCTGCTCGCGAATCAGCCCTTGTAGTGTGCTGCGCTCGCTCTCCGGTAACTGATCGGCCAGTGGCAGCAGGGTGTTAAGCAGGCCGAGTTTCTTGCGGCCGCCGGCCAGGCTGTCCTGGTTGTGGCGGATGTAGCCGTCCAGCACCTGCTCGCAGGTACGGCGGTGCTGGGTGTATTTGGGCTGGCTGTCCAGTTGACCGAGCCAGGCGCGGACATCGTCGCCTGCAATCCATTCGCCGCGCTCGCTGCCCAGCGGAGCGGCCCAGGCCAGCAGGCCGGCGCAGGGAATCCCGGCCTGCTCGATGGCGGCGCGGGTACTGTCGAGGATCGCGCTGATGCGCGCCTCGCCGACCAGATCGGCCTGGGTGATGACGAAAAAGATCGGCTGCGGATGGTTCAGGCGACGCAGGAAGTCCAAATCGTCCTGGCGGATCGAGCCGTTCTTGGCGCTGAGCAGCCAGAGCACATGATCGGCTTCGGTGAGCTGGCGCAGGGAGATGCTCTGGTCGGTCTGTGCGGCGCCCTCGGCATCGGCCTTACTGTAGCCGGGAGTGTCGAGGAAGGCGAGATTGTCCCACGGCAAGCGGGGTTGGTGCAGCATCAGCAGCTTGAGGATATGGGCGAAGCCGAAGCCCTCGCCGAGGCTGTCGCGATAGTGGTCGTTGAAGGCGTGAGTGATCGCCTGCAGGGCCTCGCGGTCCAGGACAATCCGGTGGTTGAAGCTGTTCAGCGCGATGATGTCGGCCGCGCCGCGGGTGATGAAGCTGGGGATCGCGGTGGTCGGCTCCAGCGACTCGGGCAGCAGGTCGACGCTGAGCAGAGTATTGAGGAAGCGCGACTTGCCAGCGCTGAAGCCGCCGCCGACGCCGACCACGCTCTTGCTGGCCAGGTCGGGGAACAGGGCGAGGTTCTCCAGCGCCTCCTCCAGCGCCAGCAACTGGCGCAGGGCCTGGGCCTCGCCGGGGTAGCTGCCGCGGGCGGTGAGAGCGATAAAGTCCTGGTGGATCAAGGTATGCAGGCGGGCAAGCTGGGCGCGCTGGGCTTCCTGCACGGCTTCCGGGGCGGGATGGCCGATCAGCCGGGCGAGTAGTTGCAAGCCGCGCGCCGGTTGGCTGAGGTAGGGATTGGTGGTGGCCGCCTCGGCGGCCTCCAGCTCTTCTAGGGAGAAGTTGAGGTCGAGGGACATGCTTGAATGCTCCTGTCAGGCGGCCAGCGCCGGCTGCTGGGCTATCAGTGTGGCCACCTGTTCGAGGGCCTGTTCGGCCCGATTCTTGATCTGCTGCCTGCGCTGTTCGTCGGCGCTCAGCTGCTGGTCGATGCGCTCGATGTTCTCGCGCTGCGCGTCGAGCTGGGCGGAAATCCGGTCGCGCATGTCGGTGAGGAATTTTCCGGCCTGCTTCTCCAGCATTTTGGGAATCGTTCCCTGCAACTGGCTGATGATCGACTCGATGGCTTCGTTGGCCCGGCCTTCGGCCTCGCTTTCCTTGCTGCTGCGCGAGGCGAACAGGCCGAGCATCCCACCGACCAGGCCGCCGATCATGGTGCCGACCACCGGAATCATGCTGCCGATGGCCGCACCGGCGGCGACGCCGGCCGCGGCGCCTTCGAGCAGGT
>LNAP01004433.1_pt1 | contig 12962 bp, 13 predicted proteins | sample 602601 | NCBI WGS metagenome assembly LNAP01 (sample SAMN02440304, study PRJNA202911) | soil metagenome | biome: Subtropical and temperate rainforests or woodlands; isolation source: soil samples (1 kg each in a 20% v/v slurry with milli Q water) were... ...
GGCCGCGCGGTGGCCGGCGTATCGGTGGACGCAGCGCGCGACTTCCGCCAGCTGCGCAAATGGATCGCGCAGCGCGCGGCCCTGGACCCGGCGTTGTTGCAGCGGCCCGATGTGCCGCTGGCCAGCGCCCAGATCGGATGAGGATCGCAATGGAAAACCCGATTTTGCCCATGCTGGCCAAGATGGCCTGCGAATCCGTGGTGCTGGAATTCTTCCACGCCCTGGACACGCGGCGTCACGAGGCAGCGGCCGCGCTCATGGCCGAGGACGGCGTCTGGCAGCGGCAGGGACGGCGGCTCGCTGGCCGCCAGGAAATCCTGGAAGCCCTGAATGTCCGTGCGCCGGAGCGCAGCACCTGCCATGTCATCACCAATCTGCGGCTGGTCGAGCTGGCCGGCGCGCGAGCGATGGTCGGCTACTTCCTGACCGCCTACGACAGCGTGCCGCACGAACAAGGCGGCGCGCCGCGCCTGGTGTCCATCCGCGAATGCCAGGACGTGCTGGTGGAGACGGAAGGCGGCTGGCGGCTGGCCGACAAGAGCAGCCGCCGCCATCTCCCGCCGGAATGACGGCCTGAGCATCACGGAGATCCCCACGCACCCCGAATCGATACAAGCTCGCGCGCCCGGACTATTCAAAAAGCAGCGGTCGCGTACCTAAAATCCCTCAGGAGACAAACAGTGAAACCCTCAAGAATCTTGCATTGCATGCTGGCGGCCGCCTGTGCGGCCGTCGTGTCGGGCGCACAGGCGCAGCAGGCCGACTGGCCGACCCATCCGATCACGCTGGTGGTGCCGTTCGCGGCCGGAGGCGGGGGCGACACGCTGGCGCGCCTGGTCGCCGAACCCCTGTCGCGCGAACTCGGCCAATCCATCATCGTCGAGAACCGCCCGGGCGCGGGCGGCAACATCGGCACCTCGATCGCGGCGCGGGCCAAGCCCGACGGCTACACGCTGTCCTACGGCACCAATGGCACCCAAGCCACCAACCATTGGCTGTACAAGTCGCCGGGCTATGCGCCGTCCGACTTCGAGCCGATTTCGCGCTTCACGGTCATCGCCGCGGCGCTGGTGGTCAACGCCACGGATGAGCGCTTCAAGACCCTGACGCAACTGCTGGCCTACGCCAAATCCAACCCGGGCGAATTGACCTGCGGTTCCGCCGGCAACGGCACGTCCTCGCATCTGGCCTGTGAATTGCTGAACCAGATGGCGGGCACCAAGGTCATGCACATCCCCTACAAGGGCGGCGGCGCGGCCATGACCGATCTGCTGGGCGGGCGTATTTCGTTCATGATCGACGTGATGCCCAATGTGTCGGGACAGATCGCGGCGGGCAAGCTGCGCGCGCTGGGCGTGACGACGCCGGAGCGGGTGGCGTCCAACCCGGACATACCCACCATCAGCGAAGGCGGCCTGAAGGGCTACGAGTTCTTCGCCTGGGACGGACTGTACGCGCCCAAGGGCACGCCGGTGGCGGTGCTGGACAAGCTCAACGCGGCCGTCAACCGCGCGTTGCAGCAGCCTGAAGTGCGCAAGATGCTGGAGTCGCGCGGCGCGATTCCTTCGCCCACGTCGCGCCAGTCCTTGGCGGAGTTCGGCGCAGAAGAGTATGCGCGGCTTGGCAAGGTGGTGAAGGTGGCGGGCGCGTCGATCGATTGAGCGGGCAGCACGCGTTGCAAGAGCCGGCGGCGTGAGCCGCCGGCTTCTTTCTTCTGTGCATGGGGATTGCGATACTACCAAGCCATGCGCAAGCGCCCCAACGCCGGTAATGCCCCCACCGTGGCAGCCAGGCCGCCGGGCGGCGGCAGTTCTTCATGGCGGGCCACGCGCCCATCCGGATCGAGAAAATCGCTCAGCACATCGTCGCGCAGCCGGATGAAGCGCGGGTCGCTGCGGTTGCGCGGATGCGGCAAATCGATGTCGACGATGCGGCGGATGCGGCCCGGGCGCGGCTGCATCACCACCACGCGGTCGCCCAGGAACACGGCTTCCTCCACATCGTGAGTGACCAGCACCATGGTGATCTGCTCCTGCTGCCAGATGCGCTGCAACTCGTTCTGCAGCCGCGACCGCGTCAACGCGTCCAGGGCGCCCAACGGCTCGTCCAGCAGCAGCACGCGCGGCCGATTGACGAGGCCACGCGCGATCGCCACGCGCTGCGCCATGCCGCCGGAGATCTGGTGCGGATAGGACTTCTCGAAGCCTTGTAATCCGACCAGAGCGATATGCTCGGCCACCAGCTCGCGCTTTTCCGCCTTCGACAGGGGCGCGTTGCGTAGCGCCGTCGCGATATTGCGTTCCACGTTCAACCAAGGGAAAAGGCGGTGGTCCTGGAACACGATGCCGCGATCCAGGCCCGCGCCGCGCACCGGCTTGCCGTCCAACAGGATCTGGCCGGCGTAGTCGCCGTCCAACCCGAGGATCAGGCGCAGCAGCGTGGACTTGCCGCAGCCGCTGGCGCCCACGATGCTGACGAAGCGCCCGGCGGGCACATCGAGGTTGATGTCTTGCAGCACTTGCAGCGCCTGCGCGCCGTCACCGGGGCCGTCATAGCGCTTGCCCACGCCGCGGATGCTCAATTCCTTGCCGAAGATGCTGGTCATTCCTTTCCTTGTTTATCAGGCGGCGCCCGGGCGGTGCCGCGTCAGCCGGCGCTCCAGCGCGCGGGCCAATGCATTCATGGTCCATCCGACCAGGCCTATCACGAACATGCCGAAGATCACCAGGTCCATCTGGAAGTGTTCGCTGCCTTCGATCAGGGTGTTGCCGATGCCGTGGCCGGCCACCAGCAGGTACTCCGCGCCTATGGTCGCCAGCCATGAGTAGATCAGCGCCAGGTACACGCCGGTGAAGATCGAAGGCGCCGCCGACGGCAGCACGACATGCAACAAGGTCTGCCAGCGGGAGTAGCCGAACACGCGTGCCACCTCCAGCAGGGCCGTCGGCGTGCTGCGTATGCCGTCACAGGTGTTGACGACCACGGGCACCAGCGCTGCAAGCGACAGGAACGTTACCTTGGCCACGTCGCCCAGGCCGAACCAGACCGAGATGAGCGGAATCCACGCGAATAGAGAGATCTGCTTGAAGGTATTGAAGCTGGGGCCCACGATGCGGTTGAACAAAGGCAGCAGACCCAGCAGCGCGCCCAATATCAGGCCGAGCGCGGTGCCGATCGCGAAGCCGGTGAATTCGCGTGCCAGGCTTGCGCTCAGCGCTCGCCACAGCCTGCCCGAGGAGATCTGGCTGGCCGCGGTGTCCAGCACCTTGCCCGGCGACACCAGCAAGGGCGTGGAAACCCATTCCAGCCGCGCCAGCGCCCACCAGACCAGGATCGCGGCAACGGGCAGCACCAGGCCGCGCCAGCGCGCTTGCAGCCAGCGGCTTGCACGGCGGGCTGCGGGAGGCGAGGAGAGGAACGCCGCCGTCATGCGTGGACTCCCGCGGACGCCGTGCCCAGGCGGGTAGCGGCCTGGCCGCCGCCCGCGCGGACTTCGGCCAGATCCAACAGCTTGTCGATGGCATAGCCGATGGCGCCCACCACGATCACCGCCGCCATCACCAGGTCCAGCTGGAACAGTTGGCGGCCATAGACGATCAGGTAGCCCAACCCTTCGCTGGACGCGACCAGCTCCACCACCACCAGCGACAGCCAGGCCTTGGTGAAGCCCAGGCGCAGGCCGGTGAAGAGTGTGGGCAGCGCATGCGGCAGCACCACTTCCAGTACCTGCTGGCGGCGCGTGTAGCCATAGACGCGGGCCACTTCCTGCAAGTTGGCCGGGGTCTGCCGGAATCCCTGCAAGGTGTTCAGCGTCACCGGCACCAGCGCGGCCTTGGCGATCAGGATGTACTTCAACGGCTCGCCTATGCCCACCAGCAGCAGCACGAAGGGCAACCAGGCCAGTACAGGAATCTGCACCAGCGCGTTGAAGGTGGGCAGGATGTAGGCTTCCAGCGGACGCCACAATCCCATCGCGGCGCCCAGCGCCAGGCCCAATGTGCTGCCGACCGCGAAGCCCACCAGCACGCGCTGCATGCTGGCCTGCACGTGCAGCCAGAGATCGCCGCTGCTGTAGAGATCCTGCAAGGTCAGCCAGACGAAATGGGGCGAGGGCAGCACCTGCGGGGAGATCCAGCCCTGCGACGCGCCCAGCTGCCAGAGCGCGAGCAACGCCAGCGGCAGCAGCCAGGGCAGCAGGCGGCTGCCGGCGCTGCGCAGCAGATCCACAGGGGCAGGGCGTGCGGACGGCAGCGGTGCGCTCAGAGTATTCGCGGACATGACAACTCCTTATCGCGCCGTGGCGGCGGTCGCCTGGCGTTCGCCGGACGCCGGCTGGCCCTGCGCGTTGAACGCGGTCCAGCGGGTGGCAAGATTGGCCTTCTGCAGCGCGGCGTCGAGATAGCGCGGCTCGAACCAGCCGTCCACGCTCACGGGACGGCGGATCAGCTTCAGTTTCAGCGCATCGTCCGCCACGGCCTGGTAGCGCGCGGCGAGAAACTCGTCCAGCAGCGGCGAGTTGCGCACGGCCAGCACTTCGCCTTCGAACTCCGCCTGCCAGGACGTGTAGGGCGTGCCGCTGCGCGCCCAGATCTTGAAGAGCGCGTCGCGATTCGGTTCATCGGAGGACCATTGCGCGGCGCGCACGAAAACGTCGACCACGCGCTGCACGGCCTCGGGATTCTGCTTTTCGAAATCCTCGCGCACCAGCAGCGACGCCTGGCGGGTGAACGAGGGATCCTGGCCCTTGGTCGAATAGATGATGCGCGCCAGGCCCTGGTCGCGCAGCTTGAAGTATTCGTATCCGCCGAAAGCGGCGTCCACGCCATTGGAGACCAGCGCCGCCTGCGCGCTGCCCGTGTCCAGGTTGACGCCCTTGATGTCGCGCTCGGTCAGCTGGCGCGAAGCCAGCACGTTGATGGCGACCAGATGGCCGTTGGTGCCGCGGAAGATCGACACTTTGCGGTCCTTCAGGTCGTCCAGCGATTGCAGCGCGGAATCCTTGGGCGTGGAGACGTAAAGGTTGTTGCGCACGCCGCTACCCAGCAGGATGCGGGTCTTCAGGCCGTTGGAGCGACCCACCACTGATGGCAGGTCGCCCTGGTAGGCGAAATCGATTTGCTTGTTCGAGAGCGCCTCGTTGACCGCCGGGCCCGCGCCCTTGAAGAACAGCCATTGCACCTGGGTGCCGGTGCCCTGGAAGGCTTCCTCCAGCCAGTTGTTGGCGCGCGCCACGCCGCCCGGCGAGCCGCCCCAGGTGATGGGGTCGCCGCCGCCGGCGGTCGCCACGCCGATTCGCACCACGTCGGGCGCGGCCAGGGAGGCTAGGCTGACGGCGCACAAGGCAGCGCCCAGCATCAGGCGTGAAATCAGGCTGCGGGGAGAGAGCAGGGTGCGCATGGTTGTTCCGTATATCGATGATGAAAGACAGGCCCGAGCTGGCAAGCGCCGGCCGCGGGCAGGACTAAGCGCCCGCCGGCATGCGCCGGCGGGCGGGACTGCAGGGTTCTCGGCAAGGTCAGGCCGCGCGCTTCTCCGCGCCCGTCTGCAGCTTCTGCTCGATGCGCGTGCCCTTGAAGAATTCGGGATGCGCCTGGGTGTAGAAGCGGTAGGGGTTGTCGAACACCAGCGCCTTGAAGTCCGCCGCGCTGATCACGCCGTCCTCGACCAGGTCCCAGCTTTCGGCCAGAGGTTCGGTCAGGTCGGGCACGTCCCAGTGGCCGACGTCGGACGACCAGATCGCGTTGAGCTTGGTGTTCAGCGGGTTGGCGCGGTCGTTGAAGGCGGCGCCTATGGTCCGGTCGTCGGCCTCCGAGCCGAAGTAGAAGCTGTCGACCCAGCGCTTGCGGATGTCCTCCACGCTTTCGACGCCGGCCGCGGCGAAGTCATCGAGCTCATCGCCCTGGGGTTCGCGGCTGTGATGCAATGCCGACAATCCCAGGCTGTCGCGCAGCAGCGTGTCCTTGTTGACTTCGCGCCCCTTCAGCAGTTCGGCGCCGTAGCGCTCGAACAGGTCGGCCAGCAGCTCCACGTCCGCATTGGCCGGGTTGTACTGCTGCACGGCCTTGCGGTTGCGCTTTTCCCAGCGGTCCACCAGGTGCGCGTACACGTGTGCGCCCCAATCCGCGCCGCCCTCCAGCAAGGCCACGCGCAAATTTGGAAAGCGCCGCGTCACGCCGCCAAAAAACAGCGCCTTGGCGAAGGCCTGGGAACCGTCGGCGAAATGGCCGATATGGTTGAACATGTAGTTGCTGATGGAATGGCGGCCGGTCCAGCCCTGGCTGCCGTAATGCGTGGCCAGCGGCACGCCCAGCTCCACTGCCTTGGCCCAGAACGGGTCGTAGTCGTACTCGCTGTCCAGTCCAAAGAAGTCGACGTAGGACGCATGCCGCGCGATCTCCGGGTACTCCGCCGGCGGGTACTTGTCGGCGATGGCCTTGATCGGCCGGCGCACGCCGCCCGGAATGTTCGCCACTTTCAGCCCCAGCGTCTTGACCGCGAATTCGAGTTCTTCGATCGCTTCCTGAGGCGTGTTCAAGGGAATGCCCGCCACCGGCGTCAGGCGGTCGCTGTACTTGCGGTACTGGTCCGCATGGAAATGGTTGATCGCGCGGTGCAGCGGCTGGCGGTACTCGTCGCCCGCGCCCAGCGGCGCCAGCACGTCGTTGGGAAACAGGATGGAATAGTCCGAGCCCTGTTCCTCCAGGCGCTCATACAGCAGCTCCGGCAGCGTGACCGTGGCCAGGTCCAGGGTGTTGCGCGTGACGCGCGCCCACCAGGGCGAACGCAGCGTGCGGTTGTGTTGCCGTTCCGCTGGCGTCTGCTGATACCAATCCTTGCCCTGCGACTTGGTGGCGAAGCGCGAGCCCTGCGTCTTGCGCAGCACGTCCACCAGCTTGGATCCGCCGTAGTGCTGGATGTAGTCCTCCAGCACGGGCGCGTAGTCGTTGACGTGTACGTCGGTATCGATCACGGGATAGTCCAGCTTCGCCTTGATGGCGGCGGAGCGGGAAGCCTGGGTACGGTGCAGCCGGTCGTTCATGCGGGTCTCCGAGAGTGAAACGGACGCGACGCCTTGCGGTTTCGGCAAGGCCGGCGCGGACAGGTCACAGTACGGGAGATGGCCGCCTGGCCAAACGACCGATAAGAAATTTCTATCTGAGTGATGTGCTTATGGCATGGGTGTCGCAATAGACGGAGTTGCGGTCCGCATACTCAAATTTGAGTATGCGCAGGCGCAAGGGGGCTTCTATCATGGTTCGCGCCAAGCCCGCACACAGCGCTCCCATTGCAATAACTCCGAGGGGGCATCTCCTGCCTTCCGCGTGTGCGGATGGTATCCGCGCCGTCGCGTTTCATGCCATTGGCGGAGAGATGGCGAGGATTTTTTCACGTACCTTGGCTTGCACTGCACCTTGGACAGCGTGCCCCTTCTTGCATATCGAGTTGATAGAGATCGTGGTCTCGGTTTGGCGTGCGCAGCGACCAATGCCTGGGTGCGGTCAGGGAGCATCTCATGAAACGTTTCGTCAATGTCGAGCTTGTCAACCTGCGGTCCACGCCCAGTACTGAGAAAAACACGCCGATCGGCAGCCTCACGCTGGGCCAGGAAATTGTCGATCTGGGGGACGCGCCGGCTGGATGGCATCACGTTCAAACGGAATCAGGCGGGGTTGCGCTGAAGGGGTATTCGGTCGACGCCCTGGCGGACTCGAAGTTCAAATGGGCCAAGCAGGCCAAACAGCCAACGCTGCGGTCACCAGCTACACGCGCGCGTGAAGCGCTTGTGGCGGCCGCGGTGGAGCAGTGGCTTCGATTCGACAAGGGGACGGGTAAAGAGACCGTTGAACCCTATAGCAGCTACATCCACGAAATGTGGAAGGCGCTGGGAAAGGACCTGACCGGAAAAGATACCGGTTACCCCTGGTCTGCCGTTGCCATTTCCCTCATGGTAAGGAATGCGGCGAAGATCATCCCGGAGTACCAGGCCTTCAAGCAGTCCATCGGTCACGCGAGGTATATGTGGGATGCCATCAAGAAGGGGGCGAGCCGGGATGTGTCCGCGCCGTTCTGGGGCGTACCCATAACGGAAGACAAGCCGCAGGTCGGCGACATCATCGGCAGTTGGCGGGGAACGCCCTTCACATTCGACCAATATCTCGCAGCGACGAAAAATCCGGAGGCTCCCAGCCATTCCGACATTGTCGTGGCGGTAGGTTCCGAGGTTGCATTGGCCGTGGGCGGCAACGTCAGGCAGTCCGTCTTCGTTACCGGATACCAGCTGACCGCCGACGGAAAACTCGGAAAGAACCAGCGGTTCGATAAGGGAAAGTTGGTCGGAGAAGCAATTGTCCTGATGAAAAACAGAATCGCTTGAGGGAACTCTTATGCGCATCGCATTTGCGTCCTGCATCGCCACCAATGTATTCAATGACCAACCCGTTTGGGACTGGATCAGGGCGCAAGCGCCAGATCATCTGATCTTGCTCGGCGACAGCATGTACCTGGACATACATGTCGAGGAAGCAGGGCATCCAAAAGATATGGGCGTGGATGACTTTGCCAAGCATGCGTTTTCTCGGTACAGCGAGCTGCTTCAGCAGGCGCAGTTCTCAAGACTTGTGAAGTCGTTGCCAACAGGTCGTGTCTGGACGACTTGGGACGATCACGACTGCCTATGGAATGATGTCCTGGGAGCGGTTGCCAGGGCAAGCCCCGCTCAGGCGCCGAAACTGCGTATCAGCACTGCCCTGCATGAGGCGTTTCGTAAGACTCTGAAAAAAGGCATGGCGGCGGGCTCATTTCCCAATGCCTACAATGCTCCGTCCCTTTGGAAGGAGAATCAGCCGCCTCTGGAATCGCCAAGTATCAAGCTGTCGAATGACGTGATGTTGCATCTTGCCGATGTGCGTAGCTGGCGTACGGGAACCTGGCTGATTCCAGACGACGCGCGCACGATATTGGGCGCCCGACAAAGAGCCGGCTTCGACGCTGCTATGGAGCGCGCGCCTGATGCCATTCACCTCTTCGCCAGTGGCTCCACCTGTGCTGATTACAAGGTTGGGTATGCCGGTGACTGGGAGTGGCTGCTTGGTCGGGCAGCCACCAGCAAGATCCTGGTGCTCAGCGGCGATATCCACCGTAACGAGTCGGATGCTTTTTTCACCACGGGTTGGCCCTTGCATGAGGCGACCTCATCGGGCGCGGCAGTGAAGTACGCCGTGACGGTAGGAGAGACGTACAGGAACTATGGTCTCGTCGATATCGACGAGACGCACGTTTCATTTTCTTTTTTCGCGGAGAACCAGCCTGAGCCGCGCTATGCGCGCAAACTAAGCCGCGCGAGCTGGCTCCCTGTATGAAACCCCGGCGTCGCGAACTCTTGAGCGCGCTCGCCGCGCTGCCCTTTATTGGGGGGTGCCGATGGCCGCGCCGAGCTTCGGAAAACGCTCAAGGCAGCACTCCGCCCGAGGGCCTCAGCCCTATCCTGACACCGCGTCCTGGGCGGAAGGCCGAGGGCGCTCCGGCTTGGGTGGTCGATACCCACGCGCACTTCTTTAATGCCAGCGATGTGCCGGTGGAAGGATTCCTGGCGGGGCCGGTTGCGCATAGCAGGTCCGGAGTATCCAGGACGCTGATTAGGGCATTGGCCCCACTTGCCGGCCGGATTGCATCCCTGGCGCCGACCGCCGATGAAGAAATCAAAGAGCTTGTCGGGATGGCCGGCAACCATGCGGTAATGGGCCTGCCGCCAGAGGCAAGCGAAACTGTCCTGCACCAGCGGCGAGCAGAGTTCTTGAAAAGACAGTCAGCCTTCTTCTTCGAGGTGGTACGAGGAACCGAATTTGAGAGGATCTACAACGATGCGGCGCCAGCGAGCTTTACACAGGGAGGGGTGGGCGGAAGCCTGGGACCGGACACGATGGCAATGGTTTTTCAAGCCACCGAGACCGGAGGACTGGTAGAACCCATGAGCGATGGCGCGGCCCAGGGAGGGGGAGCATATCGCGAAGGTGTTGTGGGTTTTGTGGGATACATGCTGTCTTATCGATGGATGAACCTGCTCGCGTACCAGCAGTCGTTCACCACCGGTGACCAGGCTTTCGGGGTGGATCGCGTGTTTGCTTCCTTGGTCGACTTCGATTATTGGCTGGCTCCCGCAGCCCTTTCATCGCAAGAGAGCCAGATAGCGCTGCATCAGTTGCTTTCAGTGCTGTCGAATGGATACATGCGTCCCTTGGTCGCGTACAACCCCTGGAGTGCGGTGCTGGACCCCAAGCGGGTGCGCATGCGGGTGGCCGACGCGATAGAAAGGCGGGGGTTTGTCGGTATCAAGATTTATCCGCCGAACGGATTCAGGCCGCTTGTAAACCCTGACGTTCACCCGATGCGCCCGGGGATACCCTCGGGCGCGGCCCTGGAGCGTGAGCTGACGGCGATGTGGAACATTGCCCAGCGTCTGGACGTACCGGTGATGGCTCACGGCGCATCAACAATGGGGTTGGATGACCTGCATGACGAGTACGCAAGCCCGCAGGGATGGATGCAAGCGCTGATGAAACTGGACTCGCCCCGTGTGAACATCGGCCACTTTGGGGGAGACGATCTTGACGGTTGGTCAGCCGGGTTTGCCGCACTGATGGAGGCTGGCGCGGGGAAGAACCTCTATGGCGATACGGGTTACTGGGAAAATCTGAGATGTGGAAAGTTGGAGAGTTGCATCGCGCGCGATCAATTGAAGAGGATCTTCGAAACTCATGCAGTGCTGAATGCCAGGCTCATGTATGGCAGCGATTGGCACATGCTCTCTCAAGAGCGCGCATGGGCCCGGTATCCGTCGGAAATCTTGCGAGCGACGAGAGATTTCATAAATCCTGAATCGCTCTTTGGAGGCAATGCGATTGGCTGTTTTGGCAAAGCAGCACAACCGCCTCCGGCTTCTTGAGTCAGCACTTGTGCGCCGTCCGCACGGTTTTGGCCATCAGGTCTTTGAAAAATCCGCGCGCTCCAGGATGAAGCTGGTCGCCACGCCGAACACCACGCCCCAGAACGGCGCGCCGATGCCAAGCAGGGGCAGGCCGCCGAGTGTCACCAGGAAAGCGACCAGGGCGCCCAGCGTGAAGTGCTGGCGGAAAGCGGTATGGAAGGCGCCTTGCAGGATGCGCAAGAGCGCCAGTCCCGCCAGCGTGGCGACGAAGGCCGCGGGCGTGGCCAGCAGTGCCTGCGTGACCAGCGGCGAAAACAGGCCGAACACGATCACCATCACGCCCAGGAAGATCGCGGCCAGCCAGTGTCGCGAGGCGTCAGCGCCGGAGGCGATGATGGCGTTTGAAGGGCCCGCCAGGCAGGTGGACACACAGCCCAGGCATGCAGTCAGCGCCGAGAACACGCCGCAGGCGTTGGTGATCGCATTGACCGGCGGACGGTGCAGCGAATTCCTCAGCACGGCAATTCCTTGCGCGTTCTGCACCGCGATTACGGTCACCGCAAGCGGCAGCACCAGCTCGAATGCCGCGGCCCAGGAGAACACCGGCGCGTAAAACTGCGGACTGGCCACCGAGGTTGCCAGCGTGACGTGCTCCAGCTGTGGCGCTCGTCCCATGAACATCAGCACGCCTATCCCGGCGATCAGCGCGCCGATGATGGGCGAGAGCCGCTTTTGCACGGCAGGGAAGACCGAGACCAGGAAGAAGGTGGCGGTCATGACGCCCGCGAGCCAGGGATCGGACGCGAACGACTTGATCCAGTCCAGCGCGAAGCTGAGGAAGACGCCGGCGACCATGCCCATGACGATGGGCATGGGGATGCGGTCCATGATGGCGCCGACCCAGCCCGTCAATCCCAGCACCAGCATCAGCGCGGCGGTCAGCAGATAGGCGCCGATGACTTCGGCAAAGGGCAGGTGCTGCAGCGCGCTGGCCACGAGCACCGCGCCAGGTATGGTCCAGAGAAAGGCGAGCGGCTGCCGGTAGATGGCGGACATCACGATGGTGAGGATGCCGTTGAGCACGAATGCGGCAAATATCCACGAGGCCAGGGTGGCCTGGCTGAGGCCCCCCTTCACGCCCGCGCTCAGGATGATGGCCACCGGGGCCGACGCGGAAAACAGAAAAGCGACGAAAGCGTTCGTCAGCTCGGTCGCCGGGAATGAGGACGGGGCGGCTGGAATCGTGTCTGGGTGGGCCATGGACTTATCTCATTAATGAGTGAAGCATCTTGCCGGGCACCGACACAATACAGGAAATGTCGTCCTATGAACTGCGGGCCGGCCGGGCCGGAGTACCCGGCGAGCCGTCAGGCGGAATGGGTCGATAGCCCACGCCGCGCAGCACGAAGTCCAGCGACAAGAAGGTGGGCGATGTAGACAATGCCGGAATTGCCGCGCTCATGCCGGAGAACGTTGTGCCCATCGTGTTGTATCTTGCCTCGGGCTGGCTTACCGGACGCACGCTGTCCGCCGGCGGTTTCGATGTGGGGCTGTACAGCAATCCCGAAGAGATCCGCCAGATCTGCGCCACGAGCCCCTGGCAGTTTGATCAATTGTCTTCCATGCTGGAAAAAACACTCAAGCCGGTCGCGGATGGTCTGCCTCCCAGCGTGTTCGCGACGCAGCTTGCCAACGCGTCAGTGGGCTAGCAGCAGCGCCGGACGCTTCGGATCTGCGTTCAGCCGAGGTGGCTGAAAGCATGCACGCGGTCCGCTGCGCTGCCGCGCCTTGCCCTACGCTATCCCGTTTCGGGAGGCGTATATCACAGGCCGGATCTTTTGCGTGGCGTTCGTGGCGGGCGCGGGGCTGGTCCAGTTGTGGCCCCGGCTTCCAGGAGCCGGGGCCACATGGTTGTTGGCTGGAACGTGTCTGTTCGCGTCCGTCATTGGCATGCGGCTGCGGCACGGCGCCGCGCGTTTGCTCGCGGCCCTGGCGCTGGGCCTGTGCGCGGGCCTGCTCAACGCCAGCCTGCAAGCGC
>LNAP01004434.1_pt1 | contig 12960 bp, 11 predicted proteins | sample 602601 | NCBI WGS metagenome assembly LNAP01 (sample SAMN02440304, study PRJNA202911) | soil metagenome | biome: Subtropical and temperate rainforests or woodlands; isolation source: soil samples (1 kg each in a 20% v/v slurry with milli Q water) were... ...
CATGGCGTGGAAGACGGGGCCGGCATGCGGCTTCACCGCCACCCGGTCCTGCGGGCGCAGCGCGTTGCAGTAGAGCGCCGTCATGATCGAGATGACCGAGGCGCAGGAGGCCTGGTGGCCGCCGACCTTCAGCCCGTCCCGGTTCGGGCGGATGTGGTTGGCGTGGTGGATCATCCAGGCGGAGAGCCAGAGCAGCTTGCGCTCCACGGCGTGGAGGAGGGCGAGGCGGCTGGCCTCCTCCGTGCCCGCCGCAGCGGGTCCGACAGCGCTCATGACGTTCATGGGTTCACTCCGGGCGCGCCGTGCATGGCTGCTCTTGTCGCCGCTTCGGCAGGAGCCGGCAAGCGCAGGATCCGGCGGTGCGCGTGCCTGGACCCCGCCGCGCGCCGACTGTGCTCCCTGGCACAGTCGGACCATGCGGAGGACGTCGGCGGCAAAGCCGAAATTCACGATTCCGAGATGGTTGCAGCTTCCTTGTTGCAGTGCGACATGGACGGTCCTAGCGGTGCTCGGTGTATGTCCTGAAGCAGAGGTTCAACCGCCATGGATGGAGTCTCAGGCGATATCATATCCGAGGCGAAATCTCTGGATCAGCAGTTCGAATATCCAGATCGTTCAATTGTATCCTATGCGCAGAACCGGGAAGATGTCCTGCTGTGGCGGGCGTTTCACCGCCTGGAAACCGGGTTCTATATTGACGTTGGGGCCCACGATCCGGAAATCATCTCGGTAACGCGAGCGTTCTACGAACGCGGATGGTCCGGCGTCAACATCGAGCCCGATCCGTTCTTTGCAGAAAAGCTGCGCCGGATGCGGGAGCGCGATCGTACCCTCCAGGTCGCCCTCGGCCGCTGCCCCGGCAAGGCCGTTCTGTTCGATTTCGGCGACAGCGGCTTGTCCACCACCAAGCAGGATATCGCCATCGACACCCTCGTCTCCGGCCGCCAGGTGGGCCAGCGGGACGTCGAGGTCATGACACTCTCCGGCATCCTCGCCGAGATTGCCGGGCAGGACGTCCACTTCCTGAAGATCGACGTCGAGGGCGCGGAGGCCCGGGTCATCGCCGGCGCGGCGACTGTGTTGAAGTCGATGCGGCCGATCCTGCTGCTCGAGGTCAATGACAAGGCGTTGCGGGCGCAGGGCAACTGCGCGGATTCCCTCATCGGCACGCTGCGCGGCGATCTCAGCTACGAGATCTTTGTGTTTTCGGCGATCACAGGGCTGTTGGAGCGTCAAACAGATGGCGACCCGCTATCTGCCAACGTTGTTGCCATTCCCGGAGAGCGGATTTCCGCTACTTTGACGCCATCGTGAGTATATCTGGCGAAGGGATGAGGCCACATCGTGAGACAGATTGAACGTGCAGCGAGCGACCTTTTGGGGTGGGCTACCAAAAGTGCGTTTCCTTTGTGGGCCCAGGCCGGTTTTGATCGTGACAATGGTCGGTTTGAGGAAAGGCTGACGCTTCAGGCGAAACCCATTCCAGATGCTCCGGTGCGCCTGATGTCCCAAGCTCGTCAAATTTACTCGTATGCCTTAGCTGCTCGGCAGGGTTGGTATCGGGGGGCAATTGAGCTTGTCGAGCAAGGCTACGCATCGATGATCAGGGATTTCCATCAGAAGGATGGTCGTGAAGGCTGGATTTTTTCAATCCGTCGCGATGGCACGGTCTGCGATGCGCGTCGTGACCTTTATGCTCACGCCTTCGTTCTCCTGGCGTTAGCTTCATACGCCCAGACGACCAAGTGTAAGCGGAGTCTTGCTCTGGCAGACCAGACCTTGGCATTCATCGAACGCCGTATGCGCGCTTCCCAAGGGGGAGGGTTCCTGGAGGAACTGCCCAGCTCTGCCAACGTACGTCGTCAGAATCCGCATATGCACCTTTTTGAGGCGCTTCTCGCCCTTTGGGAATGTTCCGGCGAGGTCCGTCATTCGACGCTGGCCGACGAAGTGTTCGATCTTTTTGCGGCACGCTTTTTCAGGTCTGAATCTGGTGTTTTGGGGGAATATTTCACTGCTGACCTAGAACCCGCGGAGGGGCTAGCAGGACGGCGCGTTGAGCCGGGCCATCACTACGAATGGATATGGCTCTTGCGACGCTACGAAGGACTGAGCGGTCGTTCGGTACAACGCTTTGTCGACCCTCTCTATCGCCACGCTGACGCATTTGGCTACGATGGCAAAGGCTTGATTGTCGATGAATTGCTGATCGACGGCACGGTTCATGCTAGAACTCATCGCGCATGGCCGATTACTGAAGCCATCAAGGCCAACGTGGTGGAAGCGGAGCGCGGACGGCCTGGCGCTGAAGGGAAGGCTGCACTTCTGGCGGGGCTGCTACTGGAACGATTTCTTGTGTCCACTCCTGCTGGCGGGTGGATGGATCGCCTGGACGAGACCGGGCGCCCAGCGACAGAGTTTATGCCCGCCAGCACTTTGTACCACATTGCGTGTGCGCTTGGCGAACTCTGCCGAAGTGTGGGTTCACCATCTCAGCTCCCTTAAATCGCAGTGTAGCCTGGTTGCTCCCGTGGTGGGATCTTGCGGTCGAGGCCGCCAAGATCACCCAAGGCTCCGGCAGCGTTCCAAAGATCCAGAGCCTCACGTAGGCGTCCGTCCGCTTCATAGCGGCGCGCGAGCTCCGCATACATCCGGGCTTTGAGGCGGGCGTCAACGGGCGAAGGAACAGGCGGCAACGGCGGCACCCGCTGGGCAGGGGCGGGACCGCTTACTCGGGCTGTCAGCGATGTGTGGCGGCTCAGCAGACGCCGGATGATTGTTTCCCGCTTTGTCGACTGAACTACCGCTATAGACGGTTCGACGGGCTCAGCGACCGAATTGTGCGGCGCATCGTCATTTGGGTCGAGCGGTAAGCCATCGAGCAGGGCAGGGGGGAATGGAGCCAGGGCTTCCCTTGCCAACCGGTGCACGTCGTTGGCGACATCCGGAAGGTTGTTGAAGATCGCATGGTTGAGGAAGGCCCGAGCATGGCCCCGCACGAACAAGGTGCGGAGCACCGGACTTTCTCCGAAGAATCCACCTGCACTGCACATTGCGACGATCCGCTTTAGGCGCCCCGCAAAATGCACGGCTACATCGCGCTGGTTGCTGCTGCTTTGGTTTGCATGCGAGGCATACTTCGCAAATATTTCAGGCTGGTATTCGATCCTTGTGCATGATGCCAATCTGCACCATAGGTCGAATTCGACGCAATCCGTACTCCACTCTTGTGACTTGAGGCCTGCGTCGATCAGCGCTCGCCGACGGAAGAAAGTGGAGCAGAAGTATGGTGTGTAGTCGCAAAGCAGATAGTCGATCAGATTGAACGGACCGCTCTTCCAAAAGCCGGTCTGAACGCCGTCGAAATTGGTGATAATGGCGTCGCCGGTGATGGCACCGACATCCGGTTCGCGCTGCAGTGCTTTCACGGCTCGATCGACTGCGTCCGGCAGCAGCTCTTCGTCTGCCAGACATGAGCCGACGATATCGCCGGTGCAGCGGTTGATGGCGCGCAGTAGGCCCTCGCTTGGCCCACTGTCAGGTTCTGAGATGACATTCAGGCGCCCGCCATAGGCGGCGAGAAGCTCCAAAGTGCCGTCCGTCGAAGCGCCGTCCTGTACTATGAATTCGATGTTCCGATAAGTCTGAGCCAGGACGCTCTCGATCGCCCGATGGATCGAGCCGGCGCCGTTGCGCACGAACATGAAAACTGAAACTCGGGGAGAGTCGCTGAGGGTGCCTGCCATGAGGCTGCTAGTGTCCCTGATCGCGCGCCGACACGATGGGATTCTCGATTGGCCACCAGATCTTAAGCGTCGGGTCGTTCCATACCAACGTGAATTGGCTGGCCCGATCGTACTCAGTCGTTTGCTTGTAGTGGAAAATCGCTCGCTCGCTCATGACGAGATGGCCGTTGCCGAACTTCGGCGGTACGAGGACCTGCAACCTATTGGTGTCCGACAGCGTAAACCCTTCCCACTGTCGATACTGCGGAGACTGCGGGTCGTTGTTAACGACGACAAAATAGAAGCTGCCATGGAGGCAGGAAATGAGTTTCCAGGTCTTCGAGTCGCCGTGAATGCCTCGCAATACGTGACGATACGACACGGAAATGTCATCCTGGATGAACTCGATCGGGATGCCCGACTTGTAGTAGAGACTCTTGTTGTAAGTCTCTACGTAATGCCCGCGAAAGTCCTCAAAGATCGTTGGCGGCTTGATGAGCAGGACAGAATTCAGTTTCGTTGGGAATATTTCCATTGGAACGGTCTCCTGGGAGGACGAGCGCAGCCGCAGCTATTCGTCCTGGCGATAAATGATAGTCGAGCCCGTGAAATCGGCGCGGATCGGTACGCTGATCAGGGTTGACAAGGATTCGCGGACGGCCGGCTGCTTCTCGGGCGGCACGACGAATGCCATGAAGCCCGAGCCACCGGCGCCGAGCAGCTTGCCACCCAACGCACCTGCACGGCGTGCGTCGTCGTAGATGCGGTCGATTGCGCTCGTGCTGATGCTGGCCGTAAGCGATCGCTTCAGCATCCAGGTTTCATGCAGCATCTTGCCGAAAGCCTCGAAATCGCCTCCCTTCAGGAGCAAAGCGGCCTCGGGCACCATGGCCTGCATGCTCTTCAGATTGCGTTCTTTGGCATCGAGGTTGTCGACGAATTGTTGCGCCATGGACGACGAGAGCCGGCTGGTCCCCGTGTAGAATACCATTAGGCGACGCTCGAATTCTCGCCGAATGTCGTCCGGCAGCTCGATCGGCTCGACCTCGATGGCTCCGTTCCTCCTAAACTGGATCACGTTCAGGCCGCCATGGGCGCTGGCAATCTGGTCCTGGCAGCCAACCGTTTCCTTAAGATGATTTCTCTCGAGATCGATCGCGGCAAGCGCAAGCGCGTCGCGCGAAAGTGCTTCGCCCCGCATCGCGTGCAACACGTTGATTAGCCCGACGGCAAATGCCGAGCTTGAGCCGATGCCCGAGCGGGCGGGAAGGTCGCCTTGGTGGTGAAGCTCGACGCCTTCCTCGTCATCGAAGCCCGTCGCCTTCAATCCTGCCCGTACCGCGGGATGAAGGATCTCGGAGATGGCCCCGACAGTTTCGATATGCGACCAGACAATGCGATGCCGGATGCCGAAGAACGGCGGCATGTGCCGGCCGGTTATGTAGCAGTACTTGTCGATTGCCATCGAGAGAACGGAACCGCCATGCTTCAGATACCAGTCCGGATAGTCGGTGCCGCCGCCAAAGAAAGAGATGCGGTACGGGGTCCGCGAAATCGCCATGAACATCAGCTTAGCTATACCAATTTGCCGTACGGTCTCAAGTTTCCTGCGACGCTAACGCGTCAGGAAGCGATTCCCTTCTGCTGCAACGCGCTGCCGCCAGTAGTCGAGCAGGTCCCGAAGCGTCTTTTCATAGGGAATTTCCGGCTTCCAGCCGGTATGCGCTTCGAACTTGGCCGTGTTTGGCACCTGCAGGTCGGCGTCGATCGGGCGAAGCCGGTCGGGGTCGACCTCCACCCTGATGCTGTCCTTGAGCGTGGAAAGCGACATCAGCGTCTCCAGAATCTGGCCTATGGTACAGGAGTGCCTGCCCCCGATGTTATAGTAAGCCCCCCCGACGGGATTGACGGTCACCAACATATAGTACGCTCTCACCGCGTCGCGCACATCCGCCACGGTCCGAAGCGATTGAAGGTTGCCGACCTTGACAACCGGCGGGATCAGATTGTGCTCAATCATCGCGATCTGTTTGGCAAAGGTCGATTCGGCGAAAACGTCTCCCCGGCGGGGCCCGGTATGAGTGAACATGCGGGTCGTCATCACCGTCATGCCGTAGGCTTCGGCATAGAAACGGCCGACGAGATCGGTGCCGACTTTCGAGATCGCGTAGGGCGATGCCGGGTGGAATGAGCACTCCTCGTCGATCGGAAGCTTTTCCTTGGGGACGCGTCCGAATACCTCAGAAGAGGCGCAGACATGGATCACCGCTTTCGGTGCCAGGGTGCGCAAGGCGTCGAGCACACGCACTGTGCCTTGAACATTGGTCTCCATCGTATCGAGCGGGGCGTCGAAGCTTGTGCGCGGAAAGCTCTGTGCCGCGAGATGGAACACATAGTCCGGCTGTGCCGCCGCCACCGCGTCACGGATCGATAGTGTGTCGCGCAGGTCGCCATAGAGAAGCGAGATACGGTCCTTGCTGTTGATCCTGCTCACGAGGTTCGACAGGTTGTCGAGCGGACTACGCCATCGGCACAGACCAAATAGTTGCCAATCGGTGTTTTCAATCAAGTACTCGGCCAGATGAGACCCGACCATGCCGGTTATGCCTGTTATGAATGCCCGCTTCGCCGTCATGTTCGCTCTGTTCCCGTCTCGAATGCCCTGTCACTAGAACATCGCCACTGTAGTCGCAACGACCCGACCTAACGCTTCAGAATGCAGATAGCGGCGATCTGGCAAATCGCCATCGCATAACGATAGAGGGAGCTATCCCTTATCCGGTTTCCAGTTGGCGCAAATCCGAGATCCGGAAGTCGGTCGAGAGAGGGGTTGTGGCGCACCAGGAAGTAGTATCGCATTCGTTCCGGAGTGATTCTGCGGAACCACTCTCCGGCGCCGCAATAATAGGCATAGGAGAATTTGCGCACGAAATTGGTCATGCCGATTCGGAGCCGGCTGATCTTGTAGCTGGCCTCCCAGCGTCGTTGCTGGCTGCTTCGCTCCACGATACCAATCACTTTCCGCTTGGGGTCATCGACGACCTCGTATTCGGCAATGCTGTTGCTAGCGGCCCAAATGTGTGCATGCAAGAGTTGTGCTCTCTTCGCCGCTTCCTGTTGCATCGGGTACGACACGAGCTTGAACCAGGCGATAAGCGCCCCGCGGGTACGGCGTGCCAGGGCTTTCTCTTCTGTCAGGCCGAGGTTTGCGCCTTGGGCACCGAACTCAAGATCGTGAACAACGCGTTCGCGATAGGGACGATTGAACGTATCGTGACGATACAACCAGCCAAAGTAAAATGCGACAGCGTTCTGAAAACTATCGGGTCCATTGCAAGGGCACCAACCGCCGCTGAGGTCGAGCCACCTTTTCGTGATCAGTGGCGTAAGCTCGCCTGCGCAGGATGCTTCCCAATAGTCGAACGTATTTCGTTCCCGGTGCATCGACACGCGAAGGCGATAGATACCGTCGGCGTAAAGGCCGACATATTTGCGCAAGCGCGTGTCCCAGCCCTTCTCAACGAAATACATCTCGTCATTCAAGCTGACGACGAAATAGGCAGAGTCATCCGTTTCTCGTAGAAGGTGATCGTACGACCTCCACAACTCATAGAACCCTCCTTTGAGGGGAGTGGATATGTATTTTACCTTGAATATGCGGCGTGCCTGCTCGCGAATAAGGATCTCGTTCATAGGCTTATCGTCCGAATCGATTTTCATGACGACCTCAGCGGACCGAGGGTCGTCCATCGACTGCTCAAGCCGATCAAGAAACAGGACGAACTCTTGCGGGCGGTTTGATGTCATGTGTATGGAGAGAAGCACTCTCCCATCACCGCTCATCGACATCCCCTCACTGGCGCCCGCGTATTGCGCGTGGTCACGGCGCGTATCTCGAACGATACAATCCATCGCCTCCGGATCGGGAACATCACCCCACTGGACCTAATTTGGCAGGCGCGATTTATGCGCGCCGCATCGCCGCCAACAGGTGCCATCGACCGCTTTTCTCGGGAAACCACGGATACCAACCATTCAGGCCGGCATAGACCGGTTCTATTGAGGTTTCGCGCGCAGGAACGATGTCCAACTCGATGGTGGGTCGGTATGCCGGACCCGGCATCATCGAATGCTCGACGACGTTGTTCTCGAAGACGACGAGGCAGGGAGTTGGATTGTCGAACACCAGCTCATTGCCATCTCGAAGGCGAAACCACGTTGTGCCCCACTTCACGCTGGCTCCGCGCGGCAGGATGAATATCTTGCGAATTGCCGGCGGCCATCCATCGATGTGCCGGCTCCCCGGCTCGGTGATAGGCCGTAGATTGAACTGCCGGGCCGAACAGACACGCCATGGATGTCCAATCAGGCGTGTGATGTCAGGACCATAAGCGCCAAGGAACTCTCTCCAGGCGGTCAGCACCACCGGCGTCACGGTCCGATAGTCGTTGACGACATTGAGATAATGTACGATCTCTGGGGGCAAGGTGGCCATGTAGCCATCGGGGTAATCGCCGCGACGTAGAACCGCCGGCTCGCTTTGGTCGAGTATGGCGAACAATCGGTCGGCCCATTCTTGTGATATCGGCTGCCAAGCGACTCCCGTCTTGGCAATTGGCCCCGAATCACATCCCACGGAAAATCGATCCCAAGCTTCGCGCGACAGGCGCGCGCGGGCGTTGCAAAATGCTTCGGGCAAATCTGTTTTGCGCTCCTTTGCATAGAGCGCTCTGATGGGGGCGGTCCCCAGCAAATTCAGGATCTGGCGCATTCAGCAGCCTTTATCACGGTCGAGGGGCATGATCGAACCAGAAGTCTCTTCTCATGCCCCAGTCCATTGACCAGGGCACGCGCGAGAACGATTGAACAGTAGGTCTCCGCCATAGTTGAGTCGCCTGCTCAGGACTTGGCTTGCTTCCCCATCGCCCCGATGTCACCTATTATAACCTCACACCAACAATGACGGAATCGGCGCATGTTTGTCGACGAAAATAGACTTCTAGCATATGCTTTATGCGCCGTTCGAAACGGGATGTCGCTTGATTCCTGGGACAAATACGCCGAACTGATCGCCGCCGATCGGCGCGGGCGCCAGTCGATCCTGGCGAAGAGCGAGCCGGATCGCAGCTGGTTCGACCTCCTCGAGCCGCTTCGCCAGAATGGCTTCATAAAGCTTCCGACGACGCTTCCAAGCGACACCGTGAACCATATTGTCTCGCATTTGAGGGCCTACCCCGTTCACAAAGGCCCACATGTCTTTGCGTTTGACGGACGAGCCAAGCCGTTCGAAGAAGCGCGTACAGATTATTCCATGGTGGGCTATCGATCGGACCAGTGCATTTGTACGCCCCATGTCGTGGACCTCTTCAACGACCCGCGGCTGATTGATCTTCTGGAAGCCTACCTCGGCTGCGTGCCCACGCTCTACTCCTTGAATGCTTGGTGGTCGTTCCCCGCAAATCAGCCGGAGCTGGTCTACTCGCAATATTTTCATCGTGACATCGACGATTGGCGCTTCGTGACCCTGTTTCTCTACCTTACAGATGTCGACGACGCGAGCGGACCGCACCAGGTCATACCCGGCTCGCATCGCGTCGAGGGGATGGCAGCCCTAGCGAAGAGTGCGAAGGCGGCCGGAAAGGACATCAATGGCTTCGATCCTGCAGCCAGCTTTGTGGGGGCTATGGGGACCGAATATTCCCAGAACTGCGAGCAACTGTTCGGCGATATGGTCTTCAATGTCGTCGGGCCAGCGGGCACGATGCACCTGGTCAACACGATTGCCCTTCATCGAGGATTGATGCCGACCAGGTCGCCGAGGCTTGTCATGTGGGCGCGTTACGGGCTGGGGCCAACCATAAACTCTTCGGACCTTGAGCATGGCCCGCTCTCCCGGCGTTTGGTGCCCACATTTCTGTCCGACAGCCCCCGAAATCGCTATATCAACCGGTTGCTGTTTGATTTTGATCGCGGGCCCGACAAGTACTGAGAGGGGGTACGTGAGCGTCCCTTGAGCACATCGCAGCAGGCGTTCGGCCGTGCGCTGCCGTCTGCCTTGCAATACTTGATCACCTGAAGATCCACCGATGCAACCGACATTGAGATCCGACACCTATCGGCCGGACATAGACGGTCTTCGAGCCGTTTCGATTCTGGCCGTGCTCGCGTATCACGGCTTTCCGTCATTGCTGCCAGGCGGGTTCGTTGGAGTGGACGTCTTCTTCGTCATCTCCGGCTATCTGATCACGGGCCTCATATTGGCCGAGCTTCAAAAGGACCGGTTCTCGTTCGCTTCCTTTTACGCCCGGCGCGTCAGGCGTATATTTCCCGCGCTGATTGTGGTGCTAGCAGCCGTCTACATCGCCGGTTGGAACGTTCTTTTCCCCGATGAGTTCAAGCAGCTATCGAAGCACATAGTGGGGGCGACAGCCTTTGCTGCGAACTTCGTCCTCCTTGACGAGTTTGGGTACTTCGATGTCGTCTCCAACGTCAAGCCGCTGCTTCATTTATGGTCCCTCGGGGTTGAAGAGCAATTCTATCTGTTTTGGCCGCTCATTACGTACGTATTGTGGCGGAGCAACTGGAATGGCATTGCCGGCACACTCGCCTTGCTGTTGGCGTCGTTTGCTCTCAGCATTTACTATTCGACAACGTACTACTCCGCGACCATCGCATTCTACTCACCACTATCTCGACTTTGGGAGCTGGCTGTAGGGGCGCTGATTGCTCAGTTTCAGCAATCCGAAAGCCCAATGCTGGCCAAGGTGCGAACGCACTTTGCCCGACCTTGGATTTCGAATGGTGCCGGTCTTATCGGCATCATCATGATCATTGCAGCAACCTATTTCACGCCTCTCCAGCATTTTCCTGGCTGGTGGGCAACGCTGCCGGTTTTCGGAAGCGCGCTCGTAATCTCCGCCGGACGCCGCGGCTGGATCAATCGAAATCTTCTCGCTCTTTCGCCATTTGTATTCATTGGGCTGATCTCATATGCGCTCTATTTGTGGCATTGGCCGCTGATCTCGTTCGCTTGGATCATCTACGGAGGCCCGCCGCCGGCTCTGGCCGTATGCGTGCTGCTCGCGTTGAGCTTCGTGCTCGCCTGGTTAACCTATGTCCTGATCGAGCGGCCCATCCGCTTCCGCGCCGCGCCTCGTCAAGCCGTCGCCGGGTTGGTTGTCGCCATCGTCGTGATTGGAGGGGCCGGTCTTTGGGCCACAAACGCAGGCGGTGTAGCTTCAAGGGGCGTAGTGGCAGCAAACCGCCAATTGGTGGCGGATCTCGCGATCCCGATGAATACCCGGCTGTCGGACGGGTCGTGCCGGCAATACTTCGGTCTTGACGGACAATCAGGCTCGTATTTCGGGTTTGACGTGGAGTCCGTTGAGGTCTGCTTGGCGTCTTCAAGCCGGCCCAGGATCCTGGTTATCGGTGACAGCCATGCGATGGCAATGTATTCCGCCATTCAGGAAGGCATTAGGCGCGAACCCTCGATGTTGCTTGCAACGCACAGTGGGAACTGGGGGGACCCCGATTGCCTTGGGGGTGGCACTTTCGACCTATGGCTTCAGGGACGATCGCCGTGCCAAAACGTGATCCGTAACGTGCTTCGCCTGTTGGAGACGCAGCCCTCGATCGAAGCGGTGGTTTTCGTTGCCTGCCAGTTCAATCCTTTTTTTGGCGAATCCAGCAGAATGAATGCCTTCCAAGATGCCATTCTGGCGCTGGGGAAGCGTGTGGTTTGGCTAGAGCCAGTCCCGACCTTGCCACCACCGGCAAGTTGTTCGATCCGAAAGCTGAAATTAGCCGGCATTGAGCTGACCATCCCCCCGACTGGAGACTGGTGCAGGATGCAGCGTGATGTAATCGTCAAAGGTGGCGCTAAGTGGACGGAGCACATTGAGGCAATGGCGCGCGATCGAAAGCACGTTTACCGCTACGATCCTCTTCCGGTGTTCTGCGATGATCGATACTGCCATCAGACTGACCGCCAGGGCCTTCTCTACTGGCTCTTGGGGCACTTGAATGTCAGGGGAAGTGTCCAGCTGTTGGATGACTTTCTCCCCTGGCTCAGGGCCAACGTCTTGTCGGCATCAGCATCATCCAAGGATTAGGCATGATGGGGTGCCGAATCCCGTCGTCCATCCGGCGTCAGGCGTCCGCAGATGGGAGCGGGGATCCCGCGCGGTTTCGGCAGCTGGTTGCGCGGGCTCTGGAAGAAGCGCACCGAGATTGCGACATGGGCTGCGCAAGGTTCTGAGACCTAAATCGCCAAGTCGCATGCCTGCCAAGCCGGCCCACCGAAACGCACACGTACGTCGTCACTGGGCCGGCTCGGCGAGCGTACCTCCCTGTACATATCCAACGATGAATAGAGCGAGCGATCCTCAAGGGGACCGATACTACGAAAGCAAAGCTGAGCAACCAAGCATCGCAGACGCCGGAGTCGGTGCAGAGTTTCTACTGTGGAAAACACTAGACACCGTAGCGTCAAAAGTTTCCCGCCAAAGAAGGATCCTGAGCTGCGCGTCTTGGGATACGCTGGACGCAACACTAATGCCATGCGCGCGTCCAATACGCCGTCAACGTTTGGAGGCAGACGCAACTCGAGGAAGAGTCCTGGCAATAGCGCGCAAGGTTCCGACGCCTCGTGCGAGGCAGCCACCATCGTTCGCAGCGCTTATAAGAGCGCACGTGTCCAGTCGTCCCTCCAATCTGTTGGCATCGTTCGACGGTGGTCTGTCCTGTCAGTCGACGGGACCCGCTCGCGCATTCAACGATTTTCTCGGACAAGGACTGCGCATGACCGGCCTGCTGCGCGAATCGACGACCATCACCAGGGTCCGGTTGTGGGGCCTCTCGGCAGGCTCGGACGCGAGGCGGTTCGATGTCATCCTCACAGAAACGGACGCCGTCGCGATTCTCTCGGAGAGCATCGGCACGGATGGCCGGCTTCGGCGTGTGCTGGTAATGCCGCCAGTCAGGCAGATACGGCCTTCACCGTCGGCGAGGTGTGGCGCGATACGACAGGGGTTGCGTAGCATGATGCCGGTCCTTTCGATGAGGAAGGTCGGCAGGTATAGGCCACAACTTTGCGCTTGGGAGTCAAGAGCCTTTATCTTTGGTGTCGTAAGCACATGAGTTGTCCGGGTTAGGTAGCACACGAGTTGTCCGGTTTTAGAACGGCTCCAAGGAGCTGTTTCGATGAACCGGACGACGTGGCTGCAGGACCGAC
>LNAP01004435.1_pt1 | contig 12956 bp, 10 predicted proteins | sample 602601 | NCBI WGS metagenome assembly LNAP01 (sample SAMN02440304, study PRJNA202911) | soil metagenome | biome: Subtropical and temperate rainforests or woodlands; isolation source: soil samples (1 kg each in a 20% v/v slurry with milli Q water) were... ...
TGTTATGGCAGCACTCAGCGTACGGCGGTTATGAACAGGGGCGAAATCAAGCGAGCGCGGCGCCAGCTCGAGCCCCATCCCTTCGAAGAAAACTACGAACCGTTGCAGCCGCTTACGTCATACGCTTTGGCCGCTAAACGGTATATGCATCAATACGGAGCCACGCGGCGCCATTTGGCCGAGGTAGCGGTAGCCGCCCGCAAATGGGCGCAGCTTAATCCTGAAGCGTTCCGGCGCGACCCGTTGACGATCGACGACGTATTAAAAGCCCGGATGGTGTCGGATCCGCTGTCTGTTTTGGACAGTTGTCTGGTAACCGATGGCGCCGCGGCATTCGTGATGGTGCGGGCTGATCGCGCTAAAGACTTGAAGCAGAAACCTGCTTACGTTCTGGGCAGCGCCACCGCCACCTGGAACAAGCAAATATCAGCCATGCCTGACCTGACCGTAACGGCGGCGCGCGATTCGGGCGCCCGGGCATACGATATGGCAGGCATCAAACCATCGGACGTCGATGTGGCCGAACTGTATGACGCGTTTACGATCAATACACTGCTGTTCCTGGAAGATCTTGGCTTCTGCAAAAAGGGCGAAGCGGCGGCGTTCGTCGAAGACGGCGGAATTGCACCCGGAGGACATTTTCCTGTCAACACAAACGGGGGCGGTTTGTCGTGCGTTCACCCTGGCATGTATGGTGCTTTCATCACGATTGAGGCCGTGCGGCAGCTTCGCGGGCAATGTGGAGAGCGCCAGGTTAAGAACGCACAAATTGCATTAGTGCACGGCAACGGCGGCTCTTTATCAAGCCAGGCAACAGCTATTTTAGGCACCGAAGCGACGCTCTAAGTCATGGTGTTTAGCGGCACTCAGCCGCTAACTCCGTTTCCGGGGAAGCTCTGAACAAACCGCCCGAATCGGCCCATGCATGCGGCGTGGGGACTTGTTCAGAGCTTCCCCGGATCAAGCCTGAACGCGAAAATGAAGCGCGGATCTTACTTTTGTGCGGCCGCTGCGCCGTCAATGTGTACGTTTGATATAGAAATGGAATAACAAAAAAACAAGGAGACAAGCTCATGGGGGCTGTCAGGAAGTTGTTCTCGACCTTACGTTTGCCCGTTGTGTGTGCGCCGATGTTTATTGTCTCAAACCCGGAGATGGTAATTGAGCAATGCAAAAGCGGCATTGTGGGCTCATTTCCAGCCCTCAATGCCCGTCCGCAAAGCGAATTGGCCAATTGGCTGGAACAAATTACAACAACGCTGGACGAATGCCGGAAACGTCAGCCCGAAGACAGCGTTGCACCGTTTGCGGTCAATCTTGTAATTCGCCAGGCCAACGAAAGGTTATGGGCCGATGTCGATGTACTTCAGCAATTCAAGGTGCCGGTGGTTATTACCAGTCTGGCGTCTCCCGCCGAAGTGGTTGAACGGGTGCATGCATGGGGCGGGATTGTGTTTCACGACGTCACCACCGCGCGCCATGCACGCAAGGCCATCGAGGCGGGCGTTGACGGCTTGATCCTGGTGTCTGCCGGTGCAGGAGGCCATGCCGGTGCGTTAAGCCCGTTTGCGTTGCTTAATGAGGTTCGGGCATTTTATGACGGCCCGATAGTATTGGCGGGCTCGATCACGAACGGGCGTTCGATTTTGTCGGCGCAGGTGATGGGCGCCGATTACGTCTACATGGGATCGCGGTTTATCGCTACCCGCGAATCCAGCGCCTTGCCCGAATACAAACAGACAATGCTCAATTCAAGCGCCGCCGATATTATCTACACACCTTATTTTTCCGGCATCTCAGCCAATTATCTAAAGCCAAGTATTGCGGCCGCGGGTCTGGATCCCGACAACTTGCCAGCTCCTACGGCCAAGCCGGGCGACGGCAGAAGCAAGCGCTGGAAAGACATATGGGGTTGCGGCCAGGGGGTTGGCGACATCAACGACATTCCCGCCACGGCCGAGCTGGTCGACAGGCTGTGCCGCGAATATGCATGCACACGCGAGCTGTGGAAGTCACAGCTTTAATTGCGATCACAATAATTAATGTGAGCGTAATTTCGTTTCCAGATCGTGAGCGCGAAGGCGAAGGACAGACATTGCTTTTGCGCGGCTGGCGAAGCCGGCAACGTGTACGTTTGCGATAGAAATAAAATAAGCACGGAAGAGACAGAAATATGAACAGTTTGAATTCACTTTTTAATCCGGCCGGTATTGCAGTAGTAGGCGCGTCCGAGAAGGTTACTAAAATTCGCGGACGCCTGCTCAAGCTATTGATTGACGGCGGCTATCAGGGAAAAATTTACCCGGTCAACCCCAGCAGCGCTGTAATACAGGGACTGCCCGCTTATCCGAACGTGACTGCGCTGCCCGAGGTGGTGGATCTGGCGCTGATTGCTGTTCCTGCAGAACAAGTCATGACGGTGCTGGAAGAATGCGCCGCCAAGGGTATCAAGTCCGCTGCCATTTTCAGTGCGGGGTCGGGTCTGGAGCCAATCGGTTCCCGCTTGCAGGACAAGGTTGCTGAGTTCTCCCAACGCACCGGAATGCGGGTGCTCGGGCCAAACGCCGAAGGGTTTATCGACACTCTCAAGGGTGTCATTGCAACGTTCAGCCCTACCATGCAGATGAATCCGCCGGTTAAGGCTCAGGGGCCTAAACAGGGCTACGTCAGTATCGTCTCGCAGTCGGGCGCCATGGCTTTTGCCATGTACAGCCGGGCGTGCGTCGATTATTTGCCGGTAAGCCATCTTGTCTCGACCGGAAACGAGGCCGACATCGAGTGCGCTGAAGTAATCGATTATCTAATCGACGAGGGCTCTTCCAAAGCCATATTGTTGTTTCTTGAAGGGGTGAAGAACCCCGCGCGCTTTGTTGAGGTGGCCCAAAAAGCCGCCCAAGCGGGCGTCGCGATCATCGTGGCTAAAGTGGGCAAGTCCACGGCGGGGCAGCGTGCCACCGTGTCGCATACGGCCCACCTGGCTGGTTCCGATATGGCGTATGACGCGGTCTTTTCCAAGTACGGCGTAATTCGCGCCGATGACCCTGAAGAAATGATTGCACTGGCATCGGTGGTAAGCGCGGGCGCGGTGCCGAAAGGCAAGCGGGTTGCCATTATTACGACTTCCGGCGGGGCCGGAGGCTGGGCCGCCGATATTTGTGAAGAAGCCGGGCTAAGCGTGCCCGAATTGCATCCGGACTTCAAAGAGCACTTGCGGGGAATCATTCCTGACTATGGCTCTGCCGAAAATCCGGTGGATGTGACCGCATCGGTCGTGGAGGATGGCGGGGCCACTTTATTGGCCATTCTGAAAGAGGTGTCCGTTATCGACGGCATCGATATTGGCCTGGTCATTGTGTCGCTGGTTGCGCCCGAACGCCTGGCCCAGATCGAAACAGGGCTTAATTCTGTTTTGTTGAATAGTTCACGACCCATGCTGTTTCATTCGCCAGGCGCGCCTCACGACAGCGCCAAGCGCATTCTTATGCACGCGGGCAGCGCCCAGCTTAATTTGCCGGTTTTTGCCCGGTCCATGCGCAAGCTTGCCGAATACAGCGAGTTTCAGGCGCGGCTTAAACAAAAGTCAGTTGAACCAGTCAGGCTGGGCGTACCGGCACGCACCGTGGCGTATCGCCCTGAAATGCTTGCCGACACGGACGCACTGCTGGATGCTTATGGCATTTCGCGTCCGGCCGAGGCTTTAGTGACTTCGGCTGCGCAGGCGGTTGCGCAGGCCCGGCGCATAGGGTATCCGGTTGCGTTGAAAGTAATATCGGACAAGGTCCCTCATAAAACCGAAGCCGGCGCCCTGGCACTGTCGTTATCGACCGGCGAGCAAGTGGCTCAGGCATTCGAGCAAGTCATCACGAATGCCCGCAACTATGTCAATGATCCGTCCATCGATACGGTGCTCGTGCAAAAAATGATGCCGCCCGGGCGCGAACTGATGGTCGGCGGCATGATGGACGCCGATTTCGGACCGATGATTATGCTGGGTTTCGGCGGTATTTACGTCGAGATATTGCGCGACGTCACACTGGCTTCGGCGCCTTTGACCCTTGACGAGGCCCATGCCATGATCGATAGTTTAAAGGGCAGCAGCTTGTTGCACGGTGCGCGCGGCGAAGCGCCATCCGACATTGGCGCGCTGGCTCAAATGCTGGTTGCGACCTCGCAGTTATTGAAAGATGCTGAACATGATATCGACGAGCTTGATTTCAATCCGGTCATTGTTTACCCCGAAGGCCAGGGTGTTGCTGTCGTCGATAGCCTGATTGTTAAAACAGCTGCCGGACATGACGAGGCATCGCCTAACTGTCATGAACAAACCAAAGTCATCGCAAATAGCCGGAGATAAAAATGGCCGATATTGAATGGACCCAGGAAGGGGCGATTGCAAGAATCAAGATCAATCGTCCTGACCGAAAGAACGCACTGGGCGGCGACATGCGGGCACAGCTGGCCGACGCCTTTGATCGCGCCAATAAAGACAAATCGGTACGCGTGGTGATGCTTGAAGGCGAAGGGGAATGTTTCTGCGCGGGGGCGGATGTTTCGGGCATGGGCCACTTAAGCATTGTGGACTCGCGTGCCCGTCTGCAAGCGCATACGCATCTGATGATCAAAAAGCTATATTCCATTGAAAAGCCGGTCATTGCGGTAGTGCGCGGTCCGGCCGTGGGCATGGGGCTGTCCATGGTTCTGGCCTGCGATTTGACCATCGCCAGCGATAACGCGCGTTTTTCATGCATTTTTGCGCGTCGGGGCCTTGCGCCCGACACAGGCGCCGCATTTTTGCTAAGCCGGGTGATTGGCCACGCCAAAGCGAAAGAGCTGATATTTACGACTCGCTTCTTTTCAGCGGCTGAAGCCAAGCAGCTGGACATCATCACCGAAGTGGTCCCCGACGCCGAGCTTGAGCAGCATGCTTTGGACTATGCCGGCAAGCTGGCGAAGCAGCCGACATTTGCCCTGGGAATGGCCAAGAAAATGCTGCAGTTTTCGTTGTCGCCCAGTTTTGACCAGTTTCTGGAGTACGAGGCCTTGATTCAACCCCTTATCCATTGCACCGGCGATTATCAGGAAGGGATTGATTCGTTCAAGGAAAAACGCGAGGCGAATTTCGTAGGTTATTAAGGATCTAAAGAATCCTTTTGTCAGCTTTGGTCAGGTATAAAAAAGGCAGGCGCCTTCTTGAACTTCAAGACGGCGCCTGCCTTGCAACGGGTAATTAATGGTTTTGTTTAGTCCAGCGAAATATTCATCGACTTGACCATTGCGCCCCATTTTTCCGACTGCTCATCAACAAATTTCTTGAACTCAGCAGGTGTTCCGCCGATGGGCTCCGCGCCTTCATTCAATAGTTTGGCCTTGACGCCGGGTTCGTGGATCAGGCTATCGATGTCATGGCTGATTTTGGTTACGACGGCCTCAGGAGTTCCTGCCGGGGCAAAGAAGCCAAACCAGGCGCCCAGCGCAAAGTCGGGATAGCCCGCTTCTTTCATGGAAGGGATCTTGGGCAATGCGGGTGAGCGGCTGGCGGTGGATACGGCCAGGGGAATCAATGCGCCCGAATTGATGTGTCCCAGGACGGAAGGCAGCGTAGCAAACATGAACTGCACCCGCCCTGCCATAACGTCGGTCAGGGCAACGGCGCCCTTATAAGGAACGTGGGTAATAGGCAGTTTCGTGCTGCGGGCAAGCAATTCGCAGGACAAATGCCCGGCTGTACCAACACCGGTCGACGCGCAGTTGTAATTGTTGGGCTCTTTCTTGATGGCTGCAATCAATTCTTCGACCGACTTGATGTTCAGCGACGGCGATACAACCAGGACGTTAGGCACGTCGGCCACCAGGGTCAGGGGGATCAGGTCTTTCTGCGGATCGTGGCCCAGTTTCTTGTACAGAGAAGGGTTAATCGCGATTGGTCCGATTGAGTTGATAAGAATGGTATAGCCGTCAGGCGCGGAGTTGATGGCAGCGCGCGTTCCGATGTTGCCGCCCGCGCCTGGTCGGTTTTCAACGACGACGCTTTGGCCCCATTTTTGGGTGAGGCCATGGCTGATTTCACGGGCCAGGATGTCGGTAGTGCCGCCGGCCGTGAATGCCACAATAACTTTAACGGGTTGGGTGGGCCAGTCGGCTGCCAGAGCGCTTTGGCTGATGCAGGCGGTTAGCGAGAACAGCCCGATGGCCAGGGCCGATCGGATGGATTTTTTAGGGTTATAGGCGTAACGGTTCATTGTTGTCTCCGGATGTTGATTATGGATACGTACGTTAAGTTTTGCCAGGGGCGTCGGTCTTAACGGGCCGTTTTGGGTTGAATAGGCCGAGACCAGCATGTGTCCTGATGGCTTATGCCACTGGACGGTAGCATGGTCTTGGGGCAAATAGTCTGGGCTGTCGTTAGTCTTTTAAGCGAATAACGCCATCGACGGCCATTACTTGATTCGATTGTATGAACAAGGGATTGATTTCGGCTTCGGTTATGGGTTGGCCGGGCACGCACGCAAGGCGCGAGAAATTGACAATAGCCTGTGCCAGTCCGTCGACGTCGCCTTTGGGCAAACCGCGAAACCCGGTGATCAGCTTGCTGTGCTTGACTTCGTTGATCATGGCGTAGGCTTCGCTTAGGCCGACAGGGGCCAGGCGAATGGCAAAGTCCGGCATCAATTCGGCGGTGATGCCGCCGGTGCTCAAAAGCACGGTAGGGCCCACCAGAGGATCATCACGGTAGCCCAGCATCAGCTCAAGCAGATGGCCTTCCATTTTTTGCACCAGAACGCCGTCGATCTTCGCCTCCGGTTTATGGCCTTGCACGGTCTGCAACAGCTCTGGAACAGCCTGGGCCAGATCGGCATCATTCTTCAGGTTGACTTTGACGCCGCCGACATCGGTTTTGTGCAAAATGTCGCGAGACACTACTTTCAGCACCAGCGGATAAGGCACGCCATGTTGCAGGTTGTCTGGCTGCAAAAGCTGGCTCTGTGCGCTTTGGATACCCAGTTCGGCAAAGACACGGATGGACTCCACTTCGGTAAAGTTGCCACTGGTGGGGCAGTTCGCAGGCAAGGCCACCGTTCCGGCGGGCAAATCGGACTGGGTGATGACGGGTTTGAAAAAAGCGGCCAGAGCATCGGCGCAGGCCTCGGGTGTACGGAACGCGGCAATATCATGCTGCTGCAGCAACGCCAGCGATTCAGACGCTTCGGGGGCCAGAAACACAACCAGGGGCTTGGTGTCGGGCTTTACCGACTCAACCAAAGGCTTGACCGCCAGTTGCGGATGAAATTGCGCTGACGAGCCCACAACACTTAGGACGGCATCGCACCAGTCAGCCTGCAGCAATTGTTCGAGCAGGTCTTTGTATTGCGCGCTGGTGGCGGCCAGGGTCAGGTCGATGACGGGAGTCTGCCGGATAGTCAACCCGCGGCCGGCCATGTGCCGGACAAACTCAATTGGCGGGGTGGCTGCTTCGATGTTCTTTAACCCCAGGCTATCGACAACCGAAGCTGCGCCGCCGCCTGTCGTTGTAATGACCGCAACCCTGGGGGCTTGCATAGAGCGGCTTTGGGGCCGGGCCTGTGCATAGCGGCTTGCCAGGGGGGCTGTCTCGAACAGGCTTTCCAGCATTTCTATGCGCATGACGCCATTGGCATCGAAGTAGGCGTCTACGGCTGCATTGTTTCCGGCGATTGCGCCCGTATGCGATTGCGACAGGGCGTCGCCTTGTTCGGATCGACCCAGCTTGTACGCTATAACCGGCTTGCCTGCTTTTTGTGCGCGTTGCAGCGCGGCGGTTAAGGTCCTGGTGTCGCGCAATGTTTCCAGGAAAAGCAAAATAACCCGGGTTTCCGGGTCGTCGACCAGAGCGTCGACGACTTCACCCACCGAGATGTCGCTTTCATTGCCGACGGATAACGATTTGGCAAAGCCGAATCCCCGCGAAGCAGCCCGTGATAAAAGCGAGCCCATCATGGATCCGCTTTGCGAGACCAGGCTGATATTGCCCTGCACAAGGGTCTTCATTTCGAAGACGGCATTGACGGACAGAACGCCGCCCGAGTGCGCATTCGCGGTGCCGATGCTGTTTGGCCCCAGAATGCGTACGCCAAGTTCCCTGGCTTTGCTTACGAGTTGATCTTGCAGACGCTGGCCTTCGGGGCCGGCTTCGGCAAAGCCGTCCGAGTAGATGGTAGCGACCGGAATCCCTTTGGCAGCGCATTCTTCCAGGGCGCCAATGACATGCTTGCCCGGGATCATGATGAACGCATGGTCGATGGCGTCTGGCACTTGCGTTACGGACGGGTAGGTTTTTACGCCCAGAATCTCGGTGGACGATGGATTGATAGGATAGATTTTGCCGGTATATCCATGTTGCTGCATAAAGCGCAGCGGCCTTGATGTGTTCTTTTTCAGGTCGCTGGACGCGCCAATAAGCGCAATGGAACGGGGCGCCAGCAAAGCGTCGGCAAAGGTGGTGGTGCCAAGGGCGGAATCAGCTAACGTTAGCATAAGGTTCAAGCTCGAAGAATGTTTACAGTAAGGACCGGATTACGGAGTTACGGGTTCAGGGCCAGGTCTTTGACGTTCAATGAATCAAGCGTCCATATTTGTTGTTGCAGCTGTTCCGCGCGCTCGGCTCCGATGACGGGGACAGTCAGCTCGTTGAACTTGTCGATAAGCTCTGTGTCGCTTAATGGCGCTTCCGGATCACCCTTGCGGTAGGGCGAAAAGTGTTCAACCATGGAACCGTCCTCCAGGAACAGTTTCACGCGCGCGGCACGCTGGCGCGGGAAGCTGGCTGTTAGTTCGGCATCGGACGATAAGGCCAGTTTTTGCATGAGCTGGCGTATGGAGTTGTTTTCCATGCGTTTGGCATCAAAGGCGCCAAGCCTGACAGACCCGTGATGCAGGGCATGAGAGACAACATACGGCAGACTGAACTTGCATTCGAATACTGTCGATGGATTGAAGTTTCCGGTCACATCCAGTGCGGTCTGGTAGGTTGCTACCTGGACTTCCTTGATTTGTTTTGGATTGATGCCGTGGCGATTTCGCAATTCGATGGCTGCGTCGATGGCGGCAAAGGTGTGCCCGCAGCAGGCATGGTTTTTTTGCGTGATGCGAGTAATGTTGTAGTCGCTGCCCAGGCCTTCAAGAACCGTGCTCCAGTCGGGGCTGCCGGCCATGGCGGCGCCAAAACCGACTTCCCCTTCGAGGATGTCGGGTACGCCGGTTACCCCGGCAGCGGCAGCCATGCCGGCCCGGACGCCCACAGCGGCCGCGTGACCGGCATGCAACGCTTTGGTCATCGCGTCGGAGCGGAAAGCTTGTTGCAGGCCCGATGCAAATGTGGTGGCCGTGGCCATCGCATGTTGCATGACGTTCGCATCGCCAGGAGCATGCAGGGCTGCGACGGCGGCGGCAGCGCCGATGCAGCCCACGGTGCCCGTGGTGTGGAAGTATTGATAGTGGGCGGGCTGTACGGCTGCGCCGATGCGCGTCGATATCTCGTATCCGACGACAATCGCGTGCAGCAGCGCTTTGCCCGAGGCGCCGGTGGACTCGGCAGCGGCCAGCGCTGCGGATATGATGGGGCAACCGGGGTGATACACCGCGTCTCTGAAGATATCGTCGAATTCGACCGTATGGGAAACGCTGCCGTTTATCCAGGCCGCGGTGGCGGGAAATGCGGTGGTTTTATAGCCCGGCAGGCTTGCGCGTCCCAAACCTAGTTCGTCTGCATGAGCGCGGACTAGTTCGATTCCGGGGGATACGAGGGTTCCGGGATACAGCGCCGACAGCCAGTCAAGAATCGCGCGCTTTGCATGGTGCAGAACTTCATCGGGTAACTCACCAACGGTGTCTTGTGCGCCATATTTGGCAAAAGTGTCTAGTAGCATTGTCTCGTCTGCTCCTGAGTAATTTGAATAATAGTTTTACTGTAGGTGACTTAAGGCGCTTGATGTTTGAAAAAAAGAGAACGCTCCTTTCCCCAAATTGACTTTATGGCTTGTGCAGCAGCGTATGCAATAGTGCCGTGGCAGCGACGTTTTTGCTTGTTTTGTCGTTGATGCAAATAAAAAACTGCCGCTCGGCCCAGCTATCGTTAAGATGCAGCAGGCTCAGGCCCATCTGTTGCAGGTAATTTTGGGCGATGCGCTCTGGTACGACGCCTATGCCCAACCCTTCGCGGATCATCTGGCAGCGGGTTTCAAAGTTCGAGACTTGCAGTTTGACATTCGGCGGGCGGGACAATGCTGAACCGACATGCGCCAGGAACTGGTCAAGCGAGTGCCGCGGGAAATAACCCAGCAAGTCATATTCCAGCGCTTCTTCCAGATAAAGGCCGGAACGTGTGGCCAAGGGGTGGTTGTTAGGGACAACCAGACCGACGCGGTCGGTTTTGTACAGGTAGGAAATAACTCCGGTGGCCGGTTGCTCGGCATGATAAATGCCAATGTCGGCTTGATGCTCCGCAATAATGCGAGGAACATCGTAGCTATGGCTTTCAACCAGATCAATGCTGACGTTTTGGTGCTGCTTCAGGAATCGTGCAATGTCGGTTGGAAGGAACTGCAAAACGGTGGACGGGTTGGCCATCAGGCGTATCTTGGCCTTGCCGGTACTGTCGTAATCATTGACGGCCTCTTCGGCCAGCTTGATATTGCGCAATATGGATTTGGCGTTTTGGTACAGCAAGGTGCCGACCTGAGTGGGTTCCACACCCCGGCCGTGCCGCTGTAGTAGCGTTTTACCCAGATAGTTTTCCAGCTCGGTTATGCGTCGGCTAATGGCCGATGTGACCAGGTCCTCGCGCAGGCCTGCCTTGGAAAGACTTTTTTCCTCGACAGCAGCCACGAAGGCTTCGAGCGCTGAAATATCAAGTTTTTTCATGTATGGCGATTAAGTGCTGTCTCAATTTTTGTATGGTCAGTGCAATGATAGTAAAACATGTAGAAAAATGTCACAGCTAGAAAATTGCCGCTCCTGTTTTATTAAGTGGTTCCGGTTCCCGGTAGAACACGCTCGATACATCGCCATACTACTAATGCGTTTTAGTTATTAATTTAATAAGATTAATGCACTTCTTTTTCGTTAGGGCGTACTGCATAGTAGTGTCTTTTCCGACAATTACAGATTAGTGAAGATGACAATGAGACCAATTGCAATGCTGCGCGGCGCACTTTTAGCTACTTGCACAGTGGCGTTTGCTTCGTTGGCCACTGCGCAAACAGCCTTTCCAACGCAGCCCGTAAAAATTGTCGTGCCATTTAACCCCGGTGGTACGACCGATTTTCTGGCCAGGATGATAGGGCCGATAATGTCGAAAGAACTAGGTCAGCCGGTGGTTGTCGAGAACCGCTCGGGCGCTAACAGCATCATAGGCACGAACGCAGCTGCCAAGGCTAAGCCTGACGGATACACTCTTGTAGTCGGTACATCGGCCATGTCGCTGAACAGTGGGTTTTCACGTAAGGGACTTGCTCCCGAGCTGCCTTACGATACGTCAAAAGATCTGGCCGGGGTCGCTATATTCGGCGTTACGCCTTACTTGCTGCTTACCAATGCCGAGCTTCCCATTAAGTCGGTAAATGACTTGGTCGCTTTGGGTAAAGCGTCGCCTGGTGCGGTTGCCTATGGGTCTGCCGGAACAGGCGGAAGTCCTCATCTGGGTGGAATTTTGCTTGGTTTAGCCACCGGAACAGACTTTCTTCATGTCCCCTATAAAGGATCCGGGCCGGCTCTGATCGCATTGCTGGGAAAACAGGTTCAATTTACCTATGCGTCATATACCTCTGCCAAACCATTGGTGGATGCGGGCAAGCTTCGAGTGCTGGCGGTTGCAGCGCCTGAACGAGTGCCATTCTTGCCCGATGTTCCGACCATTGCAGAGCAGGGAATTAAAGGCGCTGAGGTTGATTCGTGGTTCGGACTTCTGGTGCCGGCCGCTACGCCGATAAATGTCCGTGAACGTTTGGGGAGTGCAATCAATACGGCGCTTGCTGACCCCGAAATTGCAAAACGGCTTGCCGATATTGGTGCAGTACGTCCCAAAATGACTGTCCAGCAGTTTGATGATTTTTATCAGAAAGACGTCAAGCAATGGGAGACATTTATTGGCGACTTCAAGGGCAGCCTTGATTAAGCAGTTGCTGGTTTGATAATTTGTAGCGGGGATGGCGGTTAGGGTTCTGGCCGTCATCGTTTTAAAAAGTATCTTAAAAACTTCAGAAGGCTAACGAATTGAACGATAAGAATGCCACGGCCGACAGCCATTTCATTCACGCAGAGCTAACTTACTGGAAAAACAAGGCGATATTCAAAAACGACGCAGACCTTCGCAAGTGCGTGGACGCTGCACGAGAATGCATTAATGCCATGTCGTCCGAGCTTGTTTATACAGAAGAAGCATTCATTCAAACGTTTCTGCCGAGCCATAAAAATGACTAGTTTGACTGAAAAATCGCTGTTTGAAATGGCCGGGTTGATACGGGAACGCCGTGTTTCGCCCGTGGAATATACGGAATGTGTACTTGCACGAATCAAGGCGGTGGATCCGCAGCTACGTGCATTTACACGTGTAGAGCCCGAAATTGCCCTCAAGGCGGCGGCTGTGGCTGCCGGCTATCCGCCGGAGCTCTTCTCAGGTCATAGCCTCCGAGCCGGGTTCCTGACCGAAGCAGGACGCCAGAACGCAAACCTCTTCAAGATGAAAGAGCATAGCCGGCACGCTTCGCTCGAGATGGTCGCGGAGTATGTCCGCGATCATGAGCGGTTCCGAGAGCATGCAGGTGAGGGCTTCCTTTGAAGTCACGCGGAGCCGCAATCTCCGCTGCCGCGCGTGCGATTAGCTTCCGGGCGCGGGCTGCAGGTGTAGGTGTAGCTCACGCCCTCGTTGGCGATCTGTGTCAGGTCGCCGAAGGCATCGTAGGCGTAGCTGTCGTAGCTGCCGT